>Ga0299906_10000241_pt1 | contig 54338 bp, 44 predicted proteins | sample RVTome_14_FD_200259 | JGI IMG/M metagenome (GOLD analysis project Ga0299906, IMG submission 200259) | Soil microbial communities from uranium-contaminated site in the Upper Colorado River Basin, Wyoming, United States - RVT145D125 (version 2) ...
CAGATCTGGTCGCTCGCCGGCGAGCGTCATGCGGTGGCCGAAGTGCTGCGCCACGGACAGCCACGGCAGCCCCGCGCGACGCGCCAGGGCGCCGAGCTCCTCGGGCGTGAGCGCCCGTCGGATCGAAAGCGGCCCATCGTGGTGCAGGATCGGATGGAAGGGCCACGTGATCAGCCACGTCCAGATCCAGGCGCGGCGCGAGCGTCGCAGGTCGTTGACGACGATCCCGCGCCTGGCCAGCCGGTCGAACGACGCCAGGACCGACAGGATCTCGTCGTCGGTCAGGTGGTGGAAGAACAGGCCGCACGTGACGTAGTCGAACGCGCCCTCGCGCCAGGGAGGACGATGCACGTCCTCGCAGACCAGTCGCAGCCGCGGATCCGGCGGCCCCGCCCGGCGCGCGTAGTCGAGCGCGGACCGCGAGAGGTCGGTCGCCGTCACCCACAGGTCGACGCCGCGCGCGTGTCCCCACGCCACGAGCGCCCGGGCCGTGTCGCCCGCGCCGCAGGCCACGTCGAGCACGTCGATCCGCGCTCCGCGCGGCCAGGTGCGCGCGAAGGCCTCGAAGCAGGCGATCGAGGCGCCCAAGCCCCCCAGCCTCCGGTTCACCGCGGTCAGAAAGCCGTAGATGTCGTCCACGACCGGCTGCGCCGGCGTGAACTCGTCGAGGATCTCCTTCCGGTACGTCCGCATCCTCAGCACAGGGCCCGCACGAGCGTGGCGGCGGTCAGGGGGCGGCGCCCCGTGGCCACGTCGAGCAGCACGGGCGCGAGCGCCGGCCGTTGGAGGAGCCGTCGTGCCACGCGTCGGTCGGTGCGCGCCAGTCGCAGCAGCACGCGACCGAGCCGGTCGGCCGTGCGCCCGCGTGCCAGCCGCCAACGCTCGTAGCGCTGCAGGTGTCCGGAGACGGTCGCGTCGGCCGCGGGACCTACCGAGGTCAGGGCCAGCGCGATGCCCTCACCGGTGATCGGGTCCGGCGCTCCCGCGGCGTCGCCGATGAGCAGCAGATCGTCGTCCACCACGCGGGACAGTCGGAGGCTGAGCGGCGCGGCCGCCAGCACGGGAGTCGTCAGCTCGATGCGCGACGCGCGCGCCCGCAGCTCGGGAATGGCCGTCAGCAGGTGGGTCAGGCCGTCGCGGCGGAACCGGTCGCCGTACTGGAGGACCGACACCAGTGCCTCGCCCTCGCCGGCCGGCGCGAGGTACAGCTCGCCGTCGGGATGGAAGAACACCTCCACGCGGTCGCGCAGACCTTCGATGCCCCCCACATGTGCCGAGAGCCCCACGCGGCGGGGCGTGGGCACGGCTGGGCGCAGGCGGCGGTGAAAGCGCGATCGCCGTCCGTCGGCGCCCACCTCGAGCCGCGCGCCCTCCCGCCGGTACGCGGTGCCGTCGCGGGCGTCCACGTTCGAGGTAGAGGCCGCGAGACCGAACAACCACGCGTCGAACCGGTCCCGGCGCACGATGAGGCCGTGTTGACCCCCGGGGAAGTCGGCCTCGATCGACGTCCCGTCGACGACGAAGCGGAGCCCGCGGACGCGTGGAGCTTCGGGCGGGACCGCCAGCTCGCGGAGCGCGGCGACGCCGTGCGGCAGCAGTCCCTCGCCGCAGGCCTTCGGCCGCGGGTGGCGCGCGCGCTCGTACAGGGCCACGCGCACGCCCCGGCGTCCCAGCGCGATGGCCAGCGCCGCGCCGGCCGGTCCCCCGCCGGCGATGGCGACGTCTACGGCCACGACAGCGCCAGCATCTCGGCTGCGAAGCCAGGCCCCAGGGCGAGCACCAGCCCCGTGTCCCCGCGCCCCGGGCGCCCGCTGGCCACCAGGTCGCTCAGCATCACGAGGACGGCCGCGCTCGACAGGTTCCCGTAGCGGCGCATCGACTCGCGCGCGAGCGAGACGGCGGCCTCCGCGATGCCGAACGCCGATCGATACGTGGCCATGACCTTCGGGCCTCCCGGGTGCAGGATCGCGTGCGTCACCGTGCGCGGGCAGAGGCCTCTGCCCTTCAGGAACTCCTCGACCGCCGGCGCCACGCGCGCGGCCACCGCCGCCGGAATGTCGCGCGAGAGGATCAGGCGCATCCCGTCCGACGTGAACTCCCAGCCCATGAGGTGACGCGCGTCCGGCAGCAGGTACGACCGGCCCGCTGCGATGCGGATGCCGTCCCCGGGCACCTGATCGCCGACGAGCAGCGCGGCGGCGGCCCCGTCTCCGAACAGGGCCGTGCCGACGAGGTCGGTCGAGGTCTCCGCCCGCATGGAGAAGACCATGCTGCACACCTCCACCGACACGACGAGCGCGCGGCCGGACGGCTGCGCGGCCAGCAGTTCACCGGCTCGCAGGAGCGCGCCGGCGCCGCCGGCGCACCCGAGGCCGAAGAGCGGCCAGCGCCGCACGTCGTCGCGCAGGCCGAGGCGCGCGGCGAGCAGCGCGTCGAGACTGGGCGTGGCCAGCCCGGTGGTCGTCACCACGAGGACGTGGTCGATCTCGTGCGCCCTCGTATCCGTCCTCGCGAGACACGCGCGCGCGGCGGACTCGGCCAGCTCGAGCCCGCGCGCGACGTACTCGCGGTTGCGCTCGTCGAAGGTCCGGGGCTCCAGGTACCACTCCGGTGGGTGCACCAGGAAGCGCGTGTCCACGCCCGAGCGATCGAAGACGGGCAGCAGGCGCTCGAGGTGCGGCCGGCCGCGGCACAGCCGCGCCATCTCGAGCCTTGCGCGCGCCTGGTCGAGGCGGTGGGGCGGGATGGCCGTGGCCAGTGACTGGATGCGGGGCATGAGCGGGAGCGAGCCGCGATCGCTCGCATTCTATCGGAGACGGTCGACCGGCGATCGGGCCGGCCCGTTCGGGGAGGCGGCGCAGTCCGCGTGCTACGATCCCGCACTGACCGCCGCGGACCGGGGCCTCGCGGCCGATCCTCGGCCTGGAGGGATGTCGATGAACAGGCAGCTCGTCATGTGTGGCGTCCTGAGCGCGATGCTCGCCGGATGCTCCTCCGCCGAGCAGGGGGCAGCAGCTCCGGGCGTGGCAGTCGACGAGCCCGACGTGCCGGCCGTGATCGTGGCCGAACGCGGCGGCTTCATTCCCGAGGGGGTGGAGTACGACACGGCCAACGGTCGCATCCTCACCGGATCGATATCGGAGGGCTCCATCTTCCAGATCGGCAACGACGGGGCGGTCACGGCGGTCGTCACCGACGCGGACCTCATCTCGTCGGTGGGCATCGAGGTGGACGAGGAGCGCGATCGCCTGCTCGTGGCCAACTCGGATCGGTCCGTCTTCGAGGAGGACGGCGCCGGCCAGGCCAAGCTCGGCGTGTACCGCCTGTCGACGGGCGAGCGCCTGGCGATGGTGGATCTGGCGGCGGCAGTCGCCGACGCGCCGGCCGACGCCGTCTACTTCGCCAACGACGTAGCCGTCGGGGGCGACGGTACCGCCTACGTCACCGACTCGCGCATGAACATCGTCTACGCCGTCTCGCCGGAGTACGAGCCGTCGGTGCTGTACCGCCTTCGCGCCACCGAGGGCCTCATGCTCAACGGCATCGTCTATCACCCGGACGGCTACCTGCTGGTGACCGGGGGCTCGACGCTCTACAAGATGCCGATCGCGGCGCCGGAGGCGGTGATGCCGGTGACGCTGCCGGAAGCCGTGCCCGGGCAAGACGGCATGGTGTGGACCGCCGACGGCCGTCTCGCGATCGTGAGCAACTCGGACAATCGCGTCGTGGCGCTGCGCAGCGAGGACGACTGGGCCACCGCGGAGATCGCGGGGGTGGCCCCGTTCGACGTGCAGGCGACCACGGCCGCCGCCGTGGGCAGCCGCATCTACGTCGTGCATCCGCACTTTGGCGACGCCGAGCCGCCGAGCGTGGCGCGCGTCATTTTCGAGTAGGACCATGCGCACCCTCCGACGGGCCGAGGATCGCGGGCACAGCGACCTCGGCTGGCTGGACAGCTATCACACCTTCTCCTTCGGGGCGTACCACGACCCGAAGCACATGGGGTTCCGCGCGCTGCGGGTGCTCAACGACGACCGCGTGGCGCCGGGGCGAGGCTTCGGTGCGCACGGCCACCGGGACATGGAGATCCTGTCCTACGTGATCGAGGGCCAGCTCGCCCACAAGGACAGCATGGGCGGCGAGCACGTGCTCGGGCCCAACGAGGTACAGGCCATGAGCGCCGGCTCCGGCGTCATCCACAGCGAGTTCAACGGATCGGAGACCGAGCCGGTGCACTTTCTGCAGATCTGGATCGAGCCTGCGACCGAGGACCTGCGCCCGTCCTACCAGCAGTTCGCCTACGATCCGGCCGAGAAGCGAGGCACGCTGCGGCTGATGGCCGCTCCCGACGCCTCGGCGGGCGCGGCCGTCATCCGCCAGAACGCGCGGATGTATGCCGCCGTCCTCGGGGCCGGCGAATCGATCCGGCATTCGCTCGAACCCGGGCGGCACGCGTGGGTCCAGTGCGTGGGCGGCGAGATCGACGTGAGCGGCCTGGCGCTGAAGGCCGGCGACGGCGTGGCCATCAGCGAGGAGCAGGTCGTCGATCTGGGGGGCGGCGGCGAGCCGCACGGCGAGCTGCTGTTGTTCGACCTGGCCTGAGATGTCCGAGACGCCGAATCCCGAGGTCAAGGTGCTCGTCGTGTTCTACTCGCGGCACGGCGCGACCGAGCGGGTGGCCCTGGCCGCGGGGCTTGGCGCCATTCAGGCGCGCGGCAGCATCCGTCTGCGCCGGCTGGCCGATCTGGCCGAGCCGCAGGTGATCGATGCCGACCCGTCCTGGAAGGCCGCCCGCGCGCGCATGAGCCGGGACTACGTCGAGCCGCGGCCGGCCGATCCGGTCTGGGCCGACGTGATCGTGCTGGCCACGCCCGACGGGTCCTCGGTCGAGGTGGAGGCGTACTGCGCGTCGCTGCGCGCCCTGGGGTCGATGGCCGGCAAGATCGCGATGCCGCTGGCTGCCGGCGGTGGCGAGGCGGCGCTCACGGCCCTCTATGCCGCCGCGGCTGCCGCCGGCCTCATCGTCGTGCCGGCCTGCGCGCTCGACGCCGACGATCCGCTTGCGTCGGTGCGGGCCCACGGGCAGCAGGTCACCGGCATGGCCCGCGCCCTGCGGGCCTGATCCGACTCTCGCCCAACTATACTGGTCGCTTCCAGCAAGGGAAGGGAGCTCCACGTGGCCATGAGAGTGCGGCGCCGCTGGCGCCACGGACATCAGTTCGGCATCGGCGTGCTGGCCTTGTTGCTCGCGGCCGTGTGGTCGCAGACCGGATCCGGTCAGCAGAGCGTGCCGTTCAACAACGACATCCCGGTCGCGCCCCTGGGGCTGACGGGCAAGGGCCTGCCGGCGTTGCCGCGCGTCTACGACACGGCGGAGGGCGAGCGCATCCGCGTGGTTGCCGTCACGACGGAGCTCGAGTATCCGTGGAGCCTGACGTTCCTGCCCGACGGGACGCTGCTCGTGACCGAGCGCCTGGCGCGGCTGCGCGTCATCCGCAACGGCGTGCTCGACCCACAGCCCGTCCCGGGCGGCCCGGCAGGCGTCTTCGCCGGCGAGTCGGGGCTTCCGGGGGCCGTGCACGGCTACATGGACGTCGCGCTGCACCCGCAGTTCGCGCAGAACCGGCTGCTGTACCTGTCGTACACGAAGCCGCTCGCTGGCGACCGGCGCACGGCCGCCGTGGCGCGCGCACGCTTCGACGGCCGCGCGCTGAGCGACGTGGAGGACATCTGGGTCCAGAACGCCCCGGGCACCACGCGCCTCGCCTTCGGCGGCGACGGCATGCTCTACGTGAGCACGACGGGGGACGACCCCCAGGATCCAGGCACGGTCGGTGGCAAGGTACTGCGCCTCCGCGACGACGGCACGGTGCCGCCCGACAATCCCTTCGTGGGGCGGTCCGGCCATCGCGCGGAGGTCTATACGCTCGGGCACCGCAACGCGCTCGGCCTGCGCCCGCATCCGGGCACGGGCGAGATGTGGCAGAACGAGAACGGGCCGAACGGCGGCGACGAGATCAACATCCTCAGGCCGGGCGCCAACTACGGCTGGCCCCTCGTGAGCTACGGGCGGACGTATCAGGGGCCCTGGCAGAACGCACGCGCGGGGCACGCCGGCTTCGAGCCGCCCATCGTCTACTGGATGCCGTCGATTGCGGTCTCGGGCATGGCCTTCTACACCGGCGATCGCTTTCCGATGTGGAAGGGCGACGTCTTCGTGGGCGCGCTGCGCACGGGCGAGATCCCAGGCACGGGGCATCTCGAGCGGATTCTGTTCAACGAGGACATGGAAGAGCTGCGCCGCGAGTCGCTTCTCGTCGACCTGCGCCAGCGCATCCGCGACGTCGTGCAGGGCCCGGATGGCCTGCTCTACGTGGCCACCGACGAGCGGCCCGGAGCCGTGCTGCGGCTCGAGCCGGCGCCGTAGCGCCGAGGCTCGCGGGCCGGCGTCGGCCGGCCCGCGTCGCGGTGCGTGGATCGGAGCAGAGCTGCGCGCCAGCATGTGGCATTCCAGTAGTGGCTGCCCGGAAGGGCATTCGTCCTTGGGTGATCGGGGGAGGGGCGATACACTGGATCGTTTCCCACCACGCTCGTCAACCACACACAGGGGGGTTATGCCAAGGCAGCGGTACCACATGAGCTTTCCGGCGGCCGACTACGAGCAGCTCAGCTCGGACGAGGCGTACTTCACGCTCCGGGACGAATCGGGGCAGGAGTGCAAGATTCGCTTCCACGACTACGACAAGCTCTACGAGCTCCCGGGGCTGTACGAGCAGCTCTTCTACGATCGCCTGAAGTGCAAGTCGCCGGAGAAGGTCATCGGGATCCTGCGACACGCCATGCAGGAGGAACCGTGGCTCTTCAACGAGCTGCGCATTCTGGACCTGGGAGCCGGCAACGGCATCGTGGCCGAGGAGCTGCAGAAGCACGGCGTGGCGCGCATCGTCGGGAGCGATATCCTGCCCGCCGCGCGGGAGGCGGCCATGCGGGATCGGCCGGGCCTGTACGACGAGTACTACGACCTGGATCTCACCAGGCCGACGGAGGAGCAGCGCGAGCTGCTGCAGACCTGGAGCTTCAACTGCCTGGTGACGGTGGCGGCGCTCGGCTTCGGCGACATTCCCGTGCGGGCCTTCTGGGAGGCGTTCAACCTGATCGAGGACGGCGGCTGGGTGGCGTTCAACATCAAGGAGACGTTCCTCGATGCCGAGGACACGAGCGGGTTCTCCCTCTTCACCAAGAACCTGATCCTCAAGTCGTACATGAGTCTCTACCACATGGAGCGATACCGGCACCGGCTGTCGATCGAGGGCAAGCCGCTCTTCTACTACGGCATCGCCGCGCGGAAGAACAGGCCGATCCCCGAATCGGTGCTCGCCAGCCTGTAGCCGGTCGCGCCACGGCTCCCCTGCTCGAGCCGCGACAGACCAGAGACGCCAGTTGCATGATCGAGACCGAGGGCCTCACGAAGCGCTACGGACCGACCACCGTCGTGAACGCCGTGTCACTCTCGGTCGCCGACGGCGAGCTCCTGGTGCTGCTCGGCGGCTCCGGCTCGGGCAAGACCACGACGCTCAAGATGGTGAACCGCCTGATCGAGCCCACGGCCGGACGGGTCACCATCGACGGCGAGGACGCGGCGCGCATCGAGCCGCACGATCTCCGGCGCCGGATCGGCTACGTCTTCCAGCGTGTCGGCCTCTTCCCCCACATGACCGTCGGGGAGAACATCGCCGTCACCCTCACCCTGCTCGGCTGGGACCGGGACCGGAGCGCGGCGCGCGTGGACGAGCTGCTCGCGCTCGTCGAGCTCGACCAGGCCTTTCGCGATCGACGTCCCGACGAGCTGTCCGGCGGCCAGCAGCAGCGCGTGGGCGTGGCGCGCGCGCTGGCGGCGTCCCCGCGGCTCATGCTGCTCGACGAGCCGTTCGGGGCACTCGACCCGATCACGCGCGATCGCCTCCAGCAGTCCTTCCTCCGCATCCGGCGGGAGCTCGGCCTCACGGCCATCTTCGTGACGCACGACATGGTCGAGGCGCTCATCGTGGGCGATCGCATCGCCGTGCTGCAGGAGGGACGGCTCGTGCAGGTGGGCACGCCCGCCGAGCTGCTGCAGGCGCCGGCCGACGACTACGTCCGTCAGCTCATGAACACGCCACGGCGTCAGGCCGAGCTCGTCGACGGCTTCCTGGCGTCGGGGGGCGGGTGACGTGCGCGAGCAGCTCGCCCTGCTGCCGGACTACCTGACGGCGCACCTGCAGCTCACGCTCTTCGCACTGCTCGCGGGCGCCGCCTTCAGCATTCCCGCCGGGATCGTCGTGGCGCGGATTCAGCGTCTGGAACGGCCCGTGCTGGCCGTGGCGAGCATCGTCCAGACCGTGCCGAGTCTGGCGCTGCTCGCCGTGATGGTGCCGGCGCTGGCGGCGCTCGGCCTGCGAAGCATCGGGTTCCTCCCGGCCTTCATCGGGCTCTCGCTGTACAGCGTGCTGCCGATTCTGCGGAACACGGTGACCGGGCTGGCCGGACTCGATCCGGCGATGACCGAAGCGGCTCGCGGCGTGGGCATGACGCCGTCACAGCGGCTCTGGAAGGTGGAGCTGCCCCTGGCCATGCCGGTGATCCTGGCGGGACTGCGCACCTCCACGGTGTGGACGGTGGGTATCGCGACGCTCTCGACGCCGGTGGGCGCGGCAAGCCTGGGCAACTACATCTTTTCGGGACTGCAGACGCGCAACCTGACGGCCGTGCTGGTGGGCTGCGTGGCGGCGGCCGTGCTGGCGCTCGCGCTCGACGGCCTCGTACGCGCGCTCGGGGGCGTGCTGCTGAGTCGCAGGCGCGGGCCGCTGGTCGCGGTCTCGGCGGCCCTGCTGCTCCTCTACGGCTACTCGGGCGTCAGCTTCGTCCAGGGTCTGCGCGGCGCGGGTCCGGACCGGGTCGTCATCGGCGCCAAGACGTTCACCGAGCAGTACATCCTGAGCCGCGTGCTCGCGGGGCGCATCGAGGCGGAGACGGGGCGTCCGGTCGAGGTCGTGGCCTCGCTGGGATCGACGGTGGCCTTCGACGCGCTGCGCGCCGGCGAGATCGACGCCTACGTGGACTACTCGGGCACCATCTGGGCCACGATCATGAACCGTGAGGAGGCCGGCGTCGATCGCGGGCAGGTGCTCGACGAGGTGGCGTCGTTCCTGCGCGACGAGCACGGCATCACGCTGGTGGGGTCGCTGGGCTTCGAGAACGCCTACGCGCTCGCGATGCGCCGGCAGCAGGCCAGCGCGCTCGGCATCGCCCGCATCGCGGACCTGACGCCCTACGCGCCGCGCCTGGCCATCGGCGGCGACTACGAGTTCTTCGGCCGTCCGGAGTGGGCGTCCATCCGCGACACTTACGGGCTGGCGTTCGCCGACCGGCGCACGATGGACTCCTCGCTCATGTACCAGGCGGTGGACACCGAGCAGGTGGACGTCATCAGCGCCTTCTCGACCGACGGGCGCATCGCGGCCCTCGACCTCGTCGTCCTCGACGACGACCGCGGCGCGATCCCGCCCTACGACGCGATCGTCCTGGCCGGCGCCGACCTCGCCGGGCAGCATCCGGACGTGCTCGCGGCGCTCGCCTCGCTCGACGGGACGATCGACGCCGATCGCATGCGGCGCATGAACCTGGCCGTGGATCAGGACGGCGAGTCGCCGGACGAGGTGGCCGCGCGTTTCCTGGCCGAGCTGGCGCCGTAGAACTCTCGTCGGGAACGACTCATCGTCACGCTGGCGCCACAGGATTCAGGGGAGCGTGAACGGCCGGGCGTTGGGTCTGGTCGGTGGACGCCCGTCGAGCGCTCGTGCCGGCAGGATTCTTTCCGGCTCAGCCGGCGCAGGGCCTCGATGTCCTCGTGGCTCGTCGGGAGGTCACGCTGAAGGTCGAGCCCCCCGTTTCCAGCGGACCCGCGTGAGCTCATGCCAGCGTTCCACGCTGGAAGTGTGGCTCGGGGCGCACCAGACCCGTGCGGGCCCACCCAGGCGCGATCGGTGTAGCATGCCCGCATGTGCCGCGCTCCCGTTGGGCTCGCCGCCGCGCTGATCGCCATGACGGCGGCGGTTGCCGCGCAGGTGCCGACGTTCCAGGCGGGCGTCGAGGTGATCGCGCTCGACGTCTCGGTCGTGGACGGCCAGGGGCGACCGGTCGAGGACCTGAGCGTCGACGACTTCGTGATCGAGGTCGACGGCAGTCCACGGCAGGTGCTGTCGGCCGAGCTGGTCACGGTCGACGAGGACGCCGCGAGCGTCCCCCCTGAGCCCGTCGTCTCGGCCGAGGCGTTCTATTCCAGCAACCTGGCGCCCGCCATCGGCCGCCGGATCGTGCTGGCTGTCGATCAGTCTCACCTCGACGTGTCGGTCGCGCAGCCCATCATGCGGGCGGCCACGCGGCTGCTGGATCGTCTGGCGCCACTCGATCTGGTGGCGCTCGTCACGTTGCCCGGAACCGGTCCGCACGTGGACTTCACCGACGACCGGGATCTCGTACGTCGAGCGCTCGAGCGCATCGTGGGGCAGCGCCTGGAGCGGTCGTATCAGTTCCAGATGGGGATCTCGGAGGCGCTGGCCATCGTCTCGCGCGAGCGGACGCTGGCGGTGACCTCCTCCCTGGCAGGGGAGCCGACCGACCCGCAAGGCATCGCGGCGGTCATGGATCGGGGATGCACGGCCACCGATGCGACCGGCCGCGACGAGTGCCGGCGCGGGATCATCAACGAGGCCTCCACGCGGGTCGCCGAGATGCGGGCGGACGCCGCCAGGTCGGTGGACGAGCTGGAGGCGCTGGTCGGCGGACTGGCCTCGGCGGACGGTCCCAAGGCACTCGTCCTGTTGTCGGCCGGCCTCGCCGTCGAGGACCAGCGCGACGTGGAGACCATCGTGTGGCGGGCGGGCGTCGGCCGTACGTCCTTTCACGTCCTGGCCATCGATTCGGCCGGCGCCGGCGAGGTGGACGCTCCGCCGGAGTCGGTCCTTGCGGATCGGCGCGTGCGCTTCGAAGGGCTCGAGGAGCTGGCGCGGCAGAGCCGCGGCACCTACGCCCGCATCGTGGGCACCGGCGAGGAGATCTTCGAGCGGCTGGCGACCGGGTTGCTGTCCTCGTCCTACATCGTCGGGGTGGAAGTGCTGCGCGAGGACCTCGCACGCGACCGGCTGCGCGTGTCGGTGACCGTCGAGCGGCCCGGAGTGGCGATTCGCACGAGCCCGGCCTTTGCCGCGCCGCCGGTGCCGAGCGACAGCCGGTCGGTGGCCGGGGTGCTGCGCAGGGCGCTCGAGTCCCCGTTCGCCACGCCGGGCCTGCCCGTGCGGCTGAGCGCCTTCGCGCTACGCGACGCCCAAAGCGGCAAGACGCGCGTGACGCTGGCCGGGCAGGTGGGACGGCTGGGCGAGCCCGACGGCGAGTTCACGGTCGGACTGCTCGTCGTCAACGACGCCCGCGAAGTGCTGACGCGCTCGGCGGATCGACAGAGGCTCGAGGCGAGAGACGGCGACGCGCGGCTGCCGTACGTGTCCACCATGCTGCTCGACCCCGGTGTGTATTCCGTGCGCTTCGGCGCCGTGGACGACGAGGGTCGCGTGGGCAGCGTCGTACGGGACGTGATCGTGCCGGCGCCGGTGGACGGCGGGTTCGATGCGAGCGACCTGGTCGTCGGAGCGCAGCCGAGGGAGGGAGAAACGCTGCAACCGCGCATCGAGCCGCTCGTCGGCACGATCGGGGTGGCGGGCTATCTCGAGGTCTACGCACCGAGTCCAGACGCGCTCGACCGCGCGGTCGTGGAGCTGGAGGTCGCCAACTCGGCCGAGGCCCCGTCCCTCGCGCGACTGACGGCCCTGATGCGGCCCGGCGGACGTCGGGAGTGGGGCGTGGCGTCCGGATCCGTGGACGTGCGGCATCTCGTGCCAGGCCGCTACGTCCTGCGCGCCAGGGTCGTATACGACGGCGGCGAGATCGTGCGCGTGCGCCCCTTCACGTTCGAGGGCATCGGCTTCCTCGTCGCGTCGCGGTAGTCGCCGGGACGCCGGTGCGTCAGGCGCGTCGCAGCAGGACGATCCGGTTGGTGTTGGTGCCGGACGTGTTGTTGGTCACACCCCAGCAGTTGGCCGTCTTCGTGAACGCCTGCTGGTTGACGAGCACCGCCAGCCGCTCGAACGGGAGCCCGTCGGCGGCCTGCCAGACCAGCCGCTCGAGCAACAACGAGCCGCCGCGTACTTCGCCGACCTCGAAGGCCACGTGGCCTCGGGGCTGGACGATCCGCGCCTGTTCGACGAGCACCTCGCGCACCATCGCGCTCCACGCCTCTGGCGTGCGGTGCATGGCGATGTCCACGGCGTCGATGTCGATGCCGGCGAACCAGCAGCGCAGCCAGTTGTCGCTCGCGTACTGCACGACGTCGAGAAACGGCGGCGACGTCACCGTGAGCGCCACTGACGCATCAGGCATCACGGGAATGCGCGCTGCCGAACCCACGGTGAGGATCGGCGCCAGGTCCGGCCGCGGCGGCGCGCCGTCGGCGAGCAGGCTCTTCGACTTCTTCAGGATGAGGCGCGGCACGTCGCGCGGCGGCGGCCGAAGGCCCAGCCGGTCGTTCAGCTTGCGCTGGGATTCGATCGAGACCGCCTGGTTCGGCGGCATCGTGCGACCGGAGAAGAAGCCGGGTGAGTGCCCGGACAGCCGGTTGAGCGACACCATCCGGATCCAGTCGAGCACCGGATCGGGATCGGTCTCGTCGGGCGGACAGCGCTCGAGCAGCCAGCGCCGGAGCGCACACAGGTGGGCGAGCGTCGAGCGGTGATAGAAGGCGAGCAGGTCCTCGCGCTCGACGTCGCCCCGATCCCACGGCACCTCGTCGAGCCGCCGCGCGACCTCCACGAGGCCCGGCGGACGCAGGCGTGGACGCACCAGGAGGATCGACAGGGGATTGATGTCGTTGCCCGATGGCCGCCGGCCCATGAGCGCGGCCTGGAGCGGCGTGGTCCCGCGACCCATGAACGGGTCGTGGACCGTATCGCAGGGCTCGGTCAGCCGTGCGATGAAGAACTCGGGGAGCTGCGGCTTGAAGCAGGCGCGATAGGAAACCTCGTGCAGCGCGGATGCCTGCCGCTGGCCCGAGGTCCAGTACTCGTTGACGAGATAGCGGATGCCGCCGTCCTCGTGTTCGAGCGTCTCCTGTCCGAATCCGCGGAAGGTCCGGACGAAGTCGAGAAAGCCGGTCGACGTGCAGGGCTCGGTGGCCGCGACCGATGAGTTCTGCTCGTCGAACAGCGGCAGGTCCACGGCACACATGATACCGGCTTCGTGCTACAGATAGACCCTCAGATCGAGGACGCAGCGATGAACGGCGTGTTGAACGGTGAGGTTGTCGCGGCCCTGGCCCAGTGGCCGGGTGCCGCGCTGGTCGCGGCAGCACTGTGTGTTAGCCACGTGCTGAGGCGGTGTCGGTGGACGCGTTGCTCCTAACCGGTTAGGGGGCTTGCCCGGTCGGCCTCGGGCGGCGGCTCACGTGTGACGGTGTCGCGGCCAGCCGCGGCTTGCTGGCCGGCGGCGATCTCTCCGTGCCCGACATCGTCTCGTACCTGCGTGGATCATCCGGCCTCTCCGATATCGTCGATCGCACGGCGCTGGAGGGACGCTTCGACGTGGTGCTCCGGGCCATGTGCCGTACTTCGTCCGGCAGCTCCCACAGACGCGAGCCGGGCGGGGGTCAGTGGGTCGCGGGCGTTCCCGCGGGAACGTACAGGACGTCGAGGGCCCAGCCGAGGTCGAACGGCTCGCCGTCGGAGCGCGGTGTCGTCGTCTGAGTGTCGATCGCGACGCCCGCCATCGCCAGCCGCGCAATGGTCGGCACGAGCGCGTGGTCGTTCGTGCCGTGCCATTCGGGCAGCGCCGGAGCGACCGGAATGAGTGTACCGTCTGGCCGTTCGAAGGTCCGTTCGCCGTCGACGCCTGCTGCTACGGCGAAGCCGCCCTCGTGCACGGCACGGTGATGCCGCCCCGACCTCCGGCGACAGCCGGCCCCACAGCACGAGCAGGCCGTCGTCGTCGATCCAGACGTCGAGGTGACGGTGGAGATGCCGCTGCGCAGTCTCCCGGGCGGCCACGCTCCGATCGACGCGGCGCCACGCGCGGACAACTCGCTCGACCTGGGACGCCGTGGTGCTGAGCGCGAGATCGACCAGACGGCCTTCGTTGGCTGGCGTCGCGACACGCGTGATCGCCCTGACCTTCGTGCCAGCGCGCCGCGCGGCAGGTGTCGGTCGCATCGCAGTGGTCGTGCGGACCCACGCGGACGATGACCGCACGAGCACGATGGTGCGCGCGTCAGTTCTCGCTTGGCTGCTCGACTGATTCGATCACCAGCACGTCGACTGGTCTCCGCCCCGGTTCCAGCCGCAGTCCGAGCTGCTCCTCGAGCGCGATTGGAAGCTGCGGCAGGTTCTCCCGTTCGGCGAGCTCTCGCACGCGTTCCGACGTGGGAGGATCGCCGTACGCGAACGCAATCTCGTAGCTCCAGTAGCCCTGAAGGCCTGTGCCGTCGACCACGGGATGCCCCAGGAAGGCCGTGGCGAGCTCCGCGAGGCGCGCCAGGGGCGCGCATCCTTTGCGGTCTGCATACCCTCCCGCTGGAATGCGATAAGGCCTCACCGGCGGAGGATTCCGAGGATCCGGGCACGGCAGGAGTCGGGTCCCCGCGCGTGCGTCATGGCTGTCCAGTACGAGGGCAGCCACGTCCATCTCCCGCTGCTCGCTGCGAACGACGAGCCCGAAGCGATCCTCGAGCAGGGACTGCACCATGGCTCGCATCAGCTCCCGCGGCACAGGTTCGGCGGCCCTGGCGTCGATCTCGAACCGGTCTTCGCGGATCCACTGCGGGCCGCCGACCACCTGGAAGCGCTGAAGGCCGTAGGCGAACCGAACCAGCTCCTCGACCGTGTCGCCAGGGCGGTAGTACACGTATGGCGGGCGCGACGCGGGCGGACCGAACTGCGGTGACTCCTGCTTCCTGACCGAGGCGACCTCGAAGGTCGGCCTCGGCGACTGGGCCGATGCCGTCACGGTGAGCGCGAGGACGACGGGGACCGACCGCCAGACGCGCGTACGCATGATCCTGACTCCCGTGCTGCCTCCTGTGGCGACGAGGCAGTTATGCGCCGCGCGCGCTACTCCGTCAAGCTGGACCGCGCCCGCCGCCCCGTCCGCCTCTGCCGCCCCGCCCGCCCGGCTCGCCGACGGGCGACTCCGTTGGCGGCTGCGGGTCGAGCGGCCGCAGCGTGCGTCCGGCGATGGCCGGGTGATCCATCGGCAGGCGGATCGCCTTGAAGACCGCGAACGGGTTCGGCGCGGCGCCACCGGTGGGCTCGCTACCGGTGTAGGCCGACCAGTACTCCCAGACGATCTCGTCGTAGTCGTTGACTTCGAACAGCCGGCCCTGCGGCCCCGAGGTGATCAGCGTGTTGCCGTTCGGGAGCCGCGAGGCGCCCGAGATGAACGGGGCGGTGAAGTCCGGCGCGTCGTAGGTCCACACCGGCGCGGCCGGCCCGTACGGACCCGTGGCCGGCAGGATGTACCGTCCCTGGTCGTTTATGGGCGGCGCGATCTCGTAGACCCGCGTGTAGGCGCTCCCATCCGCGCGCGGGCCCATGTTGCTGAAGACCATGATGTGGCCCGCGCCTGGGAAGCCGGGCGGAATCCACCGCGCGTCGTGCTCGAAGCCGAGCCGCCGGTCCTCGGGCGCGCCCCGGCCGTAGGTGCGCGGGTTCCCCCAGCGGTACAGGATCTCGCCGCCCCTGCCCGACCGCCCGCCCGTGCTGCCCGCGGCCTCGGCGGTCGTCGTGCTGTGATCGATCACCCAGATCTCGTTGAAGTTGGGCACGCTCACGATCACCTGATCGAGCTCGGCGTTGTAGGCCACCGAGTTGGTGTGGAACAGATCGCTCGACAGGTTCGCCGGCGGCGAGTCCGCCTGGGCGGCGTCGTCGCCGTTGATGTCGATGCGTCCGGGATTGGCGGCCGGGTCGCCGTAGTTGGGCAGGTTCCGGTCCACGTTCTGGATCAGGTGATCCCAGTAGTGCCACTCCCACACCACACGCGCGCCACCCGGCGGCTGCGGCTCGAGCTCGAGGATCATGTCGGGCCACAGGCCGCGCTCGGGGATGAAGCCCTCCCGTCGCCCGGCGCGTCGCGCCTCGTCGGGCGTCTTCGTCTCCCAGGCCACCAGCAGGAGATTGCCGTTGGGGAGCAGCTTCGCGTCGTGGTGCGGCAGGCGAGTCTCGTCGTCGATGGTGTAGTCCCAGACGAGCCGGCCGTCGAAGGTCCATTCCTGGATGCGGCCGCCCTGACCGCCGCCGCCGAAGCCGCCCACCGGCTGCGGGTGGCGACCACCGCGCACGACGTTGCCGTTGTCGCGGATGAGGACCCATGCGCTCGGCACGAGGTCGCTCTTCCAGGTGCGCACGACCTGTCCCTCCATGTCGATGAGCATCGTCGTGTCCGAGTTGAGCGGCGCGAAGAGCGTGTAGCCCGCCTGCGCGCGGTCGGTGTTGAGGCGCACGCCCTTGGGGCCGGTGTCCTCGGCCACGGCGAAGGGGTTGCCGCGACCGCCAGGGCCGCCACGACCGCCAGGGCCCGCGCCGCGCTGGCCTGGGCCGGCGCCGCCTCCGCGCTGGGCCTCGAGCGGCAGGCCCGGGAGCAGCGCCAGCAGGCATGTCGTCAACACGATGAACGCCCATCGGGCGGCGGCCGGTCGGGTCACGTCAGCTCCTCCTCACGTCAGGTCGCCGTCATGCTAACTCCGGAGCTCGCTCGAGTCACCAGTATGGCGCCGGACCGGGTGCCGAAGGGCGCCGCCTCGGGTCGTCGAGCACGAGCGCCGGCGCGACTATCATGGGGGCTCGCGGAAGGAGGGCCATGCTGTTCATCGTGCAGTTCGAAGACAAGCCCGGCGTCGCCGAGATCCGGCAGGAGCTGTTTCCGAGCCACCTCGAGTTCCTCGACAGCGTCAAGGACCGTGTGCTCGTGCCCGGCTCGGTGCGCGAGATCCCGTCCGACCGCCCGCTCGGCGGCCTGTGGATCGTCGAGGCCGAGAACGCCGACGAGGTCGAGGAGATCTTCAAGGACGATCCGTTCTGGACCAACGGTCTGCGCGCCAGCGTACGCATCAACCGGTGGCACAAGGCGTTTCCGGATCGGAAGGTCCCGGTCTGAGGCCGGTCATGGGGCGCCTGTCCGGCCCCCCTCGGTCGTCGCCCGCGGCGGCAGCGGCGACACGTAGCCGACCACGAGAGTGAGCAACCCGACGACGATGAAGGAGACGATTCTCGGGATCGTCCCCACGTCGTTGAGATCGACGAGGAAGAGCTTTCCCACCACGAGTGCCAGCAGCGCCGCTCCCGCGAACCAGGCGGCACGTTCCCGCAGCCAGCGCGCGCTCAGCATCGCTGACAGCGCCGCCATCGTCCAGACGATCGAGACCGCCGTCTGGTAGCGCGCTGAGGCCCAGAGCGCATCGGCGTCGAACGCCACGCCGCCGTAGAAGTGCGTGGCCCGCGCGATGACCCCGTTGAGCGCGACGAAGGCAAGGACCGACCAGATCGTCCAGCGCGTGCGATCCGTCAGGCCGACGTGGGGGAGTCGGCTCCAGCGCAACAGGACACCCAGGATGAATCCCTGCGTGAGCTCGAGCGGATTCACGAGCGGCAGGTAGGGGAGCGGCTCCGCGCTCCCCAGCGCCGTGCTCTCCACGACGATCCAGATCGCGGCGAGCGCGGAGAGCGGGACCAGGGCTGTCCGGTACGCCCCTGAGAAGCGCCCGAATGGCCATGGCACCCGATCGATCAGCACGGGCATGCCCACGATGGCCGCGACGGCGACGAGAATCCACAGGTCACGCCACGCGTCGCCCGCCGTCGCGATCTGCTCGAGCAGCCAGGCGGCCTCTCGTATGCCCAGGAAGACCACCAGCCAGAGCATGGCCGCGTGCCACCAGCGTGCGAGATCGTCGGGCCACTCGGACTCGAGACGCCGCTGGATCCAGTAGTGCACGCCGATCGCGGCGCCCCAGGCCAGGATGGCCCAGCCGGCGAACGGGTGTGCCAGGCTGCCGGCGGCCGCCAGGGCCAGCACGGCCAGCGCCGGCAACAGCAGGCAGGGCGGCGCGACCAGGGCCGGCCAGGCCAGGCGTGTGCGGAGCCACGCGCAGGGCGCTGCCGTGCCCGACAGGAAGAGCACCGGGGCCGCGATGGTGAAGAGCGCGAGGTCCGCGAAGGTGTCGGCCTTCGCTGCGTGCTTCACGATCTCGTACAGACCGGCGCCCACCCACCAGGACAGGCCCCACCAGAGCAGTCCGGTCGGCACCGCGGCCATGACGCGGTGCTCGTCCCTGTGTCGCTCGAGGTACCAGCCGCTGAAGAGGCCAGCCATGCTCACCAGCGCTGCGCCGAGCCAGATGCTGTTCAGCACCGGCACGTCGCGTGCCGGACCCGTTTGCAGCAGGAACAGGTAGCCGGCGGCTCCCTGGAGGATCAGGCCCGCGATGCGGGCGCGCTCCCGTCGTTGCCGCACGCCGATCCACACCAGGCCCGCGCCTTCGAGCGCCCAGGCTCCACCCGTGACCTGCCCGTCGAAGGCGAAGGGGATGGCGAGCGTGCCGAACGCCACGCCGAGCGCGGTGAAGACCTCCACCAGCAGCCGGGAGGCCTCCGGCAGATGGCGGCGCAGCGTCCATGCCAGCCCGCCATAGAAGATTCCCGCGACGAGCGCGCTCGTCGCGAGACCGTACTCGAAACCGCGTACGAGCGGCGCCTGGAGCGCGAAGGCGGCCAGCGGGACACCGAAGAGCAGCGTGCCGTCGAGCCGCGGCGTGCGCACCTCGGGCCGGTGCGTCGCGTTCAGCACGGGCACGGCCACGTAGCAGAGGAAATACCCCACCAGGAACGGCTCCGTGCTGGCGAAATACTCCGGCTCGTAGAACTGCGAGCCCCACGCCGCCGTGAGCACGAAGGTGGCGGCGAAGCCCAGCACGTTCAGCGTGCGCCACGTCTTGAACCAGGCGATGGCCACCACGCCCCCGTTGAGGACGGTGTAGTAGCCGAACAGCGCCACGTGGCTGCCGTCGCCCCCGACGAGCACCGGCGCGAGGAAGCCACCGAGCGCCGCCAGTACCGCGAGGCTCATGGCGTCCTCCACGACGGCCAGCCCGCTGGCGGTCGTCACGAGCGCCACCATCAGGAGCATCCCCAGGCCGGGCGCGACCAGCTCGTAGAGGTTCGCGGCGGCGAAGACCGTGAGATAGACGATGCCGACACCGCCGCCCTGCAGCACGAGGGCGTAGTCCCGGCGCACGTCACGGAGCCGCCAGCCGAGCCCCACCAGCGCCAGGCCGCCAAGAGCGGCGAACAGCAGGCGGAGCGGTACGGGGAACCAGCCCTGGTCCACCGCGAAGTTGAGGAAGAACGCCACGCCGAAGAAGAGGACGATGACGCCGACGCGGACGACGACGTTGCCGCCGAAGAGCCACGCCCGCGCGCGGTCGACGACGTCGTCGACGAGATTCGGCGTGCGCTCGACTTCGTGCGCTGGATCGACCGACGGTGGGGCGTGTGGCGGGGGTACGGGCCGTGCCGGCTCGGCCGGCGTGAACGCGGAGCCCGGTGTTGCCGCGACAGGGCGTTCCCCACGTGCGGGCGCCGTCACGGGCGGAGGTGTGAGCACCGGCGGCGGCGAGGCGGGTGGCGCCGCCGGACGACGCTCGAGCTGCTCGACCCGTTCGGTCAGGTGCCGCAGGTCGAACCGCATGTCGGACATCCTGCGCCACAGGACGATCACCAGTACGAGGCCCCCGACGGGAAGGCCGATCATGCCGAGCAGGATGAAGAGGATGGCTAGACCTTCCATGGTGCCCTCAGGCCCGCGCGAGCGCGAGCTCGCGCAGCGCGCGGAGATCGAGCTTGCCGGTGCCGAGCACCGGAAGTGTCTGGACGACGTGCAGGTCGTCGCGCTTCGGCAGCCACAGCTTGGGAAGATTGCTCCCGCCGAGCGCGTCCCACAGGCTGGCGGGTGACATCGCCGCGTCCGTGTAGAAGACGACCAGTCGCTCGCCCCGTGTCGGGTCCGGTACCGACGTCACCGCGCACGCCGTGCCCTCGGCAATCAGTTCGAGCACGCTCGCCTCGAGCGCGCCATGTGGCACCATCTCGCCGCCGATCTTGCTGAAGCGCGCGAGCCGATCGGTGATGGTGATGAAGCCCTCCTCGTCGATGACGGCGATGTCACCGGTGACGTACCAGCCGTCGCGCAGGGCCTCCTGCGTCCGCTCGGGCTGCCCGAGGTAGCCGAGCATCCGGCCGGGCCCCTTGACGAGCAGCAGCCCGGGCTGTCCGACCAGAGGGCCTTCGCCGGTCTCCGTGTCCACGACCTTGGCGACGACGCCAGGGATGGGATGGCCCACCGAGCCCGGCCTCGTGCCACGCTGGTGGATCCGCCCGTGCGTCACGTCCGGCGTGTTCACCGAGACGACCGGCCCCATTTCCGTGCAGCCGTAGCCTTCGAGCAGGTCCAGCCCGTACTTCTCCTGGAAGGTCCGGGCCAGCGGCTCCTGGAGCTTCTCGGCGCCGACGAGCGCCAGGCGGAGGCTCGCGAACTGCTCGGCAGAGCACTTGCGCACGTACGCGCCGAAGAAGGTGGGCGTGGAGATGAGCAGCGTGGCTCGCTCGACCTGCACCAGCTCGCCGATCGCCTTGGCGTCCATCGGGTTCGGGTGATAGGCGACGTGGAAGCCGGCCACGAGCGGGAACCAGAAGCCCGCCGTGAACCCGAACGAGTGGAAGAAGGGGAGCACGCTGGCCAGGCAGTCGTCCGGCGCGATCCAGAAGATCTGGGCCAGCGCGTCGACGTTGGCCAGCACGTTGCGGTGCGACAGCATCACGCCCTTGGGCACGCTGGTGCTGCCACTCGAGAAGATCACGGTCGCCAGATCGTCGGGTCCGAGCCGAGCCCCGCCGCAGGCGCGCTTGACCGCGCCGAACGGAGCGAACCGGGCCAGCAACAACGACACGAGGCGCTCGCGCGTGGAGATCTGCCGGAGAATGTCCTCCACGAACACCCATCCCGGCCGCGCCTCGAGGCCGGCCTTCGACAGGAACACCTTCGACGTGATCACCGTTCGGATCCGGCACTGGCTGACCGCCTGCTGCAGCGCGTCGGGACCGGCCGTGAAGTTCAGGTTCACCGGCACCCGGCCGGCGAGCGTGGCGCCCAGGTTCACGAGCGCGGCGCCGACCGACGAGGGCAGGAGCACGCCGATCATCCGCTCGTCCGGCAGATGCCTCCGCATCCAGCGGGCGAGGACGATGCCGCCCGTGAGTGTCCGGCCCCGGTTGAGGCGCCGGCCCTTGGTGTCCGAGAGGCACGGCGCCCACCACCGGCGGCGCGCCATGGCCGCGAAGCGCGCGTCGAGCAGCCGGCGCCACGGCTGCCGGCTCTGCTCCTCGACGTGCCGCCCGGCGGCCTCGCTGCCCATCTCCTGGATCGCCAGCCGGACGCCGGCCGCGGTCGTGCCAGACGGCATGGGCGCGCCGAAGGTCACCGTCACCGGGTAAGGCAGCCGCTCGGGCCACTTCCAGAAGAACTTCCCGCCCTTGAAGCTGAAGATGCTGCCCCAGAGCCGGTCGAGGTGCACCGGTATGATCGGCACGTCGACCCCGTCTGCGATCCGCTCGAAGCCGCGCCGGAAGGGGAGCAGGTTCCCCGTGCGGCTGATGGCTCCCTCCGCGAAGATGCAGACGACGTGACCGGCATGCAGTTCCTCCCGTGCCGTCTCGATCGCACGGGCGGCCTCGCGTCGGTTCTCCCCCGAGACGGGAATCGCCTTCATGCGGGTCAGCAGCCATCGCGCGCCGAACAGGTTGAAGTACGGGGCGTAGACCAGGAAGCGGATGAATCGCTGCACGCAGGCGCCGACGAGCAGGCCGTCCACGTGCGACAGGTGGTTGCACACCAGGAGCGCCGGTCCCCGGTTCGGGACGTTCTCCTGGCCGCGAATCCGGATGTTGTAGACGCTGTGCGTGAGCAGCCAGAGACTGAAGCGAATCAGGAACTCGGGCACCAGCAGCAGCACGTAGACGCTCGACACCACCGTGACGAGGCCGAAGAGCAGGACGATCTGGTCCGGTGGCAGTCCGATCGACGAGCAGATCCACAGCGCAGCCGACGCCAGCAGGATGCCGACCGTGTTCAGGAAATTGTTCGCCGCGAGCAGTCGCCCCTTCTCATGGGGTCCGCTGCGCTGCTGCAGCAGCGCGTTGAGCGGCACGACGAACAGGCCGCCGAAGAAGCCGACGAGCGCAAGACAGGCGGCCGCCATGGGGAAGGAGCGACCGAGCATCGCGAGCAGCAGCGCCGAGGCACCCATGCCGAAGGCGCCAATCGGCGCAAGGCCCAGCTCCACCTTGTCACCGGAGAGCCGCCCGGCCGCGATGCTGCCGGCCCCGATGCCCACGGCCGCCGAGGCCAGGAGCAGTCCGATCCATCGTTCCTCGAGTCCCATGACGTCGGCGCCGAACACCACCATCACGAGCTGCAGCAGGGCGCCCAGGAACCAGAAGTAGGAGATGCCGACGACGGTGAGCCACAGCACGCGGTCTCGGGCGAGGTGCCGCACGCCGACGACGATCTCGGCCCAGGGGTTTCGACCGATCCGCACGCCGGGCGTGGCTTGCGCCGTGCGGGGAATCCGGAAGCTCGTGGCCGTGCCGGTGACGGCTATCGCGACCACGACGGCGCCGACGAGCCACAAGCGATCGCGCCACACGTCGAACAGCCACCCGCCGATCGCGGTGCCGCCCACGATCGCCACGAAGGTGCTCATCTCGAGCAGCCCGTTGGCGCGCGACAGGTCGCGGTCCGGCAGGATCTCCGGCACGATGCCGTACTTGGCCGGGCTGAAGAAGGTGGACTGCAGCGCCAGCAGGAAGAGCACGCCGAAGACCAGCTCGAGGCGTCCGGTGAGGAACGCTGCAGCGCCGAGCCCGGCCGCGAGGATCTCCAGCGACTTCGAGACGACGAGCACGGTGCGTTTGCTGTAGACGTCGGCGAGCTGCCCCGCGTAGCCCGAGAAGAGCAGGAAGGGCAGGATGAAGAGCGCCCCGACGAGCGACAGGTTGCGGCCGGCCTCGTTCGCGGCGAGGCCCTGGACGGCCAGCATCGAGGCGACCACCTTGAACAGGTTGTCGTTGAACGCGCCCAGGAACTGGGTCCACAGGAATGGCTGCAGGCCCTGCCGTCTCAGCGTGTCGCGATAGGTGTGCGATGTCATGCGCCACACGATGCGCCCGACAGGCGTGGCGTGTCCTGAGCGTGGCTTGAGGAGGTCTGAGAAACGCTGAGGAGACTACGCCGCCCGTCGGGCCAGGTGCTCGAGCACACGCGCAAAGCCTTGATGAGACTGCAGTTGCCGGAGAAACGGGTCCACGGCCAGCGTCCAGCCGGCAAACCCCGGTGGCGCGGTGCTCAGCATGTCGCCGAGGATGCCCACCGCGTCGTCGAGTCGGCCGCGGGCGACGGCGATCTCGGCACGCAGCTGCGCCGCCCCGGTCGTCCGGCCCCTCGCCAGGACGGACAGACTCTCCTCGGCCGCCTGCAGCTCGGCATCGGCCCGGGACGACTCGCCACGGGCTCGCAGGCAGCAGGCCATTCCGAGGCGTGACGGCGCATGGGTCGGGTCCGGGGCCATCGCCTCGGTGAACGCCGCGGTCGCCTCGTCCACGCGATCGAGTCGCAGCAGCGCCATGCCCCGCCCGAGCTGCGTGTGGACGATGAACTCGCGTCCGTACAGCCGATGGGGCTCGAGAGCGCGCACCCCCGCGTCGAACACGGCCAGCGCCTCCTCTGCGCGCGACTGCGCGAGCAGGACCAGCCCCAGCAGCCAGTGCAGACCCTGGGCCGGGTACCGCCCACCGCCCTGGCTGCGCTCCTGCGCGGCGATCCCTTCGCGCAGCACGCTCTCGGCTGAGGTCAGCCTGCCGCGGGCGACGTGCGCCATGGCCACCTGGAAATGAGCGAAGGCGAGCTCCGGGTACAGGCTGCGTACGCGCGCCGCGGCGTCGAGCCGTGCGGAGCCCCAGGACGCGTGGGCGAGGCGGAACAGATGACGCCAGTTCGTGGGCTCGAGCTCCACGGCGCGTTGCGCGGCCTGGACCGCCTCGTCGGTCTGACGGGCGCTGACGAGCAGCAGCGCGAGCGTGGCGTGCGCTTCGGCGAGACCGGCGTCGAGGCTCACCGCGTGCCGGGCGTGCTCGAGCGCGTCGTCGAGCACGTGACGGGCCGGCTCGTTCTGCCATCGCGTTTCCTCGTAGAGCACGAACTCGACGCTGGCGAGGCCGGTGTAGGCGAGGGCATAGCGCGGGTCGAGCGCGACGGCGTGCCCGAAGTCGTCGCGCGCGGCGGCCATCTCGCGCACGTCGAGCGTCTCGAGGCGGAGCGAGCCTTCGACGAAGGCGCGATAGGCCTCGCGGCTGGGTGTCTCGCGTGCGCCGGCGATGGCCCGGAGGGACCCCGAGGCGGCCTGCGCCGGCGCCCGATCGCGGGTCTCGACCTGCGCCACGAAGCGGTACCCGCGACGCGGAATCGTTCTGATGAAGGTGGGGGAGGCGGCGTCGTCGCCGAGAATCTGCCGGAGCTCGGAGACCGCCTGGGCCAGCGCGTTGTCGGTGACGTTGGCGTCGGGCCAGAGCGCGTCGAGCAGCTCCTCCTTGGTGACGAGCGTGGCAGGCCGCTCGACGAGGAACAGCAGGAGGTCGAGCAGCTTCGGCGTGAGCGCGACCGGCCGGCCGTCCCGTGTCAGCGTATAGGTCCCGCGGTCGACCACGAACGGCCCGAACGCGCAGGCGCCTTCCGGCATGGCGAGATTCTACGCGCTTCGGCGCCGCGCCAGACCCAGGATGTCGAGCCCTGGGGGTAAGCTTGAAAGATGTCCGATCCCATCCTGCGGGTTGCTCCCCTCGGCCACCAGTGGCAGACGCTCGACCCGTTCCTCTTCTGCGTCCACCACATCGACCACTACCCGAAGGGGAACGCGCGGTTCGGCCCCGACGCGTCGCTCGCGGGACACGACATCGGTCAGGACTTCACGGGCGTCGACGGCTGGCGGATGTACCACGGCGACGTCGTGCCAGGGTTCCCGCAGCATCCGCATCGCGGCTTCGAGACGGTGACGGTCGTCCGCAGCGGCTTCATCGATCACTCGGATTCGCTCGGCGCGGCGGCCCGCTTCGGCCGCGGCGACGTCCAGTGGCTCACGGCCGGCGCCGGCGTCGTGCACTCGGAGATGTTTCCGCTCCTCAATCAGGACGGACCGAACACGCTGGAGCTCTTCCAGATCTGGTTGAACCTGCCGGGCAAGGACAAGCTCGTCCCGCCGTACTTCACGATGTTCTGGGACAGGGACGTGCCGCGCCGGGTGTTCGAAGACGAGGCCGGCAGGAAGACCGAGGTGACGATCATCGCGGGCGCGCTGGAGGGGACCGAGCCGCTGCCGCCGCCGCCCAACTCGTGGGCCGCCAGTCCGGAGGCGGACCTGGCGATCTGGGCCATTCGACTCGAGCCCGGCGCCTCGTGGACGGTGCCGCCGGCCGGTGGCGCGCAGACGCTTCGCGCGCTCAACTTCTTCGCGGGCCCGTCGCTGCGTGTGGCCGGCCGGTCGATCGACGAGCCGTCGGCCGTGCAGGTACGGGCGGATCGGCCCGTGCCGCTCGAGGCCGGTGGCGGGCCGGCGGAGATCCTCCTGCTGCAGGGACGGCCGATCGGCGAGCCGGTTGCGCAGCACGGGCCGTTCGTGATGAACACGCGGGACGAGCTGCAGAGTGCGTTCCGGGACTACCAGCGCACCCAGTTCGGCGGCTGGCCCTGGCCCGAGCACGCACCGGTCCACGGCGGGCGCGACGCGGGCCGGTTTGCCCGGCACGCCGACGGCCGGGAGGAGCGTGTCGGCGAGTAGGCTCCGCGAGGCTCCTCCCCCCGGCAACTCGCTATGATCGGGCCGGTTCGCCGTGCCTCTGGCTCCCGGCACCCGCCTTGGCCCGTACGAGATCACCGCCCAGATCGGCGCGGGCGGGATGGGCGAGGTGTATCAGGCCACCGACACCAACCTGGCCCGCCGGGTCGCCATCAAGGTGCTCCCCGACGCCCTCGCCCTCGATCCCGAGCGCCTCGCGCGCTTCGACCGTGAGGCGAAGACGCTCGCTGCGCTGAGCCATCCCAACATCGCCGGCGTCCACGGCCTGGAGAAGTCCGGGGGGACCATCGCGCTCGTGATGGAGCTCGTAGAGGGGCCCACGCTGGCGGACCGGATCGTCGAGGGACCGCTGCCGGTGGACGACGCGCTGGCGATCGCGCGACAGATCGCCGAGGCGCTCGAGGCGGCGCACGAGCAGGGCATCGTGCACCGGGACCTCAAGCCGTCCAACGTGAAGGTGCGCCCGGACGGCACCGTGAAGGTACTGGACTTCGGGCTGGCGAAGGCGGTGGAGACGTCCCCGGCCTCCGGCCTGACCCAGTCGCCGACCATCACGACGCCTGCGATGACGCAGGCCGGGCTCATTCTGGGCACGGCCGCTTACATGAGTCCCGAGCAGGCTCGCGGCAAGACGGTCGACCGGCGCAGCGACATCTGGGCCTTCGGCTGCGTGCTCTACGAGATGCTCACCGGGCGGCGGGCGTTCGGCGGCGACGAGGTCTCCGACGTCTTCGCGTCGGTGCTGGCCCGGGAGCCGGCCTTCGGCGCCGTGCCGGAGACGGCGCCCGAGCGGGTCCGGCAGGTGCTGAAGGCGTGCCTGCAGAAGGACCCGAAGCAGCGCATGCACGACATCGCCGACGTCAGGCTGGCGCTCGCGGGCGCCTTCGAGTCCGTCGTCTCGCCAGCAGGCGCACCGACCGCGCCGGCCGCCGCGGCGCCACTGTGGCGACGCGTGTTTCCACTCGGCGTCACCGTCCTCGCGGTCGGCGCCGCGGCAGGCGCGATCGGCTGGCTCGTCGCGCTGCCAGGACCCAGTCCGGTCGTGACCTGGTCACACGTGCTTCCAGAGGGGCGATTGTTCAGAAACGCTGGTCGCCCTGTGCTCACGGTGGCCCCCGACGGCGAGTCCTTCGTCTACAACGCCACCGGCGCCCTGTACCTGAGGACGATGGGCACACTGGAGGACAGCCCGATACCTGGCACCGAGGTCGGGTTGACAAATCCCTTCTTCTCGGCGGACGGACGGTCGATCGGGTTTTTCGACAGCGGGCAGTTGCGGCGGATTCCCGTGACGGGAGGCGCCTCGACGCCGCTGGCCCCGGCGACCAATCCCTTGGGGGCGAGCTGGGGACCGGACGGGATGATTCTCTACGCCCAACCGGACGGCATCTGGGAGGTGTCGGCGCAGGGAGGCGAGCCGAGGCACCTGATCGAGACGGGCCAGGGCGAGCAGGCCCACGGCCCGCAACGGCTTCCCGGCGAAGACTGGATCCTGTTCACGCTCGCGACCACGTCGGAGGCCACGCGATGGGATAGCGCCGCGATCGTCGTGGCGTCACCGGCCTCCGGCGAGCGGCGCGTCATACGCGCCGGCGGAAGCGACGTGCGCTACCTGCCCACGGGGCACCTGGTGTACGCCTTCGAGGACGTGCTCTACGCCGTGCCGTTCGACGTCGGCCGGCTCGAGGAACGGGGCGGTCCCGTGCCGGTGGTGGAGGGCGTGCGCCGCGCAGCCATCACCGGCGCGGCGTTCTACGCCGTCTCGGCAGGCGGCACGCTCGTCTACGCGGCCGGCACGGAGGCCGAGGCGCGGCGGCGCCTGGTCTGGGTGGACCGGGATGGCCGCGAGACCGCGGTCGCCACCCCTCCGAGAGCGTACCAGTATCCCCGGATCTCGCCGGATGGCACGCGCGTCGCTCTCGACGTGCGCGACGAGCAGAACGACATCTGGATCTGGTCGCTGGCCCGGGAGACCCTCACGCGACTGACCTTCGAGGCCGGACTGGACCGGACGCCGGTGTGGTCGCCCGACGGCGCGCGCATCGCGTACATGAGCGGCGACAACAGTCAGGGTGCGCTGCAGTGGCGTGCGGCGGATGGTACGGGAACGGCCGAGCTGCTGTTCACGGGCACCGGCACCTGGTTTCCGACGTCGTTCGATCCCGAGGGTGAGCGGATCGTCGTCCTGCAGAGGGACGTCGGCGACTCGGCTCAGGACGTGACGATGCTGGCCGTGGCCGGCGATCGCGAGATGGTGCCGCTCGTCCAGACGTCGTTCGACGAGCTCAATGGCGAGGTGTCGCCGGACGGCCGATGGCTGGCCTACCAGTCGGACGAATCGGGCCAGATGGAGGTGTACGTCCGGTCGTTCCCGGACGTCGACGCCGGCGGCCGGTGGCAGGTGTCTCCCGACGGGGGCACGCGACCGGTGTGGCGCGGCGACGGCCGCGAGCTGTTCTATCTGGATCCGCCGGGCCGCATCATGGCCGTGGAGGTCGAGACCGGCGACGCCTTCTCCTTCGGCAACGCCGTGGAGCTGTTCAACGGGCCGTACGTCGCGGCAAACGTCCTGCGGACGTACGACGTGACCGACGATGGCGAGCGATTCCTGATGATCGCGCTCGCCGAGGACCAGGGGGACGGGGGGGCCGAGGCCCGTCAGATTGTCGTCGTCGAGAACTGGCTCGCTGAGCTCGAGCGCCTCGCGCCGACGCGGTGACGCCCGACCCCCTTACGGAAGTGTAAGTGCGACCAGTTCTCCTGGGTGTTCACGGCCGGAGATGGCGACGACGATGTACTGCTTGCCGCCGGCCATGTAGGTCATCGGCGCGTTGCTGACACCCGCCGGCAGCTCCATCTCCCAGAGGATCTCGCCGGTGGCCTTGTCGAAGGCGCGGAACATCCTGCCGCCGTAGCCGCCGCCGGGCGGCAGGCCGACGCCGCTGTCGCTCCCTTCGCCCAGAAAGACGAACGACCTGGTCACGAGGGCGGCCAGGCGTCCGGGTGTGCCGAGGGGCGGCAGATCCAGCCCCTCGAACGCCGGGTGGTTGCGCAGGCCGTCGCCGTTGGCGACCGACCACTTGATCGTCCCCTCGTTCAGGTCGATGGCCACCAGCCGCGCGTAGGGCGGCTTGAACGGATCGGGCAGCCCGCGCGGCCCGAACGGCCAGGGCACCGTGTGCTTGACGTAGGGGAGGGTCGACTCCGGATGCTCGGACGGTCCGAGCGCGATGACGGTCGGCATGTGCGCCGACGGCACGTACAGGATGCCGGTCTCCGGGTCGAGCGCCGCGCCGCCCCAGTCCGCGCCGCCGTTGGTGCCCGGGACGAGCAGCGTGCCCTTCGGCGTCTCGGGATTGCCCAGCAGCACGGGGGGCGTATAGAGCGGACCGTACGCGTAGCCCTCGAGGATGGCCATCGCCTCGGCCTTGAGCTCCGGCGTGAAGTCGATAACGTCGGCCTCGGTCACTCCCTGCTGATCGAAGGCCGGAGGCTTCGTGGGAAACGGCTGCGTGGGCGAGTACCACTCCCCCGGCACGTTGCCCTGCGGCGCCGGGCGCTCCTCGATCGGCCAGACCGGCTCGCCGGTCTCGCGGTCGAGCACGTAGACGAAGGCTTGCTTCGACACCTGCGCCAGCGCCTTGATCTGGCGGCCGTCCACGGTGATGTCGGCCAGGACCGGCGGGGCGGGCAGGTCGTAGTCCCAGAGGCCGTGGTGCAGCGTCTGGAAGTGCCAGACGCGCTCGCCCGTCGTCGCGTCGAGCGCGACGATCGACTCGGCGAACACGTTGTCGCCCGGGCGCGTCCCGCCGTAGTAGTCGCCGGTCGCCTCCTCGGTCGGCAGGTAGACGTGGCCCAGTTCCTCGTCGCCGCCGAGCAGCGTCCAGACGCCGCTGTTGCCCGAGTAGGTCCACGAGTCCTCGAGCCAGGTCTCGTTGCCGAGCTCGCCGGCGCGTGGCACGACGTGGAACGTCCACAGGTGCTCGCCCGTGCGGACGTCGTAGCCGCGCACGTCGTCGGGCGGCATCTCCTTCGGCGCGCGGGCCCCCTGGTTGAGGATGTCGGTGGCCGGCGCGGGCACGCCCGCCACGACGATCACGTCGCGGACGACGATGGGCCCGCTCGACCAGCGCCAGCCGGTGATGGGCCGCTCGAACCCCTGCGTGAGATCGACCAGGCCGCCGTCGCCGAAGTTGGCATAGCGCTCGCCGGCCTTCGCGTCGAGCGCGACCAGGCTCGCGCCGACGGTGGCGATGATGCGGGCGTCGGTGCCGTCGGTCCAGTAGGCGAGGCTGCGCGTCGGGCCGCCGCGCCCGGGGCGCCCGTCCGGTCGGGGGGGCAGGTGGTCGTACCACACCGTCTGGCCGGTCGTGGGATCGAGCGCGACCACGGCGCCGACCGCGGAGCTCATGTAGAGGAGCCCCTCGATCATCAGCGGCGTGTGCTGGTAGTTGCGCGGCCCGACCGCCTCTGGAACGTCCTCGAGCAGCTCCTCGGGCGCGCCCGACCGCCGCCACGCGATCTGCAGGCTGCCGATGGTGTCGCGGTTGATCTGGTCGAGCGGCGAGTACTTCGTCCCGGCCTTGTCGGCCCCGTACGCGGGCCAGTCGCCAGAGGGGACGTCGGCGGTCGTGCACGCCGCCGTCAGCAGGCCGGCAAGGGCCACGGCCGCGACGGGGCGAGCAAGGGGCGTACGTCGCATACCTGCCACTCCTTCCGGGGGAGGAGTGTAGCGGAAATCGCGAGGCGAGCGCGGGCCCGCGACGAGGTGGGTTCTACCGCGAGCGGTCGGCGCGGGTGGGATCCTGGGTTCCGGGCGTGCTCGAGCCGGTCCGGGTGCTCGAGCGCAGCGCTTCCCTGATATCGGCCAGGGCACGGACGATCAGGCGGAGCTCGTCGAGCTCGCTCGATTCGGCGGTCAGGGTCGATGGCACGTGGCGCTGGGCCTCGTCGTTGATGTGGGCGATGGCCGTTTCGATGTGCCGACGGGCGAGCGCCAGGCGATGCACCGGTGAATCGTTCCTGGCGACGATCTGGAGCATGCTGCTTCCGGGTGGTGCCGTCACTGTTTCCGCCGATCCGTGGTCGAGCGAGGCTGCCGGCGCCGTTCGTGGCCGTCCCGGCGCTCGGACTGCGAGCACACCTGAAAGCCGTTCGAGATGAGCTGACGCTCGTATTCGACCTGGTACTTGACGAGCGCGGGAGCATCCGCGAAGGCATACGCGCGCCGGAGGGCACCGGGCCCCAGGACCCTGAGGTCGAGCCCCCGACCCTCCACGAGCCGTGTCTCCCAGCGCACCGTACTGGGCGCGCGGGTGAACATCCGGACGATCGGCCGGTCGCCGTCTGCCATGGCACCGATGTTCCTACTCGTCTGCACAGTCACCTGTCAACCAGACTTAAGTTCCCCGTCCCGGCAGCCTTCTGCCGTGATCTGCCCGGGACCCTGCGTCCCGAGCGCTGGATCAAGCAAGCGGCGCGCCGGGCCGGCGGCCAGGGACGGCCGCCACGGGCTGCTCGGGGTTGCATAGAATGAGAGGCCGCCCGCCATGGTCATCGGTCCGGACCGCATGCCGCCCATTCCGCCAGACCGGCTCACGCCGGCTCAGCGGACTGCCGCCGAGGAGATCGCGGCTGGTCGCCGCGGAGAGGTCTACGGCCCGTTCGTCCCCGCGCTGCGCAGCCCCGAGCTCACGCGACGCCTCCAGGCCCTGGGTGAGTACCTGCGCTACGACCACGCCCTCGCGCCTCGGCTGCGGGAGATGGCCATCCTGCTGACGGCCCGAGAATGGGGGCAGGAGTACGAGTGGGCGGTCCACGCACCCATCGCGCTCGACGCCGGGCTGGCGGCCGATCTGGTGGACGCCATCGCCGACGGGCGCCGTCCGGCCGCGATGCGGGACGACGAGGCGCTGCTGCACGACTTCGTCGGCGAGCTGCTGCGTCGCCATCAGGTCGGCGACGAGACGTATGCCGCGGCGGTCCGGACCTTCGGCGAGCAGGGGGTGATCGATCTGGTGGGCGCCGTGGGCTACTACGCCACGCTGGCGATGATCATGAACGTGGCCCGGACGCCGCTGCCGCCCGGCGCGACTCCCCGGCTGCGGCCGGTGCCGGGCCGGGAGTTGGACGTGCCGCGCCGCACGCCTGATGTGGATTGACGTGCCGCGGAAGCGGCGATAGCCTAGCAGCCCCAGTCATGGCACCATCACAACGACGCTATCAGCCCGGTTTCGGCAACGAGTTCTCCTCCGAGGCGCTGGCCGGCGCGCTGCCGCGCGATCAGAACACGCCGCAGGTACCGCCCCTCGGGCTGTACATCGAGGAGCTCAACGGCACGGCGTTCACCGCACCTCGCGGCGCGAGCCGGTCGACCTGGACCTACCGGATCCGGCCATCGGCCATGCACCGGCCGTTCAGGCCGATCGATGCCGGCCTGATCCGGAGCGGCCCGTTCAACGAGGTCCCGCCGACGCCCAATCAGATGCGATGGCGGCCGATGCCGATCCCGTCGGCGCCGACCGACTTCGTGTCCGGCATCGTCACGCTGGGCGGCAACGGCGATGCGTCGATTCAGACCGGGGCGGCCATCCACGTCTACGCGGCCAACCAGTCGATGCAGGATCGGTTCTTCTACGACGCCGACGGCGAGCTGCTGATCGTGCCGCAGTTGGGCACGCTCGTGATGCGCACCGAGCTCGGTGTGCTCGACGTCCCGCCGGGACACATCTGCGTGATCCCCCGGGGTGTCAAGTTCCGGGTCGAGCTCCCCGACGGCGCCGCCCGCGGCTACATCTGCGAGAACTACGGCCAGCACCTGCGGCTGCCCGAGCTCGGGCCGATCGGCACGTTCGGGCTGGCCAACGCGCGGGACTTCCTCGCGCCGGTGGCCGCCTTCGAGGACCGCGAGGGCGACTACCGCGTGGTGGCGAAGTACGGCGGCGGCCTGTGGGAGGCCGAAATCGACCACTCGCCGCTCGACGTCGTCGCGTGGCGCGGCAACTACGCGCCGGTCGTCTACGACCTCTACAAGTTCCAGTGCATCAACACCGTGACCTTCGATCACCCGGATCCATCGATCTACTGCGTGCTGGCCTCGCCGACGGCCGTCCCGGGGACGTCGAACCTGGAGCTCGGGTGCTTCCCGCCGCGCTGGAGCGTGGCCGAACACACCTTCCGTCCACCGCCGTTCCATCGCAACGTCGCCAGCGAGTTCCTGGGCCTGATCTCGGGGCAGTACATCGGCAAGGGGGAAGGCTTCGCCCCCGGCAGCGCCAGCATGCACAACTGCATGTCCGGTCACGGTCCGGACGCAGAGGCCTACGAGCGCGGCAGGAGCGCGGAGCTCAAGCCGCAGTTCCTCGACGACACGATGGTCTTCCTCTTCGAGACGCAACTGCCGATCCGGCCCACGAGGTTCGCCGTCGAGACGGACCTGCTCGAGCGCGACTACTACACGCACTGGCTGGGACTGAAGAAGAACTTCAGCGCCGCGGGTGTCGGATAGCGTGAGCGAGGCCCGGCGTCGTCGCCGGGGATCACGGGAGTGAACAGCATGCCAAGACCTGCCCTTGCCGGCGTCGCCGCCCTGGCGGCGCTCGTCGCCTGTGGGTGCGGGTCGGCCGAGGCGCCAGGCTCGGTCGAGGTCCTGCCGCTCGCCGATGCAGCCGGCGAGCCCTGCGACCGCGCGTGCCTGCTGGACCTGTCGGAGCAGTACATCGCGGCGCTCGTGGCGAAGGACCCCGGCCGCCTCCCGCTGGCCGACGGGACGGTGGTCTACACCGAGAACGGGCAGCGGCTCGAGCTGGGTGACGGCTTCTGGAATTCCGTGTCCGGGCGCGGCACCTACCGGCTGGACGTGGCCGATCCGACCGCGGGCCAGATCGTCTCGATCAACACGATGCGCGAGGCGGGCACGCCGATGATCCTGGTGACGCGCCTGAAAGTGCGCGACCGGCGCATCACCGAGATCGAGACGCAGCTCGCCCACAGCGAGGGCGTGGCGAACGGATTCGAGGCGCTCGGCCAGCCGCGCGAGGCGTTCGGCCGCGAGACCCCGCCCGACCGGCGCGCGTCCCGGGACGAGCTCGTGCGCGTGGCCAACATGTACTTCAGCGGCATGCAGCTCAACGACGGGCAGGGCGAGTATCCGTTCGCCGACGACTGCGACCGGATCGAGAACGGCGGCCGGTCGACCAACGCACCAGGGCGCGGCGGCGCCCCGCGGCCGGATCCGAAGACCGCCACGAGCTATTCCGGCCAGTGGACGTGTCGCGAGCAGTTCGAGTCGGGCCTGCTGCACTTCGTCAGCCGCATCCGCGACCGGCGCTACGTGGCGGTAGACGAGGAGCGCGGGCTCGTGATGGCGTTCGTCTTCTTCGACCACGATGCCGGCGCCTCGCGCACGTTCCAGACGCCGGACGGACGGACGGTCACCGCGGGTCCCGTGACCCCGTGGACCTGGCAGATCGCCGAGCTCTTCAAGGTGGAGGACGGCCTGCTGCACGAGATCGAGGCGGTGCTCGAGCGCGTGCCCTACGGCATGACCTCAGGGTGGAGCGGCTGGGAAGACGGCATGTCGGACGCGATTCAGTTCGAGGGGTAGGGGCGTAATTCTTCTTCAGGCGAGGCACTCATGAGACGCATTCATGTGCTCGGCGTAATCGTCGTGGCCGGCGCCGTGGCCATCGCGGCGGCGGATCCCGCGGCGCAACAGCGCGGACGCGGTGAGGGCCGCGGACGCGGCGGGGCCGGTGGCGGGGGCGTCGGGGCGATCCAGAAGGTGGCGACCGACGTGTACATGATGCCCGGCGCGGGCGGCAACACGGGCGTGTACGTGTCGGCCAACGGCGTCGTGCTCGTCGACACGAAGAATCCAAACAACGGACAGGCGATCCTCGATCAGGTGCGGACGGTCACGGACAGGCCGATCACGCACATCATCAACACGCACACGCACGGAGACCACAACGGCAGCAACGTGTTCTTCCCGGCCAGCGTGGAGGTCGTCACGCACGAGAACACCGCCGCCAACATGAAGCGCATGGAGGCCTTCCAGGACACGGCCAACGCGCACGGGCTGCCGGACCGGACGTACCGCGACCGCCTGACGGTGCTGTCGGGCGCCGACGCGATCGACCTGTACTATTTCGGCGCCGCGCACACCGACGGCGACACGTTCGTCGTCTTCCGCAACGCCCGCGTGATGCACTCCGGTGACGCGTTCCCGAACCAGGGGCCGCCGTTCATCGACCGCGGCAACGGCGGGAGCGGCGTGGCCTACGGCGACACGCTCACCAAGGCGGCCTCGACCATCCGCAACGTGGACACGATCATCACCGGCCACGCGCCCACGACGATGACCTTTCAGGACCTGGCCGACTACGCCGAGTTCAACACGCTCTTCCTGGCGCACGCCCGCGAGTCGCTCAAGATGGGGAAGACGCCGGAGCAGGCGATGATGGATCTGGACCTGCCCGACAAGTTCAGCGGCTACAACCTGGGTGGCGGGCGCGGCGGTCCCGGAGGCAACTTCGGCGTCATCTTCGAAGAGCTCAAGGAGCAGCAGTAGCGTGAAGGCCCCGGCCCGCGGGCCGGGGCTCCCTCCAGCGCCTCGGCTCTGCTGCGTGCTCGCCCTGCTGGCCGCGCTGGTGGCCGGCGTGTGCGCCGCCGAGGCCGGGCAAGCCGGCCAGGCCGACTCCGTCCGGCGAGCCGGCGAGTCTCCCGCCTTCGACGGCCCCCCGGCGCCGGTCGCCCCCGAGGTGATCGCGCGCGACGACGCCGGCGGCGTCACCGTCCGCGCCGTGCGCGTGAACGAGCCGCTGACGATCGACGGCGTCCTCGACGAGCCGTTCTATACGACCGTCCAACCCATGTCCGGCTTCATCCAGATGGAGCCGGAGAACGGCGCACCGGCCACCGAGCGCACGGACGTGTGGCTGGCCTTCGACGAGCGCAACGTGTACGTGTCGTTCCGCAACTGGGACACGGACATCGAGCACCTGGTCGCCACCGAGATGCGCCGGGACGGCAGCGTGATGTTCCAGGGCAACGACATCGTCCTGTTCATGTTCGACACCTTCTACGACCGCCGCAACTCGGTGGCCTTCACCGTGAACCCGATCGGCGGCCGCCAGGACGGCCAGGTCACCAACGAGCTCCAGTACAACGGCGACTGGAACCCGGTGTGGGACGTCCGGACGGGACGTGTGGACGGCGGCTGGACGGTCGAGGCGGTCGTCCCGTTCAAGTCCCTGCGATACCGGCCCGGCTCGGTCCAGGTCTGGGGCTTCAACGCCCTGCGCATCAAGCGCTCGAAGAACGAGATCTCGGCGCTCACGCGGTTGCCGGCCTATCGCGGGGCCGCCGGCTTCCAGATCGCCTCGCTCGCGGCCACCGCAGTGGGGCTCGAGGCGCCTGGCGGCGGCCGCGTGCTGGACGTCAAGCCCTACGTCACGGCGGATCTGACGACGGACCGGACGGCCGTGCCGGTCGTGTCGAACGCCTTCGGCGGCGATGCCGGCTTCGACGCGAAGTACTCGCTGACGCAGAACCTCACGGCGGACCTCACGGTCAACACCGACTTCGCGCAGGTCGAGGCCGACGAGCAGCAGGTCAACCTCACGCGGTTCAGCCTCTTCTTTCCCGAGAAGCGGGAGTTCTTCCTCGAGAACCAGGGCACGTTCTCCTTCGGCGGTGTGCCGCTCGGCGGCAACAGCGCCGGATCAGACGCGCCGATTCTGTTCTACAGCCGGCGGATCGGCCTGAGCGGCGATCGCGAGGTGGCGCTGCAGGTCGGCGGCCGCGTCACGGGGCGTGCCGGGCCGTACAGTCTCGGGCTGGTCACCATCCGGACGGGCGAGGAAGAGGCCACCGCCGTCGAGCCCACCGTGTTCTCGGTGGCGCGGGCCAAGCGCGACATCTTCAGCCGCAGCAGCGTGGGGGTGATCTACACCGGGCGGTCGGTGGCGCAGGACGGGCCAGGAGCCGCCCACACGGTCGGCGTGGACGGGACGTTCGCCTTCTACGAGAGCCTCTTCCTCAACGCGTACTGGGCGCGCACGGCCACCGACGATCTCGAGGGCGACGAGACGAGCTACCGGACGCAGCTCGACTACGACGGGGACCGCTACGGCCTGCAGCTCGAGCGTCTGGCCGTGGGCGACGCCTTCAATCCGGAGGTGGGCTTCGTCCGGCGCGACGACATGATCCGCGACTTCGCGCTGGCGCGCTTCAGCCCGCGCCCGGCCGGGCAGAACGCCATCCGCCGGTTCGTCTATCAGGCGTCGCTCGAGTACATCGAGGACCACGACGGCACCCTCGAGACGCGCGAACGGCGCGGCGAGTTCGCGCTCGAGTTCCAGGACTCCGCCCGGCTCGGCGTGGAATACCGCGACACGCTCGACCTGCTGCCCGAGCCGCTCGCGATCGGGGGGCTCGTCGTGCCGGCCGGGCTCTATCGGTTCGACTCGGTGCAGCTCGGCTACACCCTGAGCCCGCAGCGTGCCCTGTCGGCGCGGCTTCGGCTGGAGCACGGCACGTACTACGGTGGGCGCAAGACGACCTTCGGCATGAGCCGCGGGCGCCTCCAGCTCACTAACCAGCTTGGCATCGAACCCACCTACGAGCTGAACCGCGTGCGGCTTCGGCAGGGCCCCTTCACCACCCACGTCGGGGGCGCCCGCGTCACCTACACGTTCACGCCCCTGATGTTCGCCAGCTCGCTCGCCCAGTACAACTCGGAGAGCCACGCCGTGGCGGTCAACACCAGGCTGCGGTGGGAGTATCAGCCCGGCAGCGAGCTGTTCGTGGTCTACGACGAGGGGCGGGACACCGGGCTGCACCCGTCGCTCGCGGGCCGGTCGCTCATCGTCAAGATCAATCGGCTCTTTCGCTGGTAGGCCGGCTATACTCCAGCCCCATGCTGCCGCGACGGGTGCGCGGCCCGGAAAGGATAGCGTTGTGAGCCAGCCGACCCTCGGACTCGTGGCGAGCGCGGTGGTGATGGCCGTGTCCCTCGGCTTCGTGTCCCTGTTCCCGTACGACGCCTTCGCCGGCTGGGTCTCGTTCCTGCTGCTCGGCACGATTCCGATGCAGATCGTGATCGTCGCGCACTGGGAGACGACGCCCGCGTTCGTCGCGGGCCGGCGCCAGCCGCTCAGGGGGATCGTCCTGACGCTGGTGATGGTGGCGGCCACCGTCGTGCTGAGTCCGCTGGCACTCGCAGCCGTCGGTGAGGGGGTTGCGCCACCCGGCATGATCGCCTCGCACTACGCGATCGTCGTCGTGCCGACGACCTTCTGGCTGGCCATCATGATGGGCGGCTGGCCGTTCACGGGCGGGAAGGCCTCGGTGAGGTCCGGGCTCGCGCTGCTCGTGGCTTCTTACGCGATCACCTGGGTCGTCTTCCGGGTGTTCTTCGGCTACGGGTTTCTCGAGGGCTCGCCGGCCGATCTCGCCTCGGCGCCCGACGGTCTCTTCAACGGCGTGATGGCGCTCGTCTTCTACGTCACGGCCCTGGCGGTGATGTTCCTGCTGCTGTGCTTCGACCTCTGGCCGCTCACGCTCGTGCCGGCCCTGCGGACGCAGCCCGCACTCGGTCTGGTCTGGACGGTGGTGGTTCTGGCCGGCGCCGCGATCGCCATCACCGTGGGCGTCACCCGGCCCGGCGCCGACCCGATGGCGTTCCTGACCAACGTGACCGTGCCGTTCATCTTCGGCACGATCGTCGTGCTCAACATGCTGCAGAACTCGCTCTTCGCCGGGCAGCGGCAACCGGTGAAGGGACTGCTCAACACCATCGCCGCGGCGGCGATCGGGCTGGTCCTGGCGCACCTCTACCGGTCGCTCGCGCCGATCACCACCGGGACGCTGGCCGCCGGTCCTCCCGCCTACGAGGCCGAGATCTGGCTGGCCAACGCGCTGCTCAGCGTGACATTCCCGCTGCTCATCCTGTACGCCGCCCTGTTCGCGTACTGGCCGCTGGCAGGGACGGGGTCGGCGGCGGCCGGAAAGGACTGAGCACGCATGCCGCGCCGGCCGCTGTGGAGGCGACTGGCGAGCGGCGTTCGCCGCGCCATGGTGCGCCTGACGACGCCGGTCGACCGTCTCCTCCGGCCAGACCGCAGCCACGATCTGCCGCCGGCGCACCTGCGCATCTACTACTACCGGTCGTGGGATCCGGACGTCTTCGCGCGTGCCTGCGCGGGCGCCCGTTTCGAGCTGACGAGCCGCGGGCTCCAGCCGCACCATCGCGTGCTCGACATCGGTTCGGGAATCGGGAACCTCGCGCTCGGGCTCGTCCGGTACCTGGAGGGCGGCTACGAGGGTGTCGAGGTGAACGCGGAGGCGGTCGCCTGGTGCCAGCGTGCGATCACCTCCACGTATCCGACGTTCCGGTTTCACCACGTCGATCTGGCCAGCCGGGCCTACAACCGGGGCGGGCGCATGTCGGCGTCGTCGTACACGTTTCCCTTTCCGGATGCCAGCTTCGACTACGTCCTGCTCGGGTCGGTCTTCACGCACATGCTGCCCGATGACGTCGAGCAGTACGTGCGCGAGATCGGCCGCCTCCTGGCGCCAGACGGCATGTGCGTGGCCAGCTGGTTCCTGCTCAACGACGACACGAAGGCCGCCGTCGACGCCGGTCGCAGCTTCATCCACTTCGACGTCCCGCACGGATCCGGCGTCTGCCGGCTGCACGATGCCGTCGTGCCCGAGGCGGCCGTCGCGTACGACGAGGCGTTCGTCCGGAAGATCCACGCCCGGGCGGGCCTGGAGATCAGCGACGTGCGGCGCGGCGGCTGGTGGAAGGGGACGCAGCACGACCAGGACGTGCTCGCGGTCGTGCCGGCGACCGAGCCTGGCGGAGCCGTCTGAGCGCCCGAGGACGGAGGGCTGAATCGGCCGTGCTGACCGTGGCTAGCCGAGCCGGTCGGCCTGCCGGAGGGCCGTCTCGAACGGTTCCACGTCCTGCGTGACGCGAGGCTGCCCCCAGCGCTGAACGGCCAGGCCGCCGATCAGGCAGCTCCGGTATCCCAGGGCGTCGAGCGCGCGACAGGCCTCAGCCGCGGCGGCAAGCAGCGGGGCGACCGTCATGTCGCACGGCTGCGCCTGGCTCTGCTGAAGAGATCCTGATGCCGCAGCAGCTCGTCGCCGGCGTCACCGGTCCAGGACGGCTCCCACAGCGACAGCAGGCCAACGGTCTCGGCCCAGGCCTCGTCGGCCGTGAGAGCGGCCACGTGTCGCCAGCGCTCCGCCTCGAGGGCAGGTCCGGCCTTCCGCCACGTGTCCAGCCAGCGGCGGGTCGTTGCGTGCTCGTCGCGGGACCGCTCGTCACGGCTTCCAGGACTCACCGCGCCATTGTACCTGCCGGGGACGAAACGTCTCGGCTGGCGCGCAAGTCGAATACTGAGTCGGCAGACCTGCGAGAAGCCTCGCTCCAGCCATGTTCCGGGTTCGCCCCGAGTCGGCCTGGCGTACGCCCCCATGGCGCAACGGGTTGGTGCCACTCCGAATGCCGAATGAGTGCCAGTCGCCCACGAGCCGTGCCTGGCCTTGGCGAAGAGACTCTGATGCCAAGCTCATCACCGGCATCGCCCGTCAGGACGGCTCCCCGCGCCACGCGCCAAGGTCTCAGCGCTCGCTCGAGTAACGTGCGCCGCAGAAGTTGGCCCAGTCTGGACTATTGACGGGCACCACGGGGGGGGGGGTAAACTCCCGACCGTCTGTTGCGCGCTGAGTGCGACGGCACGGTCCGGCAGCAGGGCAGCTCTGCCGTCCCTGACCAGTACGACACGTGGATTCTGGGAGCTCACGGACGATGGGCACTCGCCTCAGACGCGTGAACCTGAGATCGGTCTTGGATGTGGCGGCGTCGGTACTGCTGATCGCCGCTGCCATTACGTTTCTCTACAGAAGTTTCTTTAACGTCTCCGCCCTTCAGAACGCGGAACTGGCCGTGCCGGCTGATCCACTGTCGCTTGACGGCGTTCCGATTCGTGGTTCCGACGACGCTGGCGTCGTGATGGTGGTCTTCGCTGACTTCCAGTGCCCCTTCTGTAGCCGCTTCACACGAGATGTGCTCCCAGAGATCGAGGACCGGTATGTAGATGCAGGCTTGGTGGCACTGGCCTTTCGACACCTTCCGCTGCAAATACACCCGCAAGCTGAGCAGGCAGCCGTCTACGCCGAATGTGCGGGACAGCAGGGCCGCTTTTGGGAAATGCACGACGAGCTGTTCTCGCAGGAGCAGCTTGACGGTGACGTGCTGCATACCATTCAAGATTCGCTCGAGCTCGATGCGGCGTCATTCGGTGCGTGCCTGGACGACCAGGACGTCGTCCGACGCATCCAGGACTCGGTAACCGAGGCGAACGATCTTGGTGTCACAGGCACGCCGGCCTTCTTTGTCGGAAGGCGCCAGAAGGATGGCCGCCTTACGGTGACGGGGACGCTTTCGGGGGCGAGGCCGGCTGAAGAGTTCTTCGAACAGTTGGACGTCGCGTTGGCGGGTGAGCCAACAGGATGGCGCTCATGGCTACCATTCATCGGATGAGCGCCGCGGTCAACCTGAACGACGAAACGTCTGATGCAGGAGGACGATATGCGCCGTATCATGCTCAAGGTGTTAGCCGCGTCCGTTCTCATCGGATTCGCGTGGGGCACACAACCCACGGTCCGGGCCTGGGAATCGTGCGAGGACCTCGCCGAGTTTTGCTATGACTACTCCGGTGGTCAATGCTACGGAGCCGTGGCGCCCCCCTTGCGAAGAGAACCCGTTGCGCTGTGTGTTCTACTGCATCAACTGCGAATGGTGGACGGTGTGTGAGATCTAGGCCCGCGGCAGCCCAGCTGCTTCCAGGCGGCTTCAGCCGCAGCCCGACTTTCAGTCGGCTACGGAATCTAGCGGCTTGACGGTAGTGACTGGCCGGTTGTGTTCAACGCGGCCCGTGAAGAACGCCGAGCCCACATCTGCGAACGACGTTCCAGGTTGTGACCGGCTCGAAGATGCCACCTCGTTGCATCACGTGGTGAGGGTGGCCGATGTTTGCGCGCAGAGGTGTAGCCGTTCGACAGACATCGTCTGGCAATGACGGTGAGGCCCGGTCGGTTGGCTGTCCCTTCGATTAGGCGGTAGAGGCAGATGGGCCTGAGGCACATCGCAGGATTGCTGGTGGTCGGCGTTCTGTTTGCCCCTCAGGAGATCACGTGGGCGCAGAGGGAGCTAGCCTTCGAAGTCACCTCTGTGAGAGAGAACGCAAGTACCGATCCCCCGACACCGGCCTCGTTCGGGTTGGCGTTGGCACAGCCGCCTGGGCGCGTGGTGCTCCGCAACTGGACCCTGCGGGCATTGATCGCCCACGCCTATGGTCTCGCCTCCAGTTTCGGGGAGGCCCTCACCCTTCGCGGTGGCTCTGACCATATCCTTGACAGGCGGTTCGACATCACTGCCAGATTGGCACCCGGTGTGCGATCCGTATCGGTAGATGAGGAGCGTGCGATGCTGCGCACGCTCCTGAAGGACCGCTTCGGTCTCACGGTGCATCTAGAGCGCCACGACGTGCCCGTCCTTGCCTTACGGCGTCCAGGGGAGTTTGGGCCCGGTCTTCGGTCACTGGAGGTCGATTGCGCAACGTGGCGGGCGGCGCGACTGAGTCGGCCACTCGATGGCGAGGGCAATCAGATCTGCATGACCCGGACGGCATTCGTCCCACCGGGAGCCGGTTTCCAAGTGGTTGACAACGGCGACATCGCTCGTGTCATCTGGTGGGTGCAACAGTACGTCGACCGGCCAGTAGTGGATGAGACCGGTCTCTCGGGAAGCTTCGCGTTCGATCTCACGTTCGCTCTTCCCGTCGCCGGAACTGCGGTAAGGGTCGATTCACATCCGTCGATCTTCACAGCTCTCGAAGAGCAACTTGGCTTGACGCTGGTGCCCACCGAGGCTCCGATGGAGGTGGTAGTCATCGACGCGGTTTCGCTGCCAGAGCCGAACTGACGAGAGGGCGCCTGAGCCGCGGGAGCTGATCATCGAAGAGGCCTGGTAGTTCCGGAGATGAGTGTAGGCACGTGTCAGGTGCGACGCGCGCTATCGCACCTCCGATCGGAATCGGAGGCTGGCTCTATTTCGCCTGGATGTGGATGCCGCACTCGAGCTTCTGGCCGCCCCATCGGCCGGAGCGCGGGTTGTCCGGATCGTCGGGGAGCGACGTGCACGGCTCGCAGCCGATGCTCGTGTAGCCGAGCTCGTAGAGTGGGAGCAGCGGGATGTCGTGCTCCTTCGCGTAGCGCCACACGTCGCGCGCCGTCCAGCCGGCCAGCGGCGCCACGCGGCTGATGCTCGCGCCGCCGGGCAGGGCGAACGGCTCCACCTCCTGCAGGTTGGCACGCGAGGGCGACTGGTCACGCCGCAGCGCCGTGAGCCACGTGTCGTAGCCGGCAAGCGCCGAGAAGAGCGGCTCCACCTTGTGGCGCTTGCAGCAGGCCTCGGTGCTCTCGGCCTCCCAGAGGCCGACTTGCGGCTCGGCCGCGCGCAGGTTGATCAGGTTCAGGCCCCACTTCCCGGCGAGCTCGTCACGGTAGGCGAGCGTCTGCGGGAAGTGGTGGAACGTGTCGAGGAACAGCACCGGGATGTCCGGCCGCAGCTCCCGCGTCATGTGCGTGAGGACCACGCACTCGGCCTGGAAGCTCGAGGTGAGGCACGGCCGACTGGCCGAGGCCAGGGCGCGTTCGACGACGCCGCGCGCGTCGGTGATCACTGGAGCAGCTCCTCGAGGGCCTCCCGGATGGCCTCGGCGGCTTCCTCGTCGGAGGCGGCCTGCCGCGCCAGCCTGGCCAGCCGCTCGGCGACGCCGAGCCGCGCGGGTCGATCGGCTGCGGCGCCGTGGGCCGGTCCCGTGATCATCCCGGCGCCGCACGTGAACTGCGTGGCCGGATCGATCAGCACGAAGTTGCCCGTGCCGCGGCTCTCGCCGTAGCGGTCGAAGACGATCGGGCGCGAGGTCGTCACGTGCACCTGGCCGATCTGGTTCAGCACCAGCGCGTGGTCGACTTCGGCGCCAACGGTGCGTGTGCCCTGCTTGAGCAGGTAGACGCGACCTGGCGCGAGCGGCCGCTCGTCCATCCAGACCAGCTCCGCCTCGAACCGCTGTCCGACGTTCGGCGGCGGATCGACCGCGAGCAGGTCTCCGCGGCTGATGTCGATTTCGTCGTCGAGCGTGAGCGTCACCGACATCGGCGCAAACGCCATGTCCACGTCGCCGTCGAAGGTCACGATGCGCGCCACGCGCGCGCTGCGGCCGGAGGGCCACGCGGTGACGCGGTCGCCCGGGCGGACGGTGCCGCTCACGATCTGGCCCGCGTAGCCGCGAAAGCTGTCGTCGGGCCGCAGCACGAGCTGGATGGGGAAGCGGAACGGCCCCCCCGTGGGGTCCCGGTGCACCTGGATGGTCTCGAGGTGCTCCAGCAGGGGCAGCCCCGAGAAGTACGGCGTCCGTTCGCTGCGCGTGATGACGTTGTCACCGTCGAGCGCGCTCATCGGGATGGCGTGCACCGACGCGCCGTCGAGGGAGCTGGCGAAGTCGTCCTGGATCGTCTCGAAGACCTCCTCGTCGAACCCCACCAGGTCCATCTTGTTGATCGCCAGGACGAAGTCCGTGATGCCGAGCAGGCGCGCGATGCGGGCGTGTCGCCGCGACTGCGTGCGCACGCCGTTGCGGGCGTCCACGAGCAGGATGGCCACCTCGGCCGTCGAGGCGCCCGTGGCCATGTTGCGCGTGTACTGCTCGTGGCCCGGCGTGTCCGCCAGGATGAACTTGCGCCGGGCCGTGGCGAAGTAGCGGTACGCCACGTCGATCGTGATGCCCTGCTCGCGCTCGGCCTTCAGGCCGTCGGTGAAGAGCGAGAAGTCGATCGGGCCGGCCGAGCGGCTCTTCGAGGCCTTCTCGACCGACGACACCTGATCCTCGTAGACGGACCGCGAGTCGTAGAGCAGCCGGCCGATCAGCGTGCTCTTGCCGTCGTCGACGCTGCCGGCCGTGCAGATCCGCAGGAGGCCCGACTCCATCAGAAGTAGCCCTCGCGCTTCTTCAGCTCCATCGAGCCGTCCTGGTCGTGATCGATGACCCGGAGCTGCCGTTCCGAGTGCTTCGTGGCGATCAGCTCCTCGATGATCTTCGGCACGGTATCGGCGTCGGACCGGATGGCGCCAGTGCAGGGCGAGCAGCCGAGCGAGCGCATGCGGCATCGCACGGTCTGGGGCTTCTCGCCCGGCAACGTCACGACGAACGGCTGCTCCTGCACGATGAGCGAGTTGCCGCGCACGATCACCTCGCGGTCCTTCGCGAAGTAGAGCGGCACGATCGGGATGTTCTCCGCGTGGATGTAGTGCCAGACGTCGATCTCGGTCCAGTTCGAGAGCGGAAAGACGCGGATGCTCTCGCCCGGGCGCAGCCTGGCGTTCAGCAGGTTCCACAGCTCGGGCCGCTGGCGCTTCGGGTCCCACTGTCCGTTGGGATCCCGCACCGAGAAGACGCGCTCCTTGGCGCGCGAGCGCTCCTCGTCCCGCCGGGCCCCGCCAATCGCCGCGTCGAAGCTGCCGGCCTGCAGCGCGTCGAGCAGGGACTTCGTCTTGAGCAGCCCGCAGCAACGCTGCGTGCCGACCAGGAACGGCTGCGTGCCGTCGGCGATGGCCTCGTCGTTGGTGTGGACGATCAGGCGCGCGCCCACCTCGCGGGCCATGTCGTCACGGAACTGGATCATCTCGCGGAATTTGTAAGTGGTGTCCACGTGGAGCAGCGGGAACGGAATCGAGCCTGGATGGAAGGCCTTCTGCGCCAGGCGCAGCAGGACGGAGGAGTCCTTGCCGATCGAGTACAGCATCACCGGCCGCTCGAACTCGGCCACCACTTCGCGGAGGATGTGGATGGACTCGGCCTCGAGCGCATGCAGGTGATCGAGCCTGAGCGACGCGCCGGCGGCGTCGGTGGGCGGAGCCAGTGTGGGCATGCGTGAATAGGACATGAAAAAAGCCCGGGGACCGTGGTCTCCCGGGCTCGATCGCTCTCCTGGGCTGTTGCGCGCTGTGGCTAGGCGCTCACGAGCCGGATCGGCACCACGGGGACCACGCTGGTCCTGGTACAACAACAGGCGCAGGCCGGGCTCGCGGATGACAGCACTGGCTTTCGATCTTACCTGGTACGCGCGCCGAATCCAAGGGCGGGCCGGCGGCCGGCGCCGTTGCTTGACAGCCTCCACCGGGCGGGATACCGTCGAGGGCCTCGTGACACGCGTCCTGCCCTCCCGTTGCCCCGTGCCAGACGCCCCGGCCGCCTGTTATCGGTGCGCCTGTTGCCGGCCGGCGATCGGGGGGTGATCGCGCTCCCTCGCGTCCGCCGGCGGCTCGGCTGATTCCTTCACCATCACGACGGTTCGACCCGGGCAGTGCAGTGCTGCGCACCCGGGTCCTTGCCTGGAGCAGTACTTTCGAGTGGATCCGACGTTTCCGGCCACGGGGTTCGTGGTCGGCATTCTGGTAGGCCTGACCGGGATGGGCGGCGCCGCCCTGATGACGCCGTTCCTGATTCTCGTGCTCGGCACCACGCCGGTGGTCGCCGTGGGGACGGACCTCGTCTACGGCGCGGTCACGAAAGTCGTGGGCGCCTTCGTGCACTGGCGGCACGGAACGGTGGACCTGCAGCTCGTCAGGCGTCTCGCGGTTGGCAGCGTTCCGGGTGGCCTCCTGGCCGTGGGCGCCATTCACCTGCTGCCCGGATCGGACCTCAACTCGGACACCGCCGTCCGCCGGGCCCTCGGCGTGATGCTCGTCGTGGTGGCCGTCACGTTGCTCTCGCGTGGGCTCGGCGTCCCCCTGCCGGCCCTGCCCGAGCGCTGGCGCACGTGGATGCGCGGCCGCGGCACGGTAGTCGCCGGCTTCGTGATTGGCGCGCTGGTCGGGTTCACCTCGGTCGGCAGCGGGTCCCTCCTGATTGCGTTCCTCGTGGCCACCTACGCCCTGACACCGGCGCAGATCGTCGGCACCGACGTCTTCCACGCCGCCATCCTCGTCACGGCCACGGGCGTCGCTCACGCGCAGGCCGGCGTCGTGGACTGGAGCATCGTCGCCGGTCTGCTCGTCGGCTCCGTTCCCGGTGTGGCGCTGGGGAGCTGGCTGGCGCCCCGCACGCCGGCCCCGGCCCTGCGGATCGGGCTTGCCGTGCTCCTGCTCGTGACTGGCGTGGCGCTCGTCAGGGGGTAACCCCGCGGTAACAGAAGTGGCCTATGATCCCGGTCACGTGGATCCTGTCTTCCTCTGGCTCGAGACGAGCGCCGCAAGCACCTTCATCCGGGAGTCGCCCTCGCTCTGGGTGTTTCCCTTCATCCTGATCCTCCACACCTGGGGGCTGGCGTTCTTCGTCGGCGCCAACGTGGCGTGGGACCTGCGAGCGCTGGGCATCGGCCTGGGCGTGCCCCTCGGACGGCTCGAGCGCTACACCGCGGTGATGTGGGCCGGCTTCTGGATCAACGCCGTCTCCGGCCTCCTGCTGCTGTACGCCTATCCCACGAAGGCGATGACCAATCCCGTCTTCTACGTGAAGCTGATCCTCATTGGCGTGGGCATCGTGATGGCCACGCGTCTGCGCCGCCTGATGATCGGCGCCGGTGACGCGCCAGCAGCGGTCCCCACCGGCGCACGCCTCCTGGCGGCCGCCTCGCTCGCCTGCTGGATCGCCGTGATCTTCGCGGGGCGCTTCCTCGCCTACACCTGCTCGCGCCTCTCCGTGGACACCCCGTGCTAGACGACACGCTCTGGTCTCTCGTCGACCTGCTCTACAACACGCCGCAGGGCGAGCTGCTGCGCGTCTCGCGCTGGGCGTGGCCGATCTTCGAGTCGCTGCACTTCATCGGCATGTCGATGCTCATCGGCACGGTGGGCGTCTTCGATCTCCGCCTGCTCGGCTTCGCTCGGGGCATTCCGATCGCGAGCCTCCACCGCCTGATTCCCGTCGGGGTGGCCGGCTTCGCGATCAACGCCGTCACCGGCTTCTGCTTTCTCTCGGCCACGCCGGACCAGTACATCTTCAACCTCGCCTTCCGTTTCAAGCTCGCCTTCTTCGTGGTGGCCGGCCTGAACGTGGCGTTCTTCTACACGCGGGTCTTCCGGCGCCTGCTGGACCTCGCGCCCGACGCCACGCCTCCGCTTGCGGCGCGCGTGGCCGGGGCCGTCTCGTTGTGCGCGTGGATCGGCGTGATGGCCGCGGGGAGACTCCTCACCTTCTTCAGGCCGTAGGAGAGGTTCGGGGTTCACGGTTCAAGGTTCAGGATTCGTGTTCACGGTTTCGCGCCGGCGTTGTGTGTCGGCGTTCGCGTCGGTGGTAGACTTCGGCCTGACCCATGACGCGATCCTCGATCCCCGGTCACCGCGCGGCGCTCCTCTTCGCGTTCCTCTGGCTGCTGCCGGGTTGCGCCACGACCGACGAGGCCGGGCGGGAGGCCGAGGTGCTGGCGGCCCTCGACGCCTTCTATGGCGCCATCGGGGCGGGTGACGCCGACGGAGCCATGCGGCTGATCGCGCCCGGCGCCATCTTCGTCGAGAGCGGCATGGTCGAGACGCGCGACCAGTACGAGCAGAACCATCTGCCCAGGGACATCGACTTCGAGGGCCAGATCACCGGCGTGCGCGAGATCATGCGGATGGGCGTCGACGGCAACCTCGCCTGGGTCCTGGCCCGGACCCACTACGACGGCACGTTCGACGACTTTCCCCTGGAGTTCGACAGCCTGCAGTTGACGGTGCTGAGCCACGAATCGGGCGAGTGGCTCATCGAGTCGGTGCACTGGTCCTCTCTCTGACGGGCCGCCCGACGGCGGCGATCCTACTTGAACGGTAATTCGTTCACGACGTGGCAGGTGCCGCAGGCGGAGGTATACGGAATCGGCATCGCCCGGCCAGGGGCTGCGCCGTCGAACCCCACGGTGGTCTTCAGCGGCACGTCGAAGACGTGGGACTTCAGTGGTCCCTGCCAGTAGGCGTTGGCCTCTTCCTCGGCCGCATCGGCGTACGGAGGCGTCCGGATCATCCGCCCGTAGTCGCCCGCGATGCCTCCGGTGTTCGCGGTGCCGGGCATGTGGCAGTCGATACAGCGCGTGAGCTCGCCCTTCATGCGGGCGTTCAGCTTCCGGTCCATGTGCGTCAGCACGTCCACCGTGTGGCAGCGCTGGCAGAGGGGCGAGGCCGGGTCGTCGGGGTCGTGCGTGACGAAGCGCGCGTAGGGGGCGTCCCCGTGCATGTCGTGGCAGTCCGAGCAGGTCACAAGGAGCCGGTCGTTGCGGTACATCTTCGACTTCAGGAAGTCCGAGTACTGCTGGTGCGGCTTGTTCGAATGGACGTCGTCGGGCCAGATATTGTCCTCACGCCCCGGGCCGGGCATCGTCGGGCCCTTCTTGACCGGGTCGGTGAACCGTGTAATCAAGTCGTGGCGGCTGATGCCGGGTGGGGCCATCTCGCCTGCCGCGCTGACCGCCTGCGTGTACCCGACCGTCGGTCCTCCGTACCCCTGACGGCGGTCGTGGCAGCGTCCGCAGACGACGCTGGACCGTTCGGCCGAGAGGAGGCCGGGGCTGACGATGAAACGCGACCGGTCGCCGTTGGCCACGTGCTCCGACCCTGGGCCGTGACAGCTTTCGCACCCAATGTTGATTTCGTCGAGCGCGGGGTCGTCGTCGATGTTCGCGTCGCCAGCAGGGTCGTCGACGGCCCGCACCAGGTACTGGCCCGTCGCCGGGTCCTGATACCGCTGCCAGCCGGTGAGGTGACAACCGGCGCACATCGTCTGCACCGAGTTGGTGTTGACCGGGGGCGCGGTGAGGGCATCGTCCGGCGTGCCGTACCGGGCGTCTGCGCCGGCGGACCACCACAGGTAGAACTTGTAGTCGTGCCACACGCGCCGCGACCGGTTCAGGTGGCTGTCGCGCCCGGTCATGTTGTAGCGCAGCAGCGTGTACCAGCTCTGCCGATTGGCGAGGCCCGGCGGCACCGAGACGATATATCGCTGGTCGTGCACGGCCCCCCCGTAGAGGAGCTCGATCGGCAGGTGGGCCGGGCTGTTCGGGTCCTGGGCGTTCAGCCGGTTGACCATCGAGATGACGTACCGGCCGGTGGCGGCGTTCTTCCAGAGGTAGACATCGGCGAACACCGTCTCGATGGGGACGCGCGCGTCGCCGAAGGCGCGCAGCTTGAACTTGTCGTCGCCGCGGCCCTGGTCGTAATCGCCGAGCTCGAGGCGGGTCCCACCCGTATGGTCCGTCGCCTCGGGAAACGAGTCGAGCGCGTCGAAGTACTCTGGGTGCCTGGAGAAGTCCTGCATCGCACCCGGCGCGTGCGGCGCCGTCCACCCGAGCTTGTGCGCCGTCTGCTGCCAGTGCTGCTTGTCGTCATGGCAGGCCAGGCACGCCGAGCTGCCCGTGTAGCGGGCGGCGGAGGAGGGGCTGCTCGAGACCTCGATCCTCATCGACTGCCCGCGCAACTGGCTGGCGGCGTAGCTCTGCCGGCTCCGATCGCCGCCCGGCAGGTGCTCGGCGTCGCCCGCGGCCGGCGTCACGTGAACGAAGTAGCGCCCGTCGGGCACGCCCGGGATGGCGAAATCGCCCCGGGCGTCGGTCGTGGCCTGGGGGAACGTCGTGCCGCGCTGCCGGATGGCGTCCTCGATCGGCTCGTCGTAGGCCTCGGCCGGGTAGGGCGCCGCGTAGATCGCGCTGGCCGTGATGCGAGACGTGAGATCCATGGCTGTGACGGGCACGAGATGTACGGTCGCGCCGGCCACGGGATGACCGGGGTTCGAGGACGGGCCGCCTGTCGCCGGCGCACCAGCGGCGCTCACCACCTGGCCCGAGAAGGCGGGGCCCTGACCGGACGCGGCGCCCTGACCGGACACGACGCCCTGACCTCCAGCACCAGCGGCCTGGTGCATCAGCCCCGCGAGCCACGTCAGGGCCACCGCCGCGACGATCACCCGAAACGGCTTCACGGCGCGCTCGTGTACATGCGTTACCTTCATGATCTTGGCTTCCCGGCCGGAACGGCCTCTTGTACCACAGACACCGGCGACCTGCCCGTCCGGGAACGGCCGCTCGTGCGATCGGCCGTGTCGGCCCACGCACGGAGGATATGGCGTGCGCCTGAAAGCACGCTGAAAGCGCAGAAGACCCGGTCCGAGCCAGGCGGTCGTCGTCACCCGGTAAGATGTGGCCCTACCAGGGTAGGACGCGTGCCATGAGACACAGGCAGCTCGTCGGTGTCGCGGTGACCGCGGTGGCGATGATCGCGGTCGTCGCCACCCGCGGGGCGCGCGCACAGGAGGAGTCGCTGGCAGACGCCGTCCGGCGCGACGACGCGGCCGCTGTGCGAGCCCTGCTCGAGGCGGAGACCGACCCGAACGCCCGGGATGATGCGGGCGCGACCGCCCTGATGTGGGCGGCGGCCGTCGGTTCTCCAGACGTCCTGCGCGTCCTGCTCGACCGTGGTGCCGACGTGAACGCCGCCACGGGCGCCGGCGCAACGGCGCTCATGTGGGCGACGGGCGATGCCGGCAAGGTGCGCGTGCTGATCGACCGCGGCGCCACGGTCGGCGCCGTCACGCGGGATGGCACGACGGCGCTCGTCACCGCCGCGCGACGGGGGAATCTCGAGGCCATGCGTGTGTTGCTGGCGGCCGGCGCGGATCCGGGCGCCTCCGCGCGGGAGTCGGCCGAGCTGCTTCGCATCGTGCATAGTGACCACCCGGAGACGCGTCCGATCCTGGCGGAAGCCGGTCTCGAGCTGAGCGACCTGGCGGAGTCCGGGCCGCCCAATCTGGCTGCGTATCCGGCGTCGAACCCCGCCGTCATGGCCGCCCTCCTGGACATGGGTGCCGATCCGAACCCGCGCGGCAGGTTTCCCCTGGTAGGGACCGCGGCGTTTCAAGGACACCTGGACACGGTGCGGCTGCTGATCGACCGGGGCGCCAATCTCCAGACAACGGGCCAGCACGCGGTGACGCCGCTGATGATGGCGGCCGCCGCGCCTCGTCCCGATCCGGCGATCGTCGAGCTCCTGATCGAGCGCGGCGCCGACCTCGAGGCGCGCGACGAGGCAGGCCGGACGGCGCTCGACTGGGCGATGCTGCACGGGGAGACTCCGGCGGTCCGCGTGCTGCGCAACGCCGGGGCGCCGGGCCAGCCACCTCCGCCGCCCCCCGCGCCACGTTCGCGGCCGCGAACGGTCCGCGAGGCGGTGGCCGCCGGCATCGAGCGGCTGCAGCCACTCAGCCCCGTCTCGTACGAGCACACCACGTGCATCTCGTGTCACCACCAGACCCTGCCCCTGACGGCGATGACGCTCGCCAAGACCCGCGGAGCCGAGGTGGATGAACAGGTGCTGGCGCATCCGATTCGGGCGATCCACGATGTGTGGGCGGGCCGGCGCGAGAGCCTCATGCTGGCGCGCAACCGCGACGGCGGTGGGGCGAACGAGCTGACCTATGGGCTGCTGGCGCTGGCGGAGGCCGGCGTCGCGCCGGACGGGGTCACCGACGTAGCAGTCGTGAATCTCCTCGCGACGCAGAACCCCGACGGCAGTTGGGTGTTTCTCGACACGCGGCCGCCGCAGACCGACAACAGCCCTGTTTCGTTCACCGCGATGGCGATTCGAGTCCTCGACGTGTACGGCCCACCAGGGCTGCGCGACGCCGTCGAGACGAGCCGCGGGCGCGCGCTGGCGTATCTGCGGACAACCTCCCCGGCGACCACACAGGACGAGGCCTTCCGGCTGCTCGGGCTGGTCTGGGCCCGTGTTGCGGAAGAGGAAGCCGTCGCACAGGTGCAGCGGCTTCTCGCGCTCCAGCGAGGCGACGGAGGCTGGGGGCAGTTGCCGACGATGGCGCCGGATGCCTACGCCACCGGACAGGCGTTGTACGCGCTTCGTGCCGGGGGCATGCCTGCCAGCGACATGGCGTATCAGCGCGGCGTGGCCTTTCTCCTCCGCACGCAGCTCGACGACGGGTCCTGGTTCGTGCGCTCCCGTGCGTTCGGCTTCCAGCCGTATTTCGAGACTGGCTTCCCGCACGGGGCGGACCAGTTCATCTCCGCGTCCGCTACGTCGTGGGCTGTGATCGCGTTGTCGCACGCACTATGAGGGGAGTTGGCGCATGAGTCGTGACGTACAGGATCCGTCCGTGCAGTTCCCCCGACCCGGCCCGTCGAGGCTCGGGAGTCGGCGCGGCTTCGAAGGCTGCCTCGTCGCAGCCGCCCTGCTGCTCCTGGCCACCGCGCCGGCCATGGCCCAGGAGACGGATCGAGCCTGCTGGGTGCTGTGCGCTCCGGAGCTCAAGGTCGAGCCGACCTTCACGTTCGAGAATATCGGTGGCGGACCACGCGTGGAGGTCGATGGCCAGGTCGAGCGCGCCGAGGCCGAGACCGTGTTCGAGCTGATCTTCGCGCTGGGAGTGCCGACCACCATCCCGCGCGTCGGTCTTACCCTCGAGGCGATCTTCGTGCCGTTCGGGGAGACGTCGGTCCACCCGTTCACCGGTCAGTTGGCACCGACCGGAGGCAGCATTCGCGACAACGGCATCGAGATCGAGACCGAGCTCAACATCGACCTCTTCGACACGGATCAGACAGGCGGCTGGGTGTCCTCGCACTTCGACGTCGTCGACAAGTTCAGTCCCGGGGACACGCCGCGGGCCGGGAGCGTGTACACGCACAAGCTGAACTTCGAATGGGACACCGCCTTCCACGTCTTCAACCGTCTCCGGGACGGCCACTGGCTGCAGAACGTGGAAGCCGAGCTGTCCCTGGACTACGTGGCGACCGGGCTGCCCAAGGCCGGCGACGTCATCGGCGGCGAGCGGTTTCTCGACGGCGCGGACCCGTGGTCGCTGTCGCTCGTCTTCGTCTTCCCGCTGGCGCCACTGGTTCCATGAGGATCGCGCCATGATGACCGCGAGACGCAGGAGATGGAAGGCGCCGCGGGCGCTGACTGGAGCGGCTATTCCGCTGGGCCTCTGCCTGGCCTGCAGCCCGCAGCCATCGTCCAACGCTGAAGGCGGCCGGGAGGTCACGGTCTATGTGTCGACCGACCGCGTCTTCTCCGAGCCGGTCCTTCGCGAGTACGAGGCGCGCTCGGGCGTGCGGGTGAACGCGGTCTACGACACGGAGGAGACGAAGTCCACCGGCCTGGCGAACCGGATGATCGCCGAGATGAACAGGCCGCAGGCCGACGTCTTCTGGTCGAACGAGCCGGTCCGGACGCTCGTGCTGAAATCGCGAG
>Ga0299906_10000242_pt1 | contig 54311 bp, 45 predicted proteins | sample RVTome_14_FD_200259 | JGI IMG/M metagenome (GOLD analysis project Ga0299906, IMG submission 200259) | Soil microbial communities from uranium-contaminated site in the Upper Colorado River Basin, Wyoming, United States - RVT145D125 (version 2) ...
CGCCGCCGCAGCCGGGATCGGGCTCGACGGGTCCCACGAGGACCTCGTCGCGGGCCGCGGCGTCGATCATGCCGAGCAGCTCGGGATCGACGGCGAGGTCGTTGAACGGGTGCTTGGCGAGCGCCCGCCGCACCTCCTCGGGTCCCGGATCCTCGGCCAGGACGACGTGGAGGCTGGCGCCGAAGCTGTGGAAGACCCCCGTCTGCAACACCTGCACCGCGAGCTCCTCGGGAGGAGGATCCAGCACCGCGCGAAGGTGCGGCACAAGCTGCTCGGCCGAGGTCGGGCTCGGTATGGCGTTGAAGGCCACCTGGGTGCCGAAGACCTGGCGCGACGCCTTGGGGTCGAAACGCAGGATGCCGCGGGTCTGCTCGAAGACCTCGTCGAGGGCGGCCCGGGTCAGGGCCGACGCCGGCTGCAGCAAGGTGGCCGAGGCCCGCGCGGGCCGGAGGTCACGCAGGGGGTGGAGCAGGTGCGCCAGGAGCACGGCGCCCGGGTGCGGGCTCACCAGCGGCGCGCCGGCCCGCGCCGACTCGAGGTTGACCCCCGCCACCACCGCCTCGCCGTCGCCGGGCGCGGCGTCGGGCGAGAGGATGATGGGCGTGGCCGAGGCCGGCAGCGCGGCGATCAGCGGCCGGCTCTTTTCGATGCCGCCGCAGAAGAAAGCCACGTCCACGCGGTCGAGGTCGCCGGCCTCGAGCGCGGTGACCATGGCCGCGGCGCCGGCCACGTCGGTCAGGGTGCCGGCCTCCTCCTCGTCGTCGGTGAGCAGGCGGACCTCTTGCCAGAGCTCGCGGCGGCGGCCCAGGGTCTCCCGGACCTCGCTGCCGAGCAGGCTCGACGGGTGGAGCAGGGCGAGGCGCGTCATGTCTTTTCCGAAGCGTCGGGCTCGGCGGCCGGCGCTTCCTCGTCGCGCCGGCGCCGCCGGCCCCACAGAAAGCCCCACAGCCAGCCCACCGGTCCGCTGAGGGTGTAGATCCCGGCCGCCGAGAGCAGGAAGGCCGCGGGGCGGTAGGCCAGCACCAGGACGCCGGCGGCCACGGCCATGAAGGCGCGGTAGCTCCAGCGCTGGCGCAGGTCGATGTTCTTGAAGCTGGGATAACGGAAAGTCGACACCATGAGGCCGCCGATGACGATCAGGGCGAGGATCATGAAGCCTTCCACGAGCTCCGGGCGCAGGAAGCTGGCCCAGGTCAGCAGGGCGTTGGGGGTGGGCGCGGCGAAGAGCAGGGCCACCAGGGCGCCGGCGGCCGCCGGCGCCGGCAGGCCCACGAAGAAGCGGCTGTCGACGGTGCGCGTCTGGACGTTGAAGCGGGCCAGGCGGATCGCGGCGCAGAGCAGGTAGAAGAGCGGCACCAGCCAGCCCACGCGGCCGTAGCCCTCGAGGCCCCAGAGGAAGGCCAGGAGAGCCGGCGCCGAGCCGAAAGTGAGCACGTCGGCCAGCGAGTCGAGCTCCTTGCCGAACTCGCTCTCGTTGCCCGTGAGGCGGGCGATGCGCCCGTCGAGGGCGTCGAGGATGCCGGCGATGATCACCATCACGGCGGCGTCGTCGAAGCGGCCGCGAAAGCCGAGGACGACCGCGTAGAAGCCGAGGAGCACGTTGCCGATGGTGAACAGGCTCGGCAGCAGGTAGGCGCCGCGGCGCAGCCCCTGGCGCACGCGCGGGCGCGCCCGGCGCTCTCCCGGCCGGCGCCGGCGGCGGCGCCCTTCCACTTCCGGCATCGGCTCGGCCTCCGTGTCCGTCATGGGCCCGCCGCCGGCGTCTCGGCCGGCCGGGCGATCGGCGTCGCCGCGGTCCTGACCCGATCTCCCTTGCTGACGAGGATCTCGTATTGCTCCGGCACCAGGACGTCGACCCGCGAGCCGAACTTGATGATGCCGAGGGGATCGCCGCGGGCCACCTGGCGGCCCGGCTCGAGGTAGCACACCACGCGGCGGGCCACCAGCCCCGCAATCTGGCGCACGCCCACGCGCTCACCGCCGGCGCGCTCGAAGACGGTCAGGTGCTTCTCGTTGAGGTCGCCGGCGTCGTGGCGGAAGGCCGCGACCTTGCGGCCGCGCGTCAGCTCGGAGGCGATCACCCGACCCTCGACGGGGGTTTTCTGCACGTGGACGTCGAACACCGAGAGGAAGGTTACCACGCGCCGGAAGCGGCCGGGCCCCACCGCCGGATCCTCGAGCTCGTCCACGCGGGTGACGAGGCCGTCGGCGGCCGCCAGCACCACGCCGGCCTCGCCGTCGAAGCGGCGGCGAGGGTCGCGGAAGAAGAGGAGCACGCCTACGGCGAGCACGGCGGCAGCCAATGCCCAGGCGGTCTCCCGGAAGTAGAACAGGGCGGCGGCGAGCGCCGCGACGGGCAGGACGAACGGCCGGGCTTCTTTGGCGAACGACATCGGCATGGCGGTGCGGCCCGCCGCAGCCGCGGCGAGGCCGCGTTGGGCTGGTCGGCGGCGAGGGCCGCTCTAAGCGGTGACGGAAGCGAGCTCCTCCTCGTGCTGGCGCACGATGGCTTCCATGCGGTCCTTGAGCGTCAGCTTGTGGAGCTTGATCCGTTTCATCTCGATCTCGTCTTCTTGGGAGAGAAGAGACTTCTGGCGCAGGACTCCGAGTCGCTGCTTGAATTCCTTGTGCTCCTCGAAGAGCTGGCGAAACGTCTCATCGGATGCGAGCAGCCTCTCTTTGACGGGATCGATCTGCATCATGGACCTCCTGCTTGGCGTGCCTGTCGGCACGCGGTTCGTCCGCGATTCGTCCACACCGGGTCCCGGCCGCGAGAACGACGCCTCGAGCGGCGGGACACGGGCTTGACCATGTACGGGAAAGGGCTCATCGACTCCTGCCAGCGTACCACCCGCGGCGCCGCGGATCAAGCGCCGCCACCCGCTCACTCGGTGCGCAGCGTCTCGATGGGATCGGTCCGCGCCGCGCGCCAGGCCGGCAGAAGACTGCCCAGGCCCGCCGCCACCAGCAGCACCAGCGGTCCGACCAGGTAGGTCGGCGCGTCGATCACGTCGACGCCGTAGAGCTGGCTGGCCATGATCGGCTCGAGCGCGATGGACGCCGTGGCGAGGCCGAGCACGACGCCGGCCGTCACCACCTGCAGGGCTTCGAGGAGCACCTTCGCGAGCAGGCGCCCGCGGCGCGCTCCGAGGGCGATCTGAATGCCCAGCTCGCGCTGCCGGCGGCTGACCGAATAGGCCACCAGGCCGTAGACGCCGATCACCGCCAGCCCCAGCGCCAGCAGACCGAAGCCGCCGAGGAGCTTGGTCGAGGTGCGCTCCAGCCACAGCGCGTCGGCCACGAAGTCGTCCATCGTGCGGAGGTCGGCGACCACCAGGTTGGGGTCGATCTCGCGCACCACGCCGGCGAGGGTCTCGAGCAGCGCCGCCGGCGCGCCGGCGGCGCGCACGTGGAGCGTCATGGTGGAGGCGAAGTGCTGGTCGAGCGGCACGTAGACGAAGAACTGGTCTTCCTCGCGGACCTCGCGGTACTTGGCGTCGGCCACCACGCCGACGACCTCGATCGGCGGCGTGTTGGGGTAGTCGAAGTGGAAACGCTGGCCGATCGCTTCGGCGCCGGGCCAGGCGCCCTTCGCCATGGTCTCGTTGACGATCGCGACGAGCTGGTCGGCCGGCTCATCGTCCCTGAAGTCGCGCCCGCGGAGCAGGTTGATGCCCGCGGTGGCGAACAAGCCGGCGCCGACGGTGTTGACGCGGTGCCGGGAGTTGCCCGCGATCTCGCTGGCGCTCTCGCTTCCGGGCAGGTAGACCTCGCGCCGCATCACCGCGCCGCGCAGGAGACGATTCTCGGAGAGCGCCGCCGCCTCGACGCCGGGCAGGGCGCGGGTGCGCTCGAGCAGGGCGCGGTAGATCTCGCGCGCCTGCTCCTGCTCGAAGCCCTGCTCGCCCGGCGAGACGGTGACCACCGCCAGGCGCTCGCTGTCGAAGCCGAGGTCGATGGCGAAGATGCGCTCGAGGCTGCGCAGCAGCAGGCCGCAGCCGATGAGCGCCACCAGGGCGAGGGCGACCTGCAGCACGACCACCAGGCTGCGCGGCTTGAGCAGCAGCGGCAGGCCCCTGGCGCCCGCCAGGGGCTCGGACTCCTTGAGGTTCGACACCAGGTCGGCGCGCGCGGCCCGCAGCGCCGGCCACAGCCCGAAGGCGAGCCCCAGGGCCAGGGCCGCGCCCACGGCCACCGCCCACACGGCGACGTCGAGGCGCAGGTCGAGGGCGGTGGCCGGAACGTCGGGCGGCCGCAGCGCCCAGAGCACCGTGAGCGAGAGCCTGGCCACCGCCAGGCCGCCCAGCCCGCCGAGCAGGAAGAGCACCAGGTTCTCGGTCAGGAGCTGGCGCACCAGGCGGCCGCGGCCGGCGCCCAGGGCCTGGCGCACGGAGAGCTCGCGGGCCCGCTCCACGCCGCGCACGAAGAGCAGGTTGGCCACCGAGAGGCAAGCGATCAGCAGGATCACCAGCACGATCAGCAGCCGCATCGCGTAGCCCTGGTAGCGGTCGCGGAAACGCTCCGGGATGGTGCTCGCGGCGAGCGGCGCGACCTTGCCCCCCAGGCGGCCTTCCAGGGTCTCATGATACTCGTCGGCGAGCCGGCGGGCGAGGTCGTGGATCTCCTCGTGGGCCTTCTCCACGCTCACGTCCGGACGCAGCTTGCCGAGCGCCGGGAAGAGGGCGACGCCGCGGTTCTCGAACCAGGAGCCGAAGGGTGAGACGCGCTCGAAGGTGGCGAGCGGTATGAAGACGTCGACGCTGGCGAGCATCTCGGTGCCGCGAAAGCCCGGCGGCGCCACGCCGACGATCGTCATGGGCTGGCCGTTGACGGCGAGGGTCCTGCCCACAGCGCCGCTCTCGCCGCCGAAGAGCCGCTGCCAGCAGCCGTGGGTCAGCACCGCCACCGGCTCGCTCGTCTTCTCGTCGTCGCGCGGCTCGATCACGCGGCCGCGCGCGGCCGCGATCCCCAGCAGGTCGAAGTAGTTGCCGGAGACGAACATGCCGGTCACGCGCTGCGGCTCGCTGCCGCCGGTGAGGCTCATCGGCCACCAGTGATAGAGCGCCAGTTGCGAGAAGCTGCGGTTGCGTTCGCGCAAGTCGCGGTAAACCGGATAGGAGAGGGGCTGCTCGCCCGCGTACTCGTCGGCCTGGTTGCGCAGCGTGCCGTAGACGGCGACCAGGCGATCGAGCTCGGACAGCGGCAGGGGCCGCAGGAAGATCGCGTCGAGGAGCGCGAAGATCGCCGTGCAGGTGCCGATCCCCAACATCAGCGACGCCAGCGCCGCCGCGGTGAATCCGGGCTTGCGGGCGAAGCCGCGGCAGCCGAAGACGACGTCTCGCCACAATCCACGCATCGGGACCCCCTTTCGCGGACGCCCGGCCGAACGGGTCAGCCGGAGTCTCCTTTGGTCTGAGGGTCCTATCATACCCGGATCCGCACGGGTCGCCGCCGGCGCCCGCGTTCCTTCTCCTTCCGCCGCTTCTGAGGTAACATCCCCGCTCACCTTCGGGGGTTTTCCATGACGACGACGACGGCAGCCGCCAATCGCTGGATCGCGTATCGCAAACCCAGGCCGCACGCCCGCCTGCGCCTCTTCTGCTTCCCCTACGCGGGCGGCGGGGCTTCGATCTACCGCACCTGGCAGGCCGCGCTGCCACCGGAGGTCGAGGTCTGCCCGGTGCAGCCGCCGGGACGCGAGAACCGGCTCTCCGAGGAGCGGTTCCTGCGCGTCGGGCCGTTCGCCGCCGCGATCTGCGACGCGCTCGCCCCGCTGCTCGACCTGCCGTTCGCCCTCTTCGGCCACAGCCTGGGCGCCGTCGTCGGCTACGAGACGGCGCTCAAGCTGCGCGACGAGGCCGGCAAGAGCCCCCTGTGTCTGCTGGTCTCGGCGCGCCGCGCGCCGCGCGTGCCGCCCGACGACGAGCCGACCTACGATCTGCCCGACGCCGAGTTCCGCGCCAAGCTCCAGGAGCTCGAGGGGACTCCCAAGGAGGTGCTCGTGCATCCGGAGCTGATGCAGCTCGTGGAGCCGCTGCTGCGCGCCGACTTCGAGCTCAACGACACCTACGAGCCCTCCGACAGACCGCCTCTGGCCTGCCCGGTGACCGCTTTCGGCGGCCTGGAGGACCCGGACGTCGCCCGCGAGCAGCTCGAGCCGTGGCGCGAGGTCACCCGCGGCCCGTTCCGCCTGCGGATGTTCGCCGGCGGGCACTTCTTCCTCCAGGAGCAGCAGCAGGCGCTGCTCGCCGCCGTGGCCCAGGAGCTCATGCCCCGCCTGGCAGCGACGTGATGACGCGACGTGGAGCTTTCGGTCGACACGGATTTGGTCTAGACTCTGCCGCCGGGCTCACCGACAAACCACCCTTGATCGCAAGACACTGAGGGGGACAACATGAAACTCGGAGACGTGCTCAAGAAGGAACGGGTGAACAAAGAGGTCTCGCAGGAGGAGACGGCCGAGCGGCTCGGCATCTCGCTCGAGGACTACCAACAGATGGAGAACGGCGAATCGCCGGCCGAGTCGTGGGGCCCGACGCTGGCCCAGATCGCCATTACGCTGGAGACGCCGACCTCGCGGCTGCTGGCCGAGAGCGGTCGCTTCGCCGACACCAAAGAGGGCCAGGCGGGCTCCCTGATCAAGGGCCACCGCGAACGGCGCGAGAAGTCGGTCAAGGAGTTGGCGGAGGCGCTCGAGATGTCCGAGGAGGCCTATCTGGAGATCGAGGCCGGCAAGTCGCCGATCGAGCGATTCGGCCCGCTGCTGCTCGGCTTTGCGGAGGTCATCGAGCAGCCGGTCTTCAACCTCTTCTACCCGTGCGGGCTGCCCTTCCAGGAGCTCGACGACTATCCCTGAGGCAACCATGTAGGGGCGCACGGCGTGCGCCCGATGCGCCCCTACTCGGCGCCGACGGGGCTAGTTCGACCCCTCGGCTGCCCTCCTGGCGTCTTCCTCCATCTTCTTTTGCAGGGAGAGCGGCCGCATGTCGGTCCACACCTCTTCGATGTAGTCGAGACACTCCTGCTTGGTGCCCTGTTTGCCGACGTCGTTCCAGCCCAGGGCATTCTCGCGGTCCACCGGCCAGATCGAGTACTGCTCCTCGTGATTGATGACGACCCGGTAGGTCTGGTCGTCCTCTTCCTCGTCCCAAGCCATGTCCTGCTCCTCTTTTAGAAGTCCGTTGGGGAGGGCATACTATCCGCTACCCACAGCGAGTGGGGCCACGTTCCGAGGAGTCGTTCCATCCATATCGTTGGTCTTTCCGCCTTCTACCACGAGTCGGCCTGCTGCCTGCTCGGCGACGGACGCCTGCTGGCGGCGGCGGCCGAAGAGCGCTTCTCGCGCGTCAAGCACGACCCGCGGCTGCCCGTGCGAGCCTTCCGCTGGTGCCTCGCAGCGGCCGGCCTCACCGTGGCCGACGTCGACGCGGTGGCCTACTACGAGTCGCCGGAGCGCAAGGTGGCGCGGCAGCTCTGGTCGGGGGCGCTCGGCGTCGGATCGCCCGCCCTCGATCCCCGGCGCCCCGAGCGCCTGATCCGCGAGCGCCTCGGCTTCGACGGCCCGGTGCTGACCTTCCCCCATCACCTCTCCCACGCCGCCAGCGCCTTCGACTACTCGCCCTTCGACGAAGCGGCCGTCCTCACCGCCGACGGCGTGGGCGAGTGGGCCACGATCGCCTACGGCCGCGGCGGCGAGGCCGGCGTGGAGATCTTCGAAGAGGTCGACTTCCCGCACTCGTTGGGTCTGCTCTACTCCACGATCACTTCCTACCTGGGCTTCCGGGTCAACGACGGCGAGCACAAGGTCATGGGACTGGCGCCCTACGGCGAGCCCCGCTTCGTTGACGAGGTCTGTTCGCTGGTGGGCATGGGGCCGGGCGGGCAGATCCGCCTCAACCCGCGCTACTTCGACTTCGTGCGCGGCGAGCGCATGTACGCCCCGGAGCTCTGCGACCTCTTCGGCGCGCCGCCGCGCCGGCCGGGCGCCGAGATCACCCCCTTCCACCAGGACGTCGCCCGCAGCCTGCAGCTCGTCGTCGAGGAGACGCTGCTCGAGAAGGCGCGCTGGCTCCACGAGCGCACGGGCTCGCGCCGGCTCTGCCTGGCGGGCGGCGTGGCCCTGAACTGCGTGGCCAACGGCCGCCTGGCCCGCGAAGGACCGTTCGCGAGCCTCTTCGTCCCGCCGGCGGCCGGCGACGACGGCGCCTGTCTCGGCGCCGCCGCCCTCGCCTGGCGTCGGCTCACCGGCGAGCGCGTCGAGCCGCTCGCCGGCGCCTTCCTGGGCCCCGGCTTCGCGGCCGGCGAGGTGGAGCGGCTGGTACGCGGCGCCGGCGTCGCCGCCGAGGACTACCGCGGCCGCCAGGCCGAGCTGCTGTCGACGGTGGCGGAGCGCCTCGCCGGCGGCCAGGTGGTGGGCTGGTTCCACGGCCGCATGGAGCACGGGCCGCGGGCCCTCGGGGCGCGCTCGATCCTCGCCGACCCGCGCGGGGACGACGTGCGTGAGCGCGTCAACCGGCGGATCAAGAAGCGCGAGGCCTTCCGGCCCTTCGCGCCCAGTGTGCTCGCCGGCCACGCCGCCGGGCACTTCGCGCTCGACCGTCCGTCGCCGTTCATGCTCCTGACCTGCCAGGTCACCTCGCCGCTGGCGCTGCCCGCGGTGACCCACGTCGACGGCTCGGCGCGTCCGCAGACCGTCGCGGACGACGTCTGCCCGCGTTTCGCGGCCCTGCTCGCGGCCTTCCACCGCCGCACGGGCTGCCCGGTGCTGCTCAACACGTCGTTCAACGTGGCGGGCGAGCCGATCGTCTGCACGCCGTCCGACGCCCTCCTCAGCTTCACCGCCTCGGGGCTGGACGTCCTGGTGCTCGAGGACTTCCTGGTCGAGCGCGCGGCCCTGCCGGCGGCGTGGCTCGAGGTCCTGCCGTCGTGGGAGCGGACGCCGGCGCCCGCCTTCACGCGGAGTCGAAGCGCGATCAGCGAGCACCTCTACACCTTCGTTTGAGGCCATGGACGACCCGAAGCGAGCCGACGCCCGCCGCACGGACCCCCGCCGCACGGACCCCCGCCGTGACCTCTGCGAGGAGCTGGCGGCGACGCTGGCCACCGACGACGGATTGCGCGCCGCGCGTCTGCTGCACCTCGCCGCCGCGCCGGCGGCCGCCGCGCCGGCGGCCGCCGCCGAGGACGCCGTGCCGGAGGACGGCCCGCGCCCGATCAGCATCTGGCGTCCGCGGGAGGAGGGCGGCGAGCTCGTCTTCGCGCGTCCCGAGCCGTTGCCCCTGGGCGACCACTACGCGGCCCGCCGCGAGATCCGGGCGCGCAAGGGGGCCGGCACCCGCCGGGTGGTCCTGCTCGGCGAGTCGGTGGTGGCGGGCTACCTCTACGCGCCGCGCCTCACGCCCGCGGCGATCCTGGAGACGCAGCTCGCGGCCGCCGGCCGCTACGAGGTGGTGGACCTGGCCCGCACCAACGAGACCCTGGCGGGCCTGGCGGCCACGGCGTCGGCCTCGCTGCAGCTCGCGCCCGACGCGCTGGTGATCTTCGCCGGCAACAACTGGAACCTCCTGGAGACGCCCCAGGTCTCGCCCTTCGTGCCCTCGGTGGAAGCGCGCCAGCGCTACGCCCAGGCCCTCGCCGACGGCGGCGCCGCGGGTCCGGCGCGGCTCGCCGCGCGCGAGCTGGCGCGCAAGGCCGCCGGCACGCTCGCCGCGGTGGCGCGGACGGCGGGCGCCGCGGGCGCGGCGGTGATCGTCGTGGTGCCCGAGGTCAACCTGGCCGACTGGGAGAGCCGCCAGCCGGTGCCGTGGCTGCCGGGCGACGCCTCGGCGCGCTGGCACGAGCTCTACGGCGAGGCCGTGGACGCGCTCGGGCGCCGCGACTGGCCGGCGGCGGCCGGCCGCGCCGAGGCCATGCGTCACCTCGCCGGCGACGCCAACGGCACCGCCGCCCGCGTCCTCGCCCGCGCCGAGCTCGGCCGCGGGCGGCCGGCGGCGGCCCGCGAGGCCGCCCGCGAGGAGGTCGACCTGACGTCCTACGCCACCCTCGCCTTCCTCGACGCGCCGCGCGCCACCAGCCAGGCGCAGGACCTCCTGCGCCGCGCCGCCGCGCGCCACGGCTGGGCCTTGGTGGACCTTCCCCGCCTCTTCGCCGCGGGCTCGGACCTGCCCGGCCGGCGGCTCTTCCTCGACTACTGCCACCTGACGTCGGAGGCGGCGCGCGTCGCCATGGCGGCGGTGGCGCGAGCCCTCGTCGAGCGTCTGGAGACGCGCGAGCTGACGGCGGACGCCTTCCTCGACGTGGCCGTAAACGTACCCGCCGAGGTGGAGGCCACGGCCTGCTTCGGCGCCGCGCTCCACGGCGCCCACCGTCTGCTGACGGTCGGCGGCGAGCGTCCGATCCTCGCCCACTGGTGCCGCGAGGCCCTCGCCGCCTCGCCCGGCGTCGGCGCCGCCATGCTCGACGTGATCGAGGCCCGCAGCTCGCCGGGGCCGGCGCTCCTGACCGCGGCCCAGGAGCGCAACTACCGCTCGCCCTACCGGCTCTCCTTGCAGCACGGCTGGCGCTGGGACTTCGTCGACGCCGACCTCGTGGAGACGATCTGCGACGTGCTCGAGGCGGCGGGCCGGCCGGCGCGCGCCGAGGCCCGGCGGCTCTTCGCCGATCATCTCGCGGTCACGGCCCGCGGCGTCGAGCTCGTCGATCCTCCATACCTGTGGGAGCCCCTGGAGCGCTTCTATCCCGAGGTCATGGCGACGGCGGATCTCGACGGCCGCGCCACCCTGCGCGCGCCGTGGCCGAGCTCGAGCTTCTGCCTGGTGCACGAGGGCCGCGGCGAGGTCGCGCTGGAGCTCACGGCGCGGCTGCCGGCGATCGACGGCTTCGACGGCTCCCGCGCGGGCGAGGCGCGGGTACGCGTCAACGGCCGCGAGGCCGGCCGCTGCCGTCTCGGCGAAGGGTGGACGAGCCGTCGCCTGCGAGTCCCCGGCTGCCGGCGCGGCCTGAACCGCGTCACCGTCGAGTGGCCGCCGTTGCCGCCGGCCGGCGACGCGGCCCTCGAGCAGGCGATCCGGCGCCTGGAGATAGGGCGCGAGGCCGAGATCCACCCGGTCTTCGGGGAGATCCACTCGCTGCGGGCCAGCACCTGCGCTCCCAACGGGATTCAGCGTTGAACCCCTGAGCGCCCGCCGGTCGTGAGGCGGTGCGCGAGCGGGACGCCTGCGCTCCCAGCGATCCGCTTGAAGGCGCAAGCGGTTCGGCATACCCTGGACGGGCAAGACCACGACGAGGACAAGCGATGCCCGAGCTCAATGACGAAATGACCGTCCGCAGGATCCTCTATCCGACGGACTTCTCGCGCGGCGCCAAGCACGCCCTGACCTATGCCGTCTCCCTGGCGGAGCTGTTCGGCGCCGAGCTCTACATCCTGCACGCGGTGGCGCTGCGGCAGGACGATCCCGACAACCCTGCCTACTACTTCCGCGGCTCCGAGGACGAGCTCGACCGCCGCGCCCACACGGTCGCGAGCGCGGAGATGGTCCAACTGGTCGCGGGCGAGGACGCCCGGACGAAGATCTTCCAGGTCCACAGGCGCGGCGCCTATGCCGGCCCGGTGATCCTCGACTACGCCGAGGAGCAGGGGATCGACCTGATCGTCATGGGCGTCCACGGGCGCCGCGGCGGCTCGCGCCCGCGCCTGGGCAGCGTCGCCGACGAGGTGATCCGCCGCGCGCCGTGTCCGGTCCTCACCCTCTCCGCGCTCGACGAGCCGAGGACGATGGAGGCCCCGCGGCGCGTCCTGGTCCCGGTGGACTTCTCCGCGCCGTCGCGCAGGTCGCTCGCTTATGCCGTCCGCCTTGCCCGGCGCTTCGGCGCGCGGCTGCAGTTGCTGCACGTCATCGAGAAGGTCACCGTCCCGGAGTTCTACGCCGCCACCCTGCCTCCCCACCCCGAAGACGTCGAGGTCCGGACGCTGGAGGTCCTCGGCGCGTGGATGGCGGAAGTCGAGGGTGCGGACGTCCCCTTCGAGGCTCACGTGGCGGTGGGCAGGCCGGCCATGGAGATCAGCGCCTTCGCCGAGCGGCACGAGAGCGACCTCGCCGTGATCGCCACCCAGGGTCTCACCGGCTTCCACCGCGTCGCCATGGGCGGCACCACGGAGCAGGTGGTGCGCCTCTGTCAATGTCCGGTGCTGGTCGTCCGGGCGGACGCGAACCGTCCGCCGGCGTAGAAACCTGCCCGCGGCAGACACCGCGCCTGAGGCGAGCCCGCGCTCTCCCGGGGAAGCAGGAAACGAAAAGGGGCCGCCTCCACGGGCGAGCCGGCGACGCGCGACGATGGTAGACTGATCCCGGCCGATCCGGCTGCCACCGATCCTCGGGCTGGGGAACCCATGAAGCTGCCGTACGGCATCGCCGACTTCTACCACCTGCGGACCGCTGGCTACGAGTACGTCGACCGCACCGGCTACGTCCGAGCCGTCGAAGAGCGCGGTGAGGCGCTCCTCTTTCTGCGCCCGCGGCGCTTCGGCAAGTCCCTCTGGCTGCGCACCCTGGCCTGCTACTACGACCTGCGCTATGCCGGCGAGCACGAGCGCCTCTTCGGAGATCTCGCGGTCGGCAGGGATCCGACGCCGCTGGCCCACCGCTACTTCGTTCTCAGCCTGGACTTCTCGCTGATCAACCCGGAGCCGCCGCCTCGCGGCGTCAACAGGGACGTCAGCTCACGCGTAGACAGGATCGGTAACGAGATCCACGACTACTTGAACCGGGCCCTCAAGAGCTTCGTCAGCGACTACCGCGTCCACCTGCCGGAGCCGGTGACGATCGAGGCCGACGCCCTCCACACCCTCGACGGCATCCTCGCCGTGATTCGCCAGACTCCCTACCAGCTCTACCTGCTCGTCGACGAGTACGACAACTTCGCCAACGAGGTGATGGCCTCCGACCCGGACACCTACGACGATCTCGTCCACACGGACGGCCCGTTCAAGTACCTCTTCAAGTGGGTGAAAGGCGTCATGGCCGGCAAAGGCCTGGAGCGTCTCTTCGTGACCGGCGTCTCGCCGATCGTGATGAGCGACGTCACCAGCGGGCTCAACATGGCCGAGGACGTCTACCTGGAGGCCGACCTCAACGCTCTCTGCGGCTTCACCGGCGACGAGCTCCGAAGCCTCCTCGAAAGGATCAAGAGCCGGACCGAAGATAGTTGGACTGTTGCCGAGGCCCATGAGATGATGCGCGTCTGGTACGATGGCTACCGATTCGCGGAGAACGCCACGGCGGCAATCTACAACCCTACTCTGTCTCTCTACTTCTTGAGTCACTTGCAGCGCGAAGGTACGTATCCGGGCGAGATGCTCGACAACAACCTCGCCGCCGATGAGGGCAAGCTCGAGTATCTCGGTCGAGTCGCGTCCGGTCAGGAGTCGGTGATCGACCTGATCCGGAGCGGGCAGCCGCTCGGCATCGAGCGTTTGGAGAAACGCTTCAGCTTGCGCACGATGTTGGATCGCTCGTCCCAGGACGCTACTTTTCTCGGCTCCTATCTCTATTATTTCGGTATGTTGACCCTCGATGGTCGGAGCAAGATCCGCGAGCTCTTGCTCTCGCCACCGAATCTCGTGGTGCGCAAGCTCTACGTGGACCGAATCCTACAGTTTCTCCTCCCTCTCGGTAAATCGCGTGACGCTGCCGCGGAGGCCAAGGGACCCCTGCTGACCGACGGCGTGATCGAGCCCCTGCTCGACTTCGTCGAAACGACGGTTTTTCCGACCTTTTCCAATCGCGACGCTCAGGGTGCCGACGAATTGATGGTCAAGACCGTCTTCGTCTGCCTGTTGTGGAACGAGATCAACTACGTGATGCTCTCCGAGCCGGAGCTCGAGAGGGGTTATGCCGACCTCTGTCTGTTGCTGCGTCCTGATTCGAGAGACTCGATCCTTACCGACCTGCTCTTCGAGTTCAAGCGCCTTCCGCTCGGCGAGATCGGCATGACCGGAGACGAGGTCCGGAAAGCGGCGCGAGCCGAGCTCCTCGAGCTGCCCGCGGTCGCGGAAGCGCTCGGCGAGGCTGATGCGCAACTGCGCCGCTACGCCGGCGCGCTCCGGGATCGACATGGAGAGGGCCTCCGGTTACGCGCGTGGGCGGTGCTCGCTCTGGGCTTCGATCGTCTGGTGGCGCATTCGCTCCGACTGGAGCTCCGCTCGCCTTGAGCTTCAGCCAGGCCCTCGTGGTGCTGCTGTGGATCGCGGCGGTGATGGAGCCGTGAGCGCTGCGCTTCGATCTGCTAGCTAGAATGCTCTGAGGAGCCGCGGATGAAGGCCATGGTGCTGCCCAGGATCGTCTCGCTCGACGAGGTCGACGCGCCGCTCGAGCTGGTCGACCTGCCGGTGCCCGAGCCGGGCGCCGGCGAGGTCCTCCTCAAGGTCTCCGCCTGCGGCGTCTGCCACACCGAGCTCGACGAGATCGAAGGACGCACGGCGCCGCCGCGGCTGCCCGTGGTGCTCGGCCACGAGGTGGTCGGACGTGTCGCGGAGCTGGGGGACGGCGTGACGGGGCTCGCCGTGGGCGACCGCGTGGGCGTCGGCTGGATCTTCGACTCCACCGGCGAGGACGACGAGAACCTGAGCCCCGAGTTCCGGGCCACCGGCCGCGACGCCGACGGCGGCTACGCGGAGTACATGCGGGTGCCCGCGCGCTACGCCTGTCCGATCCCCGAGATCTTCTCGGACGCGCACGCGGCGCCGCTGCTGTGCGCCGGCGCCGTCGGCTATCGCGCGCTCAGGCTGGCCAACCTCGAAGACGGCGACCTGCTCGGTCTGACCGGTTTCGGCGGCTCCGCCCATCTGGTCGCCCAACTGGCGCGTCACCTCTACCCCGCCGCGCGCATCTACGTCTTCGCGCGGGATCCGAACGCGCGCGAGTTCGCCCGCGGGCTCGGCGCGGCGTGGACCGGCGACACCGCCGATCAGGCTCCCGAGAGACTGCACGCGATCATCGACACCACGCCGGCGTGGAAGCCGGTGGTCGAGGCCCTCGCCAACCTGCGGCCCGGCGGCCGGCTGGTGATCAACGCCATCCGCAAGGAAGACCGCGACCAGGGCTGCCTGCTCGAGCTGAGCTACCACGACCACCTGTGGATGGAGAAGGAGATCAAGTCCGTGGCCAACGTCACCCACCGGGACATCGAGGAGTTCCTGGCGATCGCCGCCGAGATCCCGATCGAGCCGACGGTAGAAACCTACGCCTTGGAGGACGCCAACCGGGCCCTGGTCGAGCTCAAGCGCGGTAAGATCAGGGGCGCTAAGGTCCTGGTCATGAACTGAGATCGACCCATGAGGCCCGCAACGCCAGCGATTCTCCTGCTGCTCTTCGCCGCGCCGGGGCTCGCGGCGTCCTCCTCGGTCTCCCCACAGGAGGAGGCTGCTCCCCAGGAGACGGCTCCCGAGGAGTCTGCTCCCGAAGAGAGTGCCCAGGAGAGCGCCGCCCCGGCAGAGGCGGAGGCCGGCGAGACCGGCGAGACCGACGTCAGGATCAAGAACGTCTGCGACCTTCCCGACCTGGCATCCGTCGCCTGGATCGACCGCATGCACCACGCGGTGTACCGTTCGGTCTGCGGCTCCGCTTTCTGGTTCGACAGCTTCTTCGGCGAGGAGGACGCCTACCGCCAGCGTGACGCCACCTTCGGCCGCGCCGGCCTGGCGCCGCACTGGAGCGAGCAGGACGGCTTCGAGCTGAAGGTCCGGTTCAAGGCCAAGATCCACCTGCCGCGGCTCGAGAAGCGCCTCAACGCCTTCCTCGGCAACTACGACGAGGACGAGTTCGAGCAGGACCGTTCACCGAGCTTCGGCGGCCTGCCCCAGGTGTTCCAGCAGAACACGGATCAGGAATGGCTGGCGGGCCTGGGCTACAGCCCGCTGCGCGGCAAACGGCGGCGCATCGACATCGACGCCGGGGTGAAGCTCGACTTCCCGCTCGACCCCTTCGTGCGGGTGCGCTCGCAACGCTACCACTTCTTCAACGAGGTGAGCCTCCTGCGCTTCCGCCAGACGCTCTTCTGGCGCGGCGAGAGGGGGCTCGGCACGACCAGCCACCTCGACATCGAGCGGCTTCTGGCGAGGAACCTCCACGTCCGCTGGAGCAACCTCGGGACGATCGCCGAGGCCTTCGACGGCGTGGACTGGGAGTCGCGGCTGACGCTCTACCACTACCTGGGCGGCTCCCGCGCCTTCGCCTACGAGTTGAGCGTCAAGGGCGAGACCGAGGCCCCGGTGACGGTGGAGTCGTACGGCTTCGAGATGATCTACCGACAGAGCGCCTTTCGCGACTGGTTCTTCCTCGAGCTGCGCGGCGGCCTCGCCTGGCCCCGCTACGTGCCCGAGGAGGTCCGGGAAGAGAGCTTCGGCGTGGGCTTCGGTTTCGAGCTCCTCTTCGGCGACCATCCGTGAGCCGGGCTCAGAGACCGAAGACGCGGGGCAGCCACAGGCATAGCCACGGCAGGAAGGTCACGGCGAGAGCGCCGCAACCATGGCGAAGTAGAACGGCAGCGCGGCCGCAGCACGCGGGTGATGCTGGTGCCCGCCACGCCGCAGCCCACGAAGAGCACGGTGCCCACCGGCGGCGTAGGCGGCGCCCAGGAGCCCGATCCACACCATGAGGTAGCGCACCAGCTCGTCGGTGAAGGAGCTCGGGTCGGCGAGCACGTAACGGCTGAAGACCTGCCACAGCACCGCCGCCACGGCGAGCGCCATGGCGAGCGCGAGGAAGCCGCCGAGGACGCGGTCGATGATCGTCTTGAGACGCTGCATGGCGTCGATCCGCCCGTCATGGCTGCAATGAGGAGAAAACGGCGACCGGGCAGAGCTGGGGAATAATAAGCGCCTTTCCAGAATCAAGGACGACCGACGCCAGGAAATCCGAGGATTCCTCCTCAGGATGCACCTGGAGCCATTTGACCCCGATGTCCTCCTTGGCTACGTAAGGGACGGGCCGTAGCTCCTTTGGAGGCGGGCACTTTGAAAGCTCGTAGTACACCTCGAAGTGACGGCCGATGTGCTCGTGCATCTCGGTAGGCTGCACGACACTTTGGAAGCTGGAATGCGGCACATTGAGGATCGCGATCTCGATGACGAACTCTTCGTCGCCGGTGGCCTTTGCCTTCTCCTCACACTTGGCGTCTGAAAGCTCCATGGCGCGGCGCCGCTCACCGTCCACGAAATCCGTGTCGGTCAGCCTCACCCTGCACCCCGGGAGTCGGATCTCGGCCACGATCCAGTCGGCAAGTGCCTGAGAATAGTCAACTCCGACGGAACCGCCACCCAGCGTCTTGAACCCAATCGGCCGAACCTCGTCGCCGACGCGCACCAGACGATGGGTCCGCACCTCGCCTTCACGCAACCTCAGACGTCCGGCGATGAGTCCCTTCATGGGATGCGCGGCCAAGACGTCTGGGTCGATCTCGGCGGCCTGCGGAGCGATGCGGCTAATGTCCGCCACCCAGTGGAAGTCTTTTCTTTCCTCGGAGCTCTGCGGCACGGCGGCGCGCGTCTTCTGCGTGCCCCAGAGAATCCGGAGGTTATCGCGGCCGCTGCGCCGGGTCTGCGCGGCAGGCTCGATGGCCAGATCCGAATCGTCGAGCTCCCAGGCACCTCCATCGCGGATTGCTTTGTGCAGCAGATCCATCGGCTCGCCGTGCCCTTCACGCAGCCGCCCCCGGTAGAGGAACTCGGCGAGCGACTTCTGATCGGCCGTACAATCGCCCTCGCAGTGCCCTGCCCGGGCCAGGAGCAGCGGCTTGTGACCTTCGATCTTCGTACCGTCGGATGCGACGTAACCGTCGCGGACGTCCAGCAGGAGAGCGGTAATATCCTGATCGGCGTCGCCGGGCAGGAACGCGATCAATCCGACAAAGTAGACCCGCAATAGAATCGTCATGTCAGGCTCCTTTACTTGAAATCATTGAATGAAGCGACGCCGATCAACTGGAAGGGCGCCCAGGACGCGATCGAACGCTGAGCGAGGTTGCCGCCGAGCATTTCCAACTGCGCAAGCCGCAGTGCTCGCGCGGCGTCCGCACCCTCGCTGAGGTGGCGATGGAAAGCGGTCAGGAGCTGGGTCGCCGCCGCCGACTTGACGTCCCAGAGCGTGCCGACCACCGCCGGCACCCCCGCCCCGAGGACAGGGCGCACCAAGCCCGAGACACTCAACGAGCCGATCGGTTGCCCACCCGCCGTGCTGCAGGCCGAGAAGACGACGAGGCGGGTCCTACCGAGATCGCGGACCAGCAGCTCCTGCGCGTAGAGCACGTCCGACTCCCCCTCCGCGGGAGCCAATACGAGGCTCGACTGGAAGGGGAAGCGCGGATGGGGGACGGCATGACCCGCGAAATGGACGAGGTCGTGCCGGCCGAGCTCCGCCAGGAACCGGGGCCTGGTCGCTCCGGCGCCCGGCAGCAGCACGGAACCGGGGTGGTACGCGGCGATCCGCTGCGTCTCGACGAGAGCTTCTGGAAGGTCTTCCAGGTCCGGGAAACGCTGCCGATCGAAGGCGGGGTTGCCGACGAGCAGAGCGCTCAGCGTACCGCCGCGCGGGAGCTCGCGGTTGCGGCGCAGCGAGAAGAGGTAGAGCGTGGCGCTCGGGGCAACGGAGAGCACGTGGTCCTGGACGAGAAATCGGCCGGTCTCGCGATGACGCAACGCGGCGAACGGCAGGCCGTGGAGGGGCCCGTCCGGGACGAAGACCAGCTCCTCCTCCGTTCCCACCTCGGAGATGAACGGTTCGAGGAGAAGGCCGTAGAGCTCCTCGAGGACGCCGTGGACGTCGACTGTCGCGTCGCGCTCAGCAAAGGCTTGGATCCTTCCGGCCAGCGCTTCCATCCGCGCGCGTCCCACCTCCTGCACGTGGAGTCTTGAGCGATCGTGACGTACCTCCCAGATCAGGAGCCGGTCCTCGAGCAGCGCGTACTCGACGAGGACCCGACCCGAGGGTAGCTGTTCACGAACAGTCCGGGCCGAAAGAGGGTGGAGCGGCTCCTCGAGCTTCGAAGGCAGGTCGGTGATCAGATCGAGAAGCTCCCGGGCCCGGGCTCGCTCGGCGTAGCTGAGGGCGAGGTCGTCCCGCCTCTGATCGGCCAGTAGAGCGATCATCAGGTCGAAGGTCTCCCGGCGGTGAGAGAAATAAGCCGGCCAGAGCTCCTCGTTCTCGCCACGACGGCGGCGCGCGAGGACCTCCACCCACTCCTTCTCGAGCGCCTCGATGCTCTCCTCGAGGTCCGCCGCAGCCTCCGCATCCCGGTCTCCCACCCGCAAGGCCCGGGCTCGCTTCAACAGAATACGGGCCCGGTACAGGGGGAAAGCCTCTGCGGGAAGCAAGCGTAGCGCCTCCGTCAGACTGTCGATGGCCCGAAGTGGATCGTTCTGCAACAGATCGCTCTCCACCTCTCGGACGCGGGCCTGGATCGCCTGCTGGACCTCAGGCGTCGCCACGTTCCACGACAGCTCCAGAGCCTCCTCCAGATCGCGCAGGGCCTGGTCGGGGCGGCCGGCACGCAAACAGTTGTCGGCGTGTTGGGGCAGAAGCACGGTCAGCAACGGCTCGTCCGGCACCTCCCGGGCACGGGCCAGGGCCTCGTCATGGAGCAGGAGGGCGGTCGTGGGCAGGCCGAGCTCCAACGTCGCCGTCGCCGCTTCGATCAGGATGAGGCTCTCTCTCCGCGCGTCCCGGAGGTGATCGAGCCCTCGCAGCGCTTGATAGCGGTGGCGCCAACCCAGGTGGCTTTCGCCCATGTGGCGGAAGAGGTCGGCCAGCCGCGCATGGACGTTGGTCACGTTGTCCCGCTCCCCCGTCGTCTCGAATCGGGCGAGAGATTCCCGATAGGCGTGGAGGGCGTCCAGGGGATGCCTCAGGACGCTTTCGCAGAGGGCGACGAGCCAGGCGCTGCGGCCCAGAAGATTGGCGTGTCGGCGCCCGAGGTCCGCGTTGGCCGCGGCGCTGTGCCGGATCGACTCCAGGAGCCGGAGCGCTTCCTCATACTCATGCGCGTGATAACGGCAAGTGGCGAGCCCCGCCACGGCCCAGGCCTGAAACGGGCTGTCGGCGCGGGTGAGCTCCCGGCGCGCGGTCTCGAACCAGGCCATCGCCTGCGTCAGGTCGAAAGTCTCGAGCGACCGCGACGCCGCGCCGTAGGCCCGGTGGCCAGCGACGAGAGAGCGCAGACGATGCGGAGGTGCGGCGTCGATCGCCGCCACGCTCTCTGCCAGGAGGGTGTCGCCGCCGAGCTCCGCCAAGGCCCCGGCGATTCGCCGGATCGCCGCGAGCAGGCGGTCGGCTTCCTCCTCGTCCTCCGCGGCGAGCGCTTCAGCCCAGCGAGGCAGAAGCTCCTCCTCGACATGGCGTCTCGCCGCCGACCGAAACGGATCGACCAACTCCCGCACCTGGGCGTTCCCGAGTGCCTCGAGAAGAGCCTCTCGCGTCTCGGGCCAGCTCCCGTCCGTGGCGTGGAGGACGTCCAGGTGGCTCCGGGCCTCCCTGGACCAGCCGGGAAAGGGCTCCTGAGCATCCAGCGTGAGGAAGACCTCCCATGCCCTCTGCGCGGTCTGTCGCCGTGCCAACGCCTCGTGCACCAGCGCCTGGTTGAACCGGGCCGGGGCCAAGGAAGGATCGAGACGGACGGCACTCTCGATGGCCTCGAGCGCGCGCAGCAGGTCCGGCGGACGATCGCTGCGCTGCGCCCGCACGAGGTAGGCTGCCGCCAGATCGCTCCGGATCGGGGCACTGAATGGGTGCTGGGCTGCGAGCTGTTCTAGCATCTGTACGGCCCTCTCGGAGGCCTCCTGCCGTCGGCTCCCTCGAACCCGTGGACCTACAAGCGCCAGCAGGGCCTCAGCGTGCTTCTCGGCGGACTCCGCGTCCGCCGTCTCCAACCCTAAAGACACGGGGTCCGGTCGGTTGTGGCGGACGGGTGTCGGCGATCCGGCGAGGCAGCGGGGCTCGCAGAGAAGCTCCTCCGAGGGGCAATCGGCGAAACACTGACCATGGACGGTGCCGCCCGACAGCCGCGGCTCGACCCAGCGCTGTTCGCTGAGAACCGCGGCCAGCTCCGCGACGAAGGGTGAGCCCTCAGGGCTCGGGATGGAATCCGAGCCGCAAGACAGATCGGCGCAGACGAGGATCAGCCCGGCGGCGAGGGTCGTCCGCCGAGCTGCTCGTCTTGCGCGCCCCAGAGAAAGCCTCATCCAGGCCCCGGCTTCGTAGATCGCCGAATGGTGGCGGCATGATACCAGAGCCACTGTCTGAGGAGCGCCGACGGTGGCCGCGAAGTTTCGCCGGCTACAGAGTCCGGTTGCGGCCGGGCCGGGACATGGTATCGTCGCCGGGCATTAGGGGTCATAGCAGGGAGCAGGTTCGTGCCGGATCCGTGCTTCGAGACCTGATCACCGTGAACGACCAAGACACCGATCGCCTGTTCGCGGATCTCTACGAGCGCTACTACCGGGCGGTGTTCTCCTACTTCGTCCGCCATGGCTTCTCCCGCGAGGACGCGCGAGACCTGGCACAAACCACCTTCTTCCGTGTCTATAGGACGATGGAGGGCTACCGCGGGGACGCGGAGTGGTCGTACTTGGTCGAGACCGCCAAGCGGGTCAGGCTCAACGAGTTCCGATACCGTCGAGCAGAGAAGCGGAAAGTGGAGATCACGTCTCTCGACGCCATGGAGCACCTGCCCAGCGTGGCTCACCTGAATCCGGCGAGCGAGGAACGCCCCGCCTCCCCTCTCGAAGAGGTCCTGAAACGAGAGACGACCCGGGAGCTGCGCGAAGCGATCGCGGAGCTTTCCCCTGAGGACAGGCGTTACTTCAAGATGTGGTTTCAGGGCCGAAGGTATGGTGAAATAGCGATCGCCATGCAGGTCACGATGGACGCCGTTAAGGCCCGGCTCTACCGGATAAGGAAGCATCTGAGGGAGGTCCTGAAGGAGAAGCTGGGCGACCCGGAGCCCGAGTGGCCTTAGACGACGGAAGACGAGAAATGGCTAGCCATCACGATCTCGAGGAGTCCTTTGCGGCCCTCATCGAAGAATCCCGCCGGACGCTTGGAGATCCGCCGTCGGCGGAGGAGCTTCTGGCCTACCATCGCGGCGAGCTCTCCGGGAAGGACGCGGAGCGGATCCGGGAGCACCTCGCCCACGACCCCGAGACGCTGGATCGGCTGCTCGACCTTGCGGCCTATACGGGAAGCCCCGGTGATCCCGACCATCTCTCCGACGAGGAGCTCGACGAAGACTGGCAGGCGATCAGCAGCCGGCTGCGCTTACCAAGGCGGTCGAAGGTCGTGAGGCGCCCCTCCCCGGCACCATGGCAATGGGTGGAGCGTGGACTGGCAATCGCCGCCGTGTTCGCCGTCGCTGTCCTCGGGCTCAGGGTCTGGACTCTGAGCCAGCGCGTCGGCGAGCTTTCGCGTCAGCTTACCGAGCCCCGGGTCAACGAGGCGCGCTACGAGCTCCTGCCCGACGGGCGTCGGGGCGGCCCCGCCGTGGAGCCGTCGATCCGGATCTCCCTCGTGGAGGGCGGAGCACACCTGACCCTCGCATTGTTCGACCGGCGGGAGTACGAGGGCTACCGTCTGGAGATCGGTGCCGCGGGCTCGCCAGACGACGCGGAGCCCCTATGGAGCACGCGTAACTTGATCCGCCGTGCCGACAACGCCTTCGAGCTCAGCCTTTCGGCGGCCTTCTTGCCTCCTGGCGAGTACGTCTTCCGGCTCTTCGGCGTCAGCGACCGGGACGAGCTTCTTGCGACCTACAGCGTTCGCTTCGGAGACTGACGCGCGGCTGATCTCGGATCCTCAGGGTTAACGCCGCCAGCAGGGCTCTTTGGGCAGTCGCAGCCAGAATCGAATCAGGGGACGTCTGCCACATTTTCGCGCGGCCGGTGTCATTCCCTGTAGACGGGAAGTCATGGTGACGACCCTCGATGACTGGAGACCGGCCCGCGATGAGGAAGAGCCGTATTGTCAACCGTCCCGTGCGATGGCGCGCCGGCCTGGGCCTTGCTGCGCTCTTTTCGCTCTTTTTGTCTATTGTCCGCGCGACGCCTTCATCGCCGCTTCAGGATGACGACTCCAGGGATACGGAAGCCCGAGGCGTGCGGCCTCGGCCCCAACAAGCCTGGGCATCCGCCGGGTTCGATCCGGAGGAGTCAGTAGGAATCTTTGTCGGCGTCCGAGGCTTCACCAAAGACGATCAGATCCTGGAAGTACCCTTCGCCGTCGACGACGCCGTCGACATGGCACACCTCTTCTCGCTGGAGCTTGGTTTAGTGGCGCCGGCTCGCGTACACTTGGTGATCTCTGGCGAGGCGGAGAAGGCGACAACACGGCAGAGACTCGACGCCCTCAGGCTGGCAGGTGCCGACATTACGGGGGCGACGCGAAGCGACATCTTAATCGGGATTGACTGGGTGTCCCGCCAAATCGGGCCCCGCGGCCTTCTCGTCGCGTCTTTTGCCACCCATGGATTCACCTCGCGAGGAATTCCCTACTTGGTGGCAGAGGATTCGTTGTCATGGAGACTGGAGGACACCAGCCTTCCCAGCAACTATGTTTTAGATGCAGTAGCGGCGATAAAGATTCCGCGGAGAATCGTCCTCCTCGACGCCTGCCGGGAACGAGTGGAAGCTTCGCGAGGTCTTGCCGCGGATCCCCGTTCCGCCATCTCGAAAGAGCTGAACGATGCGCTCGGCCGGGCACACGGTCAGGTCGTGCTGTCGGCTGCCCGTCTCGGTGGCTATGCCTTTGACGATGTAGACCGCCAGAACGGCGTCTTCACCGGCGCAGTCCTCGACGGCTTGCGCTGCGGTGCGACAGGAGATCCACAGGGCTTTGTCACCATCCAGAGCCTGAAGGATTACATCGAAGGTACAGTCATCGATTGGATTCGGATGAAAAAACGAGGAGAGCTCGACTGGGAGCCAGGTATCCAGTCTGTCCTCGATGGCCCCGTGCTCCAGCTTCCTCTTGCAGCCTGCGCGTCGGCTCAGGTCTCTCCTCCCGCCGGCGGGCTGACCCTCTGCCTCGGGAAGGGGGCGAGCATGACTTCTTGCGAAGGAGTAACCTTTACCATAAAGGTCAACGATTTCTGGGAGCACGGCACCGCGGTCTCCCTAGCCATCGAAAGTAATCGTATCGGCCCGGTAGACACGGGGGCCCTGACCGAAGGGGCGACCCGCGACTTCGCACTGGGGGATACGAGCTGCACCATGATGGTGCTTCAGATTGCCGAGCCGTGCGTCACGATCACACTTCTCAACATCAAGAAAGGAGTTGAGTCATGAGAACCAGGTGCTTATGGTTGCTGGTCGGGTTGGTGATGCTGGCTGGTGTTCCTAATCAGCTTCAAGCTCAGAAGGCCGTCGTCAAGATCGACAGCATCTCGCAAGACAAATCGATCGAAGGAAAGGTTTCGAACCTTTCTGACCCGAAGAACTACAGAGTCCTGGTATACGTCAAGACAAATCACTGGTATATCCACCCCTTTGCCGGCCTGGGAGAGGGTCGTTCCTGGGCGGCGATCAAAGAGGATGGGACTTGGAGGATCTCCACGGAGAAGCGCCAGTATCCGGCGAATTCCGTCGCGGCCCTCGTCGTCGATCCCGAGACCGCTGATCAAGCTCCTGCCGAGACAGAGAACCTCGAGGAGATCACGAACCACGCCGTGATCATCTATTCCACGGAAGAGATGAGGAAGAACGGCTGGTATGAGAAGTTGTGAGCTTTAGCTCTCCTGGAGTTGGGACAAGCGGGGTTCGTGCTGCTTGCCCCAACTCGAATAGGAGATGCAGCGGAAGCGCAGAGGACCCCTGATCTTTCTGTGTTGGTGATCCGTCTCCAAGGAGAGGCGACAGTGCCGCAGAAAACGATAGCACCTTCCACCGGACTCTGGGTGGCGATCTTTGTCGTCGCCTGTGTGCAGCCAGACAAAGCACCGATGGCGCTCCCATGTCACTCTGAGAGATCTTTGGCGCGGCGAGCGCTGCTCATTGGGATAAACGACTACTCCGCGTCGCACCTAGACGGCGACGGCGGGTCTTGGAAAAGCCCTCGCTCAAGCTGGCCAAGCCTCGCGGGCGCCGTCAACGATGTCGAAGCGATGCGGGAGATGTTTGTGGCTTCCTTCGGATTCCCGGGCGAGGCCGTCCGCGTCCTCACCGACCAAGAGGCCACCCGCGAGGCCATTTTCCAGGCCATCGAGGAGCACCTCATCAAGCCAGTTCGCAAGGACGACATCGTCGTCTTCTACTACTCCGGTCACGGCTCGCAGGTCGTGAACTCGAAGTCCGACGAACGCGACCAGCTCGACGAGTCGATCGTGCCCGCCGACGTCCCGGTGGGGACGCCCGACATTCGCGACAAGGAGCTGCGGCGTCTGTTCAACAGGGTTCTCGACCGCGGCGCTCGTCTCGTGGTCGTGCTCGACAGTTGCCACAGCGGCTCCGGGGCACGCGGGCTGCCTTCGGGAGCTCAGGCGCGGTTCGTTGAACGCGACCAGCGCGACGTTGCCGACGACTCCGACTATGGCCCCCGGCCGGAGGAACGAGGTGCCCTTGTCCTCTCAGCCTCCCAGGACGACGAGCTGGCCTGGGAGGCTACCAACGAGGAAGGAAAAACACATGGCGCCTTTACCTGGGCTCTGCTCAAGGCGATGCGCTCCGCGGCGGCAGGCGAGTCGGCCGAGCGCGTTTTCCTTCGGGCTCGGGCCTGGCTCCGGTCGGCCGACAAGTTCCAGGAGCCGGTCCTGGCCGGGTCGCCGGAAAGGCTCCGAGCACCTCTTTTCGGGGGCCGGGCTGATCAATCCGACGGCACAATCGCCATCGCCGTCGAAAGCGTCGAGGACGACGCAACGGTCGTCCTGCGGGGCGGCTGGGCAAACGGCCTCGACGTCGGCAGCGAGCTCCGCAAGCTCCCCGACTTCCGGCGATCAGCGCCGCGGGGGCCGCGGCTCGAGGTGATGGCCGTCCAGGGGCTCGGCCACAGTACCGCCAAGATCCTCGACGCCGTTTCACCGGACGAGATCCAACCCGGCGATCTCTTCGAGATCGTCTCCTGGGTGGCACCGCAGGGCTCGGCCCTCCGTGTCTGGTGCCCCACGGTCGGGGACACGAGGGCGGCGCGGAGGCTGGCACAGGGGCTCTCTGACCTCGCTGGCCAGGGACGTTTCCGCTGGATTGACGATCCGGTCGAAGAGCCGATCGAGGAGCACCCTGTCCACGCGCTGCGCTGGCACCGCGGACAATGGCAGCTCGTCGTCGCAACGGACGGTGCTGAGGCCTTGTCTCTGGGGGCCGCACCGTCGCCGCAGGAGATTGCCTCTCAGCTTTCTCCGGAGGCCAGGCTTTTCGTCCAGATGCCGGCTCCGTCCGCTCTGGTGGATGCGATCGAGATCGGCCCCGGAACCCGCCACGGCGGCGTCGTTCCGACAGAGGACCCGGCCGGGGCCGACTACCACCTCGTCGGCCGTCTGCGCGGCGATGGCGTCGAGTACGCGTGGGTCCGCCCGGAAACCAACGACGCGGACGAGCGGCGTTCCGGAATGCCGTCGCGCAGCGCATGGCGAGATCCCGGAGAGACGGACGGCCTCCCGGCCGTCATCGCCGACCGCCTGGAACGGCAAGCCCTGGTGCTCGCCAAGATCCGTGCCTGGTATGAGCTGCAGCCGCCGCCGAATCAGGAGTTTCCCTACCGACTCCGTTTTCGCGACGACGAAGACGGCGGCCTCGTCGATGACGGTGTGCTCCGCGAGGGACGTCGGTATACCGTCGTCCTCGAGCTTGCGGACGAGATCGTGGCGAATGACGGCGGCGTCCGGCAGCGCTACGTCTACGTCTTCGCGATCGACAGCGCCGGCAACAGCGTCCTGCTCTACCCGCCCGTTCCCTGGGGCAACATCGAGAATCGCTTCCCGCGCACTTCGGGAGCCTCGCCGGCAGAGATCGCGATCGGGGACGACTCGGGATTCGAAATCGTCGAGCCATTCGGCACGGACACCTTCTTCCTGCTGACGACGGCCGAGCCGATCCTCAACCCACTGATTCTCGAGTACCAGGGCGTGCGGGGACGCGGTCCGGCGGGAAGAAGCGCCCTCGAGGAGCTCTTGTCGCTGACCGGCGGAACACGCGGTACCCGTCCGGCCATCACGACGTCGATGAAATGGTCCATTGAGAGAAAGGTCTTGAGGACGGCGCCACAATCCGCCCGGATTGGTGTCTCTTCGAAAGAGGGCTGACCAAGGGTAGGCTTCGTCAGCTTCCGGTAGTCGAATCTACTGACTCAAGAATCCGGCACCATGAGGCCGGACCAGAGGGCAAAGCGCGATGGTTGAGACAAACTCCGATTCTCGTCGACGCCTCGGTCGCGTTCTGGCGATGGGGATGCTTCTCGTTTCGCTGGCGCTGGGCACTGCCGCGACTGTCGTGGGTTACTACAATGTCGGCTATTCAGCCGAGCGCATCGCGCTGAGCGCGCGTAGTGGAGAAGTCATCGCCGATGGTGACGACACCTCGACACAGCGGCCGGGGTGGGTCACGCCCTGGCTCAAGGACCTGTCGCTAGTATCTCCTGGATTGGTGGCCTTCACCGCATTATTCATGGGCTGGGGGGCCTTCTTGTTGGTGCGCCTCCGCGAACCGACCATCCGGCTCGCGCTACACCGGTTTCCATTTCCGATGCGCTACAAGATCTACTATATCAACATGGGCCTTCTCGGCACGATCGTTGGTTTCGTCATCGCATTCTCGGACGTCAACCCCCGAGCAGAAGGCCAGTCTACGGTGCTGCTCGATGCCCTCGGCACAGCCTTGTGGAGCACCCTCACAGCCATATTCCTCGCTTATATGTTCTGTCCGCTGATGGAGGTTGTCTACAATGGGCTCGGGCGGCTGCGCTTCGGGGAAATTCCCGCCGCCGACCCAGCCTCACAGATAAGCCGGCTACAACACCGCACGGACGCCGCCATCAGTGCCTTCGAACGGCTCACCGGCTCCGTCCGCACGCTGACCGGCGAGCTCGATCATCAGAGTTGGGTGGTGCGGCTGTCGGAGGCCGAGGGCCGCCTCGCCGCTCTGATCGACAAGGTGGCACCCCTCGAGCAGCAGGCCGTGAACCTGAGCGGTGAAGTCGAGCGCTTGGGGGAGGCGGTGGAGCAGATCCGTACGGCGTCAGGGAAAGCGAGCCAGAGCATGGAGGCGCGCATCGAGAGACTGGAGCGCCGGATCGAAGATCTCTTCCACGGTTTCCGCAAGGTCCTGGGATAACACTACGTGGAGAACGGAAATGGAGCACGACTACGAGTCTGAAGCCATCGCCTACGGCGAGCTGCCCGAGGAGGAGGGAGGCTTCGACGTGCTTTTGCAGCTCACCCTACCGATGGTGCTGATCCTCGCCCTCTTGGTGGTCACCGAGGTACAGACGCTTCAACAACACGTCGACCAGCTCATGGGTGACATTGAAAATACCGCAACGGGGCATCTCCTGCAGCAACGGGACGAGGCGCTATTGACGCTCCAACAACAGTTGCTGTGGAAGGCCATCGAGGAGGTGATGGACGAAGTAGTCCAGGAAAGTGGTCTGCATCACTACGCCCTCGTACGTCCGACTGCGTTAGAGGTGCTCGCCGGCAGCGTCGCAGAACAATTCAAAGAGATCTCGACGACGTTTGCACAGCGCTTCAACGGACAGGGATCGTACGAACAATCTAGGTCTCAACTGCGCCACAGAATCCTCGAACGGTTCCACCATCTGGTCTCACACGTACTAAGTCAATCTCCTGATATCAGGGGCTCAGGGGCAAGCGTCCTTCTCGATCTCTCCTCCGAAAGTCGCAGCTTCCTCGAAACGGAGCTCTCCGGCCATCTTGAAGATCAGATCGACCAAGTAGTCGCCGTGCAGTTGGATCTGACACTCGACTGGCTGCAGGAACGCCAAGCTGACGAGTTGGTGAAGACAGAGTCCAGTCGCCTGTGGGACCTCATTCAGAAAACAATCAAACCAAATCCGGTGATTGATCAGTTCGTCAACCTCAAGGTCTCGAGCCTCGAGCAACGGCTGCGGGAGCTGGACATACCGCTCCTGGACGAAACAGGTAGGCAGGTTCTGTGATGTGCTGCATTCGTGTTGCGACCCTTTGGACCGCCAGTGCCCTGGCCAGCGCCTCTCTCTTTGCTGGCGAACCCGATCGGGGAGCGGAGCTGGTACGCCAAGCCAAGATCAAGGAGGCAGCGCTGCGCTCCGTGCAGGAGTCGACGAGTCAGCTCGAACAGCGTCAGTCGGACCCTGATCAACTGGCAGCCGTACTGCTCGACGACCCGGCCACGTACCGGCAAGAGAAGCCGAGCAAAGCGTCGCTCCTCGAGCTTGAGCACCGGAGACTGCGCGAAGCGGTGCGTGACCAGCTCGAGGTCTTCGCCGGCGCGCGCACCGACCTGCCCCCGGGCTGGGTTGGCCAGGTGATGAGCGACGAAGTGCGACGGATTGGCGGAACGATCGACACGCTCTTGGCCAAGAGCTTCGAGCAGCGCTACGCTCAAGCCAGGGCGCTTGCCGTCAAAGTGCAGCGTTCCGCCCTTGATGAGGAGGTAAGGCCGGAGCGTTCGGAAATCGAGCGATTGGCGGGGGCTAGCACGGATCTCGTCGACCGCTCTTTCGAGGAGATCGCGCGTATTCCGCACGAACGTGGGCGGGATTTGGTGGAGCGTTACGCGGCTCAGGTCGCTGCCGACCGTATCCTCTTCGAGGAAAACGAGGCCGAGGTCACACGGAGGATCTTAGATGCCATGGCCCAAGGTCTCGAAGAGCTGTGGCGGCAGCTTCGATTCGTGCGTCAACACGATGGCGGAGGTGCGGTAGAACGTTCAGAACTGGAAGCCTTCATCACCGGTGAGCTCACCCAGCTCGAAGGGCGCTACGGCATCTTTCCGTCAGCCCTGACCTTTTCCGTCGAACGCGCCCGGCGCCTCGAGAGCCAGCTCTTTGAACGCTATCTGGGAGAGCGTCTCGACCTCGGGACGGGCTGCCCAGGTCTTCCGCCGTCAGTCGTCCTTGAAGGGCTTCCGAGCTCGCCCGATCGGCTGCCAAGCCAGCTCGACGCCCACATCGGGCAGCGAGTAGACCAGCTTCGTTCAGAGTTCCAAAGGCGTCTCCTCGAGTCCTGGTCATTGCGTGTCGGCGAGCCGCTGCGGCCGGCGTTTCAACGTCGGCTGGCAGCGGCGATTATTGCGGACGACGCAGTTTTCAACTCTCCCCTGAAAGACTGTGTACGGACTGTTCTCGAGCCGTATCGCCTACAATTGGCGGAACGTGAGCTGGTGCAAGTCTGGTCTAAGGTGGCTGATCTGACCTATGAATTGGGCGACCATACTCTGAGGGTTCTCTTCGAGCAAAGCCCGTCGCCGGATGAGCTCGAGCTGGAGGCCCTGCCGGTCCGCCCCATGCATCTGGAGGAGAGCCAGAGGATTTTCGAGGAAAAACGGCGATCCCTGATGACTGAAGGTAAGGAGGTCGTCCACACTCAAGTGGCGTTGGTTCTGCAATCCGACCGAAAGCGGCGCTTTCAGGACGACATTCGTGCCGAGAGCGACCGCTCCGAGGAGCGGCGGCGGTTTTGGCAGGACGAGTACGAGCGCCAGGTCCTCGATGCTTGGAAGAGCCGCCGTCAAGGGCTGACCGCCGAAGGGCGAATGCTCCGAGCCGACAAGTACGGCCGCCTCCTGGATCTGACGAGGGAGAACATCGATGAGGTGATCACCCCGGTATTCCAGGAACCCGAGCGGCCCGCCGTCGACACGGAGAACACGGGTGGTGGCGGTCCCCAGAAGGAGGGAGAGGGGAGCGGAAGAGGCAAGGGGCCAGGTGGAGGGGGCGGTGATGGCGGTAGTGCCGGCGGTGGTGATGGCGGTGGCGGTGGCACCTGTGCCGCCGTGGGCGTCGAGGCCGATGCGCTCCGTTCGCAGGTGAGCGCGTTGCAGTCCCAGGTTCTCGCCTTGAAGGTCGAGGCCGAGACACTCCGTTCGCAGGTGAGCGCGTTGCGGTCCCAGGTCGTCTGGTTATGGCTTCTCGTTCTTCTGGCTTTCATATGCGGTGGACTGGCAGGCTGGTACTGGAAATGGAGGCGGCAGAATGTGTCCCATGAGTAGATGGATGTTCCGGCCATTGTCGAGGAAAAGAAATGCCAGCCGTTGGCTGCGGCATAGGCCGGCGGTGATGTTGCTGATGGTCCTCGCCGCCTGCGGCACGACCTCGTCTCCCCCTCCGGTTGTCGATCCACCTCCTCCCGCGGTCACGCCTCCAGCGGCTGAGCCGCCTCCGCCGCAGGGGCCTTTGGCTGAACCTGTGCCGGCGCCGGTGACAGCGGGCGAGCAGGAGGTAGCTGTCACAGTCCCCGGCTTCGAGTCTGTAGCTCGGCGAGTCGAGGTGGAGGCGAGTGAGCGAATGATTTTGCCGACCGAGCTCCATCCCTTGCCAGTGAGCGTGACGTTCCTCTCGACGCCACCGGGTGCGAGGATCCGCGTCGACGCCGAGCTGTTGGTTCAGACGACGCCGGCAATCGACGTCACCCTCGAGCCCGGGTATCACACCATCGAGCTGTTGCCTGCAGAAGAGCGGTACAAACCCGTGATGATCGAGCGCCAGTGGCAGCCTGCTGGCCGGCATGACGTCGACGTAACGTTCGAGCTGAAAGCAGCCCACGTACGGTTCGTCAGCGACCGCGCCTGGGAGCAACTGGAGCTTGATGCTTATCCCATACGGATCGTTGAATCTCAGTGGTTCGAGATGACCGCAGGGCGACATCACGTTGTCACTAAGGCCGACCGCTACGCCGCGGTCGCCGTATTTGACGTGGAACCGGGCGCCCGGCATACAGAAGTCCTGGCGTGGCGTTTGGTGAGCCCGGATCCGGCCCGCTATGCGCTGCTGCCGGCGGCCGCCAAAGTGATGCTCGGCTCACCCAACTACCCTGACCTCAACCCGCCCCGAACGGTCGAGATGGAAGCCTATTGGATTGGCCGTACGGAGGTTACGATCGGTGAGTATCGAGCCTGTGTCGAAGCCGGGAGCTGCGTTCCTCCGGTCTCCGGTGAGCTGTGTAACTGGGGTGTCGTCGGCCGCGACAATCATCCGGTCAACTGCGTCAGTGGCGTGGAAGCCGAGGTTTATGCCCGCTGGCTGTCGAGCATAGATGGCCTCGAGTATCGACTTCCAACGCCGGAAGAGTGGGAACGGGCCGCGCGCGGTGTCATCGGTTCGCGATTTCCGTGGGGGGATTCGTACGAGCCTCAACGCTGCAACGGTTGTGATAGCGTCTGTCCGTGGCGGTGGCGAAGCAAGGAGGTTTCAGACGGTTGGCCCACCAGTGCTCCTGTAGCCTCGCTAAGGAATTGCCGCGGTTCTACCGGTATCTACGACATGGTGGGGAACGTTTCTGAGTGGTGCCGCGAGGCCAATGGAAGACGCTATGGCATCCGCGGGGGCAGTTGGGGGCAGATGGGAACATTTCTCGATCCGGCCTTTGTCGCCGAGCGTCCCCCACACGATCGACAGCCAACGGTTGGTTTCCGCTTGGTGGTTCATCGTCCCAGGGGCTTCCGCGATGACGATTGACGTGTAACGCCATCGCTATCGGTCTTTTCCCGCCGTCTCCCGTATCCGTTCGATCAGGCGATAGATCTCCTACTGATCGCGGTATTCCTCGTAGAGCGCCGCGACCTTCTCCGCGAAGGCCTCTTTCTCAGGCCGGATCACCTCGACGCCGGCGGCGGCCACCGCGGCCAGGGCCTCGTCCGAGGCCTGCTTCCAGATCCTCCTATAGCTCGCCGACTCGGCGGCGGCGGCCTCGAGCCATATGCCGCGGCTCGAGCTCGTTCCATACCACCGTGCTCACGAGCACCACGTCGGGCACCCGGGTGTGCTCGTCGAGCGCGTAGTAGCGGGCCACCTCGTAGTGCCGTGAGAGATGGAACCGCGGCGGGTTGTTCTCGGCGCCGTCGACCACGCTCTGCTGCAAGGCGGTGTAGAGCTCGCCCCAGGCGACGGGCGTGGCGGCGCCGCCGAGGGCCGAGACCATGGCCATGGCGGTGGAGCTCTCCTGGGTGCGGATCTTGAGGCCCGCGAGGTCGGCCGGCGAGCGCACGGGACGGTCGCGGGTGTAGAAGCTGCGGCTGCCGGCGTCGTAGAAGGCGAGGCCGCGCAGGCGGAAGCGCTCGGCGCCCGCCAGGAGCTGGCGGCCGATCTCGCCGTCGAGCACCGCCCAGGCGTGGTCCTCGTCGCGAAAAAGATTAGGACAGCCCCAGCACCTGGTTGGCGGGCGCGAAGTTGGCCATCAAGCTGGCCGACACCTTGGTCATGGCGAGGCTGCCGATCTGCGGCAGCTCGAGGCATTGGCGCTCGATGCCGAGCTGCTCGCCGGGGTAGAGCTCGATGGTCATCGTGCCGGCCGAGAACGCGCGCATGGTCGCGCTCATCTCTCCATCGCCCGGTGGACGGGGTGGTCCGGGTCGAGACCGTGGCCGCTTGAGCGCGATATCAGTCGTGTTGTCGATCTTGCAGTCGGACTTGTAAAACTCTCCCCCGGCTCCGGGGCGCCCCGGCCGTGATGCCGGAGCAAGGTGGGCACACGGATTGCAGACCTTGACGATTGTCAGGCCGGCGCCGCGCGGATGGGCCGAACGGCGCCGCCCCGTCCACTCGACCATGACTTACGAAATGCGCTTCGCTCGGCTGGACACCCTCATTCTGTTCCTGGTCTATTTTCTCGGCGTCACGGTCTTGACCAGGGTGGCGGGCGTGGCGATCGAGCGGGCGGCGGTCGCCCTCGCGAGCGTCGGCCTGATCGCCGTCGCGGGCTTCCTGCTCCATGCCGGGCTGCGCCGCCGCGTGACCCCGGCCCCGGCGCTGCGGACCGCGCCGGCCTCCGCCGAGACGGCGCGGGCGCTCGAGGCCGACCTGCAATTGGCGGCCCAGATGCGCGGCCTCGCGGGGCTCTTCATGGGCCAGGCCCACGACTTGCGGGCGCCGATCAACGCCATGGTGCTGAACCTGGAGCTCCTCAAGCGCTCGCTGGCGGGCGCGGAGGGCTCCACGGAGCAGCGCCGCATCGCCGTCATCGAGGAAGAGCTGGGGTACCTGCAACGGTCCCTGGAACGGCTGCTCGCCCAGACCTCGCCGGCGCGGCCGAGCGTGGTGCGCTACGACCTCGGCAAGCTGGTCGCCGAGGTCGGCGAGCTGCTGGCGCCGCAGGCGCGCCAGCAGAAAGTCAAGCTCGCGGTCGACGTGCCCGAGCGCCGCCTCCTCACCCGCGGCTCGCCCGAGCTGACCAGGCAGGCGCTGATCAACCTCGCCGTCAACGGCTTCGAGGCGCTCGCCGACGGCGGCCACCTCGAGCTCGCGGTGGAGCCCGACGGCCAGGAGATCGCGGTGCGCCTGCGCGACGACGGCCCCGGCGTGGCGCCGGAGATCCGCGAGCGCATCCTCGAGCTCCACTTCACGACGAAAAAGGCCGGCGCCGGCGTCGGCTTGTACGTGACTCGTGCCATTATCGAGTCTCAGGGCGGCAGCCTGCGGCTCGCCGAGACCAGCGCCGCCGGCTCCACCTTCGAGCTGCGCCTTCCCCGCGCGGGGGAGGCGTGAGCACAGACGCCATGGGAAAAGCTCACGCCCTCGTCGTCGACGACGATCCCAACACCCTCGAGGCGCTCGCCGAGCTGGTGGCGCTCGAGGGCTTCGAGACCTCCACCGCGCCGACTCTCGAAGCGGCGCGGGAGAGGATCCCGCGGCTCGGGCCCGACGTGGTGCTCTGTGACCTCATCTTGCCCGACGGCAAGGGGACCGAGCTGCTCGAAGAGTACGGGCAGGACAGCGCCATCGAGATCATCCTGGTCACCGGCAACGCCACCGTGGACTCGGCGGTCGAGGCGTTGCGCCTCGGCGCCTACGATTACCTGACCAAGCCGGTGGACGTCAAGCGCCTGAAGACGCTCCTGGCCGGCGTGCGGCGTACCCTCGAGCTCAAGCGCGAGGTCTCGACGCTGCGCGGCGAGCTGCGGCGCCTGGGCCGCTTCGGGCCGCTGGTCGGCACCTCGAAGGTGATGCAGGGGGTCTACGACCTGATCGAGCGCGTGGCGCCCACCGCCGCCTCCGTCTTCCTCGTCGGCGAGAGCGGCACCGGCAAGGAGCTCGCCGCCGCCGCCGTGCACCAGCTCAGCCCGCGGCGCCGGCGGCCGTTCCTGCCGCTCAACTGCGGCGCGGTCTCCGCCACCCTGATCGAGAGCGAGCTCTTCGGCCACGAGCGCGGCAGCTTCACCGGCGCCAGCCGCCAGCACAAGGGCTACTTCGAGCGCGCCTCCGGCGGCACCCTCTTCCTCGACGAGGTCACCGAGATGCCGATCGAGCTCCAGGTGAAGCTGCTGCGGGTGCTCGAAACCGCCCGGGTGGTGCGGGTGGGCGGCACCGACGGCGTCGACGTGGACGTGCGGGTGATCGCCGCCACCAACAGCGAGCCCGATGAGGCGGTGTCCGAGGGCCGCCTGCGCGAGGACCTCTACTATCGGCTCAAGGTCTTCCCGATCCGGCTTCCGCCGCTGCGCGACCGCGAAGGCGATCTCGAGCTGCTGGCCCTCCACTTCCTGGACCGGCTCAACGAGCTCCACGACACCAAGAAGCGCATCGTCGGCGCGGTCTTCGAGCGCCTGGCGGAGCATGCCTGGCCGGGCAACGTGCGCGAGCTCAAGAACGTGATCGAGCGGGCCTTCATCCTCGCCGACGACGAGATCACGCCCGAGCTCCTGCCGGCCGAGCTCGAGGGCGCCGGCGCGCCGAGCGGCCCCTACGTGCGGGTGAAGGTCGGCGCTTCCCTGGAGGAGGCCGAGAAGCGGCTGATCCTCGCCACCCTCGATCAGCTCGAGGGTAACAAGAAAGTGGCCGCCGAGGTCCTGGGGATCAGCCTCAAGACGCTCTACAATCGGCTCAACAGCTACGAGAGCGCCCGCAGCGGCACCGCCTGAGCCGCCGGTCGGCGGTAAGCGCACACCGGGGGGGGGACGCGATGACTTCGTGGATCGCCCTGCTGCTGACGTTCGCCTTCCATTTCTGGGTGGTGGTGAGCATCCTCTACGCCGAGCGGCGGCGTCCCACCGCCACGCTGGCCTGGATCCTCATCGTGGTCTTCCTGCCCTTCCTCGGCGTGGGCCTCTACTGGTGGCTGGGGGTACGGCGCACCCGGCGCGTGCGGCGCCGGATCCTGCTCGGCAAGCAACGGATCGCCGCGGCGGTCGACCGCTTCGACGTCCACGAGCGCGTGGAGCAGGTGGCGGGCTTCGAGATCGAAGCGCGCACGGCGAGCCTCCTGCGCCTGGCCCGGCGCCTCACGGCGCTGCCGCCGAGCCACGGCAACGCCGTGCGCCTGCTGATCGACGCCCGCGCCACCTACGAGGCGATGCTCCAGGCCATCGACGGCGCCCGTGCCAGCGTCCACGTGCAGTTCTACACCATCCAGCCCGACCCCGTCGGGGTCGCCCTGCGCGAGAGCCTCGTCGACAAGGCGCGCCAGGGCGTCGAGGTGCGGGTGCTCTACGACGACGTCGGCAGCTTCGCGCTCGGGCCCGGCTTCTGGGAGGCGTTGACCGCCGCGGGCGGCGAGGCCGCGGCCTTCAACCCGGTGCGCCGCTGGTGGGCCCGCTGGCGTCACCGCGACCGCCTGGACTTCCGCAACCACCGCAAGCTGCTGGTCGTCGACGGCTGGATCGCCTTCACCGGCGGCGTCAACGTGGGCCGCGAATACCTCGGCCTCGATCCCGAGGTGGGCCCCTGGCGCGACACCCACGTGCGCGTCGAGGGGCCGGCGGCGCTGTGCCTGCAGGAGGTCTTCGCCGGCGACTGGCTGACCGCCACCGGCCGCTCGCTCGACGACCGGCGCTGGTTCCCCGAGCCGCTCGCGCAGGCGCCGCCCGGCGCCAGCCTGGTGCAGGTGATCGACTCGGGACCCGAGACCCTGTGGCCGCCGCTGCTCCACATCCACAACCTCGCCCTGGCCCTGGCCGGCGTGCGGGTGTGGCTCACCACGCCCTACTTCGTGCCGGGCGCCTCGTTCGAGGAGGCGCTGGTGAACGCCGCGCTGCGCGGCGTCGACGTGTGTCTGCTGCTGCCGGAAAAGACCGACTGGCGGCTGGTGGGCTGGGCCGCGCGCTCCTACTACCGGCCGCTCGTCGAGGCCGGCGTCCGCGTCTTCGAGTACCAGCGCGGCTTCGTCCACGCCAAGACCCTGGTGGTCGACTCGTGGCTCGCCACCGTGGGCTCGGCCAACATGGACATGCGCTCGTTCCAGCTCAACTTCGAGCTCACCGCCTTCGTCCTCGACCCGGTCTTCTGCGACGAGCTGGCGGATCAGTTCCGGCGCGATCTCGAGGGCGCCCGCGAGGTCACCCTCCACGAGGTCACCCGCCGCGACCCGCGGCGCCTGCTCTACCAGACGGCGCGGCTGCTCTCGCCGCTGCTGTAGGGGCAGGCCAGGCTCTCAGCCCGGGTCGGCGTAGCCCACGAGCTCGACGTAGCCGCGACCGTCCACGGTCCCGCGGACCTCCACGGCCCCTTCCCAGTACCGGAACGACACCTCGAGCTCCTGGTCGGCCAGCAGCGGCGTCACGGTCAGGTCGAGCCCCGCGGAGGGGATCCGCAGGCGCCAGAGCGCGGGATAGACGGCGCCGCGCGGGCTCGTCCAGGTGCCCTCGACGGTGAGCTCCAGGTCGCGGGCAGCGAGCGGACGGGCCGCGCCGTCCGGCCCGACCAGCGAGCCGTGGCTCAGGGGCTCGACGCCGCCGCCGCGCCGCCGGAGCCGGTAGAACATGAGGTCGCGGCCGTCGGCGAGCTGGAGGGCGAACCAGTCCCAGCCCTCGTGCTCGGCGCCGAGGCCGCTCGTCGACCATTCGCGGTCGAGCCAGGCGGCGCCCTCGACGTCCCACGTCCGCTCGCCGATGCGCACCGTGCCGCGGGCCGGCAGGCGGGTATAGGAGTAGTAATAGGAGGCGTTGCCGGGCACGGGGCTCTTCCGGCTCAGCCCGGCGTCGCCCTGGAGCACCAGGGGCTTGCCCCGCGTCAGCTCGAGGTCGAGAGCGGCGCCGTCGGCCGCGGCGGCGAGGCGCAGGGGCAGCAAGCCGTCGCCGGCGGCGGTCGCCGACCAGTCCTCGAGCCACACCCGGAACGGCGCCGCCTGGGCGCCGGCGAGCCCCAGGGCGCCGCGGCCGGCGCGCTCGAAGGAACGGAAGCCTCCGCCGCCGGCGTCGGAGAGCGCGAAGTGGGCCAGGTAGAGCTGGTGGGCGGCCCACGCCGAGGCCCGTTCGGGCGGCTCGGGCGCCAGCGCCTGGCGGAAGAAGGTGAGCTGGAAACCGAAGCGGCGGCCGTCCGCGGCGTCCAGGTTGCCCACGAAGTACCACCACTCGAGCTTGAAGGCGCCGTGCGCCCCGTGGTCCTCCGGGAAGACGAAATCGCGCGGCGCCAGCGCCCGCGCGAAGCCGGCGGCGTCGATCGCGCTCATGGCCGCGACCGGCGACAGGCGCTCGCTCGCCCGCAGGTCGCTCGCCGCCGGCGGCCGGCAAGCGAGCAGAGCGAGGAGAGTCATCAACGCGGGGGCTCGCATGCGCACGACTCTACGACGCCCCGCCCGGACGGGTGGCACGCCTCCACGTCCGGGGACGGGTTCACGCCTCGCCGCAAGGTGCTACACTGGCTCTATGGTGACCCGTTCACCACAGGCCAACATCCCATCATCCACGTTGATCCAACCCTCCGATCTTCTCGGAGAAAGGAGATCCCTATGAACGCCTACGGCATCAACGACGGAGACTGGAAGCTTTTTCTCGACCACCGCGGCGAGGGGTGCGTTTCCATCTTCATGCCCACCTACCGTCCCATGGGCGACGGCCGCCAGGACCAGATCCGGCTGCGCAACCTGCTGCGCGACGCCGGCGAGAAGCTGGGCGAGCACGGCCTGGCCCAGCGCTCGGCCGAGGTCTTGAAGCCGGCCCACGAGCTCACCGACGAGGCCGAGTTCTGGCGCCAGCCGCGCAAGGGGGTGGCCGTCTTCAGCGCCCCGGGCTTCTTCCGCGCCTACCACCTGCCGATCGACGTCGGCGAGCGGGTGGTGGTGGCGGACCGCTTCTTCCTCCGTCCCCTGATGCCGCTCTATCAGACCCGCGGCGGTTTCTACCTGCTCGCCTTGAGCCTCAACGCCGTGCGCCTCTTCGAGGGCCGGCGCGAGAGCCTCGACGAGATCGACCTCGCGGGCGTGGTGCCCACGAGCTTCAAAGACGCCATGGGCATCGACGAGTACGACACGGTGGTGCAGGTGCACTCGACCAGCACCTCGAGCCTGGGCCGCCCGGGCATGGTGCACGGCCACGGCGACAACGACCAGGAGAAGCTCAAGAAGGACGTGCTCCACTACTTCCAGGCGGTCGCCAAGGGGCTCGGGCCCCTGCTGCGCGACAAGCGGGCGCCGCTCATCCTGGCGGCGGTGCAGGAGCACTTCCCGCTCTACAAGACGGCGAACAAGCACCCCCACCTCCTGGAGGAGGGACTCACCGGCAACCCGGACGCGCTGGCGCCGCACGAGATCCACGAGCGCGCCTGGCCGGTCGCCGAGCGCTTTCTTCTGCGCGAGCGCGACGAGGCCCTCGAGCGTTTCCGCGAGCTGCGCGCCAGCGGCCGCGTGTCGAGCGAGGTCGAAGACCTGGTGCGCGCCGCCGAGGAGGGCCGCGTGGACGTGCTCCTGCTCGCCGAGGACTCGGAGATGTGGGGCACCTTCGACGACGCGAGCGCCGAAGTGGAGCTCCACCTCGACCCCGGCAACGGCGACGAGGAGCTGCTCGACCGCGCCGCCTACTCGACCCTGGCGCGCGGCGGCACGGTCTTCACGCTGCCCGCGGGCCGCCTGCCCGAGGGGCGTCCTGCCGCCGCCGTCTACCGGTACTGAAGGCAATGTCTTCTATTTGAATCGCTCACGCGTCCTGCGCCAGGCGCAGGCCCATGAACTGCCAGCGCGTGGAAGGCGGGAAGAAGTTGCGGTACGTCGTGCGCACGTGCGAGCGCGGGGTGGCGCAGGAGCCGCCGCGCAGCACCACCTGGCTCGACATGAACTTGGCGTTGTACTCGCCGAGCGCCCCGGGGGGCGGCCGGTAGCCGGGATAGGGCGAATAGGCGCTACGGGTCCATTCCCAGACATCGCCGAGGAACTGGCCGTGCCGCGACGCCGCGGCGAGCGGACGCGGATGGTAGTGGCCGTCCTCGGCGAGGTTGGCATCGGGCGCGGCGTCGCCACGGGCCGCGGCGGCGCCGAGCACGTCGTCGGCGGCGACCTCCCACTCGGCCTCGGACGGCAGGCGGGCGCCGGCCCAGCGGGCGTAGGCGTCGGCCTCGTAGAGGCTCACGTGGCAGACGGGCTCGGCCGGCTCGACGTCGCGCAACCCGCCGAGGGTGAAGTGACGCCACACGCCGCCTTCCCGGGACCAGTAGAGCGGCGCTTTCCACCCCTGCGCCCGCACCGCGCTCCAGCCGTCCGAGAGCCACAGCTCGGGACGCTCGTAGCCGCCGTCGGCCATGAACTCGAGGTACTCGCCGCAGGCGACGAGCCGCGAGGCGATGCGGAACGCGTCGACGAAGACCCGGTGACGAGGGCCCTCGTTGTCGAAAGCGAAATCCTCGGCGCCGTCGTGACCGATCCGGCGCAGGCCCTCGGGGTACTCGTGCCACACGAGCGCCGGCAGCGCCTCCGAAGCCGCCGCTCGCGCGGGACGGTAGACCGGGAGCAAGGGGTTCTTAGAGAACATGTGCTTCAGGTCGGTGAGCATCAGCTCCTGGTGCTGCTGCTCGTGGTTGAGGCCGACCTCCACGAGCGGCAGGAGCTCGGCGAGGAGATCCTCGCCGGCCCCCTCGAGGAGCTCGGCCGCGTGCTCGTCCACGTGGCGGCGGTAGGAACGGACCTCGGCCACGGTGGGGCGCGAGATCAGCCCCCGCTCGGGCCGCGAGTATTGCTCGCCGACTGTGTTGTAGTAGGAGTTGAAGAGGTAGTTGAACCGCGCATCCGGAGTGCGGTAGCCGTCGAGATGGGGCGCCAGGAGGAACGTCTCGAAAAACCAGGCTGTGTGCGCCAGGTGCCACTTGGTGGGGCTGGCGTCGGGCATCGACTGGATCACGTAGTCCTCGGTCGCCAAAGGCTCGCAGAGGGCATCGGTCCAGGCGCGGACTTCGCGGTAGCGGTCAAGAGCGGTCGCCGGCGACACGGCGTCGACGGTCGCGGAAGCGGGGGACATGGTTATGCTCCTTTCGTGAGGACGGGGGATCGCTCAGCGGGTGTAGCGGCTCTCGATCTCGGCCGTGGACGGCCGCCGGCGCACCGGCTCGCCGGCGACCGCCGTGCGGTTGCGGCCGGTCTCCTTGGCGACGTACATCGCCATGTCGGCGAGGCGCAGGATGGCGCTCTTGGCCTCCTTGACCGAAAAGTGCGGCTCGACGTGGCGGTGCAGCGTCGCCACCCCGATCGAGCAGGTGATGCCGGTCAGCCCGAGGGCCTCGCGCTGCATGTCGCCCGGCTTGGCGCAGAAGGTGCTCTCGACGATCGCGGTGCGGATCGACTCCGCCAGGTCGCTCGCCTCTTCGAGGTCGCAGCCGGGGATGGCGAGCACGAACTCGTCGCCGCCGTAGCGCGCCGGAATGCTGCCGAGGCGCTTCACGTACGACTGCAGCAGGTAGCCCACCTCGCGCAGCACCTGGCTTCCCGCCAGGTGGCCGTGGGAGTCGTTGACCCGCTTGAAGTAGTCGAGGTCGAGGAAGAGCACCGCCAGGTCGCGGCGGTCGGCGAGACACTCGGTGATCGAGCGGTCGAGCGCCACGTGCAGGAAGTGGTCGTTGAACAGGCCGGTCAGGTTGTCGCGCTTGGCCAGCTCCTGGGCGCGGCGGCCGTCGAGGATGTTCTGGATCGAGATCGAGATGTAGCCGGCGAAGATCTGCAGCAGGTTGCGGTCCTCGTCGCTGAAGTCCTTCGCCCCCTGGCGGTTGATCAGCTCCAGCACGCCGCAGACCTCCTGCTCGATGCGGATCGGGATGGCGATCAGTGAGCGCGTCTGGTAGTCGGTCATGCGGTCGATGCCGGGAAAGAAGTACTCGTCGTCGCTCGCCACCGAGGCGTGGTGGGCCTCGCCGGTGGTGTAGACGCGGCCGGCGATGCCGTGGTGGGCGGAGATCTTGCGCCCGATCAGCTCCAGCGCTTTCTCCCCGAACGCCGCCACGAAGGTCAGCAGGTTCTGGCTCTTGTCGGGCTTCTTGTCGAGCGGGTTGTCGAGAAGGATAGAGCCCGCGAGCGAGGGCACGAACTCGTTGGCCTTGCGCAGGATCTCCGCCAGGTTCTCCGCCAGGCTCATTTCCGAGGTGAAGGCGAGAGTCGCCCGGCGGCGTTCGAGAAACGCCTCCATCTGGTCGGGATCGAGATGATGGATTTCGAGCGTCATGCCTCTGCTCCGCGCCACCGGGCCGGTGGGGTATCGGACTCAGAGCTTGAAAAATAACAAAAATCGTCCGCAGCGGAAAGCCTCATTCCGCGCCGGATTCTCCAACCGGCGAGATGGGCTCGAAGCGCACCACCTGGTCGAGCCGTCCGTCGCGGAACCGGTAGGCCCTGCCCGCCGCGAAATACCACCACGTGCGGTCGGGGTCGTAGTGGGCCTGGCCGGCGTCGACGCGGTCCGGACGCCCCAGCTCCCGGTAGACGCGCTTCTCGTCCTCGCTCGTGAGGCTGGCGAGGAACGCGCGCAGCGCGTCGTAGCCGGCGGCGTCGGGCAGCACCAGGCCGACGCTCACCGGGCTGCCGCCGTCGACCTCGGCGGTGATCTCGCGGCGGTGGAAGACCTCGTAGCCGTCGCGCCCGGCCGTGCTCTCCCCCCCGATCCCCCCCGAGGGGGCCTCGCGCACCGGCAGCGCCACGAGGAGCGCGAAGCCGTTGTAGTACGGGTCCCAGCGCCAATCGATCCGATAGCGGCCGGCCTCGTCGGCGGTGAAGGGGAGGCGCAGGGTACCGGTGGTCTCGCGGCCGAGCCGGCTCAGGCGGAAGGCGTGGCGGGAGACCTCGAGCAGCACGGTGACGCCGCCCAGGGCGCGGCCCGCGGCGTCCGTGACCTGGCCGCTGACGACCACCGGGTCGCCTTTGCGGTAGGGGCCCTTGTCGAAGAACGGCAGGGCCGACGCTGCGAGCGGCAGGCCGAGCCCGGCCACCGCGAGCGCCACCGCCGCGAGCGCCTTCACTCCTCCGTCCATTCGATGCCGTCCGGCGGCCGGAACACTGCCGTCTCGCTCAGCCTCTCGTACTCGGAGAGCGCGAAGCGCGTCAGGTTGCCTTCGTCGTCGGCGTACTCGAGCCGGGTGACGCGAGTGCGGGTGGGATCGAGCCGGATCGTGGCGCGAAAGTTCCCGTCCTCGGCCGGCGGGGTGGCGAGCGAGATCGCGTAGGTGCCGTCGCCCTGCTTCTCGCTGGCGGCAACGTAGCGCTGGCGCAGCGTCGAGACCGGGACCAGCAACAGGTCGACGCCGGGCTCCTCGCGCGCGTCGATCTTGTAGTGGCGGCCGCCGGGCTCGTCCGCGCTCCAGTAGTAGACCTCGCCGGCGCAGACCAGGAAGCTCTTGCTCTGCGGCTGCTCGTAGCTCCAGCGCAGGCAGTCGGGCAGCCACATGGCGAGGTGCCCGCTCTCGGTGTCGCCGTCGGAAAAGCCCGCCGGCACGTAGGTCTGGACGAAGCGGCTGGTCATCGGGCCGGAGCGCTGCAGGTCGTCGCGCAGCTTCTCGAGCAGCACCCAGGGGCTGAGCTCGGTGGGATCCTCGGCCGGCGCGGGAGCCGCCGGCACCGCCAGGGCGGCGAGCGCCAGCAGGACGGGGATGGCGTGTCTACGCTTTCTCGGGTGTCTGTATCTCGTCGGGTGAAGGGTCTTCATGCGGTGCTCTCCCTGCGCCAACTCTACGACAACGAGCCGCCGCCGCCCAACCGCCGCCTGACCTGCGCCGGCTACGGATTCTGCGGCCGCGTCAGCTCGCCGCGCAGGTCGCGCTGCACGAGCCGGCGGACCTCGTCGACGCCGAGCCCCCGCGCCAGCAGGCAGTAGAGCTTCGTCAGCGCGGCTTCGGGCGTCATGTCGAACCCCGAGACCACGCCGGCCTCGCGCAGCGCGTTGCCGGTGGCGTACTCGCGCATGCGCACCGAGCCTTCGAGGCATTGGGTGCAGTTGACGAGCACCACGCCGCGCTCCGTGGCGCCGCGCAGCACGGCGAGGAACGCCGGGTCGTCGGGGGCGTTGCCGGCGCCGTAGGTGTGGAGCACCGCGCCTTCCAGGGGCGGCTCGAGCAGCCGCCCCAGCGTGGCGGCGGTGATCCCGGGAAAGAGCACGACGTCGGCGACCTGGGGCTCGCGGGCGTCGATGCGGTGCAGCCGCACCGGCGCCGTCGGCCTGGCCAGGGCGGCCTTGCGGTCGTATTCCACGTAGACCCCGGCGCGCCCCAGCGGCCGGTAGTTCGGCGACTCGAACGCTTCGAAGCGCTCGGCGCTCACCTTGGTCGAGCGGTTGCCGCGCAGCAGCCGGTTGCCGACGAAGAGGCAGACCTCGGGCACCGGGCTTTCGGCGGCGATGAGGAGACTGGTGATCAGGTTGTCGTAGGCGTCGGAGCGCACCTCCTCGAGCGGGATCTGCGAGCCGGTGAAGAGCACCGTCTTGCCCAGGTCCTCGAACAGGAACGAGAGCGCCGAGGCCGAGTAGGCCATGGTGTCGGTGCCGTGGAGCACGATGAAGCCGTCGTAGTCGTCGTAGCGCTCCATCAGGTCGTCGGCGATCTTCATCCAGTCGCGGGGCGTCATGTTCGCGGAGTCGAGCAGCGGCGCGTACTCGTGGATCTCGTAGCCGGGCATCTCCGGCCGCTCGAAGACCGGCAGCGACGCCATCTGCTCGGCCAGGTGGCCTCGGGCCGGCTCGTAGCCGCAGACGCCTCGCCGCATGCCGACGGTGCCTCCGGTGTAGGCGACGTAGACCGACCTCCGGTTCACCGACTTCCTGTTCTGCTTCGCGGCTGCGGCCATGCGTTTCCCCGCGGGAGGATAGGATCGTACCCGAGATGAAGGTCTTCGTCAGCGGCGCGGGCGGCCTGGTGGGCTCGGCGCTGGTCGACGCCCTGCGCGGCGACGGCCACGACGTCGGCCGTCTCGTCCGCCGGCGCGGCGAGGAGGTCGCCGGCGCCGTCTTCTGGGATCCGGACGCCGGCGTCGTCGACGGCGAGGGCCTCGCCGGCGCCGAGGCCGTCGTCCACCTCGCCGGCGAGCCGATCGCCGCCGGGCGCTGGAACGCCGAGCGCAAGGCGCGGATCCGCGACAGCAGGACGCGGGGCACGCGGCTCCTGGCGGCGGCCGCGGCCGCCCTCGACCCGCCGCCGCGGGTGCTCGTCTCGGCCTCGGCCGTGGGCTACTACGGCGACCGCGGCGACGAAGTCCTCACCGAGGACGCGGGGCCGGGCGACGGCTTCCTCAGCGAGGTCTGCGTGCGCTGGGAGGAGGCGGCCGACGCCGCCCGCGAGCGTGGGATCCGGGTCGTCCACCCGCGTATCGGCATGGTCCTGTCGCCGCGCGGCGGCGCCCTGGCGAAGATGCTGGTGCCCTTCCGCCTCGGGCTCGGCGGCGTGGTGGGCGGCGGCCGGCAGTGGGTGAGCTGGATCGCCCTCGACGACCTCGTGGGCGCCCTTTGCCACGCCCTCGGCGACGAGGGCCTCGCCGGGCCCGTCAACGCGGTGGCGCCCGCCCCGGTGACCCAGAGGGAGCTCACCAGGACCCTGAGCCGCGTCCTGAAGCGTCCGGCGGCGCTCCCCCTGCCCGCCTTCGCCGTCCGCCTGCTGCTCGGCGAGATGGCCGACGAGCTGCTCTTGGCCAGCGCCCGGGCGGACGCCGCGCGCCTGTCGGCGGCGGGCTTCCGCTTCCGCTATCCGGATCTCGGCGCCGCTCTGGCGGCGTTGCTCGCCCCTTGACCGCCTGCGGGCGTGTCCTTAAAATGCTCGATGGTCCTGGGCCCCCGGCATGATTACAGGTTACAACACCGACGTGAAGTACGGGGACATCGTTCTCCACGTCCAGACCGAGGACAAGGGCGAGGGCAACCCGTTCATCGAGAGCCTCATCTACTTCGGCGGCCAGGTGGTGGTCGCCAAGCGCGCGAGCTACGCCGACAAGCTCCAGAGCGGCCGCAAGGTCGAAGAGGTGACCGCCTTGATGGAGCACCAGCACCGCGCCATGATGAAGGCGATCCAGGCCGGCAAGTTCGACGACAAGATCCGCCTCTACGTGCCCGACAAGGCCAGGCTCAAGCCGTCGGCCGACCTCGACACCTCCGACGGCTTCGACCTCGCCGACGAGGGCGGGCGCACCCTGGACCAGGTGATCCTCGAGTACCTCACCAGCGAAGCGGAGCAGGAGCAGCTCGTGCTGGCGATGGAGGAGGACGTCGAGCTGGCGGCCGGCGCCTCGGCCGTCGCCACCCTGCGCACACGCTCGTCGAAGAGCGGCGATCCGATCACCGGCGCGCGGGTGACGGTCAAGATGATCTCGACCTTCGGCGGGCCGCGGGTGCTCGGCTCGGGCGAGACCGACGGCGACGGGCTGCTGGCGCTGGCGGTCGACATCCCGGCGGTCGATCGCGGCACCGCCGCCCTCATCATCACCGCCACCAGCGCCATCGGCCAGGCCGAGCTCAAGCACCTCCTCTAGGACGAACCGCCTCACGATGACCGGGTCACGATGAGCGCCGCGGCCGACTCGATCACCATCACGCTCAACGGCGACGCCGCCCGGGTGCCCGCCGGCTCGAGCCTGCTCGCCCTGGTCGAGCGCCTCGGCCGCGACCCGCGCGCGGTGGCCGTCGAGCACAACGGCGAGATCGTGGCGAGCGCCGCCTACGGCGAGCGCGAGCTGCGGGAGGGCGACCGCCTGGAGGTCGTCGGCTTCGTCCAGGGAGGCTGAGCGGGCGCCGGACGTCGGGGCTCGGGGGATATGGGGGCTTGATATTTCGGCGTCGGGCGGTTATATTGGCAGCCGCCCGTGGGCCGCTAGCTCAATTGGCAGAGCAGCAGACTCTTAATCTGCGGGTTCTAGGTTCGATTCCTAGGCGGCTCACCACGCCCAGATACCCATCTACACCCGTCGCAGGTCGAGGCGAAAGTGGCGGAATAGGTATACGCGCTAGACTTAGGATCTAGTCCCGTTCTCGGGATGGGGGTTCGAGTCCCCCCTTTCGCACCACCGCACGCCATCGTCACCGCATGAAGGTCAGGTCCCCGAGTATGGTCCGCCCATGAGCGTCGTCATCGCATTCGAAGAAGCCGGCCCCTGGCGCAAGCGGCTCACTATCGAGGTCCCGGCGCCGGCCGTCGAGGCGGAGACCGGCCGGGTCGTCAAGGACATCGGCCGCCGCGTCCGGCTGCCCGGGTTCCGCCAGGGCAAGGTGCCGGCGAGCATGATCCAGCGGCGGTTCTCCGACGAGGTCGAGCGCCGGGTCACCGAGCGGCTGATCCCGCGCTACTGGCACCAGGCCGAGGCCGAGAAGAGCATCGACGCGCTCACCCAGCCCCAGGTCGAGGACGTGAAGTTCGAGCCGGGGGAGTCGATGACCTTCGTCGCGGTGGTGGAGACGCGCCCGGAGATCGTGCTCAGGAACGTCGAGGACTTCACCCTGCCCGCGGGCGAGGTCGAGCCGACCGACGACGACCTCGCGCAGGCGCTGCTCGACCTGCGCCGCCAGCACGCGCCGTGGCGCAGCGTCGAACGTCCGGCGGCGACCGGCGACGTCGTGCTCGGCCAGGTCTTCGAGGACGCCGGCGAGGACGCCCGCGATCCCCAGCCCCTGCGCATCGAGATCGGCGGCGACGGCGCCGACGAGGAGCTGAGCCTGGCGTTGACGGGCCTCGCGGCCGGCCGCAGCGTCCCCTTCCGGCGCCGCGCCGGCGAGCAGGAGGCTGCGAAGGACTACCGGATCGAGGTGGCCGAGGTCCGCGAGCGCCAGCTCCCCGAGCTCGACGACGCCTTCGCGGGCAAGCTCGGCGTCGCCGACGTGGCGGCGCTCCGGCAAGCGGTGAGCGAGCGCCTGCGCCAGGCCAAGGAGAGCCAGCTCCGCGCCCGCCGCGAGCAGGCGCTGCTCGAGCAGCTCCGCGCCCGCCATCCCCTGGAGCTGCCGCAGGGGGTGGTCGACCAGGAAGTCGACCGCCTCCTCCACGACCAGGCCCACCGCCTGAGCGCCCAGGGCGTCGACCTCGAGCGCGTCCCGATCGACTGGGAAGCGATGGCGTCGCAGATCCGCCCGGAGGCCCAGAAGCGCGTCCACGACCGCCTGCTGCTCGACGCCGTGGCCAAGGCCAGGGAGATCCGGCTCGACGAGCAGGAGTTCGAGCGCGTGCTCGCCGGCATCGCCCGCGAGCAGAAGAAGAGCTCGCTCGCCGTGCGCCAGGAGCTCGACGCCGCCGGGCGTCTGGCGTCCCTGCGCGCCCAGATGCTCGAGCGCCAGACCCTGCTCCATCTGCTGGGCGCGGCCGGCGAAGAAGCGGCCGCCGAGTCCGCCATGGCCGACCCGTCCGACAAGTCCGACGAATCCTAGAGACTCAAGGAGACCCGACCCCCATGCTGGTGCCGTACGTCATCGAGCAAACCAACCGCGGCGAGCGTTCCTACGACATCTACTCGCGGCTGCTGAAGGACAACATCATCTTCCTGGGACGCCCCATCGACGACGACGTGGCCAGCCTGGTGATCGCCCAGATGCTCTTCCTCGAGGCCGAGAACCCGGAGAAGGACATCGCCATGTACATCAACTCGCCCGGCGGCTCGACGACCGCCGGCCTGGCGATCTACGACACCATGCAGTACATCAAGCCCGACGTCGCCACCTACTGCCTCGGACAGGCGGCCTCGATGGCCGCGCTGCTGCTGGCGGCGGGCACCAAGGGCAAGCGGACGGCGCTGCCGAACAGCCGCGTGCTCATCCACCAGCCGTGGGTGCGCGGGCTCGGCGGGCAGCAGTCCGACGTGGCCATCCACGCCAAGGAGCTGCTCGAGCTGCGCGACCGTCTCGACGACATCCTGGCCCACCACACCGGCCAGCCCAAGGAGCGGATCCACGAGGACACCGAGCGCGACCGGATCCTGACCGCCGAGTTCGCCAGGAACTACGGCCTGGTGGACCAGATCATGGTTCGCCGCGATATCGGAAGCGATGAGGACTGACGACCACCGACGCCGCCGCGCAGCGTCCACGGCCGCGGCGGCTACATCTCGGCGCCCGAGCGGGAATGCCGAGGGCGTCCAATCCTGTTCTAAGTGACGAGAGGGGATGTCGGGCTGCGCGATTTGATATCCTGCCGTCAACGTCCGCCGATCGAGGAGGTGAAATGGCCAAGAAAGAGTCCGGCGACGAAGCGCTACGCTGCTCGTTCTGCAACAAGAGCCAGAGAGAGGTCAAGAAGCTGATCGCCGGGCCCACCGTCTTCATCTGCGACGAGTGCGTCGACATATGCCTCGACATCATAGCAGAAGACCGCCTCCACGAGCAGCAGCAGGACACCGATCTCCCCAAGCCGGAGGAGATCAAGGCGATGCTCGACCAGTACGTCATCGGCCAGGAGCAGGCCAAGCGCAAGCTGGCGGTGGCGGTGTACAACCACTACAAGCGCATCGAGTACGCGGAGCGCAGCCGCTCGGACGTCGAGCTGCAGAAGTCCAACATCCTCCTGATCGGCCCCACCGGCACCGGCAAGACGCTGCTCGCCCAGACGCTGGCCAAGCTCCTGTCGGTCCCCTTCACGATCGCCGACGCCACCACCCTGACCGAGGCCGGCTACGTCGGCGAGGACGTCGAGAACATCATCCTGAAGCTCTACCAGGCCTCCGGCAACGACAAGGAGAAGACGCAGCGGGGCATCGTCTACATCGACGAGGTGGACAAGATCTCGCGCAAGTCGGACAACCCGTCGATCACTCGCGACGTCTCGGGGGAGGGGGTGCAGCAGGCGCTGCTCAAGATCCTCGAGGGCACGCAGTGCAACGTGCCGCCGCAGGGCGGCCGCAAGCACCCGCACCAGGAGTTCCTGCAGATCGACACCACCAACATCCTCTTCATCTGCGGCGGCGCCTTCGTGGGGCTCGAGGAGCGGATCTCGCGCCGGCTCAACAAGAAGACGATGGGGTTCGGGGCCAAGGTCAGGAACCCCGACAAACACGAGGTCAACCTCAACGACGTGCTGCCCGAGGACCTCATCAAATATGGGCTCATTCCCGAGTTCGTCGGCCGCCTGCCGGTGGTCGCCGTTCTCGAGGAGCTCGACGAGGAGGCGCTGGTGCGCATCCTCCAGGAGCCCAAGAACTCGCTCGTGCGCCAGTATGAGACGATGTTCGAGTTCGAGGACGTGAAGCTCAAATTCACCGACGACGCGCTGGTTTCCATCGCCAAGGAGGCGATCAAGCGCTCGGTGGGCGCGCGCGGGTTACGGATCATCATGGAGGACCTGATGCTCGACATGATGTACTCGATCCCGTCGCAGTCCGAGATCAAGGAGTGCGTGATCTCCAAGGAAGTCGTCGAGAACCAGGTCCAGCCGCTGATGCTCTTCAAACAGGCAGGCTAGTTGGATAGAATGCCAGGACGAGAGAAAATGAAATCCACGTACGTCACCACCCAGGAACTGGTTCTGCCGGCCGTGCCGCTGCGCGACATGGTCGTCTTCCCGCACATGATGGCCCCCTTCATCGTCGGCCGCGAGAGCTCCGTGCGCGCCCTGGAGCTGGCGCTCGGCACGCCGGGCAAGCGCCTCTTCCTCATCACCCAGCGCGACCCCAAGATCGACGAGCCCACGCGCTCGGACATCCGCGAGATGGGCGTCGTCGCCCGCATCATCCAGAACCTGAAGCTGCCCAACGGCAACGTCAAGGTGATGGTCGAGGGCGAGCAGCGCGCGCGCCTCACCGAGCTCACCGAGCAGGAAGGCGCCGTCTTCGCCGAGGTCGAGACCTACACCATCAACTATCCGGTCGACGACAAGCTCCAGACCTACATGTCGAAGGTCCTCGGCAGCTTCGAGCAATACGCCAAGATGTCGCACCACCTCGCCTTCGAAGGCCTGATGCCGACGCTCAAGCTCGACGATCCCGACCGCTTCGCCGACACCCTGGCGGCGCACCTCATGGTCACCACCACGGAGAAGCAGGCGCTGCTCGAGATGCTCAACCCCTACGAGCGCCTGCAGCGGCTCCACGACATGCTCGAGGTCGAGATCGAGAAGTCGAACATCGACAAGCGCATCAACGCGCAGGTCAAGAAGCAGATGGAGCGCGCCCAGAAAGAGTATTACCTGAACGAGAAGGTCAAGGCGATCAACGAGGAGCTGGGCCGCAAGGACGACCGCGCCGACGAGGTCAAGGAGCTCAAGGAGAAGATCGAGTCCGCCGGCATGCCCCCGGAGGCGAAGGAGCGCGCCGAGCAGGAGCTCAAGCGCTTCGAGACCATGCCGCCGGTGTCGGCCGAGGCCACCGTGTCGCGCAACTACATCGACTGGCTGGTCTCCGTGCCGTGGAAGAAGCGCAGCCGCGAGCTACGCGACCTGAAGCGCGCCGAGGAGATCTTGAACACCGACCACTACGGCCTCGAGAAGATCAAGGAGCGCATCCTCGAGTTCCTGGCGGTGCGCCAGCTCACCAAGAAGACCCAGAGCTCGATCATCTGCTTCGTGGGCCCGCCGGGCGTAGGCAAGTCGTCGCTGGCGCGCTCGATCGCCAAGGCCACCGGCCGCAAGTTCGTGCGCCTCTCACTCGGCGGGGTGCGCGACGAGGCCGAGGTCCGCGGCCACCGCCGGACCTACATCGGCGCCTTCCCGGGCCAGATCATCCAGATGATGAAGAAGGCCGGGACCGTCAATCCCGTCTTCCTGCTCGACGAGATCGACAAGATGGCCATGGACTTCAGGGGCGATCCGGCCGCGGCGCTCCTGGAGGTGCTCGATCCCGAGCAGAACAACACCTTCATGGACCACTACCTCGACGTGGAGTTCGACCTCTCCAAGGTCATGTTCATCGCCACCGCCAACGTGATCCACACGGTGCCGCCGGCCCTCAAGGACCGCATGGAGGTCATCGAGCTCTCCGGCTACACGCCCAACGAGAAGCTGGCCATCGCCGAGCAGTTCCTGGTGCCGCGCCAGCTCGAGTCCCACGGCCTCAAGAGGAAGAAGGTGGCCATCGGCGAGGACGCCCTGAAGACGCTCATCGACCGCTACACCCGCGAGGCCGGAGTGCGCAACCTCGAACGCGAGATCGCCTCGGTGTGCCGCAAGGTCGCCCGCAAGGTCGTCGGCGGCGACAAGGGCGGCGTCGCCGTCGACGGCGCCGACGCCGTCAAGGACCTGCTCGGCAAGCCCAAGTTCAGGAAGCGCAAGAAGCCCGACGCCTCCGAGGTCGGGATCTGCACGGGCCTCGCCTGGACCGAGGTGGGGGGCGAGATCCTGGAGACCCAGGTCGGCCTGATGAAGGGCAAGGGCAAGCTCACGCTGACCGGCAAGCTCGGCGACGTGATGCAGGAATCGGCGCGCGCCGCCGTCTCCTACGTGCGCAGCCGCGCCGACTACCTCGGCATCGACCCGGACTTCAACAACCAGTTCGACCTCCACATCCACGTGCCCGAGGGCGCCATCCCCAAGGACGGCCCCTCCGCCGGCATCACCATGGGGACGGCGCTGGTCTCCGCCCTGACCCATACCGCCGTGCGCAAGGACGTGGCGATGACCGGCGAGATCACGCTGCGCGGCTCGGTCTTGCCCGTCGGCGGCATCAAGGATAAAGTCCTGGCGGCCTTCCGGGCCGATATCACCGAGATCGTCATGCCGCTGGAGAACGAAAAGGACCTGGAAGACATCCCTGCTGAAATCCGCGAGGTCCTGACGGTCCACATGGTGGACTCGATGGACGACGTGCTCAACATAGCGCTCGACCGCGAGCTGAAAGTGCCCCTGCCTCAGGCCGACGTCTCTGCCGACGCCGTCGATTCGAGCTCTCTGGCTCATTGACGGCATCGAGACGCTTTTCCCGGCGTCCTCCCATAGACCTGGCTGACTCATCGCCCGTCGACGGGCTCCAATTCTTTGACAAAGCTCTCGTCCGAGCTTGCCCGGCAAGCCGCGGAGAGAGCGTTGACGTGACGAGGAGATCGTGAAGATCGACACCGCCGAGTTCGAGCGCTCCGCGCTCGAGGCCGGGCAGTTCTTGCGGGACGGACTGCCGGAGATCGCGTTCGCCGGCCGCTCGAACGTCGGCAAGTCGACCCTTCTGAACCGGCTCCTCGCCCGCAAGGCGCTGGCGCGCACCAGCCGCACGCCCGGACGCACGCAGGCGGTGAACTACTTCCTGGTCAACCGGCGGCTGCGGTTCGTGGACCTGCCGGGCTACGGCTACGCCAAGGCCTCGCAGGGCGCGCGGCGCCGCTGGGCGCGCCTCATGGAGGCTTACCTGCAGCGGGCGGGCGGGAACGGGCGGATCGACGCCCCGGTGCTCCTCGTCCAGCTCATCGACGGCAAGGTCGGGGCCACCGAGCTCGACGTCGAGGCCCATCACTATTTCGCGAGCGTGGGCATCCCCACCCTCAAGGTAGCCACCAAGATCGACAAGCTCCCGCGCGGCAAGCGCCCGCGCAGCCTCAAGGAGATCCGGCAGCGGTTGGAGCTGCCCGGCAGCGTAGACCTCGTACCTTTCTCGGCCGTCTCGGGGGAGGGCATCCAGCAACTGTGGAGCGCAATCACGGCTTTTCTCGACTCCTGTCGGGAGGAGCACCAGGGGAAGCGGGTACACCATGACTAGAACGAGCCCAAAACAGGCGAACCTCAGGAACGACAACCGCGGCAAACCGCCGAAGGTCCGCAACCACGGCGTCCCCAACGACGGCCGTCCCACCCTGGACATCCGGGAGCTCAAGGAGATGTCGATCTCCCAGCTCGTCCAGATCGGCAAGGACCTGGGCGTCGACGGCGCCACCGGCACCCGCAAGCAGGAGCTGATCTTCAAGGTCCTGCAGGCGCAGACCGAGAAGAGCGGCCTCATCTTCGCCGAAGGGGTTCTCGAATGCCTGCCCGACGGCTTCGGATTCCTGCGCGCGCCGGAGTACAACTACCTGCCGGGCCCCGACGACATCTACGTGAGCCCGAGCCAGATCCGGCGCTTCGACCTGCGCACCGGCGACACCG
>Ga0299906_10000244_pt1 | contig 54011 bp, 54 predicted proteins | sample RVTome_14_FD_200259 | JGI IMG/M metagenome (GOLD analysis project Ga0299906, IMG submission 200259) | Soil microbial communities from uranium-contaminated site in the Upper Colorado River Basin, Wyoming, United States - RVT145D125 (version 2) ...
CCGGGCATGCAGTTCGTCGTAAAGCGAGTCGCGCAGCGGATGGGTGGAGAAGGGGAGGCAGAAATAGTCGGGCATGTGGAGTCTTCCTTTTCCGGCGGGCTGATTTTACCGGCACCATAGCCCAGCGTCAGGCGTCAGGCGTCAGGCGTCAGGCGTCAGGCGTCAGGCGTCAGGCGTCAGGCGTCAGGCGTCAGGCGTCAGGCGTCAGGCGTCAGGCGTCAGGCGTCAGGCGTCAGGCGTCAGGCAAGGGGTGCGGCGTACCGGTAGCCGTGACGCAATAGCACATCTGCCAACTTCCGGCTTGACAGAGAAATTCGGATGCCTATAATTAGGACCTATTTAGTCTTCTATCGGGCATATCCAGGGCGTTTCTCACCGCCCGAACAAGGGAGGTTGGACTCATGTCGTTTCACTGGACGGAAAGTCTCGCGGTCGGGCACCGCACCATCGACGATCAGCACCGGGAGTTGATCGACCGTTTCCGTGATCTGCTGTTGGCTTGCAAGGCAGGGAAGGGGAAGGAAAAGGTGGCCGAGCTCTTCGGTTTCCTCGACGCCTACGTCGTCTCCCATTTCCGAGCCGAGGAAAAGCTGATGGCCGAGAACGGCTATCCCGGCCTGCACGAGCACAAGAGCCAGCATGCCTGGCTGGTGGGAAAGCTCGCCGAGCTGAAGGGTACCTTGCTGGCCGACGGGCCCTCTTTCCATCTGGTGATCGAGGCCAATCAGACCCTGCTCAACTGGATCGTCGAGCACATCCGCAGCACCGACGTCCGCTTCGGGAAGTATCTGCAGGGACGGAACTGAGGGATTTCCCGCCGCAAGCGGCTACTTCCCCCGCCTTTGGCAAGCCTGCCGTGAGGTCACGGCCGCCTCAGCCGCGGCCGGCTGCAGCCGGGGCGGGGCGGAAAGGCACACGGTCCGCTCTCGCTTTTCCCCGTCCTGCCGGCTGCCGCCGGCTCTCAGCGCCGCCAGCTCAGCCTGCAATCTTCGCACGCCCAGGACAAAGCTCTCCAGCCGCGCCTCCACCACCTGCGGGAAGGCGTTGCCGTCGGTCTCGATGGCCAGAAACGGCAGGGGGAGGCGCGCCCCTTCGGCCGCCCAGAACTCGCCGTTGTGCCGGGAGAAGTTCGCCTTCTCTTCCGCCAGCCGACCACCGAGGATCGCCTCGGCGATGCGGCAGGGCATGCAGCCGAAGGGACCGATGCTGATCACGCCGTGGGTCTCGTCACCCAGTTCGGTCAGGGTGATGGCTACGATCAGCGTCGCCTCGGTTGCCAGCGAGGAGTCGATCAGCCGGCTGCCGCCGGCGACAAGGGCGCGCATGTCTGGCCGGTGCGGCTCGTAGAAACCGGAAAGGGCGAAGCACTCCTGGATCGCCTTCTCGTCCCGCTCCTTGAAGGCCTGCTGCAAACGCGTCGTCAGGCGGTCGACGAGCCGGGTCCGGCTGGCGAGACCGTGAGTCACGCAGTAGTCGGTGTAGTGAATCCATTCGCTGACAGGCGCGGTGCGCACCACGATTCCCTGGGCCGCCAGGCGCTCGACCAGGTGCTGCCGGGAGAAGTCGTCGCGGCGGACGTAGATCTCGCCGACCACGGAGACCTTCGGCGCCTCGCGCAGGGACCTCTTTCGCTCAACCGCCGCCAGCTTGCGCATCTCCTCCGCCAGCACTGCCAGCAGCCGCTCCCGGTTGTCACTTTCCAGGCTCGCGAAGATTCTTTCCTTGCCGGCCTGAAGAACCTTCAGCGCCGCCGGCGGGTCCGCCGCCAGGGCCAGAATGGCGGCCTGCACGTCGTCCAGCCCGTCGCCGATGCACAGTGCCTGCCAGGCCCGGCGGGTGAAGGCGGTGGAGAGACCGGCATAGCTGTTTTCGCAGGTCAGCGAGAGCAGGGCGACGTTGTCGAGACGATTCTTGCGCAGGTAGCTTTCGAAGAACGGGCTGTACTGCCCGAACCGGCAGGGGCCGTCGGAGCCGACCATGAAAAAGACCAGGAGCTCCTCCGGACGGCTCTCTTCCCGCAGGTATTTGCGCAGAGTGCCGGCGGTGAGCAGCAGCGGCAGGCATTCCTTGCAGGTGGCGACCCCTTTGCCGAGGCGAAGCTCCTCCCGCCCGGGGGGCTCGGCGGCGACGGCGTTGATACCGACATGACGAAAGGCCGCCGCCAGGCCCCGGGAGCTGGCGTCCCCCATGGATGGGACCAGCAGGCGCACCTTCGGGTCGGTGAGCGGCAGGCGCCGGCCCTTGCCGGTTTCGACCCACGGGCGGCCCCCGCTGATGGTCACCCGGGCGGGGGTGAAGCCGGCCTCAGCGGTTTCCTCGCGGGCCAGTTGCCGGTAGCCGGCGACCACGTCGAGAAAGGCTTCGATCCGCGTGTCGATGCCGGCGTCGGCCGTATGGGCGTCGAGTTCGAGCATCAGGGAGGGTTTCTCGCCCATCAGGTCGCGGAAATGCCCGGTGAGGAAGGAGTCCGGTCCGCAGCTGAAGTTGGTGACGTAGACGCCGAACAGGTTCGGCTGCCGGTGCACCCGTTCGGCGGTCCGCAGGATATCCCGCCCCGAGGTCCAGAACATCCAGCGCAGCGCCCCTTCCTCTGCCTCGCCGACAGGCAGGAAATCGTGAGGGATGATCCGGTAGCCGCGGCTGGCGAACTTGTGCGGGATTCCCATGTTCCCCTGCCGGCTGAAGGCGTTGTAGGCACGGCCGAAGAGGACGATGCCGGTCTCTTCCGGCGCCAGGGTCTCCAAATAGCGGCGGCCGATCTCCTGCATTTCCCGGCGCATGGCGGCCAGGGCTTGCCACCCCGTCTCGAAGGCGCGGATCGCCTCCCGGCGGGCAAAGCCGAGCTGCCGGCCGATACCGACAAAGGCCTGTCGCAGCGCCGGTTGGTCCTGGAAATCGAGCACCGCTGTCAGCAGCTTCGACGCCAGCTCCCGGTGGAAGGTGGCCTTGAGATAATAGGGCTCGCCCTGGACGAAGGGGCAGGTGCAGTTGGGCTGGTTCCCGCCGGCCGGCACGAGGGCGGCATTTTTTACATGCGGCAGGAAAATATGATCGACCTCCTGCTGCAGCAGGCTGACGAGCAGCCCGTGGCTGAGCAGGGCCGGGTAGCAGAACGCGGCGCCGGCCGCCTCCATGCCGGCCGGGTCGGGCTCCTCCACCCGCACTACTCGCAGGCCGAGTGCGGTGAAGAAGTGGGCATAGAGGGGATAGAAGGTGTGGGTGAGCAGGGACGGCAGCAGTCCGATCGACCGCCCCCCCTCGCTGGCGGGCTCAGGCGCGTAGCGGTCGAAGACCAGGCGCTCGCGCAGCGAGACCAGATCCTCCCCGCCGATCCCCGCGCCGCCGGTTCGTCGCAGGTTGTAATAGCGGTCGCAGGCGCCGCCGAAGGGGTAGGTGCGGCCGTCGATGACAATCCGGGAGATGCTGCACTTGCGGTCACAACTGTCGCCCTCGCCCCGGCAGACGAAGGGGTCGCGATACTCGACCTGCCGCGCGGCCAACTGCGCCAGATCGAAACTCTGCCGTTCCAGCAGGCCGCTTTCCAGTCTGCGCTGCACCTCCAGCGCCGCGCCGAAGGCGCCCATCAGTCCCGGCTCCGGCGGCACGACGATCTGCTGGCCGCAGAGCTCGGCCATGGCCGCCGGCACCGCCCGGTTGTAGCAGACCCCCCCCTGCATGAAGATCTTTTTCCCCACCGGCCGGTTCCCCTTGACCCGGTTGAGGTAGTTCTGGCAGACCGAGTAGACCAGCCCAGCGGCGATCTCCTCCCGGCCGACCCCTTCCTGTACCGCCGTCTTGATGTCGCTGCCGATGAAGGCGGCGCACTGGTCGCTGAAATTCGGTGCCGTTTCGGCCCGCAGGGCGATGCCGGCGATCTCCTCGGTGCCGATGCCGAGCGACTCCCGGCAGGCTTCCTCGAGAAATGAGCCGGTCCCGGCGGAGCAAGCTTCGTTCATGGCGTAGTCGCTGGGGACCCGGTTGGTGATCCAGGTGTACTTGGCGTCCTGACCGCCGATTTCGAAGATGGTTTCGACCTCCGGGTCGAAATGGACCGCCGCCGCGGCGTGGGCGACGATCTCGTTGACCACCCCGCCGGTCAGGGCGTGCAGACCGGCGATCTGCCGCCCACTGCCGGTAACGCCCAGGCCGACGATGGCAGGCTTCTGCCCGGCGGGCACCTGGGCGAGCAACTGCCGGTAGCACTCGCGGCTCGCCCCGACCGGGTCGCCGTCGGTGCGCAGGTAAGTGCCGGCGACAATCGCCTGGTTGTCGGTGCGGACCAGCACCGCCTTGGTTGTGGTGCTGCCCACGTCGAGACCGACCAGGTAGTCTCCCTGATAAAATTCCCCCCTCGGCGCCGCCTTGAACGAAACCCGGTCGAGCCCCAGGTGCAGCTCCGGCAGCAAGCCGAAAGAGCGGTGCGCCGCCGTATAGAGTGTCTTCTCCCCGGTGAGCCGCTTTCCCCGCTGTTCGGCCCAGAGCAGGGCGCCGAGCGCTTCGAACCCGGCCGCTTCCTGCGGCATGTAGGCATTCGGGAAAGACTGCCGGACGTAGTTCATGACCACCGGGTTACGGCTGACACCGCCGACGATCGCCACCCGGCTGGCCTCCGACTTGTGCAGGAGCTCGACGATCTTGCCGGCCATCATCTGGCATAGGCCGGCCACCACCGGCCCCTTGGCCACTCCCTTGTTCAGGGCGTGGGTGCAGTCGCTCTTGCAAAAGACCGAGCAACGGCCGGCCACCGGGTAGGCCGTTGCCGACGCGGCCAGCTCGAGAGCCGCATCGATGCCGAGCCCCATCCGGGTGATCTGCTGCAGGAAGAACTCCCCCGTTCCCGAAGCGCATTTGTTTCCCGTATGGATCGCCTTGATCCGGCCACCGGCATCGAGGACATAGGCGATGAAGGTCTCGCCGCCGGCCGAAAGAATACAGTCGGTTGCCGGATAGCGTTCCCTGACGGAAGCGAAGGCGAGCTCGATGGCCTCCGGCTCGGAAACCGTCGGCAACGCGAGAAATTTCCTGAACTTGCGGCCGGTGATTCCCAGTCGGGCAGAACGGTGTGCCGCCAGGACCTCATCCAGGACATGGGCCACTTTTCCGTCATGCGGCAGACGGGAAAACCGGATTTCCCCGGCGGCGCGCAGCGCAACGCTGACCGTGCTGGCGCCTAGGCAGATGCCAATTGCATTACTCATCCTCTCCCTCCCCGGGTCGAGTCAATCATCGGAGCCGGCCCCGGCCGCCCTGCTTCCTGCCAGGCTGGCCGAGCCGACACCCACAATGAAAAGGCCGCGTGATCAGGCCTCTGCCGATCACGCGGCTGGTTGCCACTGCAAAGCCTCATTTGTTGTGAACGGGTACCCTATAAAATACTTTCCAATCCGGCCCTGTCAAGAGCTGACTGACGACGGAAGGTGCCCAGTGTCGTCACGGGTTGCCCCGCCAGGTTTCGCCAATAAAAAGGCCGCCCAGCGATGATACGTCGATACGCGGCCTTTTTGTCTTTGATGGCATCGAAAGCCGGAACTTAGGGCTCTTCCCCGGCCAGGGTGATCGCCCCATACGGACAGGCCGGAATGCAGATCCCGTCGAGATCGCAGCGACCTGTATCGATGACCGCTACCCCTTCTTCGAGGGAGATCGCCTGGTGGGGGCAAGCCTTGACGCATTCCCCGGACCCCCGGCAGAGCTGCGGATCGACAACGATTCTCAGCATATCCACTCCCGCTCTCTATCGGGACATCCCCAACATCTCCCGATACTGCTCCTCGATCAGCTCTGCATGATGATGGGTCGACCTGGCATTGGCCTCGTAGATGGCACGGATTCCGGGGTCATTGACTCTGGCGGCGACCTGTTGCAACTGCTCCTCCAGCGCTTCTTCCTGGTCGATGGCCAGCTCCAGGGCCTTGCGCTCGTCAAACCCGGACAGACTCGCTTCCTGCAGGGCCTTCCACCATTTCGACTCGGTATCGGGCGGGGAGGCGATATAATCCTCGAAATTGGGAATGTCTCCCCCCTGGTAGGCGTTGTAGAACATCTGGGCGTGGTGCCGCTCCTCCCGGGCGAGCAGCTCGAAAACCTCGCGCGCCTTGTCGTCGCCCATCTTTTCGGCGCCGAATTTATAGAAATCCATGGCGGCCTTTTCGGTCTGGATTGCCTCCTTGAGGGCGGCCTGTACCTCCAGTTTGTCGCTCATCTGCTATCCTCCGGGAAAGATAAATAAGGGTTCATTCTATCGCATTTCAGGCGCTGCAAGTCAATCCATTTTCCGCTACGGTCCCTGGCCGAAATCGTCCAGCGGTGCTAATCCGCCCCCGGTTCCTGCAGCGCCTGTCGGTAGGACTGGGCGTCGCTCTCCGAAAAACAAACGAAGAGGACCTTGCGCAGGGACGACTTCTTTGCCAGGCACGCCCGTACCTCGCGCAGGGCGATGCGGCAGGCTCGGTCGATGGGAAAGCGGTAGACGCCGGTGCTGATCGAGGGGAAGGCGATCGTTTCGAGACCGTTTTCCACAGCCAGGCGAAGGCTGTTGCGGTAGCAGTTCGCCAGCAGTTTCTCCTCGCCCCGGTCGCCGCCATGCCAGACCGGACCGACGGTATGAATGACGTGTTTCGCCGGCAGGTCATACCCCCGGGTGATCCTCGCTTCGCCGGTCGGACAGCCGCCGAGGCCGCGGCACTCCTCAAGCAGTTTCGGCCCGGCCGCCCGATGAATGGCCCCGTCGACGCCCCCGCCGCCGAGCAGCGAGCTGTTGGCGGCGTTGACGATGGCGTCGACCGCTATTTTGGTGATATCCCCCTGGACAATCTCCATCCTTGCTTCGTTCATCTCGACCTCCGGACTTTTCTCGGGCAGGTTTGATGCGAAGGATTATAGCAGGTTTTCGTGCTTTGCCCGCAGGTGGTGCCGAATGGAAAATTCTGGTAAGCTCTTAGGCAACTCGACCACCAGCCAACGGATCGCCATGCAGATCGTATTCGTCTTTCCTCCCTTCTACCATCCGTCGATGTATAACCTGCCGCCGCTGGGACTGCTCAACCTGGCGGCGACATTGCGGGAGTCCCCGCACCGGCCGGTCATTCTCGATTTTGTCCTCGCCCTGCGCGACGGCTCCCTGCAGGCCGGACCGGCCCTCTACGACGACTGCGCCCGACGGATCGCCGCCGAGACGCCCGACTTGGTCGCCTTCTCCGCCCAGTGCACCACCTACCCGCCGACCATCGCCATCGCCCGCCGGGTCCGCGAGCTGGCGCCGGCGGCGCGGATCGTCATCGGCGGCCACAACGCATCCTTTGTCGACTCGGCTACCCTCGAGCGCTACCCCTGGATCGACGCCGTCATTCGCGGCGAGGGGGAGATCACCTTTGGTGAACTGGTGAGCGCCTGGGCCGGCGGGGGCGATGCCGGACAGGTGGCCGGCGTCACCTGGCGCGGGCCGGCCGAAATCGTGCGCAACCCGGAGCGGGAACTGGTGGCCGACCTGGATACACTCCCGCTCCCCGACTACGGCCTGCTGCCGCCGCTCGAAGCCTATCGGGACGCCTGCGGCCTGTCGCGCAGCATCGCCATCCTCGAGGTCGGCCGTGGCTGCCCGCACCGCTGCGTCTACTGCTCCGAGTCGAGCTTCTGGCGGCGGCACACCCGCACCTTCTCCATCGACCGCCTGGCGCGCGAAATGCGCCAGCTGCGCGATGGCCACGGCGCCGAATGTTTTCTGCTCGCCTACGACCAGTTTACCGCCGACCGCCGGTTCGTCGAGAGATTCTGCACCCGGTTGCTCGACGAGGGGTTGCAGAGCACTCCCTGGTACTGCATCTCGCGGCTCGATACGGTGGATGCGGCCCTGCTCAAGCTGATGCGCCAGGCTGGCTGCGAATCGATGTGCTACGGCATCGATTCGGGCTCGCCGCGTACCCTCGCCTTCATCCGCAAGCACATCGACCCCGCCATCCTGTTGCAACGGGTGCAGGCGACCACCGCCCAGGGGATGGTGCCGACCCTGAGTTTCGTCATCGGCTTTCCCGAGGAGAATCGAGAGGACATCGAGGCCACCCTGGAGCTGGCCCTGCGCAGCGCCGCCACGGGAAACATCAACCCGCTGCTGCAGATGCCGACGGTGCTGCCGGGAACCGAGCTGCACCAGCGCTACGCCAAACGACTGGTGCGGGAGGTCGACACCTACTTCGCCCTCGGCATCGAGTTCGCAGGCAACCGGCGACTGGACGAGGACGAAGCGCGGATCGACGGCGACCCGCAGCTCTACAGCAGCTTCTACAACCTCCCCTGTCCCGCTCTCTCCCTGGCGGAACTCGACCGCCTGGCCCGCTTCTTTCCGCTCCTCGTCCAGTTCTACCCCCGCTCCTGCCTGCTCCTCGCCCGGGCTCTCGACCATTCCTTCGCCGGGCTGTTCGCCGATTTTTTCGCCTTTGTCCAGAGCCGCGAGCAGCGCCTCGATGCGCTCCTGAGCGCTGCCGATTGCTACCAGCACTTCGCTCTCTTCGCCGAAGAGCAGCTTGAACGCGCCCGGCCCTCAGCCTGGCCGCACCTCCCCGATCTGATCGCCTACGAGACGCACTCCCTGGAGGTCGCCCGATTTGCCAACCGGGAAATTCCGGGTAATATGGATATCTACAATCCGGGCGGCTGGCAACCCGCCGTCAGCCGCAACGTGCTGGTGGCCGGCTTCCGCTACGACCTGCCGGCCATCCTCGCCGATCTCGGGGCGGGCGACATCCGCGAACGCTACCCCGAGGCGCCTTGCTGGCTGGTCTTCCGCCAGCAGGGCAACGAACTGGAAGTTACCGCAATTAACGACTTTGGCCGGGACCTGCTGGAACTCTGCGACGGCTCACTGACTACCCGGCAGATTGCCGACCGGCTGCGTCTTTCCTGCGGGGCAACGACCGACCCCGACGAGTTCAACAACCACTGTCGGCAAGCGTTGCGGCAACTGGCCGACCTTCGGCTCGTTGCCGCCGACGACATCCAGGAGTCAAGCGAAGGGAGGTGATTCCATGCTGGAAGTGAAGAAAGTTGAGAAAAAAGTGACGGCGGCTGCCAGCTGCCACGCCCCGTCGTGCCACGCCCCGTCGTGCCACGCCCCGTCGTGCCACGCCCCGTCCTGTCATGCCCCGTCCTGTCATGCCCCCGCGTGCCACGCGCCTTCGTGCCATGCCCCGGCCTGCCACGGCCCCGCCTGAGTGCGGAATGGTCTTTTGAAGATGGAGAGCGGGGCGCCCGGACGGGTTCCCCGCTCTTTTTTACTGATTCGACCTTATGAATCCTAAGCTCCTCGACCTCCTCATCTGTCCCGCCTGCCTGCCGGCCGAAAAGCCGCTGCGGCCGGCCGCGCTGACGCAAGCCGGCGGCGACATTCTGGCGGGGCGCCTCGAATGCCCCGACTGCAACCGCCACTATCCTATTGAAAAGGGGGTGGCGATCCTTCTGCCCGAAACGATGACGGCGGAACAGAGGGCAGCAGACCGCTACGAGTCGCCGGCCGCTGTCGCCTCCTACCTCTGGAGCCATTACGGCGATCTGCTCGGCGACCCCGAAGCGACCGACGCCTACACTCGCTGGGCCGACCTCATCGCCGGAGTCAGCGGATCGGCCCTCGATGCCGGCTGCGCCGTCGGACGGCTGACCTTCGAGCTGGGCCGGCACTGCGAATTGGCGGTCGGCGTCGACCGCTCCCTCGCTTTCATCCGCCTCGCCCGCCGGCTGAAGCTGGAGGGGCGGTTACCTTTCCGGCTTCCCCTCGAAGGACGCCTCAGTGAGCGGAAAACCGTCGTCCTTCCCGCCGACTGGCCGAGGGAGCGCTGCGAATTCCTGGTCGCCGACGCCCAGGCGCTGCCTTTCCCGCGCGGGACATTCCATGGCGGCTGTTCCCTCAACCTGGTCGACAAGCTACCCCTGCCGCGCCGCCATCTGGAAGAATTGAACAGGGTAACCCTCCCCGCCGGGGCTCGGCTCCTCTTTGCCGACCCCTTCTCCTGGTCGGCCGCCGCCGCCCCCGCCGCAGAGTGGTTGGGGGGCACCACCCAAGGTCCCTTCGCCGGCGGCGGCCGGGAAAACGTCCGCCGCCTCATCGAGACGGTACTTTCGCCACGCTGGCGGGTGACACGGGCCGATTCGGTCTGGTGGAAGCTGCGCAGTCACCGCAACCACTTCGAACTGATTCGCAGCATTACGCTGCTGGCCGAGCGCTGAGACGATGGACATCTCCCACCCCGTCATCGACGGCCACGTCGACCTCGTCTACGCGATGCAGAGCAGCGCCACCGGGACCCCTTTCGCCGACCTCTTTACGGGACCGATCACGCCGCAGACTCTGGCGCGGGGCGGCGTCCGCCTGCTGGTCGGCGCCCTTTACTGCGCGGACGCGCACAACGGAGCGGGATCGGCGGCAGCCCATCTGCGGCAGCTCATGGCCTTCGCCGACCGGCAGTTGACCGGGCTCGTGCCGGTCCGGACGGCGACAGAACTGGAAGCGTGTTGCCGGGGCGAGATTGGTCCGGGCATCCTGCCCCTGCTGGAGAACGGCGACGCCCTGGCAGACGGCGGACTCGACGTTTATGAAGCCTGGGGGCTGCGGGTGGTCGGCCTCACCCACGCGGGCGCCAACCGCCTTGCCGACGGCAACGCCGTTGCCCGGCCCGGGGGCCTGCGTCCGGCGGGCCGGCAACTGGTCGCGGAGCTGGCGCAGCGGGGATGGGCCATCGACGTGGCGCATCTGGCCGAGCCCGGTTTCCGGGAACTGCTCGATCTTTTCCCCGGCCCGCTGCTCTGCTCGCACACCGGCCTGCGCCGCTTCTGCGGCCGGCCGCGCAACCTCGACGAGGGGCAGATCACCGCGCTCCTGGAACGGGATGGGGTGCTCGGCCTCGCCTTTGCTCCCGAGATGCTCGTCCCGACCGGAGGCGCCGACCTCGAGGAGGTCTTTCGGCAGCTCGACTGGCTGATTCAGCGGTACGGCGATGGAGGCGTGGCGCTAGGCTCGGACCTGGGGGGATTCGACGGGGAATGCACGGGACTGGAGGACCACGGCAGGCTCGGTAGCCTGGTCCGGAGATTGGAGCGGGCGGGCTACCCGGAGGCGTCCGTGGCGAGGATCATGGGGGGAAACTGGCGGCGGTTTTACGGAAGGCTTTTGGCTGCTGACATGTGAAAAAATTTCGAGGAACTGACCCTTGCATAATCGATTCGCATTCCTGTTGCCGTGGTTTCCTCTTTCTGGTTATCCACTTTACTCAAGTTGGTCGAATGCCAGAAATTCTCTCTGCTGGTGGGGAGAGCTGACACCCGGCAGCATTCAGGGCACTCCTGTCGCGTGCATTTCGACCCATGCGGCCTCTCTGCAACTGACAGCGGTAGCGCTTCGTGGAGAGGAAACAAAGGCCCGCCGTCAATCCGGGCTGCTGGCTATGTTTACAGTTACAGCAAGTTGAATCAAACTTTTTGAGGTAGCGGATTACTGGAGCGTGGTGGATAACCAAATTCCTCTTTTGTGGGTGTTGGGGGATGAAACCGTAGTTGGCGGGGTTCGCACCTGTTCCGTTCCGTCGTTTTCTTCGATGTCGAGACCGAAACGGTGCCAGAGGTGACTCCAGGCCTGGCTGTGATGCTCCCGTAATTCCTCGAAGCCGGGGGCCCGTGAAATCTCCTTGCCGGCCTCGAGGCCGCATTCGGAAATCGCTTCGTCGCGACTGGTTGGTGCGTACCTCGAGAGAGATGGTCTCCTGGGTGACGGTTGCACATGTGAACCAGGCGGCGTTGGCGCAGCTCGCTGATGCGCTGCTCGCAGTCCTGGAAGCGGACCGTGCGGTGCAGCACGCCGCATCGCAGGTCGAGTTCCTGGCGAAAAGAAAGGATGTCGACCGCGTCAAGGTCGAACCATTCCCCCTCTTCGATACGGAAGCTGAGAGGGAGCCAGTTGGGAAAATTGACCAGATCCTCGTTTTCCACCTGGCGACCGGCAATCTCGGTGGTGCGGCGATTGTAGCCCCCGGCCAGATAGGTGCCGGGATAGTGAACCCCATCGGCCGCGGCCTCAGGGGCGGCTCCGCGGGTGCAGAAGTAACCGTTGCCTACCGTGCAAAGCGCTTCACGCAGCTTTTCCTGCCCGGGCTCGAAGCCCTCGTAAACCAGAGGCCAGTCGTTCACGAAGCCTCCCGTTTATCGAGCAGGTCGGTGAGCTGCTGCAGGAACCTGCGAACCTCGTCCGGATCCTCCAGGGCGTAGGCCGCAGCGGTCTGCCGTTCCTCGTCGCGCACCAGGATGCCGAGCCCCCGACCCTGCAACTCGCGCAGGGCGTCCTCGTCGGTCAGGTCGTCGCCGAGATACAGGGGGAGCACATCGGGACCGCCGAGCTCAAGCTGCTCCAGCAGCCAGAGGAGAGCCTTCCCCTTGTCCCAGTCGATGTCGGGGCGCAGCTCTAAGATCATCTTCCCGCCGGTCTTGCGCAGTCCCTGGTTGGCGGCCAGCACCTCCTCGACCGCCTGTTCGACTTCCCGAAACCGATTCTCGGCCACCCGCCGAAAGTGCACGGCGATAGCAAATTTCTTGCGTTCGACCTGGGCGCCCTCGATGTCTTCGAGATGCTCATGCAGGGCTTTCTCGGCCTTATCCAGGGCTGGAAGGTAGTCGGTTCCCTGCTGAAGCTCCATCTTCCTGCCCGCCGGGCCGGCGATGTCGAAGCCGTGACTGCCGGCGTAAAAAATTTCTTCAACCCCTGCCAGTTGGCGTACATCCTGAAGATCACGGCCACTGACGATGGCCACCGGGCAGCGGGCGGCCAGTGCCTTGACCGCCTGGCGCATCTCTTCGGAGATCCTGGCGTCCTCGGGGCGCGGAACGATGGGGGTCAGGGTGCCGTCGTAATCGAGAAAAACGGCGGGGCGCCGGCCGCGCAGACGGCGCTCGATCTCCTCCATCCGCTCGAGGGCGGAAGGGAGTGCGCCGGTAGTGCGCTGGCCGACGACTCCGACTTCCTCAAGATCCCTGACCACCACATCGGCGAATCGCGCCAACTCCTGCTCCTGGTCGGCGCGGTTGACCCCGATCACCAGGCCGAAGCCGCCGGCCCGGCCCGCCTGCACCCCGGATTGGGCATCTTCCACCACTACCGACCGCTTTGGCTCGGCCCCCAGCTTTTCAGCCGCGGCCAGAAAAACATCCGGCTCCGGTTTGCCGCGGATGCCGAGTTCCTCGGCGTCGAGACCGTCGATCCGAACATCGAACAGATCGGTTATGCCCGCCAAGGCGAGCACCTTGCGGGCGTTTTTGCTGGCCGAGATGATCGCCGTCTTGAAACCGACCGATTTCAATTCCTGGATGAACTCCACGGTCGAATCGAAGCGCCTGGCTCCTTGCTTTTCGAGGATTTCGTTGAAGTAGAGGTTCTTGCGGTTGCCGAGGCCGCAGATGGTTTCGCGATCGGGATCGTCCTCGGCGGTCCCCTCAAGGATCTCGATTTTCCTGGAGGCGAGAAAATCCCGCACCCCGTCGTAGCGCGGCTTGTCGTCGACATAACGAATGTAGTCGGTGGCGACGTCGAAGGGTTCATAGCGCCGGCCGGTGCGGGCGGCCATCTTCATCAGGTAATAGTCGAATATCTTCTTCCAGGCTTCCGCGTGGAGATCGGCAGTTCGGGTAACGACTCCGTCCATGTCGAAGATCACGGCATCGAACTGCCTGGATGAGATAACGGGGTGCTGATCACTCATGGTGTCCTTTGATTTCTGGCCGCAATTTGTCTTTATTTTCATTATTAACTGGCACACGCATAGACCTTAACGCTCTCCGAATCCTTGTCAAGGATCAGTGTATCCTGGCGAAATGATGCAATTTACGCGGAAAAACCGAACCCGCATCGTTTGACAGGGGCCGTCCGACTGATACAACGAAACATAGGCGTGGTGGTCGGGTGGATGTACCACTCGCTGGTCGCCCTGGGGCTGCTCTGGATGCTCGGCAGCGGAATCGGGATCTGGCTTGATCTCCGGCAGAAAAAGCGACAGGAATGAATCCACGCATTCACATCGGAACGTCCGGCTGGCATTACGAGCACTGGAAGGGGCCGTTTTACCCAAAAGGCATCGCTTCCGGGGAGATGCTCGCCTTTTATGCCGAGCGTTTCCAGGCGGCGAAGATCAACAATTCGTTCTACCAGCTGCCGGAGGCCAAAACCCTCGAAGCCTGGAGCAATGCCGTGCCCGCCAGTTTTCTCTTCGCGGTCAAGGCCAGCCGCTACATTACCCATATGAAAAAACTGAAAGACCCAGAGGAGCCCGTCGGTCATTTCCTCGACCGTATCCGGGTTCTGGGTGGCCGGCTCGGTCCCGTGCTGTTTCAATTGCCACCGAACTGGCGGTGCGATTGCGACCGGCTCAAGAATTTCGTTGCGGAATTGCCGGCCCGTCATCGCTATGCCTTCGAATTCCGCGATCTGAGCTGGTTTGACGACGAGGTCTGTCGGGTGCTGGAAGATGCCGGCGCCGCCTTCTGCATCTACGATCTGGCGGGACGGCAGTCGCCGAAAACGGTGACAGCCGATTTTGTCTACGTCCGGTTGCATGGCCCGGGCGAGGCTTACCAGGGGGACTATTCACCGCAGGCGCTCTCTGGCTGGGCTGGAGCTTTTTCCGCCTGGGCGCGGCAGGGGAAGGACATCTTCTGTTTCTTCGACAACGACCAGAGGGGATATGCGCCCGCAAATGCCATGAGCTTGATAGACACGCTGAAACCAGAAGCATGAATATGACGAGGCAAAAACATTGTCGTAATGCAGTTTTTTTCAAGCGCTGAACACACATGGTTTTCGAGTTCTGTTTTCAGTTGACTATCAACTCCATTTAACGTACGCTTTGACGTACCTTAAGGGGAGGAGAAAATGACTACTATTACGGCGACTGAAGCAAGGAAATGCCTCTATAAACTTCTCGATAAAGTTTCCGAATCGCATGAGCCTGTACAAATCACCGGTAAGCGCGGCAATGCGGTCCTGATCGCTGAAGATGATTGGCGAGCTGTTCAGGAGACACTATATCTCCATTCTGTTCCGGGTATGAAGGATTCGATTGTTGAGGGAATGAAGACCCCTATCGATGAATGCGACGAGGAACTTGACTGGTGAGTTGGCGGGTCGTTTTTACCAAGCAGGCCCAGAAGGATGCGAAGAAATTATCGGCTTCAGGACTCAAGCCGAAAGCCGAGAAGTTGCTTGGTGTCCTTGCGGAGAATCCATATCAGACGCCGCCTCCGTATGAAAAGCTAGTAGGTGATTTGGCCGGAACATATTCCCGTCGGATCAACATTCAGCACCGACTTGTCTACCAGGTTCTGGAAGAGATAAGAACGGTGAAGGTGCTGCGAATGTGGACGCATTATGAATAGCTGTTGAGTTTTCCATAAGTCACGTATGGCAGGGCAGGTTTGGCCGTCCGCAATTGACATGGCTTATATGACACCATACAGGGGCCATTCTCATCGCTGAATCGACTGGCCCCTTCTTGTAGCGCAGGAGGAGTCCTGTTTCAGGCAAGCAGGAGATGACCATCAGCCTTTCCCCGTGGTGGCTCCAAGCGCATCAAGGGCGGCAAAAAAAGCATCCAGATCGCTCTCATCATTCCAGAAGTGCGGCGACAGCCGGATCAGCCCCCCGCGCGGGGAGACCGCGACCCGCCGGTCGGCAAAGAACCGGAAACAGTGGATGGCATCCGCAGGCGGACGGAAGGAGAGGATCCCCGAACGTTCCGATTCGCCCCGGGGGGAGACGACCTCCAGGCCCCGCTTGCGCAATCCCTCGGCAAGCCGGTCGGTGAGCGCCAGCACCCGCTGCCGGATGTCGGCAACGCCGACGGAGTGCAGCAACTCCAGGGCAGCGCCGAGGCCGAAGATTCCCGGCAGGTTCAGGGTTCCCGGCTCGAACTTGCCGGCGTCCTGCTTCAGGTCGAAATGCGGCTCGAAGTTCTCCTCGTCGACGACGCTCTTCCATCCTACCAGCGGCGGCTCAAAACGGTCGGCGACACCGCGGTCGACGAAGAGCAGGCCCGAGCCCATCGGCCCGAGCAGCCACTTGTGCCCGCCGGCCGCCAGCAGATGAATCCCGCACGCCTTGACATCCAGCGGCAGCACTCCCAGGCTCTGGATCGCGTCGACGCAGAACAGCAGCCCCTGCCGGCGGCAGAATGCCCCGAGCGCCGGCAGGTCGGCGGCGAAGCCGGTGACGTAGTCGACGGAGCTGACCGCCAGCAACCGGGCGCCCGGAACCAGCGCCTTTTCCACATCTGCCGGGCCGAGGCGGCCGCCGGAGCGCCGCTCGACGAAGCGGACGGTTACCCCCTTGCGCTCCAGGTGCTGCCAGGGATAGACGTTGGTCGGAAAATCGGGCACCGCGACCAGCACCGCCTCGCCGGGCCGCCAGCGGAGTCCCTCGGCCACCGTCGCCAGGCCTGCCGAGGTGTTGGGGACGAAAGCGATCTCGTCGTCGGCGGCGCCGATCAGTCCGGCCGCCCGGCGGCGAACCCCGGCCAGGCGGGCGAGCCAGCGGCCGTAATCGAGGCTCCCCCGGGCGGAGCATTCGGCCAGGAAGCCGGCGACGGCCTCGACCACAGGCTGCGGCGGGGCAGCAGTGGCGGCATGGTTGAGAAAGGTAAATTCCCGGCTGACCGGGAACTGGGCGCGGTAAGGGGCGAAATCCATTGGCATCTCCCAGGCAAGGACCGCCTGAATTTTCCCGTCCTTTATCCCGCCTGTCAACCGCCCTGCGCGCCGCCGTCTCGTGCATGCCAGGGCGACCGCCGCACCAGAGCGATCGCCAGTGACTCCACCTCCTGGCGTATTTGCGGATCGAGCTTTTTCAACCAGCCGGGCGGAATGGCGTCCAGGCCGTAGAAGGCGCCGGCGATCATCCCGGCGATGGCGCCGGTGGTGTCGGCATCCCCCCCCTGGTTGACCACACCGACCAGGCATTCCTCGAAGTCGGCCGTGGTGAAGAGGTAGTGGAAGACGGTCTGCAGGGTGTCGACCACGTAGGCCGTCGCATTCCCCTTGTAGTTGTTGAAGCGGAAATTGGGGTGGGCGGCGACCAGTTCGCGGGTTAGGGCGTGCAGGGCGAAGCGGTCGGCGCCGAGCAGGGCCTGCTGGACCATGCGGCCGACGGTGATGCAGGCGGCGTCGGAGAGGGGGTGATGATGGGTGAGGCGGGCCTGGGCGACGGCGCAGCGGGCGAGCAGCGCCTCGTCGCCGAGGGAGAATAGGGCGACCGGGACCATGCGCATGACGGCACCGTTGCCGGCATCCCAGTCGTTGTAAGGGGTTTCCAGCTGTCCTTTGACCATGAAGTCGCGGATGCCCCGCCGGCAGGTGGCCCCGACGTCCCGGGGATGCCCCTTCAGCCAGGCGGCAAACTGCCGGGCGATTCCCTCCAGGTCCCATGCCCCGGCTGCCGTCAGGGCGCGGGCGATGCAGAGCGACATCTCGGTGTCGTCGGTCACCTGCCCGGCCTTGAGGCGCAGCCAGCCGCCGCCGCGGATCTTGCGATGCACCCCGTACTGCGCCCGGATCTCCCCCGGCGTCATGAACTCGGTGGTCGCCCCCAGGGCGTCGCCGACGGCCAGGCCGAGGAAGGCGGCCTGGGCACGACGCATGACCTCGTTCGTTTCGACAGGGGGTATTTTCATCTCTTCTCACAAAATTGAACCCGGGACTCGGGACTCGGCTTCTAGCCGCCCGTCAGCACCTTGACCTCGTACTCGCCGCCGATCACCAGCACCTCTCCTTCCCCCTTGAGCAGCGAGGAGGGGAGCAGGTCGCCGCGGAAGAATATTTTCGGCAGGGGGACTTCGGCCTCGATCACCCGGGTGCCGAACTCCCAGGCCCGTTCGAAGTCGGTGGTGAAGGAGTTGAGGTTGTTCAGGCGCAGCAGGAAGCGGCCTTTCCCCTGTTCTTCGAGGATGCGGTGCTCGGCGAAGTCGTGGATGCCGCGCCAGAGGGTGAGGTGCGAGGTCTGCGGGTGTCGGCGTTGCAGCTCATACTGAACGAACTCGTAGAGCAGGTCGAGTTGGGCGTTGATGGCGCTGGTGCGGGCGGAGCCCTGCATGCGGTCGATGGTGTAGCGGAAATACGCCTCGGAATGGATATCCTCGATCGGGACGCGGTGGAAGGTCGGCGGCAGGCCGAGCCGGCTCTCCACCCAGCCCTTGAGCACCGCCCCCTCCAGGGAGTTGGACTCGAACATCCAGCCGCGCAGAAAGCGCAGGTAGCTGTTCTTCAGGCTCTTGCGCCCCCTGGCCGAGGTCTCCCGCTCCCACTGGTGGAGCTGGAAGGTGACGTCCATGTAGTCGTGGAACTGGGTGCCGCGGGCGTCGGGCGAGGCGAGGCCGTCGAGCCGCTCGAACAGGAGGCGGTTGGCGTGGCGCACCCCCTGGATCTCGAGCGGCTGCGGATGCCGGTTGAAATGCCGGGAGGCGATCGCCCAGGGGGGGAGGTTGCAGAGGTTCATCATAGGGCAGGCTCGTGCCTCGGGCCTATTCCATCAACAAGATAGCTTCGGCCACTTCCTTCAGGCTCTTGCGCTTGTCCATGGCGATCTTCTGCATCTTGCGGTAGGCCTCAGGCTCCGAGAGCCCCTTCTTCATCAGCGCCCCTTTGGCCTTCTCGACCATCTTGCGCGACTCCAGGGTTTCCTTGAGACTGGCAACCTCGTCGCGCAGGGTGGAGACTTCGACGAACTGATGGATGGCCAGGTCGACGGCGGCATAGACCTGTTCGCTGCGGAACGGCTTGACCACGTAGCTCATCACCCCGGCGAGCCGGGCCCGCTCGACCGTCGCCGGATCGGCGGTGCCGGTCAGCAGAACGATCGGGGTGGAAAGCTTTTTGCCTATTTTTTCGGCAGCACTGATGCCGTCCAGGACGGGCATGGAAACGTCCATGACGATCAGCAGGGGCTTGCGGACCAGCGCCAGATCGACCGCCTGGCGCCCGTTCTCCGCCTCGAGGATCTCCTCGAAGCCGTAGAACGCGAGGGTTTCCGCCACCTGGCGGCGGATCAAGGGTTCGTCATCAACAACCAGAGCTGTTTTCATCGGGTATCCTCCGGGGAAAAATCGGTTTCCACTTGCGTATTTACCGAGACAGGGTATTGCATAAGAGATGCCGTCAGCTTTTTAGTCAGTGCTTGTCACCAGCGGATTTATATGTTTCTTATTGATGATACCCGATTCCCACATACCTGCTGCAGAACGCCGAAGGAGAAGCCGATGCCCGAAAAGACCTTCACCGCCATGCTTGTCGAAGAGACCGAACCGAAAAAGTTCACCCGCCGCATCGTCACCCGGTCGGTGGACGAGCTGCCGGCAGGAGAGCTGCTGCTCCGGGTGTATTACTCCTCCCTCAACTACAAGGATGCACTCTCCGCTACCGGCCAGCCGGGTGTGACCAAAAAATATCCCCACACCCCCGGTATCGACGCCGCCGGCGAGGTGGTCGAGTGCACCGACGGCCGCTTCCAGCCGGGCGAGCAGGTCATTGTCACGGGGTTTGACCTCGGCATGAACACCGCCGGCGGCTTCGGCCAGTACGTCCGCGTCCCCTCGGCCTGGGCGGTGCGGCTGCCGGCGGGACTCTCGCTCAAGGAGAGCATGGAGGTGGGGACCGCCGGTTTCACTGCCGGCCTGTCGGTCTGGAAGCTGGTGCAGGCGGGGGTAACGCCGAACGCCGGCGACATTCTCGTCACCGGCGCCACCGGCGGGGTCGGCAGCATCGCCGTAGCCGTGCTGGCCAAGGCCGGCTACCGGGTCGTCGCCGCCACCGGTAAGGTGGCCGAGGCGGACTACCTGCGGCGGCTCGGCGCCGCCGAAGTCATCGGCCGGGAGCAGGCGCTGGAAGGGAGTGAGCGGCCGCTGGGCAAGGAGCGCTGGGCCGGCGTGGTCGACTGCGTCGGCGGCGAGATGCTGGCAACGGCGATCAAGTCCACCCGCTACGGCGGCGCTGTCACCTGCTGCGGTCTGGTCGCTTCGCCGGAGCTCCCGCTCAACGTCTTCCCCTTCATCCTGCGGGGGGTCAGCCTGCTCGGAGTTGACTCCGCCCAGTGCCCGATGGCGCCGCGGCAGCAGGTCTGGCAGAAGCTCGCCGGCGACTGGAAGCCGCAGGAACTGGCGGCCGCCGCCGAGGAGTGCACCCTGCAGGAGCTGGAGCCGAGAATCCACGCCATCCTCGAGGGTAAGCATCGCGGGCGAACGGTGGTTAATCTGCTTATGTAGGGGCGCAGCATGCTGCGCCCTGCCCAAATTGACATCCCGTAACCGGGCGCAGCATGCTGCGCCCCTACTTTTCAGGACAGAGGAGCCCCCATGCAATTTGCCAACCTGCTAGTGGAAATTGACGCGAAGGTTGCCACCGTCACCATCAACCGTCCCAAGGTCCTCAACGCCCTGGACGAGGCGACCCTGAAGGAACTGGATCAGGCCTTCGTCTCTTTCGAAACCGATCCGGGGGTCAAGGTTGTCATCCTCACCGGCGCCGGGGAGAAGGCTTTCGTCGCCGGTGGCGACATCGCCGCCATGCAGCCGCTCGGGCCGGTGGCCGCCCGCCGCTTCGCCGTCATGGCGCAGGCGGTCCTCGGCCGCATCGAACACTCGCCCAAGCCGGTCATCGCCGCCATCAACGGCTACGCCCTCGGTGGCGGCTGCGAGTTGGCCATGGCCTGCGACCTGCGGATTGCCAGTGAGACGGCCCGCCTCGGCCAGCCGGAGATCAACCTTGGCATCATCCCCGGCTGGGCCGGCACCCAGCGACTGCCGCGCCTCGTCGGCAAGGGCAGGGCCAAGGAGCTCCTCTTCACCGGGGAGATGATCGACGCCCGTGAGGCCTGGCGCATCGGCCTGGTCAACCGGGTGGTACCGGCGGCGGAGCTGATGAACGTTGTGCGCGAGATGGCCGGAAAGATTGCCGACAAGGGACAGGTCGCCCTGAGCATGGCCAAGGAGGCGGTCGACCGTGGCCTGGAGATGGACCTCGCGCGCGCCACCGCCTGCGAAGCCGATCTCTTCGGCCTCTGCTTCGCCACCGAGGACCAGAAGGAGGGGATGCTGGCCTTCCTGGAGAAGCGGGCGGCGGCCTTTCGCGACCGGTGAGGGCGAAGGCCCCGGAGTCCGATCAACCTTTACGATGGCGAAGCGACAGTCTCGTTTGGCGGTGGATTGTTCGCCGCTCAGATTCTATAAAAGGAAATCTGGACCCGTACCCACAATATCCCCTGCCCTTGACCCAATTTCCCGCAATAATCGGTCTATTTATGACCCGTTATAGTGTTTATACATATTTATTTGCATTTATATGCCATCAACCATATAAATTGAAATAAATCTGCAGAGGAGGTGGCATGGACAGAATAGGGCGATTGAAGGGTCAGGTCTCAACCGACTACAACTTTAAGAGTACTGTATAGAGTTGAGATCTGACCCTTTTGTTTTACGGGCGCATCGTTTTACTGCGGCGCGGCTCATCGCGATGGAGAAGTGACATGATGAATCCAGCAAAGAACACGATTTGTCTTTGGTACAATGGCGACGCCGAGGACGCGGCGCGGTTTTACGCCAAGACCTTTCCCGATTCGTCCGTCGGCGCGGTGCATCGCGCACCGGGAGACTTTCCGTCCGGGAAGAAAGGGGATGTGTTGACGGTCGAGTTTACCGTGATGGGCATTCCCTGCCTCGGGCTCAATGGCGGACCTGCGTTCAAGCACAACGAAGCGTTCTCGTTTCAGGTCGCAACCGCTGACCAAGCCGAAACTGATCGCTACTGGAACGCGATCGTCGGCAACGGCGGCCAGGAGAGCGCGTGCGGCTGGTGCAAGGACAAATGGGGATTGTCCTGGCAGATTACGCCAATCGCCCTGACGAAAGCGGTCACCGATCCCGATCCCGCTGTCGCCAAGCGCGCGTTCGATGCGATGATGCAGATGAAAAAGATCGACATCGCTGCAATCGAGGCGGCGCGCCGCGGTTGAAGTTGCAATCTTCGAAGCGTGCATGCCCTTCTATAGAAGTCGTTCCGCGGCCGCGCGGCATGCGACATAGCCCACCGCTGGAGCGGACCGCGGCGGCGGTATACTTTAGGTGTGGTCGAGCGTCGCGCGTGCGCCGCCGCGGCCGCTCAACGGCATCCCGTTGAAGATGTAGAAAAAGCCTGTCCGATAAAGCACTACCGGTTTTGACCGTCTTATATTGCCGTGACTTATACCACAATCAACAAGGGCCATTCTGATCGCCGGATCGGGTGGCCCTTTCGCGTTGGCTAAGATTTCATCGACATCCGGCAGGGTAAAGTTTGTTACAGTTACGATGTATTTTTACCTGCTGAATTGGAACCGGCATGGTCGCCAACGACAAAGACAAGACAAGAAGGCGCCTGGAACGCTTGGCCTGGTATCTGGACAATTCCATCCCGATTCCTGGACTCAATGCCCGCATTGGACTCGATCCTCTGCTCGGGCTCTTGCCAGGGATTGGCGATACTATTGGCGCTCTCCTTTCGAGCTATATCCTTGCCGTAGCAGCCCGCTTGGGTGCCCCCAAGTCGGTGCTGCTGAAGATGGCCTTCAATATCGCTGTTGAGGCGGTGGTCGGCGCCCTGCCGGTGCTGGGGGATTTCTTTGATATGGCCTGGAAGGCCAACCAGCGTAACGTGCAGCTCCTCGGCGATTATCTCGACCAACCCCGTAAAACGGTAGTTGCCAGCCGCCTGTTCGTGTGGACTCTCGGCGCGTTGCTGGTGGGATTGGTGATTTTCATCGGCATGCTCGGATTTTTGCTGGTTCGCGCAGTGTGGCTCGCTGTCAGTGGCTCATAATTAATATGGAGGTTGACGATGGATTTGCTGCGAATTCTGATTGCGATTCTTTTGCCTCCCCTTGGTGTTTTTCTTCAAGTGGGATTCGCCGGGGCGTTCTGGCTGAATATTCTTCTGACCCTGTTAGGCTATATCCCCGGGATCGTCCATGCCGTCTGGATCATCGCCAAGCGCTGAGCACATGGCTCTGGGTGATGATGTTTTCTGTAACGGTATATGCGGGTTAGCCCCCCTGTTGACAGGACAGGTTTTTATAACCTTTCCCACTACTCATGTCCTCCAAAGCATTGACTCGGCCAACCGGGTTTCCGAGCTGACCATTCTGATTGACCAGGCAAAAAAACACCCCACAGCAGGAGGCCGCTGTGGGGCGAAGGATTAGGAGGCTGTGCGTGAAGAAGGTTTTTATTTATCGGATTGTCTGCCACAACAACCCTTTGATGGTTCCGACTCTATCCTTTCTACCCAGGAAAATAAACGTGGAAGCACGTATTTTTTAGGAACACAAAGTGCGGAAGGTCACTGGGCAATGCCACAGTAGCTGCCGGTGATCATATTTCAGTAACCAGGTCACCCTGAACCGAAACAAATTCTGCCATTCTTAGCCACCAGAGGGGGCGTCAAGCGCCATGGGTGGCCTGCCGGCGAGGACTTTAATTCAGTTCGCGTGAATGGCGATCAACCCCGCGCCGGCCAATGCCCACCACACCCACCGATACCCGCCGAAGTGAATCTCCCAAAAACCCCCGCAACAGTCGTGATCGGCACTTTTTTGGGCTGAACTGACGACCGGCTGGTCAGTCTTGTCCTGGGCCGCAATGACAATCCCCTCCTGATTCTCCCCAGCATATTTGGGCGTCAGTTCCGGCATGTAAGACAGGTCGACCTTGCCCCCCGCTGCTCCGGAAATGTGAACTTGCTCGTCCGAAAGGGAGCGGATTTCTGCTAGCGCTGGAATCGGTATTAGCGTAGACAAGAAAGACAACATCAATACACAAACAAAAGTTCGCAATAAAGCTGATTTCTTTTGCATAGCGCCGCTCCATCTCAGATTGTTGATATAGCTTTATCAGCGAGGGGGATTCGCGAAAGGATAGCAGAAGGGGTTAGCAAGTCAATCGATGGGACAGGGTGGCAGATAGCGACAATTCGCGAGAAGGCACTTGCCATTGGCCATGAGCAGCCAGATTGCTCTCCAATAATTCACTGGTATTTGGACAAAAATCGACCGTTTTATTGAACGCTATATTTCAGTCACTGGAAAGGCCACCTCTATTTGACAGGGTGGCCTCCGTTTTTTGACCCGTGACTTTTACCCTCCAGTCGCCCGATTCTCCGCATAAAGTCGGTAGACGGAAGATCGGCAGATGCCATAATGTTCTGCAATCTCTGCCTTGCTGCATCCAGGGGTTTCAAAATCCCTGGCTAATTCCATGATCTCCTTTTTGGTCAGCTTGGGCTTTGCGCTAAACTTTACGCCACGAGTAATCGCCTTCTCTCTGCCTTCCATGGACCGCTCCCTGATCAGTTCTCGCTCAAACTCAGCAATGGCAGCCAGGATATTGAATTGAAGGCGACCATACATGGTGGTCGTGTCGATTCCCTGGTCAAGAACCACTAGATCCACTTTCTTGGCTTCAAGTGTTTGGACGATGCCGGCCAGATCTACGACGGAGCGGGCGAGACGGTCGAGTTTGGTCACCACAAAAACGTCTCCGACTCGCACGAAATCGAGAGCGTTCTTGAGTTCTGGCCTGCCCTTGGTTGATTTGCCGGTGACCTTTTCATGGAAAATCCGGTCGCAATCTGCGAGGCGATCAAGTTGAACATCGAGTTTTTGCCCGGACGAACTGACCCTTGCGTACCCAATTCGCATTCCTGTTGCCATGACTGCCTCCTTTCATTCGCGTAGTGATAGACACCACCGTTGCGGGAGTTGTCATGAAAAATTACCGGGCAATAATTCGGGAGCAAGGCCGACCCTGTTTCCAAAAGCAGGAGGGGGATAAAACAGAATGGCTCTTGAAGCTCGTATCTGATCAAGTAAAGTTGAAATGAACCTGTGTATAAGCACAGGCCCTGCTGATGTGGCCCCTGGGGATTGGCTCCAGGGGTCGCTCTTTATGGCAATGAAATCTCGATGATCAGGATTTGTAGGAATCCCAAGATTGGGTCTCTTGGGAGTATCCAAAAATCAAAAGACGAAATGTTGTACGACTTCCCCATTTACCGCCGCGGCTGACAGTTCTCGAACTTCTTCCCGAGGACAGCACTCTGACCGATCTGGAAATAGCCTGTTAACAGACGGCGTTTGAAATGTTTTAAACCCATACGTATCAGTAGTAACCAAATGAACCGTTCGCATTTCACTACCCGCTTCTGGCTCAGGTACGCTCTGCCTTCGGCGCCTTGTCACTGATGAGCAGCTATTTCGTCTGCTATTATCTCAACCGGATTCGTGCGCTAGACGGGCTGTCGGCCGGACTGCTGCTTGGCGCCGTGATCGGTTTCGGCCCGGCCACCGCCCAGCAAACTGGTTGGAAAACTCTCACGACGCGCTACACTGAATTTAACATCGTCCTGAAGAAAGGATTTCACTTGCAGATTTGAATGGGTCGGGCAAATAGGCAGTCGCTCGCAGACCGTGACCTCCGACAAGCCTGGCTCGTTGGATGAATCGGATGGACAGAACAGTGGATTCCCATGCCTAACCGGGTGGTACCCCGAAAAATTCTAGCCCGGTTCTTCCCCATCTTGATCAGTTTATTGTTCTTTGCCGCAGCCCTCTTTGCCCTGCATCGCGCATTGGGCGAGTTTCACTACCACCAGGTTCTGCATCACCTGCAGATGGTTCCTGACTGGCGGATCTTGCTCGGCGGAGGTCATCCAGGAGAACCTGGAATGGAATGGTTGAATCACTAAAGAAGCGAAAGCCGATTTGTTCACGCAATGCCGCATTTTACGCTGCAAGGAGAAAGAGTTCATGAAGGCAAGCATGCGATGGATTCTCTCTATGTCGGCGCCGGTCGCCCTTGCGACAGGATTGTTGCTGGTGCTTTTTTTTGGGTTGATCGAACTGCTGACCGGAGCCGAATTTTCCACGGAGATTCTCTACCTGCTCCCGATCTTTCTCTCCACCTGGTTGACCGGCTGGTGGGGAGGAGCTTTCATCTCACTGGTCAGCGCTCTGGCCTGGCTAGCCACTGACATTGCATTTGGAGTTGGCCATACTAATCCAGCGATTCCCTACTGGAACGTTTTCGTCAGACTGGTGTCCTACCTCCTGATGACCTACCTTTTTTCCGAGTTGAAGCTTGCCCGGGAACGGCGGCGCAACCTGGAAAGCATTTTCTTTCACGACATCTATAATGTGATCGGAGCCATCAGGGGGGCAGCCGAGCTGCTGGCAAATTCCGATCCAGTCTACAAGCAAGAGCTCTGCCGCATTATCGTGGAGGCTAGCGACCAGGCGGCCGACGAAATCGATATACAAAAGACCATGGCGGCGATGGAAAACCATGAATTGCAGGTAAACCCGTCGCCAATCAACTCCAAGACCCTGTTGGAGCAAGTCATTGAATGCTACCAGCATCACAACGCAGGGCAAAATCGGACCATCGCGTTGAGTCACACTTCACAGGAAGCGATCTTCGAGAGTGATCAGGCACTTCTCTCCCGGGTCTTGGGCAACACGATCAAGAACGCCTTGGAGGCTACTGCGCTTGGGGGAACGGTAACGGTGGGCTGTGCCCTGGTGCGGGGTGGAATAGAGTTCTGGGTCCACAATCCGGGGGTTGTCCCAGACAAAATCAGGAAGAAAATTTTCCAGCGGTCGGTTTCCGCCCAGGGACAGGGAAGAGGAGTGGGGACTTACAGCATGCGGGTATTGAGCGAACAACTCAGGGGAAAGGTTTCTTTCACCAGTTTCGAGGAGGAGGGGACAACTTTCCGTGCCTGGTACCCCCTTGAGTTCCAGTAGCCAGGAATTCAACACGTCCGTGCGTTTTTGCCGATACTGGGACTGGAACTCCTTGGTCTGACTTTCATCGACATTGGAATCCGGCTGCCGCAGGACCTGCAAGAAAACACTGAAAGAAGAAGAGAGGCGAACCCATGAAATTCTCCACCTACCTGCCCCGTGCGCTTCCTGCCGGGCTGGAGACGCTGGCCGATCTAGCCACCGTCTGCGCTGGACCTGGAGCCATGAAAGCGATGCCCTGTGGCGGACCATGGACTCCGAAGTCTGGGAGCGACCGGAAAATCCGTACGTGGTATTGCAGTACCTTTCCGAGGAGCGTCTTCAGGAACTTGCCGCTGATACGGTTTCATAGACCACCTGAGACGCCTGGAAATGCAGCGGCAGGTGTATCTTTCCCAGCCCAACTGGTATGGGGAGACTCAAGGCACCCGGGGGTGAAGGGGATCGCCTATTTCAGCATGGAGTTTGGTCTGGGAGAGGCGCTTCCCCTCTACGCCGGCGGCCTGGGGATTCTTGCCGGTGACTACCTCAAGGCGGCCAGCGACCTCGGCGTGCCGGTCACCGGAGTGGGGCTGCTGTGCCAGGAGGGGTATTTCCGCCAGGTGCTCGACGCGGCCGGCTGGCAGCAGGAGGCCTATCCCTTTAACGACCCCACCTCTCTCCCCGTTTTCCCCGTCCAGGCGGCGTCCGGTGCCTGGCTCCGTGTACATGTCGCGTTGCCGGGAAGTGCCGTGCTTTGCCGGGTCTGGCAGGCGTGGACGGGCGCGTGGCTCTCCGGCTTACGTTTTGGGTCTGTGACGATTTGCAGGAACCGAACAGCCTCATTACGATCAGGGTGCCAAGCATTCATGTAGATGTGTTCATAGGTAAGCCCCGTGTTCCCAATCTCGTCGCGATCCGTGCATTGCCAACAGGGTGCAGACCGAACGGGGACTATGACCCGCCGTCTATCGCATAGTGGTTCAAGGGTGGTCAAAGGAGGCAGCGATTCGCGAGATGACGAAGGGAGCTTTTGGATTCCACGAAATCTGGACCAATTTACCAGACTTGATTCTGAACCTGGACGTTGAGGCGATTCGCAGCGATGCGGGGGATCAAGAGCGTCAAAGAACAATCGCATACACCGGAGCCGGCGGCCGGGCCAGTTTCAAGTGGCGAGTCGTCACAGTCGGCCCGGTGATGCTTGTCGTTCGACGGCGGAGTAGAACCCCATCACCCGTGCAGATCGTGAGACCCCTATGCCACATAGCGAGCGACATCGAACAGAACGCATCGGCTGGCTGCGCGCGGCCGTCATGGGTGCGAATGACGGCATCGTATCGACGGCGAGCCTCATCTTGGGGGTGGCGGCGGCCCACGCAACCAGCCATAGCATCTTGATCGCGGGGGTAGCCGGGTTGGTCGCCGGGGCGATGTCGATGGCGGCGGGTGAGTATGTCTCGGTCAGTTCCCAGGCCGACACCGAACGAGCCGACCTCGCCCGCGAACGCAGGGAAATCGAGACCGAGCCGTCCGCCGAGCTTGCGGAACTGACAGCGATCTACGTCAAACGCGGCCTCGATCTGTCGCTTGCGAAGCAGGTCGCCGAGCAGCTCACGGCCCATGGTGCTTTGGCCGCCCATTCCCGTGACGAACTCGGCACTTCCGAACTGCTCGTGGCGAGGCCCGTCCAAGCGGCGCTCGCCTCGGCGGGGACATTCGCGGTTGGCGCGGCGTTACCCTTATTGGCCGTGCTAGTTGCCCCTGGGGCGTACCTCATCCACCTTGTCGCCGGGGCATCATTGATCTTCCTCGCGATTCTGGGCGGTGTGGCAGCGTTCGTTGGTGGCGCAAGCGCGACGAGGGGCGCTATCCGGGTCACATTCTGGGGGGCACTCGCGATGGCATTGACCGCCGGTGTCGGAGCGTTTTTCGGAGCAGTCGTGTGAGATGCTGGTCTCCGCAAGACTTGGCGGCACTGATCAAGGCACGCCGAACCAGTCACTGCAGCAGAAGGCGGGGCATGTACAGCTTCCTGCGGTTCGTAGCTCACTCGGCCCCCGTCGCTGCTGAGCGTGGTCGTTGAGCCTGTAGAAAAACCTTGTCCAAATGAACTACCCCGCAGCAAGCTACGGGGTATCAACAGCCTGCAACCTTTGCCAAAATCGCGCAGCAAGCTGCGGGGAATTTGACCCTACTTTTGATTAATCACGGCTGGTAGGACAGAGTTAATCCATTTTCTCCGCCATTACGCTTTTTGCGTTACGTAAAAAACGTAATGGGCGGCCTCACGGAACCCCGTCCCAAAATTGACAACAACAAGTACACATACCGGCAAAGGCCGAAAGCTGTCCCATAAATTGTTCCGCATTCGAGTCTTATAAAGCCTGAGGACTTTTCAGGCGCCCTTCTGACCCTGGACCTTCCCTTCAAAACGTTTCCGGCTCGGTTCTGATCAACAACTCGAAAGCTCCCCGATTTGCCGGCGCGCTTTCGCGTTTCATGAATATTCAGAAGGGCTTCAGCTCACCACGTTCGGCGTGCATCGAACCCCCAGCCGGGAACATGGCTATGGGTTGGCCACCTTCTCACGATAACGGGCCAGGTACAACCCGGCCACCTCCTGCGGTTGGGGAAAGCCCAAAGCTTTAGCGTATTCCAGAACGAATCCTCGCAGGTAAACCGCCGCCGGCAGGCGTTCGAACATCTCCTGCTCGATCTGGTCGAGTCGCATCGAGCTGATCTTCGTCCGGTGCGCAACATCCTTCAGGGTGAGCCCCGCGCTTTCCCGCAGCTGGCGCAAAAACCGCCCGGCCGATTCGGCCGGCGAGAGCTGCGAGACGCACTCTTCCCGGCTCCCGGCAGGAGAAACAGGCTGCTCTGCGTCAGGCCGGGAAAGCCTGCGTGCAATTCTCCCGAAGGCGCCCTCCAGCTCTTCCAGCTTTTCCTGTCGCCCGGCGTCCTCGAGCAGACCGTAGGTGGCCTGGGAACCCTCGGCGTAAATGACCTTCAGGTTCCGCCAGGCCCGGTCCACCTCCACCAGCCTGGAGTCGGCATCGATCCCCAGCAGATGGCAATCCTTCACATGCACATCTTCATCCAGCATTTCCAGCCTCCCCTGTATTCAGCCGGTACTCGGCGATCTCCCTGATGGCCTGGGCAAAGACGCTTTGCGGAAAAGCCTCGAGCACCGGGCGTTTCATTTTGATGGCATGGCGGACCCGGTCGTCGCTGCGAATGGCGCCGAGAAAATCCGCCTGGACGCCGAAATAGTCCCGGTAGGCCAAAGCCATCCTTCGCCCCAGTTCCAGCTCTTCCTCCTGTTGCACCTGGTTGACGATCAGTCGCGGCGCCAGCGCGGCGACGTCCCGGGCGATGGCCGCCCCAGCCGCAGGATCCATTGCGGTGATCTGCGCCAGCAGCTCCCGGGGCGAACGAATGCCGCGCGCCACCTTCTCTTCCATCGCCTGATCGACGATTCGAGCGGCGCCGGCCCGCTGTATGGCTCTCTTCAATCCCCGGTAATAGGCCGCTTTGAGAAAGTGATAGGCGTTTTCTATGGCGGTGGGGACCGGCGCAACCACTACGATGCGCTCATGGGCGGCGAGGAAAAAATCGAGGACATTGAAGGTCGAACCGGCGCCGAGGTCGATCAGGACATGATCCACCTCGAGCGTGCCGAGCTGCCGGATGATCTTCTCCTTCAGGGCGTGCTTGGGGTTGGCCATCTCGAGCTGGGCATGGGCGCCGCTGATCAGCCAGAGGTTGGGTACCGGAGTGGGGAGCAGGATTTCTTTAAGCGAAGCAGCCGTGCGGGAAAACAGATCGGCCAGAGAGGTGCGCGGATTCGGCATGCCGAGAATGGTGTGCTGGTTGGCGCCGCCCAGGTCGGCGTCCAGGATCACGCACTTTTTCCCCCGCTGTGCCAAGGCAATGGCCAGGTTGGCCGTGACGACGGACTTGCCCACCCCTCCCTTGCCGCTGCCGATGGCCCAGAGTCGGGGCGGCATGCTCGGCAAAGCCGATTCCCGCAGCGATTCATCGTTTTCCAAGATTGCTCGTGCCGTCGGCAAGCTGCGAACCTCCGTCTGTCTGAGCTCAGTGCTGAGAGGCTGTTGCTGCAACAGCAATGCCGACCGGCGGATGAGCAGGTCGCAGGCCCGGCTCAGACTACCGGACAGACCGCATGAGAACGCCCGGACAGCGCGATGCCGGCCGGGCGAAAGGATAATCCACCGATATTTCGAATGGATGCGAATGATGTCGGCCGGTGGGCGGGCCGCCATCACGCCAGGCGCGGGTGACGGAATATGTTGATGGTCGACACGGGGCGCAGCCCCCGCCACCCTCGCCTCAGCTCACCACATTCTGTGGTGCGCCGGTCAGATAGGCGCGCAGGTTCCCCACCGCCGTCGCCATCAGCCGCTGGCGGGCGGCCCGGGTCGCCCAGGCGATATGCGGGGTGATGCAGCAGTTGGCGGCCTGCAGCAGGGGGTTGCCGGCCGGCGGCGGCTCGACCGAGAGGACGTCAAGACCGGCCCCGGCGATGCGTCCGGCGTTCAACGCGGCGGCGAGGGCCGCCTCGTCGACCAGCGGCCCGCGGCCGGTGTTGAGCAGAAAGGCGGTCGGCTTCATCAGGTCGAGGCGGCGGGCGTCGACCAGGGCCCGGGTTTCCTCGGTCAGCGGGCAGTGCAGGCTGATCGCGTCGCTGGCGCGGAAAAGTTCGTCGAGACCGACGAAGCGCGCTTCCCTCCCCTCGGCAGTCTCCCGGTACTTCTCCGGATGGGCGGTATGCACCAGCACCTCCATGCCGAAGGCCCGAGCCAGCCGGGCGACGCGCCGGCCGATGGCGCCGAAGCCGACGATCCCCAGGGTAAGGCTTTCCAGCTCGACCAGGGGGCGGTCCCAGAAGCAGAAGTCGACGGAGGCCGTCCAGCGTCCCTCCCGCACCAGGCGGGCATGGTGGCCGACCTGCTGGCTCAGCTCGAGGAGCAGGGCAAAGACCATCTGTGCCACCGACGCGGTGCTGTAGGCAGGGACGTTGGTTACCGTGACATTGCGCTGCCGGGCGGCTTCGACATCGACCACGTTGTAACCGGTGGCGAGCACGCCGATGTAGCGTAGATGCGGCAGTTGCGCCAGTTGCTCCGCCCCCAGCACCACCTTGTTGGTCAGGACGATCTCCGCCCCCGCCGCCCGCTCGATCAGCAACTCCTTCGGCGTCCGCTCGTAAACCGTGCAGTCCCCCAGCGCTTCCAGCGCCTGCCAGCTGAGGTCTCCCGGGTTCAGGGTGTAGCCGTCGAGTGCGACAATCTTCATTTCATGCCTCCTGTCTCTGATTGATAAAATCTTCTCTCGTCCGTTCGCTGCCCCCCCACGGAGTGACTGAAGGCTGCAATTATTCCATGCCCGGGCACAAATAGGAAGGGGGCCGCATGGGACCCCCTTCTGTCTTGCTCTGCCGCGATGAAAGAGGTCGCAACGTCAGGCGGCCCCGGTCTCCGTGGCCACTTCCTCCGGCACCGTGGCGGACCCGCGGAACTTGACCAGGAAGGCAATCAGACTGAAAACCGCAACGCTGATGCCGATGAAGGTGGAGAGCGTCAGCGACAGACCGAAGCCGATCTTGTCGTAGGCGAGGTAGGTGGTCGCTACCGCCGTCATGAAGGTGGCGGGGATGGTGGCGATCCAGTGCAGCTTGGCCTGCTTGATCAGGTAGGCGGCACTCGCCCACAGGACGACGGTCGCCAGGGTTTGGTTGGCCCAGCCGAAGTAGCGCCAGATGACGTCGAAGTTCCCCCGGGAGATGAGTAAGCCGACCACGAAAAGCGGAACGGCGAGGAAGAGCCGCTTGAAGGTCGCCTTCTGCTGCATCTTCAGAAAGTCGGCGATGATCAGGCGGGCACTGCGGAAGGCGGTGTCGCCCGAGGTGATCGGCAGGATGACGACGCCGATGATGGCCAGAATGCCGCCGACCGGCCCGAGCAGGGTGGTGGAAATCTCGTTCACTACCGAGGAGGGGCCGCCTTTGGCCAGGGCGGCGCCCAATGCGGCCGAACCGTTATAGAACGACATGCCGAGGGTGGCCCAGATCAGGGCGATGATCCCCTCGCCGATCATGGCGCCGTAGAAAACCGGGCGGCCGTACTTCTCGTTGGCCATGCAGCGGGCCATCATCGGCGACTGGGTGGCATGGAAACCGCTGATGGCACCGCAGGCGATGGTGATGAACATCAGCGGCCAGAGCGGCAGACTCTTCGGATGCAGATTGGCCAGGGTCAGCTCGGGATAAAAATTGTAGCCCTTGAAGATCAGGGCACCGGTCAGGCCGACGGCCATAAAGATGAGAACCGCGCCGAAGACGGGATAGATGCGGCCGATGATCTTGTCGATCGGCAGGATGGTGGCCAGGAAGTAGTAGACGAAGATGATTCCGACCCAGACCGGCACCGCCCAACCGGTCAGGCTGCCGAGGAGCTTGGCCGGGCCGAGGACGAAGACGACGCCGACCAGCAGCAGCAGAACGATGGAGAAGAGGCGCATGAACTGCTTGAAGCCGTTGCCAAGTTCCTGGCCGACCACGTCCGGGATGCTCTTGCCATTGTTTCGCACCGAGAGCATGCCGGAGAAGTAGTCGTGCACCGCGCCGCCGAAGATCGAGCCGATGACGATCCAGAACAGGGCCGAGGGGCCGTAGAGGGCGCCGAGGATTGGTCCGAAGATCGGCCCCAGACCGGCGATGTTGAGGAGTTGGACGAGGAAGAGCTTGCGCGGCGACATCTCCACGTAGTCGACGCCGTCCGCCATGGTCCTGGCCGGGGTGAGCCGGTTCGGGTCGGCGCCGAAGATCCGGTCGACGATCGCGCCGTAGGTGAAGTACCCCGCAATCAGCAGAGCCACACAGAGAAAGAACAGTCCCATAATCGCACCTCCCGGGTTTGGGTTTCCTTGCTCTCAGGGTAGGCGAGGGGAGGGCAGGGGGGAACCCCCGAACCGGGCCAGCGGCGCCATTATCCGGCGAGCGGTCGAAAACAGGGAGGGGGCGGTCGGCGGCGGGGGGAGAAATCAGAGGTTCAGGCGTTCTTTCAGGATTTTCAGGTAGCGGCGGCTGACCGGCAGGGTCTGACCGGACTTCGTCCGGATCTCCGCCAGGCCGCTCTCGATCAGGAGGATTTCGTCGACCTGGTCGAGGTTGACCAGGTACTGCCGATGGCAACGCAGCAGATCGGTGCGGTCCTCCAGCACCTTCAGAGTCAGTTCGGTGTAGAAGCTCCCCTGCGGGGTGACGACATGCACGCCGCTCAGTTCGGAGCGGACGTACTCCACTGCCTGCGGTTCGACCAGCTTGATCCGGTTGGCGCTGACGCAAGGGATGCGGTTCAGGCGGACGGTTTCATAGGCGGCGGGCGCGCCGCTGCGCAGCGCCGAGCGGAGCTTTTCCACCGACTTTTTCAGCCGCTCCGGCGTCACCGGCTTGAGCAGGTAGTCGAGGGTTTTCTCCTCGAACGCCTTCAGCGCATATTCGTCGTAGGCGGTGACGAAGACCACGTGCGGCATGACCTCCTCGTCGATCATGCTGAGCAGCTCGAAGCCGCCTATGACCGGCATCTGGATGTCGAGGAAGAGCACCTGCGGCCGCTGCCGGTTGATCGCCTTGACCGCCTCCAGGGCGTTGGCGCAGCTGCCGACAACCTCGACCTCTCCGGTCTCCTCGAGCAACAGGCGCAGTTCCTCGCGGGCATGCATTTCATCGTCGACGATCAGGGCGCGGATCACTATTCGCCTCCCGCCCAGGGGACGGTCACGGCCACCCGGGTCCACTCTCCGGCGCGGCAGGAAACGGCGAGGCCGAAACGGTCGCCGTAAAGGTTCCTGATCCGCCGGTCGACGATGTTCATCCCGAGCCCACCGCTCTTGAGCTCCTCGCAGTAGGCGCCGGCATTGTCTTCGACTTCGATGACCGCCTTCTCCCCTTCGATGCGGCCGGTGATCCGCACGACCCCCGGCTCGAGCATGCCGGAGATGCCGTGTTTGATGGCGTTCTCGACAATCGGCTGCAAGGTGAAGGTCGGTATCTTCAGCGGCAACAGGGCCGGCTCGACCGCCATCTCCACTCGCAGCCGGTCCTCGAAACGGACCCTTTCGATGCCGAGATAGGCATTGACGTGATCGAGTTCCTCTTCCAACGTGGCCAGGTCGCCGGAGCGCTTGAGATTCTTGCGGAAAAAATTCGAGAGGTGGAGCAACAGCTCCCGGGCCTGGTCGGCATCCTTGCGCAGCACGGCGATGATGGTGTTGAGCGCGTTGAACAGAAAATGCGGATTGACCTGGGCCTGCACCAGCTTGAGCTCCGAGGTGACCAGCAGGCGCTTCTGCTCCTCGTAGCGCGAACGCAGCAGCTGTTCGGAGAGGAGCCGGGCGATTCCCTCGCCGAGGGTCCGGTTGAGGTTGAGGAACAGTTTTCTTTTCGGTTCGTAGAGTTTGATGGTGCCGATCACCTCGTTGTCCAGCCGCAGCGGCACCACCAGCGCCGAACCGAGGGGGCAGTCGGCGGCGCGAGTGCAGGTGTAATGTTCATGCACGCCGTCGGCGAAGATCACCCGGTTCTCCTCGATCGCCCGCCGGGTCAATTCCGAGGCGATCGGCGTGCCGGGCTGGTGATGGTCGGCCCCGAGGCCGACGTAGGCCAGCACCTTGTCGCGGTCGGTAATGGCCACCGCCCCCACCCCCGTCTCCTGGTGGATGATCCGCGCCACCTCGCCGGCCGCCGTCGCCGGTTTGAACCCCTTGTCGAGAATGCCGAGGGTCCGTTCGGCGATCTTCAGGGCACGGCCGGAAAAGATGACGCCGAACTTGTCGTACATGCTCTTCTGGTCGCGCATGATGCTCATGAACAGGGCTGCGCCGGCCGCATTGGCCAGCATCATCGGCGCCGCGATCACCTGCACCAGGGCGACGGCATCGGCAAAGGGACGCGCCAGCAGCAGGATGATCGCCATCTGCATCGCTTCAGCGGCGAAGGTGGCGGCAAAGGCGATCTTCGGGCTGAAGACCTGCTCGGGCTGACCTCTGCGCATCAGCCAGAGATGCACCAGACCGCCGAACAGTCCCTCGGCCGTGGTCGAGACACCGCAGGAAAAAGCGGTGAAGCCCCCGAGCGCGAAGCGATGCAGTCCGCCGGTCAGCCCCACCGCGGTGCCGAGCAGGGGGCCGCCGATGAGGCCGGCCAGCACCGCGCCGATGGCCCGGGTGTTGGCGATGGCATCCTGCACCGGAAGTCCGAAGTAGGTGCCGAGGATGGAAAAGCCGGAAAAGATGAAGTAGAGCAGAAGCTTGTGCCTGGCTCGCAACGTCTCGCCGGTCAGCGGCCGGAAGGCCGGCGACTTGCTGAACAGGTAGGCGATGACGAGAAACACCGACATCTGCTGGAGCAGGGCGAAGATGAGTTTCATGCGACACTCGGGTAGGGGACAAGAGGATGGTGTGCATTCTAGCGGCAGGGATACCGGAAAGACAATAGGCTTTCGAGTATGGTGTGCGAGCGTGGAAGGTGGCCTATTATGATTTTTTCTTCACCCGCACTGATTTTGCTGAGTTCTCTGCACTTCCTCCTCTTTGGATGACCTTTTTCACGGCAAGCCAGTTGGTCCAGAGGACGAACGCCAGAACAAGAATGCCGAAAACCTCATATCCGCTGTTGAAGCCCGCCTTCACCACATCCATGATGAACACGCCAAGGTAGCAGAGGGCGATGAGTTTGTGCACTTCGGGTGCCCATTTTGCGCGCGTGTTCCATGCCGCGCTCAGGACGGCGATGTTGCCCAGTCCATAACCGCCGGTGACATAGGCAAAGACAACCATCCATCGGGATGCACTGCCGCCGGTGATGACCCCCACACTGTAGAAGATGAAGGCAAAGGAGGTGAGTACGCTGAGAATGGCAAACATGGCCAGCAAAATGCCTTCCTGTCGTTTCATATCAGCACCTTGAGGTTACGGGAAAAAGGTCCGCGCCAGCGAATGCACCGAGCACTTCTGCCGGGTATTGTTTCATCTGCAGAAGCATAGCGCAAGGTTCAATGTGATGCACGAGATGGGGCTGTCCGCAATCTGGAAAGGAACGACGGGCTAACTGGCGGCGGGAAATGTCAGGTGGGGATATTCGGACGTCGAGCCTGCTCCCATGCGGTTTCCCGTTCTGGCTGAACGGGGTCGGCAGGCTCCCCTGGCGAGGACGGCCTGGGGATATAGACTCCCCGCACACAGTGTCGGCCAAGATCCAGCCCCGGATAGGCGCGACACATGTCCGGTTTGATGTCGTGAATGCCGCAACGGACGACTTGCTCCTCGATGCGCTGGAGAAAGGGGCAGGGCGCTCCCCTTCGGCCGTCTTGCGGATCGATCCATATCCAGCCGAACGAATTCACCATGGCCAGGAGATCGTCGCGGCCAAGGCGTTGCCAGCGTTTCAGATCGGCCTTGGAAGCATGCAGGTAGCCCCCATAGCGTTCACAGCAGACGCCGCAGGCCATGCATCCCTTCCGCCGCTCCTGACTGTTCAAACAAACCTTCTGCCACCATCGACGCAGGATGTCCAGCATCCTCTATTTCCTCCTTTTTCGGTGCGCGACGCACCTGGCATGGGAGGGGCTCTTTCCGTATCCCTATAAATAGCTGTTTTGAGAAAAATCTATCAGCATGTTAGTGTTTTAAAGATATTTTCATTCTATTGTCCATTTACATTACAAATCTGAAAGGTTTCTTCAAAATAACGTTCTATGTTATCGCTGTCAACAAAAACAGGCCGGCCCGTCTTCAATGCCAGAATCTCTCCAGGCTCTCCTCGTCGGGCCGGCCGGAATCGCCCCAGACGTGGGCGATCGCTTCCCTGTCCGCGCTGGTCTATGTCGCCTGGGGCAGCAAGATCGGCCCCGACTTGCTGAAGCGGGTCAGGGCCCTCTGGGCGATTGAGACGATTTTGCCAACAGCCAGCACCAACAGGAAAGGCCCGGACAAATTGCCGGGCCTTTCCTGTTTACATGCACGCTCGTGCGCTCCCTGGGGAGCGGCCGGCTTATCTGGGACTGCTCTCCGAGAGTGAGATGTTGAGCTCGAGCACCTCGCAGTCGCCACGGCTGTCAATGCTGAGTTTGATCTGATCCTCATCGATGGGGATATATTTTCGCACCACCTCAAGAATGTCCTTCTGCAGCCGGGGGAGGAAATCCGGGCTGTGAGCGCGGCGCCGTTCGTGAGCGACGATGATCTGCAGGCGTTCCTTGGCAACGGCTGCAGAGCCTCGTCCGGATGAGCGAAAAAAATCGAGGAATTTCATGGCTTAAGTTCCAAACAAGCGGGAGAGAATGCCTCTTCTGGGAACATCCATGAAGCGATGCGGACGTTCCTGCCCGAGGAAGCGGTCGACCACGTCGAGGTAGGCCTCGCCGGCGTCGCTCGTATTGACGAGGGACACCGGCACCCCCGAGTTGGAAGCGACCAGCACCGACTTCGACTCGGGGATGACCCCGAGGAAGGGGATGGCCAGGATCTCCTGCACGTCGGAGACGCTGAGCATGTCCCCCCTGTTGACCCGGGCCGGGTCGTAGCGGGTGACGACGAGGTGCTCTTTCACCGGTTCGAGGTTCGCCTCGGCGCGCCGGGTCTTGCTGCCGAGCATGCCGATGATGCGGTCGGAATCGCGCACCGACGAGACCTCGGGATTGGTCACCACCAGCGCCTCATCGGCGAAGTACATGGCGGTGATCGCCCCCTTTTCGATGCCGGCGGGGGAGTCGCAGATGATGTAGTCGAAGCGCTCCTTGAGCTCGCCGATCACTCGCTCGACGCCATCGAGGGTGAGGGCGTCCTTGTCCCGCGTCTGCGAGGCGGGGAGGATGAAGAGGTTCTCGACCCGCTTGTCCTTGATCAGGGCCTGGTTCAGGGACCCCTCGCCGTGAATGACGTTGAGCAGGTCGTAGACCACGCGCCGCTCGCACCCCATGATCAGGTCGAGGTTGCGCAGCCCCACATCGAAATCGAGGACCACCGTTTTGTATCCGCGCAGGGCCAGGCCGGCGGAAAAAGCGGCGCTGGTCGTGGTTTTCCCCACGCCACCCTTGCCGGACGTCACAACAACCACCTTAGCCAAGTGTGCTACCTCCTCTGCTGGAATTGCTGTTTTGCAAAAGGTTGGACTGAATACCTTAAATCATTTACCACAGAGGACACAGAGAACACCGAGGAAACCTTTTTATTGAATGATTTGCTTTCCTCTGTGGTCTCTGTGGTAAAAGCCTTGCTTTTAATTGCCGAAGGATTGGACCCAGGTCTATAAGGCACTCCGGTGCCGGCACCACGGCCGACGGCGTCCTCAACCGCCGAAGACGAACGTTCCCAGCGGCTCAACCTGCAGGCGGTCGCCGGCGAGGGCGACGACCGCCGCTTTGCCGAGAAGGGCCGGGTCGAGTTCGTCGTGCAGCATGTATTCGCCGGCCACGGCGACCAGTTCGGGGTGAAACTGCAGGCAGCAGATGCGTGCCGCCGCATCTCCGCGGACACCGGCCAACGCTCGGCCGCGCAGCGCGCCGTAGACGTGGATGCTGCCGCGGGCGAGGATTTCCGCCCCGGAATTGACCGAGGCGAGGACGATCAGATCGCCGTCCGGCGCCACCACGCGCTGCCCGGAACGGACGGGGTGGGTGATCACCTTGGCTCCTGCCGCGGGCGCCGGAGGGACGGAAACCGGCGATTCCGGTTCGCGTTCGGTTTCCGCTGGGGAAGGCTCGGCGACTGCCTTTGCCGCCGTTTCCTGGCGCGAGGCGGCAAGCAGGCCGAGGCCGGCGCGCAAGGCGAGGGCGTTTTGCATCTCACTGCCGCCGCGCAGGGCGACGGGCACCAGGCCGAATTCGCGCACCCGCTGTACCAGAGCCGCCAGGTCGAGCTCCGGCCCGCCCGGCGGCAGCGCGCCGAGGTCGATGACCAGCGGTGCGTTGCGGAAGAAACCGGGCGCCTGCCCGAATTTCTCCTGCAGTTGCCGGCCCAGGCGCTCGGTATCGGCATCGAGCAGGTGCAGGACCATCAGGGTCAGGGCGCTCCCCTTCAGTTCGCAGGCGGGACGATTTTCGCTCGGGCTTTCAGCTTTTTTCATCGATTCTCTGGTGAGCGGTCCGGTACCGGGAGTCTGTTACGAAGGGAATTATTTATACACCTTTTAGCGGTCCGACCTCAAGTGCTAAGTGCTGAGATAAAACTTATACGGCTCCTCACTGCGCAGCTTCTTCTCGCAGTCGGGTATCGATCAGCACTTCCCCCTGCAGGGTGCGATGGACCGGGCACTTCTCGGCGATTTCGAGCAGGCGCCGGCGCTGATCGGCGCTCAGCGCGCCTTTAAGCTCCAACTCCCGCTCGAAGCGGTCGATCTTGCCATCCTTTTCCTCACAATGCGCGCAGTCCTCGGCGTGGATTTTTTCATGCCGCAGCCGGACTATGGCCGACTCCAGCGGCCACTGCTTGCGCCGGGCGTACATTTGCACGGTTATGCTGGTGCAGGCGCCGAGTGCCGCCTGCAGATAGTCGTAGGGGGAGGGGCCCTGACCGCTGCCGCCGTACGCTTCCGGCTCGTCGGCCACCAGGGCGTAGCCGTTGGCGAAGAGGTCGGTGCGGAAGCCTTCGGCCCCGGTGCGCGCCGTCACCCGGTTGTCAATCACCTCGGCCGGCACCGCCGCCTCTTCCGCAGTCTCCAGGAAGCGCCTGACCCAGGCGGCGATCATCTCGCCGGCATAGCGGGAGTCCTCCCGGCGGGAAAGGAGATGGTCCGCCGGGTCGAGGGAGATGAAGCTCTTCGGGTGTTTGGCCGCCTGGTAAATTTCCGCGGCGTTGTCGATCCCCACCACCATGTCTCTGGGCGAGTGCATGACCAGCAGGGCGGCGCCAAGGCGGCCGACCTTCTCCCGGGTCTGCTGCACCTCCAGGTCGTCGAGAAATTCCCGGCGGATGTCGAGCTCGCGGCCGGCGAGTTTGACCGTCGCCTTGCCGGTGCGCTCGATCTCCTCGCGGGCCTCTTTGAACAGGGCGGCGACATGACGGGGATGGCAGGGGGCGGCGATGGTGGCGACGGCGGCGACCGAGGGGATTGCGCCGGCCGCCTCCAGCGCCGCCGTTCCCCCCAGGGAGTGGCCGACGAGGATGCGCGGCGCCTGATAATTTTCTTCGAGGAAGCGGGCGGCGGCGATGAGGTCGCGCACGTTGGAGGAAAAGGTGGTCTCGGCGAATTCCCCTTCGCTCTCGCCGAGGCCGGTGAAGTCGAAGCGCAGGACGGCGATCCGCTGGCGGCCGAGGGCCCGGGCGATGTGCATCGCCGCGGCGAGGTTCTTGCTGCAGGTGAAACAGTGGGCGAAGAGGGCAAAGGCCAGCGGCTGCTCGTCTTCCGGCAGATCGAGCAGCGCCGCCAGCTGCACCCCCTGTTCATTGGCAAAAGTGATTTTTTTCTGTTTCATTGCTCCCTCCCGAAAACCCGAATCCCGGTCCTGAAACCGTTATGTTGTAATCAAAGCGTTCAGTTTTTTTTGTGCCCTCTCAGGACTTTTCGCTTCCTGACCGCGTCGAGGAGCTTCCTGGCAAACAGGGGGAAGAGGCCGAGCAGGGCAAAGGAGAGCAGCAGGCCCGGCGAGAGGATGCCGGAGAGCGACTCGAGCCGGCCGAGCTGGGTACCGGCGTTGACGTAGACCAGCGTTCCGGGAATCATCCCGACCTGGCTGACCAGGTAATAGACGCCGGTGCGCATGGGGGTCAGCCCCATGGCCAGGTTGATGAGAAAGAAAGGGAAGATGGGCACCAGGCGCAGGGAAAAGAGGTAGAAGGCTCCTTCGCGGCGCACCCCCTCGTTGATGACCCGCAGCCGGTCGCCGAAACGGCTCTGCACGAAATCGCGCAGGATGAACCGAGAGACGAGAAAGGCCAGGGTAGCACCGATACTGCTGGCGAAGGAGATCGCCACGAAGCCGACCGTCAGCCCGAACAACGCCCCGCCGGCCAGGGTCATCACCGCCGCCCCGGGCAGCGAGAGGGCGGTCACCAGGATGTAGATCCCCATGTAGGCGGCGATGGTGAGGAGGCGACGGGCGGCATAGAACTCGGCGAAGGCCTGCTGACGGGACTTGAGGTAGTCGAGGGTGAGGTAGTGCTGCAGGTCGAAGGCGAAGAAGGCGCCCACCAGGCCGGCGATCAGCAGGAGGATGAGGACTCTGGAGAGCTTGCGTTGCATCGAAGCGAACCTTTCCCGGTCGTTTAATTGCACGGAAAGATTATCACGCTCAATAATCATCCACCAGACCAAAGAAGGGCGCCCCCCAACCGAAGACAAAAAGGCCGCTCCCGGGATGGAAGCGGCCTTCTCTTGCCAGTGGCGGGGACGCGGAGAAGCGGTCGTCAGAGAACCAGCATGGCCAGACCGTACCCGACCAGGCATGCCGAGATGACGCCGACCAGGCCGGGGAGCATGAAGCTGTGGTTGAAATAGTACTTGCCGATCTTGGTCGTGCCGGTGACGTCGAAATTGACGGTGGCGATGTCGGACGGATAGTTGGGGATGAAGAAGTAACCGTAGCTGGAGGGCATTATACCGATCAGCAGCGCCGGCGGCAGCCCCAGGGCCAGCCCGACCGGCAGCATCATCCGGCAGGTGGCCGCCTGGCTGTTGATGACCACCGAGACGACGAACATGGCCAGGGCAAAGGTCCAGGGGTAGAGGTTGACCATCTGGGTGATGCCGGCCTTGAAGCTCGGCATGGCGTACTGGAAGTAGGTGTCGCTCATCCAGGCGATGCCGAAGATGGCGATGGCCGCCACCATGCCCGACTTGAAGACCACCCCGTCCGGGACCTTGGCCGACTTGGTTTTGGTTGCGATCAGGATGATGCCGCCGAAAGCGAGCATCATCATCTGGATGATGACGTCCATCTTGATCGGCTTGTCGCCCACCTGCAGGGTGCGGATGTCGGGGACCATGGCGATCACCACGATCACCGCCAGCGCCAGCAGAAAGAGAAAGACCGAGTTGCGAGCCGAGGCGGGGAGTTTTTCGCCCAGGGTGGTCGCCGTGGTGTTCCGGATCCGTTCGCCCCAGACCGGGTCTGCGAGGCGGCGCTTGTATTCGGGATCGTCATGGAGTTCGACACCCCGGCGCATGCTGTAGAAGGCCATGCCCAGCGTGCCGAGGAAGGTCGCCGGGACGGTCACTGCGAGAATGGACATGAGTGAGAGCCCTTCGGCCACGCCGGCCATCTGTGAGAGGTAATAGACGACGGCGGCCGAGATGGGACTGGCAGTGATGCCAAGCTGCGAGGCGACCGAGGCGGCGGCCATCGGCCGCTCGGGACGGATGCCGTTTTTCAGGGCGACGTCGCCGATGATCGGCATGATCGAGTAGACGGCGTGGCCGGTGCCGAGCATGAAGGTCATGGTCCAGGTCACCAGGGGGCCAATCAGGGTGACGAGTTTGGGCCGGGAGCGCAGCATCCGCTCCGCCACCTGGAGCATGAACTTGAGTCCGCCGGCGGCCTCCAGGGCGGCGGCACAGGTGACCACCGCCATGATGATCAGCATCACCTCGATCGGGGGGCTGGTGGGAGGCATCTTGAAGACGAAGACTTCGACGGCCAGACCGATGCCGGAGACCACCCCGAGCCCGATGCCGCCGTAGCGGCTGCCGATGTAGAGCATCAGCAGCAGAAACAGAAACTGGATGTACAACATGACCCTTCTCCTTTGTACTGGGGGTTGCGGGACGACCCATCTGGCGCCCTGTCGGTCTGGTCTTCCCTTCTTGAGAACCAGCTTATCCCCCTGAAGAAGCCAGGTAAATATTTGAGAAGTTTAAAGATTTGAGATTTTTGTGGTGATTTTGGTGATTGTGCGCACGGCAGGGCTGCTGTTTGCGCAAAGGTGTCATCTAGGCGAGAGAGAGGCGAAAACTACTGTAAAGCCTTAACACAGAGACCACGGAGGTTTAGAACCAAGGGCACAGAGGTATAGACATGTATTTCCTCTGCGAGCTCAAAGCTTCTCTCGGTGTCCTCTGTGGTGAATGCTTTTGTATTTCCGGGACAATGACGGTCAGCGGCGGCGGAAATAGCGCCGTTCCGGGCGGCCGACGACGCCGTAGAGCAGGTCTGCGGCGAGAAAGCCTTCGGCGATGAGCTGCTCCAGGTAGCGGCGGGCGGTCGAGCGGGTCACGCCGATGCGTTCGCCCACCTCTTCGGCATTCAGGTCGCGGACGTCCGCCGACTCGAAGACCTGGCGCACCTTGCGCAAAGTCAGGGGGTCGATCCCTTTGGGTAGTGTCGCCTCCTGGCCCTCATGGGCAGGATGGGCGCGCAGCAGCCGGTCGACATCCTGCTGCTCCAGGGTGCCCCCGGAGCGCATGCGGGCGGCATATTCGCGGTATTTGAGCAGGGCCTCCTGGAAGCGGGGGAAGAAGACCGGCTTGATGATGTAGTCGTAGACCCCGCCGCGCAGGGCTTCCTGCAGGGAGGTCATCTCCCGGGCGGCGGTGATGAGAATGACGTCGGTCGGGGCGGCCCCGGCGCGCAGCCGCCGCAGCAGCTCGAGGCCGTTCCCTTCGGGAAAGAAGAGGTCGAGCAGCACCAGGTCGGGCGCGAGGACTTCGGCCATCTCTGCCGCATCTGCCAGGGTGTTGGCGATCCCCACCACCTCGAAGCCTTCGGTCTTCTCGGTGAAGCGGCGGTGCAGTTCGGAGATGCGCAGGTCATCCTCGACGATCAGGACGCGGATCGGATTCTCGCTGGACATGGATCATGCTCCTCTATTTTCGTTCCGGCCCTTCGGAATGATCACCGTGAAGAGTGCGCCGCCCAACTCTCCCTTGGCGAAGGTGATCTCGCCGCCGAGAGCATCGAGGGCCCGGCGCAGCAGGTAGAGACCCATGCCGCGGCCGGCATTGCGGTGGGTGGTCACCCCTTTTTCAAACAGGCGGTCGGCGACCGCCGGCGAAACGCCGCGTCCCGAGTCCTCCACCTCGATGATCAGGTCGGGACCGAGATCGGTCAAAAACAGTCGTACCCCGCCCTCGCCGCCCGCCTCGCGCACCGCCTCGAAGGCATTGTCGAGCAGGTTGCCGAGCACGGTGACCAGGTGTTCGCGTTCCAGCTGCGGCGGCAGGTCGGCGAAGGTGCTCTCCGGATCGAGGCGGAAGTCGATCTTGAGTTCGCGCGCCCGATTGAACTTGCCGAGGATGATGCCGGCCACCACCGGGTCGGGGACCGCCCTGGCCAGCGTGCGGATCAGCTCCTGGTAGCCGCTCGCTTCGGTCATGATCAGATCGAGGGCTTCCTGATGGGCGCCGATCTGGATCAGGCCGGCGATGGTGTGCAGCTTGTTGGAGTACTCGTGGGTCTGGGCGCGCAGCAGCTCCGAGTACTGCTGCATATGCGAAAGCTCGCGGGTCAACCGGTCGAGTTCATCCTTGGGACGGAAGCTGGCCACCGCACCGGAAGCCTCGCCTTCCCCGCCGAGGGGGAGCACGTTGACGAGCATGGTGCGTCCCGCCAGCGGCATCTCCTGGTCGAGAATCTTCTCCCCGCCGGCCAGGGCCCGCTCCATCTCGGGGCAGGGGCAGATCTCGGCCAACTGGAAGCCACGCAGATCTTCCAGCGGGTTGCGGCCCAGGTAGCTGCGCGCCGCCTGGTTGACCAGAGTCAGACGTCCGGTCCCGTCAACGGCCACCACCCCCTCGCGGATGGCGCCGATGATGGCGTTGCGCTCCTGGAACAGAGCGGCGATCGCGTGCGGCTCCAGGCCGAAGATGGCCGATTTGAGACCCTTGGCGATGACGATGGCGCCGAACACCCCGAAAAACAGCACCACCGCCACGTAGCCGAGAATCTCCCGCTGCTGGCCCCTGACTTCGGCTTCGATATCCCTCAGCAGATAGCCGACCGCCACGAAGCCGAGCACTTCGCCGCTCTCGCCGCGTACCGGCACGAAGCCACGCAGCGACGGCCCCAGGGTGCCCGTCGCCCGGGACACGTAGGATTCACCCTCCCGCACGGCCCGCTCGAAATCGCCCCCGACGAAGGGCTGCCCGATCCTCTCCGGGTCGGGATGACTGTAACGGATTCCCTGCCGGTCCCCCACCACGATGAACTCGGCGCCGGTAGAGCCGCGCACCTCTTCCGTCAGCGCCTGAATGCCGCCGGGATCGCCGGCAGCCAGCCCCTGGCGGACAATCGGGTTGAGGGCGACGGAGCGGGCCAGCACCACGGTTTTGTTGCCGATCTGCTGTTTCAGGATGTTGTCGATAAAGTCGGAGAAGAGCGCCCCGATCAGGCTCACCAGCAGCACCAGCAGACCGGTGACCAGCAGGCTGAGCTTGAGCTGCAGGCTGCGGGGGAGCAGCCGGTCGATCTGTTCAAAAATAGAGGGCACCTGTTGTCTCCGAAACAAGGGATATGGCCGAGTTGTTAGTCTATCCAAAAAAGGGAGCGGAAGCCACGTTTCAGATATTAACGTTCTGCATGGTTCGTCGGAAAGCGGCTTCCTCATTGTTTCTTTCGCAAAGGAGAGCTTGCTCTTTCATTCTCCGGCAAGGATAATAAATGTCCAAGGCAGATGCCGATAAACGTCGTCCTTACCGATGAGAGCGCGCATGAAAGAGAAGACCGGGACCTTCTGGTTGCAGCTGCGGCCTGGCAGTCTGCAGGCGAAAATGGTTCTTCTCGTCGCTGGTTTGCTGGCCATCCTGGTGGCGTTGATCGGCTACGTCTTCTCGGGCATGCTCGCCCGGACCCTGGAGCAGGACATCGGGGAAAAGGCGATGGCGGTGGCCAGGACCGTGTCCTCCATGCCGGAAATCAGCGATCTGGTCGCAGCCGGGGATCCCGAAGGCCGGATCCAGGAGTTGGCGGAGGACATCCGGAAAAAGACCGGCGCCAGCTTTGTTGTCGTCGCCGACCGGGAAAGGCGCCGCTTCTCCCATCCCAATCCCGCCCTGATCGGCCAGATCAGCGCATCGACCGACAGCCCGCCGGTGCTGAATGAGGGGAAATCCCTGATCTCGACCAGGCTTGGCTCCATCGGCGTGTCCATCCGGGGGAAGACGCCGGTTATCGGCAAAGACGGTGCCGTCATCGGCTACGTGTCCGTCGGCTATCTGTACAGCGAGGTGCAGCGGATCACGCAGGAGGCCCGGCTCAAGATAATTCCATGGGTGGTTCTGGTGATTCTGCTCGGAGTCACCGGCGCCGTTTTTCTCGCCAGGGGGTTCAAAAAAGCGATCTTCGGCCTGGAGCCGGACGAGATCGGCGCCCTGTTCCAGGAACGCAGCGCCATCCTCGAGTCGATCCGGGAAGGAGTCATCGCGCTGGACGGCAGCGGAAGGGTGTCGTTGTTCAACCAGGCTGCACTCCACAACCTCGGCATGCCGGCCGAGACGCCGGTCGCCGGCAGGGATATCCGGGAGGTCTTTGCCGAAGCGCCGATGCAGGAGGCGTTTGCGACCGGAAAGCCCCAGTTCGACCGGGAGCTCGATGTCGCCGGCCAGGAGATGATTTTCAACATCGTCCCCATCTCCGGCCAGGGGAAGCCTGGCGGTCTGGTGGCCAGCTTCCGGCGCAAGGACGAAATCGACCGGATGGCCCGGGAACTTTCCCGGGTGCAGGAATATTCCGAAATGCTGCGCTCCCAGACCCACGAGTATTCCAACAAGCTCAACCTCATTGCCGGCTTCATCCAGCTGGGGGCGACCAGGGAGGCCTTGGAGCTGATCACCCGGGAGTCGTCCGACTACCAGGATCTGATGAACTTTCTCAACGAGGCCGTCCCCGATCCGGTGCTCTCGGCCATCATCCTGGGCAAGTTTTGCCGGGCCCAGGAGCTGAAAATCCGCTTCCGGGTCGATCCGCAGAGCCACATGGCCGACGTCCCGGGCTGGCTGAATCGGGAAAAGATCGTCACTATCCTGGGCAATCTGCTCGACAACGCCTTCGATGCCGTCCAGCAGAAGGAAGAGGCCGGCCGGGAGGTTCGGCTGTCGATGACCGATCTCGGCCGCGACCTGGTGTTCGAAGTGGAGGATGCAGGCAAGGGAATCGACCCCGAAACCGCGCCGAGGATTTTCGAGCGGGGCTTTTCCACGAAAATTCTACCAGGGCGGGGCGTCGGACTTTCTCTGGTCAAAAACACCCTTGCTGACTTGGGGGGTGAGATTCTGCTGGGCAGCAGCGAGTTGGGTGGCGCCCTGTTCACGGTTATTCTACCCAAGAGGAGCCGGAGTTGAACGTGGAGCCGATCAGCGTTCTGGTAGTCGAGGACGATCCGGGGAGTTCGGAAATCCACCGGCGTTTTACCGAGAAGGTGGAGGGCTTCAAGGTCATCGGCATCGCCAACGACCTGGCGAACGCCGAGGAGATGGTGGAGATCCTCAAGCCGCAGCTCATTCTGCTCGACCTGCATTTCCCCGAGGGAAGCGGCATGGACCTGCTCTGGAAGATCCGCGCCCGGCATCAGGAAACAGACTTCATCCTGATCACCGCCGCAAGGGAGATTGCGCGATTGAAGGAGGCCATGCGCGGCGGGGCCTTCGACTACATCATCAAACCGGTGGTTTTCGCCCGATTTAAAGAGTCGCTGGGGAAATATCGCGACCATCTCGGCCATCTCGCTGCCGCCGCCAGCCTAGAGCAACGCGACGTGGACCGCTTGCTGCACGTTGCGCCGGCGCCGGCGACCAGGGAGGCGGGACTGCCCAAGGGAATCGACCCGCTGACCCTGGAGAAGGTCCGCCGGATCTTTGCCGGTCCGGGGGGAAAGGGTGTCTGCGCCGAGGAGCTGGGCACCCTGGTGGGAATCAGTCGCCCGACGGCCCGGCGCTACCTGGAGCACCTGGTGGCCACCGGTTTTCTCCACGCCGACCTGGTCTACGGCACGGTGGGACGCCCCGAGCGCCGCTATTTCCGCTCATGATCCCTTCGCCCAGACCAGGAAGAACCGGCCCAGCACCGGCACCAGCAGGAAGAGGGTGAAGATTCTCACCACGTGCAGGAACGCCACCACGGCGGTGTTGTACCCTTCCGTCTGCGCCAGCAGGCTCATGCCCGACATTCCCCCCGGCGAAAACCCGAAGAGCGCCGTCGCAAAATCGACCAGCCCGAGCCGCTGGGCGATATAGGCCATGAGGACGGCGACGCTGAGCAGCACGAGGGTGCTCAGTATGGCCATCGGCAGCACCTGACTGCAGAGGGTGAGGAAAGAGCGGTCGAAGGTCATCCCCAGCGAAACCCCCAGCATGATCTGGATCGCCGTCGCCGCAGAATCCGGGAGAATAAACCGGCCCGGCAGGACGATGGCGGTCAGCCCCGCCCCGAGCATCGAGCCGACCACCGCACCGCCAGGCATTCCCACCTTTTTTGCCACCACCCCGCCGACGACGCCGAAAATCACGATGAACAGCATTCTTTCCATATGCGAACCGCCTCACTCCTCCTCGCCGGCGGCGGCAACCGCCGCATCTGCCGGAACGACCGCCGGGGCGGGAATCTGCCCGGCGACCAGCTTGTTGATGAGCATCGGTGCGAAGACGATCAGCAGAGACAGTACCCAGAGAAACTTGCTGATCGGGCTCTGGAACAGGATGCCGATTTCGCCGCCGCTGATGGAGAGCGCCCGCCGCAGGTTGTCCTCCATCAGCTCGCCGAGGACGAAACCGAGGATGACCGGCGCCATGGGGTACTGCAGCTTGCGCAGGATATAGGCGAAAACGCCCAGGATGATCATGACGACCAGGGAAAACGTGCTGCCATTGGCGGAAAAAACGCCGAGAAAGGAGAGCACGACGATCCCCGGCACCAGTGCCCAGTCCGGCAGACGAAGAATCTTGGTGAAGATCTTGACCATCGGCAGGTTCATCACCAGTAGCGCCAGGCAGGAGACGTACAGCGATGCAATCACGCCCCAGACCAGTGCGGGCTGCTGCTCGAACAGGAGCGGCCCGGGGTTGATGTTGAAGAGCATGAGCGCTCCGAGCAGAATCGCCGTCGTGCCGCTGCCGGGGATCCCCAGGGTCAGCATCGGCACCATGGCGCCGCCGACGGAAGCATTGTTGGCGGCTTCCGGAGCGGCCAGCCCGCGGAAATCGCCCTTGCCGAAGGTCCCTTCCTTGTCGACCAGCCGCTTTTCCGTCGAGTAGGCGACGGCACTGGCCACCGAGGCGCCGGTGCCGGGCAGAACACCGATGATGAAGCCGATGACGGTGGCGCGCAGGATGGTCCACTTGCACATCATGAGCTCACGCATGCTGACCATGACCCGGCCGACAGAGGCGATCTTGGTCTTGCCGGCGTGGGAGTGTTCCAGCAGCAGCAGAATCTCGCTGATGGCGAAGAGCCCGACGACCACGGTCAGGAATTCGACGCCGTCGTACAGTTCGGGCTCGCCGAAGGTGTAGCGCAACACGCCGGTGGTCGAGTCGACGCCAACGACCGCCAGCATCAACCCGAGGCAGGTACCGATCAGACTCTTGGCCGGGCTGCTGCCGAGCATTGAGGAGAGGGTGGCGAAGGCGAAGATCATCAGGACGAAATACTCGGCGGGGCCGAAGCTGATGGAGAGCTTGGCCAGCACCGGACCGAAGAAGGTCAGGGCGATGATGGAGAGCATGCCGCCGACGAAGGAGCTGATGCCGGAGAGGGCCAGGGCCGGGCCGGCGAGCCCCTTCTGGGCCAGCGGGTAGCCGTCGAGGGTGGTGATCACCGCCCCGGCATCCCCGGGAACATTGAGCAGGATGCTGGAGACGCGGCCGCCGAACTCGGCCCCCATATAGACGGCCATCAGCAGGATGAGGGTGGAGTCGGCCGGCAGGCCGGCAGCGTAGGCGATCGGCAGCAGAATGGCCACGCCGTTGATCGGCCCGAGCCCGGGCAGCGCCCCGATGAGCGTGCCGATGAAAGATCCGGCCAGGGCGAGGGCGATATTGACCGGCAGGAAGGCAACGCCGAAGCCTTGCATGAGATGTCCGAAAGTGCCCATGTCAGCCTCCGTTTCCGGTAAAGAGCGATCCGGCCGGCAGCGGGATTTCCAGAACGTGGTTGAACAGCCCGTAGCAGACCAGGGCCAACCCGATGCCCGTCACCAGCCCCTGGAGCCAGGACCCCCGGAACAGCCGGGCGACCAGAACGACGGTGATGCTGGTGGCGAGGATGAAGCCGAGCCAGCGGAAGGTCATCTGGTAGAAGACCAGGGTGGCGATCAACAGGCCACCCTGCGCCAGCATCCGGCCGCCGGGAAGCTTGACCGCCTGCGGCTTGAACAACATCCAGACCGCCATGACGGCCAGCACCGCGGCCAGCAGCAGGGGATAGGGGCGCGGGCCGAGGGGATCATAGGAAAAGGGGGCGACGATGCCCCAGCCGGCGCCGCCGAAAACGGCGGCGAGGCCGAGGAGAAACAGTCCAAATAGTCTGTCCGCCGCCCGGTTCATTTGATCAACCCCGCTTCTTTGGCCAGCGTCCGGAACTCGACAACCTGCTGCTTGATGAACCCGTCGAATTCCTTGCCGATCTTGGTGAAGGGATAGAGCCCGCGCTCTTCCCGCTCCCGGGCGAATTCAGGGGTTTTGGCGAGCTGGGTCAGCTTGTCGACCCACCAGTTGTATTCTTCGTCCGAAACCTTGGGCGGCAGATAGTAGCCGCGCCAGATGGTCCAGACGACGTCGTGCCCTTGTTCTTTAGCGGTCGGAAATTGGCTGAACTTGCCCGGGAGCCGCTCATCGGAGAGCACCGCCAGCACCCGGAACTTACCCGAATCGAGCTGCCCGGCAAGTTCGGAAACATCCCCGGGATAGACCTTGATGTGGCCGCCGAGCAGCGCCGTCAACGCCTCGCCGCCGCCCTCGAAGGCGACGTACCGCATGTTGCGGGGATCGACGCCGGCCGACTTGGCCAGCAGGGCCGACTTCATCCAGTCCTGGCTGCCGACGGAGCCGCCGGAGCCCAGGGGAATCGCGCCGGGGTTCTTCTTGAGATCGGCCAGCAAGTCGCCCAGAGTCTGCCAGGGGGCATCCTTGAGCACCACCACCGCACCATAGTCGGCGCCGAGGCCGGCGAGCCAGCGCACGGCGTTCTCATCGTATTGCCCGAACTTGCCTTGGGCCAGGTTCAGCACCGAGCCGGTGCTCACCGCGGTGATCACGTTGGCATCCTTGCCCCTCAGGCCGATGATGTGGTTGTAGGCGACCGCGCCCACCCCGCCGGGCATGAAGGTGACCAGCATCGGCTTTTCCAGCAGCTTGCTGTGCAGCAGTGAGTTGGAGACCAACCGGCAGGTCAGGTCGAAACCGCCGCCCGGTTTGGCCGGGGCAAGGCATTCCGGCTTGGTCGGCTGATAGGCGAAGGACGGCTGGATGAGGCAGGCGGCAAATGCTGTTGCCATGAGAAGAGACCCGATTGTTTTCATTTTTTCCTCCTTCGGTGCTGGGGGTGGGATGGCTGGGTGGAGTCCCGTAAACCATCGTTTGATAACATCCTAAATGCGCCGTTGAAGGGAGTAAAGTATACGAACTTAATGTAGTTATTGTTGTTTACGAGCATTCTGCTCATACTGTTCACGCTAAATCTTTTCACGCGCATGGAGCGGGAGAGGATTACGGGTTCTTGATTTTGCCGGCAGGCAGCCGTATAGTCGAGTTCTGCCCCCGAAGCCAGAAGGATCGCATGCACGAGGTCGGCATTACCCGCAGCATCGTCGAGATTGCCGAGCGCACCGCCCGCGAGCAGGGGGCGACCAGGGTACTCTCCGTCACCGTGGCGATCGGCGCCCTCTCCGGCGTCGTTCCCGAGGCGGTGGAGTTCTGCTTCGAGGCCTGCACGAAGGAGACCCTGCTGGAGGGGACGCGGCTCATTGTCGACTGCATCCCCGGCAAGGGGAAGTGCCGGCAGTGCAGCGTGGAGATCCCTCTCGATCCGTACACCTTCACTTGCCCGGCCTGCGGCGGCTACGACTTGGAGCGGCTGCAGGGGGACGAACTCCAAATCATCGAAATGGAGGTTGACTGACATGTGCATCGACTGCGGCTGCGCCACCCCCGGCCATGATCACCATCACCACCACGACGAAAAACACGGCCACGATCACGACCACCGGACGATCCGCATCGAGGAGGACCTCCTCGCCAAAAACGACCGGCTGGCTCGGCGCAACCGCGAAGCGTTCGCCGCCCGGAATCTGTTCGTCCTCAACCTGGTCAGCTCGCCCGGCTCGGGCAAGACCTCGATCCTCGAGCGGACCCTCGCCGACCTGAAAGACAGGGTCTGCTTCGCCGTCCTCGAGGGGGACCAGCAGACCAGCAACGACGCCGACCGCATTGCCAGAACCGGCGTGCCGGTCAAGCAGATCAACACTGGCGCCGGCTGCCACCTGGACGCCCACATGATCGGCCACGGGGTCGAGGCCTTCGACCTCGGCGCCACCGACATCCTGTTGATCGAAAACGTCGGCAACCTCGTCTGCCCTGCCGCCTTCGACCTTGGCGAAGACCACAAGGTGGCCGTTCTCTCGGTCACCGAGGGGGAGGACAAGCCGGTCAAGTATCCGCAGATGTTCCAGGCCGCCGACCTGCTGCTGATCAACAAGATTGACCTGCTCCCCTACCTGCGCTTCGACATTGAGCAGTGCAAGGCCTTCGCCCGCCAGGTCAACCCGCGGATCCGCATCCTGGAACTCTCCTGCCAGAGCGGCGAGGGGATGCAGGCGTGGTACGACTGGCTGGCGGAAGGGGTCCAAAGGAAAGTGAGGCGTAAGGAGTGAGGGGTGAGGAGAAAAAACTGAAAAGCGACGAAGGAGCTTGAAATGTGTTTAGGCGTCCCCATGCGTGTGGTCAGCATCGATAACGAAACCGCAGTCTGCGAGATCGACGGCGTGAAGCGCGAGGCGAGCCTGATGATGGTCGACGGCATCGGGGTGGGGGACTTCGTCCTCATCCACGCCGGCTTCGCCATCGAGAGGCTCGACGAGGAGGACGCGCAAGAGACGTTGCGGCTCTTCCGCGAACTGCTCGACCAGGGGGTGGTGCCGGAATGAGGTACACGGCCGAGTTCCGCAATCCCGAGGTGGCGCAGAAGCTGCTCGAATCGATCCGCCAGGCGGTGGCCGGCTTTGCCGGGACCATGACCCTGATGGAGGTCTG
>Ga0299906_10000245_pt1 | contig 53796 bp, 35 predicted proteins | sample RVTome_14_FD_200259 | JGI IMG/M metagenome (GOLD analysis project Ga0299906, IMG submission 200259) | Soil microbial communities from uranium-contaminated site in the Upper Colorado River Basin, Wyoming, United States - RVT145D125 (version 2) ...
AGGACGTCCACAACACGCAGCGGATCGCCATGGTGATCCGGCGCGGCAAGGTCGTCGACCGGGAGGCGCTGCTGGCGTCGCCGTGACGGCGTTTCGCAAGAGCTCACCGCGTGGCCGTGGCGGGGACGCAAGAGTCGTGAGAGCAGATCGACGCTGATGTCGGATCGGTGAGGATTGGGGAGAATGACCCGCCGATCTCTTCGTTCCATGAACTGATGGCGGCCGCCCTCGAACGGGCCCTCGAATCCCAGGCGGCGAAACCGTCGGATGAGCTCGCGGCGGGGGACCGGGAAGAGGCGGCTCATCCGGCTTTGCGGAAGGGTTCGATGGTCACGCCGCCAAGGCTCGGAAGCGTGGCGCCGCGCTGCAGGCTGAAGACGATCCAGTCCTGGAGAGCTGCCATCAGATGACGCCGGCACTCTTCGAGCGTAGGGCCGGTGGCCCAGACGCCGTCGAGCCCTGGAATCTTCCCGTAATAGGGCTCCTCGTCCTCGATGAGCTCGTAGGTGGCCCGTTCGATGGCGGCGTCGATGTACTGGCTGAGCACGATTGATCCCTCGCGACTTCGCCCCCAACTTTAGCACAGACAGACGGCACGAATCGGACGTCATCCCGTTACCCGTCCGCAACGGGCTAGGGATCGTCGAGTTCATATAGCCCCAGAGATAGCGCACGGGATCGACGTGCGGCTTGTAGACGACCCGGAAACCGCTCGCGAGCGCCTACCCTTCGAGCAGCTCCCGGACGCGTTTGATCTGCTCGCCGTAAACCGCCGGCGGAGCCGAGTCGACGAAGACGTCGAGCAACGTCCTCGCCGCTTCCATCCGGCCCTGACGGGCGAAGTGCATCCCCATGGCGAGGAGCTTCTCGTATTCGCGGGGGTCGAGGCGCACCGCCTGCCGCCAGTGGTCGGCCGCCTCGTCGAGGCGTCCGGCCTCGGCGGCCAGCACGCCGAGCGAGCGGTGCGCCCGCGCCACGCCGGGGTTCTCCGCCAGCGCCGACGCGAAGGCCGCGCGGGCGCCCTCGACGTCGCCGGCCATGAGGTGGACGGTGCCGGCGTCGACGAGGAGCGCGGCGTTGGTCGGGTCCGCCGCGCGGGCGCGGGCGAAGACGGCCAGGGCGTCGTCCGTCCGCCGCTGCTTGGCGAGGGCGAGGCCGTACGCCACCAGCACGTCGACGTCCGGCGGATCTCGCTTCGCGTAGGGCTCGAGGACAGCCACGGCTTCCTCCGTCCGTCCGGTCTGGGCGAGGGTGGTGCCCAGTTGCGAGACCACGGCCGGGTTCTCCGGGTTGACCGCGAGGGCTTCGCGCAACGCGGACGCGGCGGCGTCCAGGTCGCCGCTCTCGCGTTCGAGGTGGGCGAGCTGGAGCAGGGCGATCGGCATCCCGGGCCGGCGGCGGACGAGCTCGCGGCAACGCGCCAACGCGCTCCGCGCCTCGCCCGCCGCGGCGAGGCCGGCGATCTCCTGGAGCTCCGCGTCGAGCGCGATGAGGCGCTTCGGGTCGTCCTCGGGGCCGTAGGACGACGCCACCGTCCCGCCGCCGCTCAGGTAGCCCAGGCTGCGCAGGCGCTCCCGCGTCTCCGCGTCCTCGGGGCTCGCCGCGGCGCCGCGGTCGCCGGCGCGCAGGTCCGCGAGCAGCGTCCGCAGCTCCGCGAGCCGCCGCGGCTGCGAGTCGGCGAGGTTCTCGGCCTCGCCCGGATCGGCGGCGAGGTCGTAGAGCTCGGGGATCGGCAGGTCGACGGCCTTGGCGCCGCCGTCGAGGACGCCGTAGAGCGGCGCCCAGCCGCGGTTGAGCTGGCCGGAGAGCGCTTCGAAGTAGGTGGGCGGAGCCTCGCCGGCGTCCTCGCCGGCGGCCGGCGGCAGCAGGCTGCGTCCGCGCAGGCCCGGCGGCACCGGCAGGGCCAGCGCGTCGAGCACCGTCGGCAGCAGGTCGACGTGACGCGCCGGCGCGACGACGACGCGCGGCGCCAGGAGCCGCGGCTGGTAGAGGACGAACGGCACCGCCAGCGTCGCCTCGTAGGCGAAGACGCCGTGAGTCGCCTCGCCGTGGTCGCCGAGGGCCTCGCCGTGGTCCGACGTCAGCACCACCAGGGTGCGTCCGTCCTCGCCCGCCGCCAGCAGCGGCGCCAGCAGCGGCTCGAGGGCGGCGTCGGCGGCGGCCACGTCGCCGAGGTAGGGGTCGTCGCGGAAGCGGCCGGCGAAGGGCTCCGGCGGCGCGTAGGGGAAGTGCGGCTCGTAGAGGTGGACCCAGCAGAACGCCGGGCGAACGCGTTCGGCGTCCAGCCACTGACGCGCCAGCGCCACCGTCGCCGGGCCGGGCCGCTCCTGCTCGAGGAAGGTGGGGCGGGGCACGGCGTCGACGAAGCTGTCGTCGTAGACGTCGAAGCCGCGGCCCAAGCCGAAGCGCGAGTCGAGGGGAAAGGCGCTGACGAAGGCGCCGGTGCGGTAGCCGTGCTCTTTGAGCAGCACGGCGAGCGTCGCCACGTCCTCCGGGAAGCGGAAGCCGGCGTTGTCGCGCACGCCGTGGTCCTGCGGGTAGAGGCCGGAGAGGATGTTGGCGTGCGACGGCAGGGTGAGGACGTTGTGGGCGTGGGCGCCCTCGAAGCGCACGCCCGCGGCGGCCAGGCGGTCCATCCAAGGCGTGGCGCCGCGGGGATGGCCGTAGCTGCCGAGGGCGTCGGCGCGCAGCGTGTCGACGGTGATCAGGAGGACGTCGAGGCCCGCTTCGCGGCGCACGCCGGCGTCGGGGCGGGGCCAGAAGAGGGCGGCGACCAGGGCGAGGACGCCCAGCGCCGCGGCGATGGCGGAGGGCCGTCGCCACGACTTCTTCGCCGCCTCAGTTGCTCGGGTGTCCCGCGCGCCGTCCTTGGTCGTCCTGGCGCGCGTCTTCCTCTTCCGGCGGGACATGGAGCCGGGATCGTATCATCCCCGACTCTCAGGCCCGCTGCCCCCTCCGGGCTCGACGGCCTGCGTCGTCCTCGCGAAGTGCCGGTAGAGCGCGCCGGTGATCCAGGTGGCCGCGAGGAAGATGGCGGCGGGGAGCAGGATCCCCAGCAGCGGCCACCGGCCGCGGTCCTCCGCGGGCGCCGTCGGCTCGGGGGCCGGCGGCGGCGGCTCGGGGGCCGCGGCGGCGACCGTCTCGGGCGGCGGCGCGGTGCCCGCGAGCCGGGCCACCGCGACCACGCCCGTGAGGATGCCCAGGACGGTCACGGCGAGGACGATCCACGCCGTCGTCGTCATCACCTTCTCGGCCTTCATGGTGCGCTTGCGGTAGTTCACGTAGGCGAGGAAGAGCCCCAGGGAGCTGACCCCGTAGGCCATCGCCATGCCGAGGATCTTGCCGACGGCTTCGTTGATCATGGTGCGGACTCCTCAGAGGTCGCGGCGGGGGCGTGCGGGTCCTCCCACCGGGTCTTCTGGTTCATCTTTTCGAGGTACCCGGCCTGGGTCTCGCCGAAGGCCACGGAGAGCGCCTTCAGCTTCGGGTCGATGATCTTGAACATCAGCCAGGCGCAGACCACGCTGGCCGCCAGGCAGGCGTAGCCCCAGGCCTTCATCAGCAGCGACCCGGCGACGCCGACCGCCACCAACAGGTAACACGCGGCCGACAGCACGGAAGCGACGACGTCGTGCGCCGTCCACATGTCGGCCTCCGCGGGCGTCCAGGTCTTCTGGAAGAGGCCGTGGGCCCGGTGGCTCTCGGTGGCCGGGACCCGCCCCCGCCGGATCGCCTCGCGTTTGACCGGGCCCCAGAAGCCGGCGGGCCGGGCCTGCACGTAGTAGTCGACCAGGTGGTCCATGTCGTCGGGCCTGGTCAGGAAGCACACCGGCACGTAGACCAGGCTCACCAGCACGGCGAGGAGCCAGAAGTTGGCCCAGTCGGGGAGCTGCGGCAGCACGCCGAGGGCGGGCAGCACGAAGACCACCAGCCAGCTCATCAGGAGGTTGGCGATCCAGCTCGCCAGGTAGGCCCAGGAGTTGAACCGCCACCACAGGACCTGCAGGATCGACGGCACCCAGATGCCCGCCGCCTGCAGCCACAGGGCGAAGATCAGCCACGCCGTGATCGACTCCATCGACAGGCCGAGGACGAAGCTGCCGAGCAGCAGGAACAGGGTGTTCCAGCGCCCCATGCGCACCAGCTTGGCCTCGTCGGCCTGGGGGTTGACGTAGTGGTGGTAGAGGTCGCGGGTGGCGTAGAGCGCCCCGAGGTTCAGGTGAGTCGAGATCGTCGACAGGTGGATGGCGATGATGGCGGCGAAGAACATGCCGATGAGCCCCGCCGGCATGTTGTCGAAGCCCAGGCGGAACCAGCCGAACTCGTACTCGCCCTGGCTCGCGATGCCAGGGAGGAGCACGAAGAAGGCGAGGATCGAGACCGCCCAGAACGAGTTGCGGAAGATCGCCGCCAGGCCCCCGGCCCAGATCGAGTAGGCGGCGTCGCGCACGCTCCGGGCGCTCTGGATGCGCTGCGCCTCGGGGTACCAGTCGATGAAGTTGCCCATCCCCAGGCCGCCGACGAGCGCCATCACCAGCAGCGTGATCACGTCGAGGGCGTAGAACTGGGTGCCGTCGAGGCCCCAGAAGGCGTCGAAGTGGAAGGGGTCGGTGCGCCAGCCCTCGCCGAGCGCCGACAGGCGCTCGACGATCGCCGCCGGGCCGCCCGCCTCGGCGATGCCCCAGACCGAGACCAGGGTGATCACCGCGAAACTGATCATCCCTTGCTGGAAGTCGGCCATGATCACCCCCCAGTAGCCGGCGGTCAGCACGTAGACCGCGCAGATCGAGGTGAAGAGGGTGACGCCGATCCACGGCGGCCAGCCGAAGAGGTAGACGCAGACCTTGCCCATGGCCGCCGACACCCAGGCGACCACGAACATGTTCATGAACGTCTGCCAGCCCGCCAGCCAGCCGCGCAGCAGCTCGGCGCCCATGCCCGAGTAACGCAGGCTTTGCCATTCCGCCTGGCTCATCGCCAGCGAGCGGCGGAAGATGCGGGTCGAGACGAACGGCGAGACCGCGCACCAGGCGCTGAAGAAGGGGTACCAGATCCCCCGCATGCCCCACTTGTAGATGGTGCCGGTGATCCACATCGGGGTGTCGGTGGCGGTGTGGGTGGCGTAGACCGAGGTGGCAGGCAGCCACCACGGCAGGCCGCGGCCGGCGAGGAAGAAGTCGGCCTCGCTGCGCTTCCCCAGGCGGTAGAAGACGACGCCACAGAGGATCATAAGGGCTATGAAGAGGCCGGTCCAGATCCAGTCCAAAGGCACGAATTGGACGAACGAGGGGGTGTTCGACATGCGGTTCTCCTGCGGTCGCGGCGGGTCCGACGGGAAGCCTTCCCACGCCCGGGACGTCGTCGATGGGGCGAGCCGGGCGCTAGTCTTCCACGCCGCTCTCGGCCGATTCAAGACCTTGGAGCGAAAAATCCGCGTAAAGGTCTTGACAAAAGGTGCCCGGCGCGTTCATATAGCACCGCACAGGCTAAAACGATTTAACGGCGACCATCAGCGTCGACGCACGGAGGACCTATGCGCAGAAAGCAGCAGCTCGTACTCATCCTGCTTCTCGTCGTCATCTCTGTTCCCGCGCTCGCCCAGAGGCAATCGGCGACCATCCGCGGCACGGTGACGGACGAGACCGGCGCCGTGCTCCCGGGGGCCACGGTCACGGTGACGGGCACCGACACGGGCCTGAGCCGGGTCGTGTACACGAACCCGTCGGGCATCTTCACCTTCGACCTGCCGGTGGGCACCTACTCCCTCACGGTGGAGCTCGAAGGCTTCAAGAAGGCGGTGGTGAGCGCCATCGAGCTCAACGTCGCCGACGAGCGGCGCCTGGACGTCGGTCTCGAGCTCGGCGACGTCGTCGAAGAGATCACGACGACCGCCTCGGCGATCCACGTGGAGACGATCGGCGGCGAAGTCACGGGCCTGGTCCGGGGCGAGCAGATCCGCGAGCTGCCCCTGAACGGCCGCAACTTCGTGCAGCTCACGCTGCTGATGCCCGGCGTTTCGGCGATCGACGGCTTCAACACCACGAACAAGGGGTTGATGACCGGCGTCGACATGTCGGTCAGCGGCAGCGCGGTGACCAACAACCTGTGGACGATCGACGGCGCCAACAACAACGACGTCGGCTCGAACCGCACGATCCTGGTCTATCCCTCCATCGACGCGATCGAGGAGTTCAAGATCCACCGCAACGCTTACGGCGCCGAGTTCGGGCAGGCGGCCGGCGGCCAGATCAACATCGTGACCCGCGGCGGCACCAACCAGCTCAGCGGCAGCGCCTCGTACTTCCGCCGCGACGACTCCTGGAACGAGCCCAACTACTTCCTCGAGCGCGCCGGGCTGGAGACCGAGCCCCTGGACCGCGACGACTTCGGCTGGACGCTCGGCGGCGCGATGGTCAGGGACAAGCTCCACTTCTTCGTCTCGCAGGAGTACAACTCGGAGACGCGGGGCATCGCCCGCGGCGGCTTCGTGCCCACCGCCGCGGAGCGCAACGGCGACTTCAGCGGCCCGCGGATCCCCGGCTGCTCGCCGCCCGTCCCGGTCGATCCGCTCACCGGACAGCCCTTCCCCGGCAACGTCATCCCGGCCGACCGCCTGAGCGACGCCGGGCTCTCCTTCCTGCGCCTCTATCCGCTTCCCAACGTCACGCCCGGGGCCGGCGACTGCAACAACTGGGTCGCCGCCGTGTCGACGCCGATCGACTTCCGCCAGGACAACCTGCGCTTCGACTGGAGCGTGACCGACCGCTCGCGCCTGATGGTGCGCTTCACCCAGGACGACTGGGACAACGGTTCGCCCAACGGCGGCGCGGAGAACGGCCTGTGGGGCGACGACCCCTTCCCGGCCGTGGACTCGAACTGGGACCAGCCGAGCCATTCCTTCGTCGTCCAGCTCAACCAGACCATCGGCTCGAAAGCGGTGAACACGGTCCAGTACTCGTTCTCGGGCAACCAGATCAACATCACCCGCGGCGGCGACGATCCGGGGCTCAACGCCGAGATCACCGCCGCCATCCCGGCCCTCTTCGGCGACAAGGCGGGCGGCTCCGACGTCAGCCATCCCGTCTTCTGGGGCGGCCAGGGCTACGCGGCGCTGTGGAACGCGGCGCCGTGGAACAACAAGCAGGACCTGCACGTGCTCAAGGACGACTACCACCGCGTCTTCGGCAAGCACTGGGTCAAGGTCGGCGCGCTCTACAGCCAGAACAAGAAGAACGAGCTCATCGGCGGCGCCTCGGCCGCCGAAGCGCCGGCCTTCTGGGGCTCGGCCGGGCTCGACGGCTGGGGCGGCACGAGCGGCAACATCCTCGCCGACTTCCTGCTCGAGGACATGACCTTCGGCTTCTCCGAGATCGGCTTCCAGCCCAACAGCCGGGTCCGCTGGGAGGACCTCGAGGTCTACGTGGGCGACTCCTGGCAGGTCGGCCCGAACATGACCCTCGACCTCGGCTTGCGCTACTCGCGCTACTTCGAGCCCTACTCCGAGGACGACAACATCGCCGGCTTCCGGCCCGAGCTCTTCGATCCCGCCCTCGGCAGCGACCCGTGCAACGGCCTGCTGGTGGCGGGCAGCGCCGACCCGTGCGCCGAGGCCGGCTTCCTCGGCGGCACCGCGGGGCCGCGCTCGCTGGTCGACGACGACACCGACAACCTCGCGCCGCGCCTCGGCTTCGCCTGGGACGTCTTCGGCACCGGCAAGAGCGCGCTGCGGGCCGGCTTCGGTCAGTTCTACCAGCGCAATCGCGTCAGCGTCGCGGTGGAGGCCGCCAACAACCCGCCGTTCATCGCCCGGCAGACGGGCATCCGCAAGCTCGACGAGACCGCCGAGCCCTGCGGGGGTTGTTTCTCGCTGGGCTTCGGCTTCCCCGCCCGCGGCCTGGCGGCGGACTTCCCGACCCCCTACGAGTGGCACTGGAACGTCATGTGGGAGCAGGAGCTGCGGCCCAACATGACGGTCGAGTTCGGCTACGTGGGCAGCCGCGGCGTCCACCTGCTGCGCCGCTACGACCTCAACCAGGTGCCGGCGGGCGACAACAACGGCAACGGCGTCAGCGACCGCCTCGAGTGGGTGCGGCTTTCCGGCGACGGCGCCGCCCAGGGCAACCTGCGCCCCTTCTCGGCCTTCGGCAACAACACGATCCTGTTCTGGGAGAACGACGGCAAGTCGATCTACCACTCCCTGCAGGCGCACTTCGTGACCCGCTTCGGCCGCGGCTCGCACTTCCAGGCCTCCTACACCTGGTCGGACTCGGAAGCCGACGACCCGCTGACCGACTCCGGCGCCGGCACCTTCCCCGGGATGGTCACCGACCTCAGCGACCCGGACCTCGACTACGCTCACTCGGGCATCCACCGCGAGCACGTGGCCAACGCCAGCCTGGTGATGTTCACGCCGGACTTCGCCGACAAGAACGCGTTCGTCAAGAACGTCTTCGGCAACTGGCAGATCGGCACCATCGTGCTGTGGTCCACCGGCACGCCGATCACCGTCTACACCGGCACCATCCCCGGCCTCAGCGACGGCGGCTCGGGCACCGGCTTCAACGGCAACCAGCGGCCGAACCTCACCGGCCAGCCGTGCCGCGGCGGCAGCACCGACATCAGCTTCCTGAACCCTGACGCCTTCACCCTCGAAGGCTTCGAGCTCGGCTCGATCGGCAACGCCGGCCGCGGCGTCTGCACCGGCCCGAGCTTTTTCCAGGTCGACCTGTCGCTCTACAAGAACATCCGCATCACCGATCGGTTCAACCTGCAGTTCAGGTTCGAGGTCTTCAACGTCTTCGACCGCACCAATTTCCTGAACATCGACAACACGCTCGATCCGATCAGCGTGACGCTGGACAACCCGGACCAGGCGCAAGCCACGCGGATCGTCAGCTACGAGATCCCGGCCAACTTCGGCCAGGCGACCCGGGCGCGCGATCCTCGCCAGGTCCAGCTCGGCCTGCGCCTCACCTGGTAGGCGGCCGAACCGGTCCGGTAGCGGCCTACGCCTCTGTGCGGCCGCCGGCGCCCCGGGCGCTGGCGGCCGGTTGGTCGCGGTCCGCCCTCCCCTTCGATCCGCGACGCGGGAGGGCGCCCGCCGAACGAGCCCGTCGCACCCGGCAACGCGCCGAGGAGACCCTCCATGAAGCGATTCGTTCTCATCTGCTGCGTCCTGACGCTCGCGGCCTGTGACTCCGGGACCACCGAAGACTCCGGGACCACCGCAACGCAAGCTCCACCCGCGACGGCGGCGGCGCAGACCCTGTCGTTGACCCGCTTCGACGCGCAGGTCGACGAGCTGCTGGCCGACATGACCCTTGACGAAAAAGTCGGCCAGATGACCCAGGCCAACATCAGCGCTCTCGTCGACGAGGCGGACATCGAAACCTACTTCCTGGGCTCGCTCCTCTCCGGCGGCGACTCCGACCCGTCGCCCGAGAACACGTTCGACGACTGGCGCGAGATGGTCGACCGCTACCAGTCGCGGGCATTGAAGACGCGGCTCGGCATCCCGATCCTCTACGGGGTCGACGCGGTCCACGGCCACTCGAACGTCGTCGGCGCGGTGATCTTCCCCCACAACGTCGGTCTCGGCGGCGCCGGCGACGCCGAGCTCGTGGAGCGGGTCTACCGCGCCACCGCGGTCGAGGTGCGCGCCACCGGCATCAACTGGAACTTCGCTCCCGCCGTGACGGTGCCGCGCGACGAGCGCTGGGGCCGCACCTACGAGGGCTTCAGCGAGAATCCGGAGCTGGTGGCCGAGCTCGGCGCGGCGGCGGTGCGCGGCCTCCAGGGCGAGGGCCTCGGCGACCCGCTGGGGGTGCTCGCCTGCGCCAAGCACTACGCCGGCGACGGCGGCACCGTCTTCGGCACCGGCACGGCGCGCGAGGGCGGCGGCAACTGGCCCCTCGACCGCGGCGACGTCCGGCTCGACGACGCGCGGTTCCGCGAGATCCACCTGCCCGGCTACCCGGCGGCCATCGCCGCCGGCGTCGGCTCGATCATGCCCTCCTACAGCAGTTGGAACGGCCTCAAGTGCTCGGGCAACAAGTACCTGCTCACCGACGTCCTCAAGGGGGAGCTGGGCTTCGAGGGCTTCCTGATCTCCGATTGGGCGGCCATCGACGAGCTGCCCGGCGACTACGCGAGCGACGTCGAGCAGTCGATCAACGCCGGCATGGACATGGTGATGGTGCCGGACCGCTACCGCGAGTTCTTCGCCACCCTGAAGAAGCTGGCCGAGGATGGCCGGGTGCCGATGGAGCGCATCGACGACGCCGTGCGGCGGATCCTGCGGGTAAAAATTGCCATGGGCCTGATGGAGGAGGGTCGCTCGCACCTCGCCGACCCCGGTCTCGAGGCGCGCTTCGGCAGCGACGAGCACCGCCAGCTCGCGCGCGAGGCGGTGCGCAAGTCCCTGGTGCTGCTCAGGAACGAGGGCGCGACGCTGCCGCTCGCCAAGGACCTGGCGCGCGTCCACGTGGCGGGCTCGAGCGCCGACGACGTGGGCCGCCAGTGCGGCGGCTGGACGATCAAGTGGCAGGGCGAGGGCGGCGAGGTGACGAGCGGCACCACGATCCTCGAAGCGATCCGCGCCACCGTGGCCGCGGGCACCGAGGTGACCTTCTCGGAGGACGGCTCGGGCGCCGCCGGCGCCGACGTGGCCGTGGTGGTGATCGGCGAGGAGCCCTACGCCGAGATGTTCGGCGACCGCGAAGACCTCTCCCTCGCCGCGGCCGACGCGGCGGCGGTCAAGGCGGCCGCCGACGCCGGCGTGCCGGTGGTGGTGGTGCTCCTCTCGGGCCGCCCGATGGTTCTCGGCGAGACGCTCGAGACGAGCGACGCCTTCGTGGCCGCCTGGCTGCCGGGCACCGAGGGCCAGGGGGTAGCCGACGTGCTCTTCGGCGACTTCGCGCCGACCGGCAAGCTCTCCTACACCTGGCCGCGCTCGAACGACCAGCTCCCGATCAACGTCGGTGACGAGGACTACGATCCGCTCTTTCCCTACGGCTTCGGCCTGACCTGGTAGAAGCGCCTCTTCTTCGACCAGGAGGAGACGTCATGCCACGGATCGACCTGCGAGCCCAGGCCACCCGGCGCACGCCGGAGGAGCTGGTGGCGCACCTCGGCGGCTTCGAGCTCGACCTCAAGTTCTCGGCCGGCATCTGGTACTTCTCGCCGTTCCACAGCCGCTTCCACGGCAAGTACAAGCCCGACCTCGAGCTCGAGCGGCGGCTCGAGATCGCCGCCAGCCTCAAGGACTACGGCCTCGCCGCGCTCGAGGCCCACTATCCCAACGAGATCGACGAGGACAACGTGGACCTGTGGCAGCGCTTCGCCGCGGACACCGGCATCCGGCTGCTCACGGTGATCCCGCTGCTCTTCTACGACCCGGAGTTCGAGCACGGCTCGCTGTCGAGCCCGCTGCCCGGGCCGCGCCGCCACGCCGTCGAGCGCACGGTCCGCGCGCTGCGCCTCGGCCAGGAGGTCGACGCTGATTTCTCGGTGGTTTGGCCGGGCATCGACGGCTACGAGAACCCCTTCGGGATCGACTTCGCGGCGATGCGCCGGCGCTTCGCCGAGGGCCTCGCCGAGGCCATGGACGCCGTGCCCGGCGCCCGCGTGGCCTTCGAGCCCAAGCCCTACGAGCCGCGCGGACGCATCCTCTACGGCACCACGCCCGAGGGCGTGCTCCTGGGCCACCAGGTCGAGGCGTTGCTCGGCGCCGAGGAGAACCGGAAGCTCCTGGCCGAGGGCCACAAGCTCCTGTGCATGAACCCGGAGGTCGGGCACGTGCTGATGGGATTCGAGGACCTGCCCTACGCCCTGAGCTGGCCGCTCTCCGAGGGCCGCCTCGCCCACACCCACTGGAACAGCCAGCCGCTCGGCAACTACGACCAGGACCTCAACGTGGGCGTGGTCGCGCCCGAGCAGACGGAGGCCGGCCTCTACACGCTCAAGATGCACGGCTACAGCGGCTACTTCGGCATCGACGTCCATCCCGAGCGCATGCCGGTGGACGTCGCGGTCAAGAACTCGATGGACGCCCTGCGCGCCGCCAACGACCGGATCAACGGCCTCGACCACGCCAGGATCGTCGAGGCGGTGACGCGGCCCGACGTCCACCGCGGCTGGATCGAGGCCCACCTGATCCGCCGGCGCGCGCCGCATCCTGAACGGCTGGCGCCGCTGGCGGCGGCGATCCGCACGGTAGGAGGTTGAGGAGGTGCGCGCCGTCCTGCTATTGCTCTTGGCCTCCTCCGTCTTCGCCCAGGAGGTCCCCCTCTACAAGGACGCCTCACAGCCGGTCGACGCCCGCGTCGCCGACCTGCTGGCGCGCATGACGCCCGCGGAGAAGGTCGCCCAGCTCCTCTGCATCTGGGAGGACAAGAACGAGCTCCTGGACGACGACGGCGTCTTCGTCCCCGCGAAGGCCGCCGAGCGCCATCCGCACGGCCTCGGCCACGTCGCCCGGCCCTCGGACAACCGCAACCGCGGCGAGGCCGGCGTGACCCCCACCCGCACGCCGGCCGAGACCGTGGAGCTGGTCAACGCGATCCAGCGCTACCTGGTGGAGCAGACGCGCCTCGGCGTTCCGGCCCTGATGCACGAGGAGGGCCTGCACGGCTTCCAGGCCCGCCACGCCACCGTCTTCCCCCAGGCCATCGCGCTCGCCGCCACCTGGGACCCCGCCCTCGTCGAGCGGGTCTATGCCGTCGTCGCCCGCGAGATCCGCTCGCGCGGCGCCCACCTCGTGCTCTCGCCCGTCCTCGACGTGGCGCGCGATCCGCGCTGGGGACGCATCGAGGAGACCTACGGCGAGGACTCCTTCCTGGTCGCCGAGATGGGGCTGGCCGCGGTGCGCGGCTTCCAGGGCCCGGCCCTGCCGCTCGCCGAGGGCAAGGTCTTCGCCACCCTCAAGCACATGACCGGCCACGGCCAGCCCGAGAGCGGCACCAACGTCGGCCCGGCGCAGATCTCCGAGCGCGTGCTGCGCGAGGTCTTCTTCCCGCCCTTCGAGCGGGCCGTCAAGGAGGCCGCCGCGATGGCCGTCATGGCCTCCTACAACGAGATCGACGGCATTCCCTCCCACGTCAACTCCTGGCTGCTCGAGCAGGTGCTGCGCGGCGAATGGGGCTTCGAGGGTCTCGTCGTCGCCGACTACTACGCGATCAGCCAGCTCCACACCCACCACCGGGTCGCGAGCTCGCTCGAGGAGGCGGCGGCGCGCGCCCTGGCGGCCGGCGTCGACGTCGAGCTGCCCAATCCCGCGGCCTTCCCGAAGCTCGCGGACCTGCTGGACGAAGGACGGGTGGAGGCGGCCGCCGTCGACCGCGCCGTGGCCCGCGGATTGCGCGCCAAGTTCCTCGCCGGGCTCTTCGAGAAGCCCTACGCCGACGCCGGCGACGCGGAGCGCGTGACCGGCGCCGACGACGCGCGCCCGCTCGCGCTCGCGGCGGCCGAGAAGGCCGTCGTCCTGCTCAGGAACGACGGCCTGCTGCCGCTCGACGCGGAGCGGCTCGAGAGGATCGCGGTGATCGGTCCCAACGCCGCCGAGACCATCCTCGGCGGCTACTCCGACGTGCCGCGCCGGACCGTGAGCCTGCTCGACGGCGTGCGCGCGCGCGCCGGCGACGCCGAAGTCGTCTTCGCCCAGGGCGTGAGCATCACCGAGGACCGCAACTGGTGGGCCGACGAGGTGACGCTCGCCGACGCCGAGGAGAACCGGCGGCTGATCCGCGAGGCGGCGGCGGCGGCGCGCGGCGCCGACGTCGCCATCGTCGCCGTGGGCGACAACGAGCAGACCAGCCGCGAAGGCTGGAGCGAGACCCACCTCGGCGACCGCACGCGCCTCGACCTGGTGGGGGAGCAGCAGGAGCTCGTGGAGGCGGTGGCCGCGACCGGCGTGCCGACGGTGGTCGTCCTGGTCCACGGCCGGCCGCTGGCGGTGACCTGGATCGCCGAGCACGCGCCCGCGGTCGTCGACGCCTGGTACCTCGGCCAGGAGACCGGCACCGCCCTCGCCCGGGTCCTCTTCGGCGACGTCAACCCCGGCGGCAAGCTGCCGGTCACCGTCCCCCGCTCCGTCGGCCAGCTCCCGCACTTCTACAACCACAAGCCCACGGCCCGGCGCGGCTACCTCTTCGACACGACCGAGCCCCTGTGGCCCTTCGGCTTCGGGCTCTCCTACACCACCTTCGCGCTGGAGAACCTGGAGCTCTCCAGCGCCGAGATCAAGCCCGCGGAGACGACGACGGTTTCGGTCGAGGTCGTCAACACCGGCGGACGCGCCGGCGACGAGGTCGTGCAGCTCTACGTGCGCGACCTCTACAGCTCGGTGACGCGGCCGGTCAAGGAGCTCAGGGGCTTCGAGCGCGTGACGCTGGCGCCCGGCGAGCACCGCAAGGTGACGTTCGAGGTCGGTCCCGAGGCGCTGCGGATGTGGGACGGCGCGATGCGGCGGGTGGTGGAGCCCGGCGACTTCGAGGTCCTGATCGGCACCAGCTCCGCCGACCTGCAGTCGATCGCCCTCACCGTCCTGCCGGAGTGAGATGCCGCGCCTGCTCGGCATCGACGTCTCGACCACGGCGACCAAGGCCGTAATCGTCGATGAGGCCGGCCGCGTCGTGGCGTCGGCGGCGGCGTCCTACGGCCTGTCGACGCCGCGGCCTTTGTGGGCCGAGCAGGACCCGGCGCAGTGGTGGCAGGCGGCCCAGGCGAGCATCCGGCGGGCGCTCGAGACCGCCGGGGCGCCGGCGGTCGCCGCCGTCGGTCTCACCGGCCAGATGCACGGCCTGGTGCTCCTGGGCGAGGGCGACGAGGTGCTGCGGCCGGCGATCCTGTGGAACGACCAGCGCGCCGCCGCCGAGTGCGGCGAGATGCGCGCCCGCCTCGGCCTCGAGCGACTGGTCGCGATCACCGGCAACGACGCTTACCCCGGTTTCACCGCGCCCAAGCTGCTGTGGGTGCGCCGCCACGAGCCCGACGTCTACCGGCGGATCCGCCGAGTGCTCTTGCCCAAGGACTACCTGCGCCTGCGCCTCACCGGCGCCTGCGCCACCGACCGCGCCGGCGCCGGCGGCACCCTGCTGCTCGACCTGGCGGCGCGCGACTGGTCCGACCTCGTCCTCGACGCTTTCGAGATCCCCCGCGGCTGGCTGCCGCCGACCCACGAAGGCACCGAGGTTACGGGCGGCGTGAGCGCCGCGGCGGCGGCGGCGACCGGGCTGGCCGTCGGCACGCCGGTGGTCGCCGGCGGCGGCGACCAGGCGGCCCAGGCGGTGGGCGTCGGTGCCGTGGACGAAGGCGTGGTGGCGCTCACCCTCGGCACCTCGGGCGTCGTCTTCGCCTCCTGCGAGCAGCCGCGCGTCGAGCCCGCGGGACGCCTCCACGCCTTCCCCCACGCGGTGCCCGGCCGCTGGCACGTGATGGGCGTGATGCTCTCCGCCGCCGGATCCCTCGCCTGGCACCGTGACGTGACCGCGCCGGGGACGGACTTCGACGCCCTCATCGCCGCGGCGGCGGCGGTGGAGCCGGGAGTCGAGGGCCTCCTGTTCCTCCCCTACTTGTCGGGCGAGCGCACGCCGCACGCCGATCCGCGGGCGCGCGGCGCCTTCGTGGGCCTGACCCTGCGCCACGGCCGCGCCCACCTCACCCGCGCCGTGCTCGAGGGCGTGGCCTGCGGCCTGCGCGACAACCTGGCGCTGATTTCGGCGGTCGGCCTCGCCGCGCCGAGCGAGGTCCGTCTCTCCGGCGGCGGCGCGCGCAGCCCGGTGTGGCGCCGCATCCTCGCCGACGTGCTCGGCGTCGACCTGGTGGCCATGGAGGCGGAAGAGGGCGCCGCCTTCGGCGCCGCGCTGCTGGCCGGCGTCGGCGCCGGCGTGTGGCCGGACGTCGCCGCGGCCTGCGCCGCCGCCGTCCGCCGCGGCGAGACCACGCGCCCCGACCCGGCGGCCCGCGCGGTCTACGACGACGTCTACGGGCACTTCCGGGCCTGCTACCCGGCGCTGCGTCCGCTGTTTTCAACCCGTTCCCAGGAGGAGACGTCATGATGAGCTTCTTCGGCGTGTTCGAGTGGTTGCTGATCGCCCTGGTCCTGCTCGCCCCCCTCTCCGTTCTTCAGGCGGAGGAAGCGGCGCCCGAGCTCGACCTCGAAGAGTGGACGGTGGACGAGAAGGCCTCGTTGACGACGGGCAAGAGCATGTGGGAGACCCGCGACCTCCCCGAGCGCGGTCTGGCCCCGGTGTGGATGGCCGACGGTCCCGTGGGCCTGCGCAAGAGCACCGGCATGGAGGTGTCCGAGAGCTTGCCGGCCACCTGCTTCCCCTCGGCGGCGGCGATGGCGGCCACCTGGAACGCCGAGCTCGTCGAGCGGGTGGGGGCCGCCATCGGCGCCGAGGCGCGCGCCCACGGCGTGACCCTGCTCCTGGGGCCCGGGCTCAACCTCAAGCGTCATCCCCTGGGCGGGCGCAACTTCGAGTACTACAGCGAGGACCCCCTGCTCGGCGGCCTCCTCGCCGCCGCCTTCGTGCGCGGCGTGCAGTCGACGGGCGTGGGCGCCACCGTCAAGCACTTCGCCGTCAACAACCAGGAGCACCGCCGCATGCTCATCGACGCCCGCGTCGCGGAACGGCCCCTGCGCGAGCTCTACCTGCGGGGCTTCGAGATCGCGGTCCGGGAAGGACGTCCGGCCGCGGTGATGTGCGCCTACAACCGCGTCAACGGCACCGCGGCGTCGGCGAACGGCCGTCTCCTGACCGAGATCCTGCGCGGCGAGTGGGGCTTCGACGGGCTCGTGGTCTCCGACTGGGGCGCGGTCGACGATCCCGCCGCCGCCCTCGCCGCCGGCCTCGACCTCGAGATGCCGGGCAACCCGCTGACGCCGCCGCGCGTGGCCAAGGCCGTGGCCGACGGCAAGCTCGCCGCCGCCGACCTCGACCGGGCCGCCGCCAACGTCCTGCAGCTCGCGGCGCGGCAGGCCGCGCTCGGCGAGCCCTCCCCCGTCGACGACGCGGCCCATCACGAGCTGGCCCGCGAGGCCGCCGCCGAGGCCGTCGTCCTGCTCGCCAACGACGGGCTGCTGCCGCTCGGACCGGACGCCCCGCGCCGCGTCGGCGTCCTCGGCAAGCTCGCCTTCGCGCCCCGCATCCAGGGCGTCGGCAGCTCCCAGATCAACCCCCTCCATCTCGACGTGCCGTGGACTTTCATCGACGAGATCGGCCGCCGCCAGGGCCACGACGTCGCGGCGTGGGAAAGCGGCTACGCCGAGGCCGGGCTGAGCGCGGACGAGCGCGACGGCGTCCGGCGCTTCGTGGCCGGCCTGGACGTGGCGCTGGTCTTCGCCGGCCAGCCGGCCTCGCACGACGCCGAGGCCTGGGACCGTCCCTCGGCGAGCCTGGCGCCGGCCGACCGCGAGCTGATCGCGGCGGTCCGGGAGGCCGGCAAGCCCTTCGCCGCCGTCCTCGTCGGCGGCGGCGCCATGGACGTGGGCGCGCTGGACGCCGACGCCTTGCTCATGGGCTGGCTCGGCGGTCAGGGCTTCGGCGGCGCGGTGGCCGAGGTGCTCTTCGGCGAGCGCTCGCCCTCCGGCAAGCTCTCCGAGACCTTCGCCCACGAGATCGCCGACCACCCCAGCGCGATCAACTTCCCCGGCGGCCCCCACGCGGTCGACTACGGCGAGGGGTTCTACGTGGGCTACCGCTACTTCCAGACCTTCGGCCGCGACGTCGCCTTCCCGTTCGGCCACGGCCTCTCCTACACGACGTTCGAGTACGCGGACGCCGCGGCGCCCACGACTCTCGACTCCCTCGACGCGGGCTTCGACGTGACCGTGACCGTGACCAACACGGGCGAGCGCCGCGGCGCGGAGACCGTCCAGGTCTACCTGCGCCACCTCGATCCGTCGCTGCCGCGGCCGGACCGGGAGCTCGCGGGCTTCCGGAAACTGGCGCTCGAGCCGGGCGAGAGCCGCCGGTTCACGATCCACGTCGACGCCGACCGTCTCGCCTACTACCACGACGTCCACGGCCGCTGGGTAATCGAGCCCGGCCGCTACGAGGTCCTGGTGGCCGCCTCGGCCGCCGACGTGCGGGCCACCCTGCCGCTCGAGGTCACGGCGGGCACCCTGCCGCCGACGCTCTACACCCTGGACCACACCCTCGGCGAGCTCTACGCGGACCGTCAGGGCCGGGCGATCGTCGACTTCATCCTCGAGCAGATGCGCCGGCCGCCGCTGTCGGAGTCCGCGCCGGACGACTTCATGGCCGCCGTCTTCCGCGACCTGCCCTTCCGCAAGCTCGCGAACTTCTCGGGCGGCGCGGTGACGCCGGAGATCCTCCACGGGCTGCTCTTCATGGTCAACGGCGACATGGATCCCGCGGCGCTGACCGAGATGCTGCGGCAGTCGCGCCCGCCGCCGAGGAGTACGCCCGGACCCACCAGCTCACCGTCAACGAGCTGGTAGACCGGCATCTCCGGGAGTTGCGAGCTCGCACGGCGACGAGCGTCCGCCACGCCCACCGACGGCTGTCGGCGGACGCGACACGGTTCACCCCCCGAAGACGAGGACGAGCTGCGCCCACCCGGCGACGAAGCCGAGCACCGCGCCGGTGAGGATGAGCTTCATCTCGTCCTCCTGGAAGCACGGACGCAGCAGGTCCTGGAACTCGTGCGGCGGCAGCGCCTCCATGCGCTCGCGCAGCAGCTCCTCGATCACCTTCGCCCGCTCGCTGATGAACGGCCAGTGGTCGAACGGGTCGGTCGACGCCGCCACCGCCTTGTCGCCGATCGCCGCCTTGATCTCTTCCCACTTCTCGCCGCTGACCGTCAGCTCGGTCCACGCCCGGAAGCCCTCCACCGCCTCGTCGGCGATGGGGCGGATGTGCTCGCGGATGAGCGCCTCGACGCGGTCGCGGCGCGGGCCGTAGAGCATGGCGTAGACCAGGTGCTGCACCGTGAGGATCTCGGTGGTCACCAGCCGGCACCACACCCGGGCGACCTCTTTCTGACGCTTGAGGAACAGGCCCTGGAGCGTCCACGGGCCGATTCTGCGCGGGCGCAGGGGGCGAAAGATGATGTTGATCGCGAACCAGTTGGTGGCCCAGCCCACGATCACGCCGAAGACCGGCAGCACCCACCAACCCTTGTAGAAGATCCACACTCCGAGCTGCACGAGGCCGAAGAGGAAGCCGAAGTAGGCGCCCGAGCGGATGATGAACTTGAACTCCACTTTTCCCGCTTCCAGGAAGAGACGGTTCAAGAGGTCCTTGTCGCCGTCGAGGCGACGCGTCAACATGTCCTTGAAATCGATCAGCTCCTCGAAGCGCTCCGCCATCTCGAGCATCAGGTTGCGCACGAGACGCGGCATTTCCTCGCGCACCCGGCGGTAGAGGGTCTCCTTGAAGGCCTGGGGCAGGAGCTGCCACATGGCGGGGTGGCTGTAGAACATCACCTCGTCGGTGTAGCGCGGCAGGCGCCGGTCGATCACCTCGGCGACGTGGGCGGCGATCTTGTCGGGGCCCATGGTCTTGAAGACCTCGCCCAGGGATCCGAGGCGGAACATGGTCTTGTCGACGAAGATCTCGGCCATCTTGGCCGCCTTCGAGGGGATGATGCCCTGCCAGCCGAGCCAGGGCCTCACGCCCACGAACTCGAGCGGCTTGAAGGTGAGCTCTATCGCCACCCAATTCGTGCTCCAGCCCACGAAGGCGGCCACGAAGGGGATGCTGACGTGCTTCCACAGCTCGGGGTCGAGGAGTCTTTCCAGCAATGGGGCGGCTCTTCCAGGGTCTACTTCCCGCGCCGCAGGGGGAGCAGGACGCCGACGATCATGAGCAGGGTCCACAGGGGCCAGGGGCCGTCGAAGCCGGCGAGGATGGCCCCCGCTACCAGGCAGAAGCCGCCGAAGAGCGTCGCCCGCATGCCGGCGACGGGGTTGGCGGCCGGCGGACGCTTGACCGCCTGCTCGACGAGCTTGAGGCCCTCGGTTACCAGCCGCGGCGTCTTGGCGAGCGCGTCGGCGAGCTCGGGCAGCGCGCTCAGGCTCTCCTGCGCCAGCCGCAGGCCGCCGAAGCGCTCGAGCAGGATGCGGTTGACGTACTTGCGCGAGAGCTGGGCCACGTCGAAGTCGCCGAGCAGCACGTGCCCGACCGCCTCGAAGGTCACCAGCGCCTTGACCATGAGCACCATCTCCACCGGGAAGTACATGCGGTGGCGCGCCGCCTTGCCCACCGACTCCAGGATCAGCCGCCCGAGCGAGTACTGGTTGAAGCGCGCCCGGTGCGCCCAGCGCCGGCAGACGTCCTCGACGTCGCGGCGGAAGCCGGCCGGATCGGAGCCGGGGCCGGTCTCGGCGATCGTGGCCAGCGAGCTGGCGGCGCTCTCGGCGTCGCCCATGACGAGGCTGAAGTAGTAGTAGAGGAGGCCGCGCTTGAGGTCGCTGTCGAACCTCCCGACCATGCCCAGGTCGATGAAGGCGCACTTCGGCCCCGGCAGCACCAGGAGGTTGCCCGGGTGGAGGTCGGCGTGGAAGAAGCCGTCGCGGTAGAGCATGCGGATGATCGCTTCGGCGCCGAGCTCGACCAGGCGCCGCCGGTCCTCCTCGCGCAGCTCGCGGGCGCGCGGCTCGGTGGGCTTGATCCCGTCGACGTATTCCTGCACCAGCAGGCCCGCGCTCGAGAGCTCGCGGTAGACGCGGGGGAAAACGACGCCCTCCATGTCGCGGAAGCTGGCGGCGAAGGTCTCGGCGTTGTCGGCCTCGCGCGAGAGGTCGACCTCGCGCAGCGTGTACTCGCAGAACTCGCGGATCACCCGCCGCGGCTGGTAGCGGCCGAGGAAGAGCTGCAGGAAGACTCCCAGGAGACGCAGCAGCGCCGTGTCGCGCCGCAGGGTGGCGCGGATGCCCGGCTTGACGACCTTGAGGATCACCTGCTCGCCGTCCAAGGTGGTGGCGAGGTGGATCTGGCCGATCGAGGCGGAGCCGAGCGGGGTCGAGCGGACGTGGGCGAAGACCTCGACGACCGGACGGCCGAGGTGGCCTCTCACCAGCTCGAGGAAGCGCTCGTAGGGCACGGCGGGCAGGCGGTCGAGGAGGTTCTTGAGCTCGTCGGTGATCGGCCGCGGCAGCAGGTCCTCGCGCATGCTGAGGATCTGGCCGAGCTTGACGTAGGTCGGCCCCAGCATCTCCAGGCGCCGCCGGAGCTGGACCGGGAAGGGCTGGCGCCGCAGCTCGCGGTTGACGCCCAGGCGCAGCGGCGCCGAGACGAGGCGCAGCAGCAGGACCCAGAGCCGCCGCCGCTCCCGCCGCGGCAGCGAGCGCAGCCAGGCCGCCAGGCCGCCGAGGGCCAGGGCGGTGAGATGGCGCTGGGTCGCCAGGAAGCGGCGCAGCAAGCCGTGGCCGCCGGTGTCGACGAACTCGCCGTAGACCGGCTCGCCGCCGGGCTTCGGCGGATCGGGGATCCTGGCGAAAGCGGCGGGGGTCGACTCGTGCATGGGCGGCGCTGGCCTTGGGGAGAGGATCGTAGAATCTCACTGTAGCACCGTCCGGCGTTGAACCGCCGGCCACGCAATACCGTCCGTCGGCTTCCTGGCTTGTGTTTTGCAGACTTGAATTGAGAAAATGGGCTCCCACGCACGGGGGCCGCGAACCGAAAGGACTGGCGACACCATCATGAAGTCTCGAAACCCCGTCCTCACGTCACTCCGAGATGACGCGGCGGCGCCTAAAGGGGTCGGTCGATCGCCGTCCGTCCGTCGTCTCATCGCCTGCGCCGTGCTGGCGGCGGTGCTGTCGACCGCCATGCTCGCCCGCGCCCAGGCCAATCCCCTGATCTCGGACCCCTGGGCCCCGCAGCGCTCCGACATGGTCGAGAACCAGCTCAGGAAGCAGGGCATCAAGGAGCCGTCGATCCTGACGGCGATGCGCGACGTGCCGCGCCACCTCTTCGTGCCCGAGAGCCGGCAGGCGCAGGCCTACGCCGAAGCGCCGGTGGAGTTCGCCCCCGGCCAGGCACTGCCCCAGGCCTTCCTCTCGGCCCTGATGATCGAGCTCCTCGACCTCGATCGCCACGACAAGGTCCTCGAGATCGGCACCGGCTCGGGCTACGACGCCGCCGTGCTCTCGCGCCTGGTCCGCCGGGTCTACACCATCGAGATCGACCCGGCGGTGGGGCAGCAGGCGCGGCGCACCCTCGACCGTCTCGGCTACGACAACGTCCAGGTGCGGATCGGCGACGGCTATCGCGGCTGGCCGGAGGAAGCCCCCTTCGACGCCATCCTGGTGACCGCGGCCCCCGACCACGTGCCCGACCACCTGCTCGAGCAGCTCAAGGTCGGCGGCAAGATGGTGGTGGCGGTCGGCAGCCGGATGGTCCAGGACCTCACCGTGGTCACCAAGACCCCCGACGGCCCCGAGAAGCGCAAGATCAGCCCGGTGGTGATGACGCCGATGATCGAGCCCCAGGACGACTGATGCGGCGGGGGATCCTGGCGGCGGCCCTGGTGCTGCTCGCGGCGCCTGCCGCCGCCCAGCAGCGCCACCTCGGCGCGCCGGTCTACGACACCGAAGCGGAGACCACCCACCGCCAGATCTCCTGGGACGACTTCAAGAGCCGCGCCGCCGGGCGCGGCCTCAGCCGGTGGGGGGAGTGGGTGCTGCTGGCGACCCGGCTGCGGCTCGGGGGCTACGAGATCGGGACCCGCCGCGAGGACGGCGGCGAGTGGGTCGCGACGGCCACCGGGCTGAGGCCCTACGCGATGATGGAGAAGCTCCTCTCGGGCGCCAGCAGCGGCGGGCGCACGAAGAGCTCGCTGGCGCACCAGCAGCGCCTCTTCGACCTCGCCGAGGCGGTGGCGCGCCGCCTCGCCGTGGAGCTGGTCGGCGCTGCCGGCCGCGGCGAGCTGCCCTACGACGCCGAGCAGGACCTGCGCTACCAGATCGACACCGCCTTCGACCGCGCCCAGCGCGAGCTCACGGACCTGCAGCAGCGCTACACTGACGAGACCCGCGGCGGCGAGGACCGCGCCGAGGAGCGCCGCTGGGCCGAGGAGATCGCCCGCATGTTCGACGAGGCCACGGCGGCGCTGGCGGCGGCCCTGGGCGAGGGCGGCGATCCGTAGGAGCGCACGGCCCCCAGGCTGCCTTCGCCGGCGAGGAGTCCCCTCCCCCTGGACCCGGATCGGAAAAGGGGGAAGGGGACTTCTCCGCGCTTACGGACAGGTCGCGAAAGCGTCGGTGTCGGTGATCGACGGCGACGCCACGCCGAGGGGATTGAAGTACGTCTTCACGGTGTCGTTGTCGGTGTCGGTCACCGTGAGGGTGTACTCGACGTTGGTCGTCGCGGCGGCGAAGACCCAGTACCTGTCGTTGATCGAGCAGCCGCGGAGGACCTTGACCAGCATCTCCCAGTTATCGGGGCCGAAGAAGTAGAAGATGCCGGAGTCGTCGGAGCTGACCGGCACGACGTGGCCGGAGCCGGTCTGGTTCTGGAAGTCGCGCCAGACGACCTGGACCCGGAAGCGGCCTTCGTTGAGGCACATGGCGGTGTCGGTGGGCGTGCAGTTGGTGCTGCCGCCGCCGTCGCCGCCGAGCTCGCCCGAGAAGTAGCGCTGCGCGTGCTCAAAGGCTTCGGGGCCGATCACCGAGCCCATGAAGCGGCCCGGGATGTCGTCGGCGGGCGGGTGGATGCCACCGTAGATGCGCGAAAGGCTGGTCTCGTCGGCGGCGTCGCCGTACTTCGCCCATTGCAGGGTGACGTCGACGCTGGGGCCTTCCTCGAAGACCAGGAACTCGTTCTGCGGCGCCTCGAACTCTCCCAGACCGCCGGGGAAGAACTCGTCGCCGGTGTAGAGCGCGAGGACCGTGGCAGCGGTCCGCGAATAGGTGCTGTGTCCGGAGGTGTAGCCGGGGAACGGCGGGGTGACGAAGGTCGGGCGCTGGTACGGCCACCAGTTCTCGCAGAGGATCCAGCCCACGCCGGCGGTGTCGGTCTCCGGGTCGTCGATGAAGTCGGGGCCGCGCCAGGCATGGACGGCGATCTTGCCGACGGCGCCCGCGCCCAGGTGCGCGTGCCGCTCGCCCGGCTGGGTGGATTCGGTGGAGACCACCTCGATCCAGCCGTCGTGCAGGGTGATGCCGTCGGGATGGAAGGAGGGGCCGCTGGGGTTCGAGCTCTGGCCGTTGTCGCACATGTAGCGGATGGCCGAGACCGGCCGCACGGAGTCGTACCAGCCCTTGACGCCCCAGCAGGCGATGGCGACGTCGTGCATGGCGCCGCCCAGGGTCAGGTAGAGCTTGACGTCCCACTCGAGGTCGTCGACGGCCTGCCCCTTGGCGCCGCCGAGGCGCTTGACCAGGAGCGGATGGTCGGCGACGTAGTTGGCGATGGTGAACCAGTGCCCCGGCGGGGTCTCGGAGTCCGGCCCGTCGGCCCAGAACTCGGCGAGCACGCGGTAGTAGTCGCCGGCCGGCACGATCTGCGGCTCGTAGGGCTCGCCGGTCGCCGGGTTCTCGTCGTAGCCGGTGCCGTCGTTGGTGCCCAGGGTGCTGCCTCCCCGCGACGCCGGGCTGATGTCGATCATCACGCCGTCGGTGGGATCGAGCAAGCCGCTCCACTCGACCACCCGCTCGAAGGTGGAGCGGTACTCCGCGTCGCCCGCGCCCCCGAGCAGGGGCGGCGGCCCGGGATCGTGGTAGACCCAATAGTCGAAGCCGTCGCGCTCGTAGATCGTCAGGTCGTCGGCGTTCAGGGAAAAGGGCACGACCTGTCCCCACTCGGGGCTCAGGGCCGGCGGGAAACCGCCCGGGATCACGTTGCCGCCCTGGTCGATGAAGAAGTCGAGGGCCAGGGGCTGCCAGCGGTTGGGGTCGACGATGTCCGGATTGCCGGGCAGCGCCACCACCATCGGCGGGTTGACCGGCGAGTAGTGCTGGTTGGCGTAGCTGCCCTCCTCGTTGGCGCCGTCGGTGAGGCCGAACTCGATGTAGTGCTCGGCGATGCGGTTGCCCACCGCCGCCGGCGAGTTGCCGTCGGTCGAGGTGAAGTCCTTGTCGTACCCCAGCTCGTCCATTTTTGCGTCGAAGGAGGCCTGCGCGCCTTCGGAGTTCGGGGGAGGGTTCCTGAAGCGCCAGCTCAGAAGCCGGTAGGCCGCGAAGCTGATCGCCTCGTTGCGGGCCGCCGTGATGTTCGACGCGCCGCGCTTCTCGTGGTGCAGCCAGGTGCCCGCCACCGCGTCGTACGTCGCCCAGGCGTCGTACACCGCGGCGGACACGTGGAAGAGGTTGCGCGCGTGGACCGTGGGCCGCGCGAAGTCCTTGCGGATCGCGCCCAGCAGCTCTTCGTTCCACTGCCTGGCCACCGAGTGCTCCGGCGGCTCGCCCGCCTGGAGAGCGGGCGCGAGCGCCGCGAGGCACAGGAAGACGAGGCACAGGAAGACAAGACCGGTTTTCTTCGTCATCTCCATTCCTCTCCTTGGTTGGGGGGTTCTCGACCTGCGATGGGGAGGTCCTGGAAAGGAGCCCGGTGAGATCGAGCGGTTCGCCTTTGAGGAATCAACCTAGCACAAAAGGTGCCAGGCGAACCACCGCAAGACGAGCCGCCAGCGGTCACGCCTTGGTGCCGGAGAGGCCGGCGGCGGCCATACGATCCATGGCCGCCCTCATACGATCTATGGCTCGGCGCCCTCGAGCTCGGCGGAGAACGCGTCGAGAAGGGCGCTCTCGTCGTCGGCGCAGGAGACGCCCTGGGCCGCCCGCCGCGCCCGCACGGCGCTCATCAGGTAGCGCACGCGCTCGCCCCGCCGCAGGGCGCCGGCGTCGACGAGCTCGTCGAAGGCGTCGAGCAGGCACGTCAGGTGATCCCCGAGGCTGGTCTCGACGTCGGCGAAGCTGCACGGGATCTCGGGAAAGACGACCCGCTCCCCCGCCTTGACGTTGTAGAGCCGGTTGCGCACGCCGCCGGGCCAGTACACGTCGACGATGGCGCGCTCGGCGGCGCCGAGGCCGAAGTGGGCCGTGAGGGAGTCCTGCGAGGCGTAGCTCGAGCCGCCGAGCACCGGCAGCATGACGCCCGGGCCCGGGGTCTTCTCCTGCCGGAGCTGGACGACGGCGCCGATGCCGTCGCGGTTGGCGCGCCCGGCGGAGGTGATCCCCACCGTGCCCAGGGTCCGCACCTCGGCCCAGCGATTGCCGTTGCCGCCGCTCGACAGCTCGACCGCGAGCGTCCCCGCCTCGAAGGTCGAGCCCACCCACACCAGGAAGCCGTTGGCGTCGGGCTCGAAGTTCAAGTGGTAGAAGGCGGTGGCGTCGAAGGGCGAGCCCGCCGGCAGGTGCTGCGTCAGCTTCACGTCCGCGGGGATGTCGAAGTTCGACACCGAGACGACGTCGAGGAAACCGTCGGCGTCGAGGTCGCCCACCGCCATGCCCTGGACGTTGCGCCGCAGGTGGGTCGAGCCGGCCAGCGGCGCCGGGTCGTAGACGAACTCGGCCGAGCAGCCCGGGTTGCGCAGGACGACCCCGGGATTGGCGACGTCGATGCCCAGGCCGATGTCCATGCCGCCGTGGTAGATCACGTCGAGGTCGCCGTCGTTGTCGTAGTCGGCCGTCGAGGTGCCCCAGCCGAAGGGCGTGGTGACGAGGTCCCCCACGCCCGGATCGCTGAAGGTCACGGCGGCGCCTTCGGCGCGGCGGCCGAGGAACCAGCGGGAGGGCCGGAAGCCGGGACGCGCCGGGAACCCCGGCGCGTAGTCGCCGAAGTTGGTGGCGAAGAAGTCCATCACGCCGTCGCAGTTGTAGTCGCCGAAGGAGAAGCCCATCCAGGCCCCCGGCCGGGTGGCGCCGAAGACGTCGAGGCTGACGTCCGCGAGCCGCCCGGCGCCGTCGTTGGCGAAGACGTGGAGGAGCCCGCGGTCGACGCCGCCGTCGGCGGCGGGCGGGAAGCCCGACTGGTCGTCGGCGCTGAAGACGTCGACGTCGCCGTCGAGATCGTAGTCGGCCATGGCCACGGCCCAGGTCAGGCCGGCGGCGCCGGCGGCCTCCGGCGGGTAGCCGGCGAGGTCCTCGAGGCCGGAGGCGGCGCCGGCGTCGACGAAGACGTTGCCGCCGGCGTTGAGCAGGAGCTGGTTGTGCTGGTTGAGGGCGTAGCGCTCGACGTTGAGACCGCCGCTGTGGCTGAGGTCGTCGTAGGCGTTGGCGATCACCACGTCGAGGAGCCCGTCGCCGTCGACGTCGCCCATGGAGCAGCCCATGGCCGAGCGAACCTCGAGGGCGCCGACGCCGCTGGCCGCCGAAACGTCGTCGAAGGTACCGTCGCCGCGGTTCTCGAACAGGCGGTGAGGGGAGTTGTGCGAGAGCACCAGCAGGTCGTGGTCGCCGTCGTTGTCGAGGTCGCCGAAGCAGACGCCGGTGGAGTCCTGGTCCGCGGCGCCGACGCCGGCGGCCTCGCCGACGTCGACGAAGGTGGTGGCGCCGGTCTCGACGAGCTGGTTCGAGTAGAGGCTGTTGGCGGCGCCCGGACCGTTGGTGACGTAGACGTCGAGGTCGCCGTCGCCGTCGTGGTCGAAGAGCGCCACGCCCGGAGCCCCCCACGGCTTGACCGGCGTGTCGTCGTGCTTGGCGGAGGTGTAGGGCGGGTCGAGCTTGATCGCGTCGAACTTGGCCTTGGACTCCGAGGGCGCCCGGCGGTAGGCGATGCCGGCGCCGTCGCCGGCGGCCACGTCGGTGAAGGTCACGCCGCCTTCCTGGGCGCGCGCGGAGAGCAGCGGCGTGAGGAGATCGAGGCGCTTGAACTCGCCGTCGACGGCGCAGGCTCGCTGCCCGGAGTCGCGCCGCGCCCTGACGGCGCTCACCAGGAAGCGCGCGCGCTCGCCGGCGCCGATCACCCCGGCGTCCACCAGCTCGTCCAAGTTGTTGAGCAGGCAGGCCAGGTAGCCGCGCAGGGTCAGCGCCTCGTCGTCGATGCTGCACGGGATCTCGGGGAAGACCACGCGCTCGCCGGACCTGACGTCGTAGAGCCGGTTGCGCGCGCCGCCGGGCCACAGCACCTCGACCGTGCCGCCGGCGGCGGAGCCGAGGCCGAAGTGGGCGGCGAGCGCGTCCTGGGAGGCATAGCTCGAGCCGCCGACGATCGGCAGCATGGTGCCCGGCTCCGGCCGCGCGTCCGACCAGAAGCGCACCACCGCGCCGATGCCGTCGCGGTTCACGCGGCCTCCGCTCGTCAGGCCCACGGCGCCTACGGTGCGCACCTCCACCCAGCCGTTGCCGTTGCCGCCGCTCGACAGCTCCACCGCGAGGGTGCCGTCGTCGAAGGTCGAGCCCACCCATTCGAATCCGGTGCCGCCGGGCGGGACCTCGAAGCTCAGGTGGAAGCGGGCGCGCGCGTCGAAGGGCGAGCCGGTGGGAGGATACGCCTGCAGCTCCACGTCGCCGGGGACGTCGAAGTTCGAGACCGAGACGACGTCGACGAAGCCGTTCGCGTCGAGGTCGCCCACGGCCACGCCGTGGACGGTGCGCCGGCCGTGGTCGGTCGAGCCGGCGAGCGCCGCCGCGTCGTAGTCGAAGAGCGCCGAGCAGCCCGGGTTGGCCAGCAGCACGCCGGTGTTGGAGGCTTCGATGCCCGGGCCGGCGTCGATCCCGCCGTGGTAGATCACGTCGAGGTCGCCGTCGTTGTCGTAGTCGAAGGGCGAGGCGCCCCAGCCGAAAGGCGTGGTGATCAGGTGGCCGACGCCGGGCACGCGGTAGGTGCCCTCGCCGCTGCCGAGGAACCAGCGCGAGGGCGAGCGCCCCGGCTCCAGGATCACCAGCGGCACGTAGTCGCCGAAGTCGGAGGCGAAGAAGTCGAGGTGGCCGTCGCAGTCGTAGTCGCCGATGGCGAATCCCATCCACGAGCCGGGCACCGCCAGGCCGGCCTGCGGCGACACGTCGGTGAAGCGCCCGGTGCCGTCGTTGCGAAACAGGTGCAGGAGCCCGCGGTCGAGGCCGAGCTGCTCGGCCGTCGGCACGCTGCCCTGGTCGTCGGCGGTGAGCAGGTCGACGTCGCCGTCGAGGTCGACGTCGACCAGGGCCACCGCCCAGGTGAGCCCGGCGGCGCCTTCCACCCCGGGCGGGAAGCCCGCCAGGTCCTCGATGCCGGAGGCGGCGGAGACGTCGACGAAGACGTTGCCGCCGGCGTTCAAGAAGAGCTGGTTGTGCTGGTTCAATGCGAAGGGCTCGAAGATGCCGCGGTAGTGGTCCCAGTTGTCGTAGGTGTTGCCGATGACCACGTCGAGCAGGCCGTCGCCGTCGACGTCGCCCATCGAGCAGCCCGAGGAGGCGCGCACGCCGCCCGCGGCGATGCCGCTGGCCGCGGTGACGTCGGCGTAGACGCCGCCCCGGTTCTCGAACAGGCGGTCGGGCGAGTTGTGCGAGAGCACCAGCAGGTCCGGGTCGCCGTCGTTGTCGAGGTCGCCGAAGCAGACGCCGGTCGAGTCCTGATCGCTCGCCTCCACGCCGGCCGCGGCGGCGACGTCGACGAAGGTCGTCTCGCCGGTCTCCACGAGCTGGTTCGAATAGAGGCTGTTGGCCGTGCCCGGGCCGTTGGTCACGTAGAGGTCGAGGTCGCCGTCGCCGTCGTAGTCGAGGATGGCCACGCCCGGCGCGCCCCGGGGCTTCTGCGGCGTGGCCAGCCGCTTTTCCTGGTTGTAGGGCGGATCGAGCTTGATGGCGTCGAAGATCGCGTTCGACGCCGAAGGCGTGCGCCGGTAGGTGACGCCCGCGCCGCCGCCGGCCGCCACGTCCTGGAACGTCACGCCGCCGTCGGCGGCGAGCGGCAGCGGCAGGATCAGGTGGAGCAGGAAGGGTCCCAGGTTTCGTGCGGCTCGGTAGGTCACGCTGGCCTCCTTGGAACGTGGTCTCCGGATCATATCGGGGCGAAAGAGAAAAACCCGCCACGCCGAAGCGTGGCGGGTCCTCTCACACCGTCGTTTGACCCTAGTCTTGTTGCCTAGCCCTGGTTCACGCAGAGCGTGAACCCCTGGCTGCTGCCGCTGAAGTGAACCACACGCCAGCGGTAGGTGCCCGAGGTGTTGCTGTGGTTGATCGACTCGTTGCAGGCAGCGCTCGTCGAGCTGGCGGCCGCCGAGAAGGAGCAACCCCAGAAGCTGCAGCTTTGCTTGTCGAGGTAGAGGTCGAGGTCCGCCACGATGCTGCCGGTGCAGGTCAGCACGCCGCTGAAGGTGCCGCTGCCCGAGAAGTTGGCGGTCGTCAGCGTGGCGCCCGGATTGGCCGTCGCGGAATAGAGGGTGCCGCTGCAGCTACCCGGCGGCGGGGGCGGCGGCGGGGGCGGCGGCGGGGGCGGCGGGGGCGCGCCGCCGCCGAGCGTGAAGAGCAGCAGGTTCGGCGAGCCGGAGCCCACGCTCGAGATCACGCCGCTGGTGGCCCGGTTGGTGAGCGTGGTCTTGACCTGGCTCACCGACAGGCCCGGGTTCTCGTCGAGGACAAGGGCCGCGGCGCCCGCCACGTGCGGCGACGCCATCGAGGTGCCGCTGATGGTGTTGGTGGCGCTGTTCGAGGTGTTCCAGGTCGAGGTGATCGACGAGCCCGGCGCGAAGATGTTCACGCAGGTGCCGAAGTTCGAGAACGACGAGCGCGCGTCCGAGATCGTCGTCGAGCCCACCGTGTAGGCCTGGGAGGCACGGGCCGGCGAGAAGTTGCACGCGTTGGAGTTGTTGTTGCCGGCCGCCACGGCGTAGAAGACGCCGGAGTTGACCGAGTTGTTGACCGCGTTGTCGAGCGCGGTCGAGGCGCCGCCGCCGAGGCTCATGTTGGCCACCGCGGGGTTGATGCGGTTGTTGGTCACCCAGTCGATGCCGCTGACCACGCCCGAGGTCGTGCCCGAGCCACCGCAGTCGAGCACCTTGACGCCGTGGATCCTCACGTTCTTGGCCACGCCGTAGGTGCTGCCGCCCACGGTGCCCGAAACGTGCGTGCCGTGGCCGTTGCAGTCGGAGTTGCCCGAGCCGGTGAAGTCGACGTCCTGGCTGGCGCGGCCGCCGAAGTCGTTGTGGGTGGCGCGGGTGCCGGTGTCGATGACGTAGGCGTGGACCCCGGTGCCGTCGAAGTCGTAGTGGTAGTTGTTGTTCAGCGGCAGGTTGCGCTGGTCGATGCGGTCGAGACCCCAGGAGGGGGGATTGGACTGATCGGCGCTGAGCTCGACGACCGCGTCCTGCTCGCAGAAGGAGACCGACGTGTCGTTGAGCAGCTTCTCGAGCTGGCGGGTGTTGACCTCGAGCACGGCACCGTTCAGGGCGTGGCGCCAGCTTGCCTTGACCCGGTGGCCGAGGCCGAGCCGGCGCGCCACCTGATGGCAGTCCTGCGTGTCTTTGCAGACGCAGATCGCCTGGTTGGTGATGGGCTTGCCCTTGGCAGGAATCCACTTGTCGTGCTGGATGTCGAACGCCGCGTACTTGGCGTCCGTGAGCTCGTCACCGAGCGCCGGCAGGGCGATGCCGACGAACAGCACCGCGAGGACGAAGAGCGTCAGCTTCTTCAATGTGCTTCTCCTTTGTCTCGACACGTTCAAATTGGAGACAGGGACCCCCCCGGCTCGACCGAGAACGACCCTCTCCCAGTGCTCCTCAAACTGCCGGCCCATAGAAGCAAACACCGTGCCCACTCGAGACCGCGTCACTCTCGCTCGCCGAGCCGCACATATCAGAGATTCCCTCTACGAGACGAAGAGCGATGACCGAAGCTCTCTCTGACGAAACACCCAGGCGGGCGGAGTCTCAAAACTGGGATTCAGCCGGTCCCAACTTTGAGAATGGATTCGTGTCAGCTCTGGGAATGGCTGTTCTCCATAGTGAGAACCCGTGCGCATGTCCGGGCGCCCGACGAGACCGGTGGCGCGTGGCCTACGTGCCGGAATCGGCGACGGTCCCTCGCCCGCCGTCAGTCGGGCCATATCCGGTAGCCTACCGAACAGGAGAGCACGTCATCATGGAGCCGCTCTTCACGTTCCTCTTCAAGTACCGGCCCGTCGTCTTCGAGGACGGCCGCTTCGCCTTCGAGACGGCGTGGCCGTCCCTTGTCGTCCTCGGGTCGCTGGCGGTCGCGGCGCTGAGCGCGGCGGCCTACCTGCGCCAGCGCGGACGCCTGGAGCGTCGCGTCGTGCTCCTCGTGGCTCTGCGGACGCTGGCCGTGGCGCTCGTCGCCTTCGCCCTGCTGCGGCCGGTGGTGCGGATCTCCGCCGCGGTGCCGGGCGAGAACTTCCTCGCCGTGCTGCTCGACGACTCGCGCAGCATGCGCCTCGCCGACGACGGCGAACGCTCGCGCGGCGAGCGCGCCCTCGCCGACTTCACCGGCGATTCGCAGCTCCTCCGGCGTCTCCAGGAGCGGTTCACGCCGCGCTACTACCGCTTCGCCGGCGCGGCGCGGCGCATGGAGCCCGCCGCGCCCCTCGCCTTCGACGGCCGCGCCAGCGACCTCGGCGCCGCCCTCGAGCGGGTGCGCCAGGACCTCGCCGGCGTCCCGCTGGCCGGCGCCGTGCTGGTGAGCGACGGCGCCGACAACTCCGGCGCCGAGCTCACCGAGCCGCTCCTGCGTCTCAAGGCGAGCGGCGTCCCGGTCTACGCCGTGGGCGTGGGCGACGAGCGCTTCGAACCCGACCTCGAGCTCGCCCGCGTCGACGCTCCGGACCGGGTGCTCGCGGGCACGGCCTTCGCCGTCGACGTGACCGTGCGCCAGCAGGGATACGAGGGGCGCACCCTGACCCTGACGGCGCAGCGCGACGGCGTTATCGTCGCCACCCAGGACGTCGCCTTCGCCGCCGGCCCCGCGACGACGGCGCGCGTCCACCTCGAGGCGGACGCCGAAGGCGCCCACCGCTACCGCTTCTCGATCGCCCCGGGCGAGGGCGAGCGGATCCCCGAGAACAACGCCCGCGAGGCCCTCGTCACCGTCGAGGACCGGCGCGAGAAGGTCCTCTACGTCGAGGGCGAGCCGCGCTGGGACGTGAAGTTCATCCGCCAGGCCCTGGCCGGCGACGACAACGTGCACGTGGTGGTGCTCCAGCGCTCGGCCGAGAACAAGCTCCTGCGCCTCGGCGTCGAGGATCCGCTCGAGCTCGTCGCCGGCTTCCCGGAGACCCGCGAGGAGCTCTTCGCCTACCGCGGCCTGATCCTCGGCAGCGTCGAGGCCGACTTCTTCACCGCCCACCAGCTCGAGATCGTCGAGGAGTTCGTCAGCCAGCGGGGCGGCGGCGTGCTCTTCTTGGGCGGACGCCGCAGCTTCGCCGCCGGCGGCTACGCCGGCACGCCGATCGCCGCCGTCCTCCCGGTGGTTCTCGGCGAGAGGACGGCGGAGGACGTCGTGGAGGTGCGGGTGCAGCCCACCCTGGAGGGCCAGGCGCACGCCGCGCTGCGCCTGGCGTCGAGCCCCGAGGAATCGCAGGCGCGTTGGGAGACGCTGCCGCCGCTGACGACGCGCCACCCGCTCGAGCGCTTGAAGCCCGGCGCCAGCCTGCTCCTCGCGGGGACTCCCGCCGCCGGGACGTCCGCCGCCGGCGGCGAGCTCGTCGTCCTCGCCAGCCAGCGCTACGGGCGCGGGCGTGCCGCGGCGTTGACGGTGCAGGACTCGTGGCTGTGGCAGATGCACGCCGAGGTCCCCCTCGAGGACCAGACTCACGAGCGCTTCTGGCGCCAGACGTTGCGCTGGCTGGTGAGCGCCGTGCCGCGGCAGGTGACGCTCGAGACGTCCGCCGGCCTGGTCGCGCCGGGCGAGCCCGTGACCCTGCGCGCCGACGTCCGCGACGCGGGCTACCTGGGGCTCAACGGCGCGCGCGTGACCGCCACGGTCACCGATCCCCTGGGCGGGGAGCGCACGCTCCCCCTCGAGTGGACGGTGGAGAACGACGGCGAGTACCGCGCGTCGTTCGTCCCCGAGCACCTCGGGCCCTACGAGGTGCGCCTGAGCGCCGAGCACGCCGGCGAGACGGTGGGCGCCGACAACGCCCGTCTGGAAGCGGTCGACCTGCCCACGGAGAGCTTCGGCGCCGAGATGAACGCCCCCCTCCTGCGCCGGATCGCGGAGGAGACCGGCGGCCGCTTCTACCGCGCCGGCGACGTGGGCGGCCTGGCGGAGGACGTGCGCTACACCGAGAGCGGCAAGACGGTGGTCGAGACGGCGGAGCTGTGGGACATGCCGATCGTCCTGCTGCTGCTCCTGGGGGCGCTCGGCGGCGAGTGGCTGCTGCGGCGGCGGTGGGGGCTGGCGTGAGGCGCGGGACGGCTTGGTGGGCGCTCGGTCCGGCGCTCGGTCTCGCCGCGCTGCTGGCCGCCGCGTCGGCGCAGGAGCGGTTGGTGGATCCGGCTGAGCCGCGATGAGCACCTCGTCATCCGGCGGACCCGAATCGCGCGGGTGATCGGTATACCGCTCAGGAGCTGCTATTCTCTGAGCGGTATGACCAACGACCGGCACGATTCGGCATTGTCGTCCCCCTTCGACCGGCGGCAGCTTTTCGAGACGCTGGAGCGGTGGAATCCTTGGGGCGCGGCGCGCCTGGAACCCGGCTTCCCGCGCCGTGTCCTGGACAACCTGCGGCCCTTCCTCGACACCCCCGAGATCGTCGCTCTGATCGGCCCGAGGCGGGCCGGCAAGACAACGGTGCTCTACCAGGTCATGCGCCTGCTCGAGGAGAAGGGCACGCCGCTCGAAGCACTCTTCCATCTCAACCTCGAGGAGCCGGCGCTCACCGCCGAGCCGGGGATCGAGCTGCTCGAGCGCCTCTATCGGCTCTACCGGGCCGAGGTGTTTCCTCAGGGCCGGGCGTGGATCTTCCTCGACGAGATCCAGCACGTCCCGGGCTGGGAGCGCTGGGTGCGGGCGCGCAACGAGTCGGAGGACGTCAAGTTCTTCGTGACCGGCTCATCGGCGGCTCTGATGTCGGCCGAGCTGGCGACCCTCCTGACCGGCCGGCACGTCACCTTTCGCGTCATGCCGCTCGATTTTCGCGAGCTCCTGCAGTTTCGGGGCGTCGAGCTGCCGCGGCGAGCCCACCTGCGCACGGCTCCGCCCGAGATCCAGCACGCGCTCTACGAGTACTTGCGCTGGGGAGGCTTCCCGGAGGTCGTCCTGGCCAAGGACGAGGAGCGCAAGGAAGTCCTGCTCAAACAGTACTTCGACGACATCCTCTTCCGCGACGTGTCCTGGCGTCACCAGATTCGGAATTTCACGACCTTGCGCCGCTTGGCGGTCCATCTCCTCTCACGGACGGCGCGGCTGGTCTCGTTACAGCGGCTGGCACAGATCTTCGGCGTCTCGCTCGAGCTCATTCGATCGTACTGCCAGTACCTTGAAGAAGCCTTCCTGGTGCATTTCGTGCCGTTCTACAGTCTGAAGACCGGCGAGGAGGTGCGCAGACCTCGCAAGGTCCACGCCCTTGATCCGGGGTTGCGCAACGCCGTCTGCCTCACGGGCTCTCCCGATCGCGGATACCTCGCCGAGAGCGTCGTCCACAACGCGCTGCTGGCGCAGGCTCCCGACAGTCTCTTCTACTGGGAGGGGACGGGGGAAGTCGACCTCCTGGTTCATCAGGGGACGAGCGTCCGGACGTTGGTGCAGGTATGCGAGAGCTTGGACGACAGGGCGGTCCGCGACCGGGAGCTGCGCGCCCTCGCGGCGGCGAAGGCGAGCTTTCCCACGGCGCAGGCCTTGCTCGTGGCGTCCGAGCCCCCGGCGCACGAGCTTCGGGGCACCGCGGCCGACGTCGACGTCGTGCCGCTGTGGAGATTCCTCGCCGCGGGCGGCGCCTCGATTCCGGAGCGGAAGGACGGGCCGGAACCGGATCTTCCGGACCCGGAATCGGCGGTCCTCGAGCACCTGAACGAACACGGCCGGATGACTCGCAAGGAGGTGTGCGCTCTGCTCGGCCTCACGGCCGCGCAGGCCTCGTCACTGTTGCGGCGCTTGCTGGCGGAAGGCGAGCTCGTCCGCCACGGTTCCGGCCGAGGGACGTGGTACGGACTTCGGGGCCGCCGGCGGTCGTGATTCGCACCGCCGTACAATGGCCGGCCTTTAGTCCACTTTCTCATAGACGCTGCGTCCCTGGCGGGGCGACCAAGAGTCCCGAATAACGCGGACGTCGGCGGGGTCACCGTCTGAGGGTGGCGCAGGTGAGGTGGGGGTCCGTCGCGGCCAAGACGCGTCATGCTAGCAGACGGTCCAGCCTTGAAGGGGTTGGCCGTAGGTCTCAGGGCTCCAAGAGCTTCTCACGGACAGTGATCTCCTTAAGCCTCTGAAAACGACCATCCGATTCAAGCTGTTGATCAACGCCCCTGACATCGTCAAGAAAACCATTGAGGTCTCCGAACCACCGTGGAGGGTGATCGTCTATGAGTTTGTCTATGAGCTCCAGACTTGCCGCGGGAAACCTCTCGACATGGCCCTTTTCCTTGAGCTTTGTCAAAATCCGCTCCTTCAAGCTTCTTCTTGAGCCATCGCGCAGCCTCGTGACGGCCATCATCGTCAAGTCTCCTCAAGCCCCGTAATACCTCTTCCATGTTGAGTGCCTCCGGCGACTCGATTGAAACCACAAGCAACAAAACACCAAGATGACGCATAGACGCACTCGCATGCTCCAGGTGGTCGAAGATATCAAGAAAGTGACCTTTCAAGTCCTCCCAAAGAGATGGATTGATCGTTCCTGACCAAAGAAAGCCCTGCCACGCGCCGGCAGCTTCCTTTGGTTGACTCCAGCTAAAGAACGGGATCAACCGTTCTCGAGTCCAACTGGAATCCAAGTAATGCAGAAGTACCAAGCGCGAGGCTACAATCACGCGGGCGAGACGGCTTACCTCTGTCGTCATCGTAAGAAGTAGTTCCAGCCTGGTTCTGATGTCCTCTGAGATACCTTGATTTCGTTCTAGCTTACCAGATCTGAGAATCTCGAAGAGAGCCGCCAGGCTGTCGAGCCATTCCTGCCCCTTGGCGAACACCTCGTCGTACCGCGGCTGTGGCTCCGCTACCACCCAGGCACGCTGAGAGCGGCGCCTGAGGGCCTCCTGGAACCGAGATCGCAGCTCATCATGGCGACGGAAGTCGTCCTCGCCGCCCGCAACGGCATAGCGGAGGACTTGGCGGATACGTTCACTCTCCGGCATCGCGGCGCCTCGAGATCCGGGCTGCGCGCCCCGGAACTCGACTCCAGCATATCCCAATCGACGCGACGACGCCATCTGAGGACTGGGTAGGATCCCCGCCTCCTGGGGGCGCTCGGCGGCGGTGGGGGCTGGCATGACGCGCGGGCACCGGCCCCGTGAGCTCCGAGACGGCGGAGGGCGGCGGCGGCGCGGACGGTGGTGGCGGCGCGGGGCGGCGGCGGCACGTTCCCCGGCGACCCCGGACGCGAGCTCCTGCTCCATCTGCAGCGGGAGATCTCCATCCGTGGCCTGAAGCCGGGCCCCGGCGGTGCGCCGAAGCCGTGACCGCAGCGGCGGCCCTCGTCCGAGAAGCCTGGCTCGAGAGGCTCTGAGCCGCGATGAGCACCTCGTCATCCGGCGGACCCGCCGACGCCGCGCGGACGAGCACGCCGCCGTCGGCGATCGGCCCCTCCGCCGGCAAGGGATGCCGTGTCATGACATCGGTCAGCCCGCTCTCAGCGCCCGGTCCACCAAGATGGCCTCCAAATCACGACGGCCATCGAATACGCCGACCAGGACGACTTTCTTGTCGTCGATACGAAAGATGATCCGGTAGCGGTCCATCAGGATCTCGCGAAACTCCAGGACCGAGATGCTCTCGAGCTCCGGAACGATCCGACCCCGTCGAGGCAGACGGGAGAGGCTATCGATCTTGTCTCGGATCTTCTCGTAGAGCCCGAGCGCGCGGTCGACCCCGGAATCCAATGCCACGTAGTCGATGATCTGATCGAGATCGACGATGCTGGCGCGCGTCCAGACGATCCTGAAGCGGTCAGGCACGGGCGGCTAGCTCTTCGAGCTTGCTGCGGAAGTGCGCGTCCGCTTCTTCATCGGAGAGCACGTCCCCGCGGCGATAGTCCCGCTCTCCCTGCATGGCGAGCTTCAAGAGAAGCAGCGCGTCGCGTTGCCGCTGGTAGGTCTCGATGTCTTGCAGGATCGCGGCCGGCCGGCCGTTCCGAGTGAGGATCACCGGTTGCCCCGTCTCCTTGGAGTGGCGGATGAGGTCGGCCGAGCGGGTCTTGAGTGAGCTCAGGGGTTCTGTGGCCTTGGCGTAGTTCATGGGCTGCGCTCCGGATATCGAGTCCAGCATATCCCAATCGACGCCACGACGCCCTCCGAGGATAGGGTAGAATCCCCCAGCCGTCGCCGACGGCATCCGACCAACATCCCTCCCGCCGCTCCTGGCCGCCGCGTTCGGCCGGCCGGACGCTCGGGAGCGGCTACGACCCGAACGACTCCGGAGGACCCCATGAAGAAGTACGTCCGAACCCTCCCCTTCGTGCTCGCGACGCTCCTCGCGTCCGTCCTGCTGCCCGCCTTCGCCGCGGCCCAGGACCTCCATCCCTCGCGCCGCCCGAGCCCGATGGGCATGGCCCGCGTCACCCTTGACGACGGCACCTACGTGCGCGTGGTCTACTGTCGTCCCTACCTGCGCGGGCGCGAGAACATCTTCGGTGCCAAGGAGTCCGAGGCCCTGGTGCCCTTCGGCGAGCTGTGGCGCTTCGGCGCCAACGAGGCCACCGAGATCAGCGTCACCAAGACCGTCACCGTCGGCGGCAAGAAGCTCCCCGCCGGCACCTATTCCGTCTTCGTGACCCCGGGCGAGAAGGAGTGGACGTTCCACTTCAACTCGGCCCTGGGCCTCAACGGCAACTTCGCCCGCAATCCCGAGAGCGGCGAGTTCGAGAACGCCTACAAGGCCGAGAACGACGTCGCCACCGCGAGCGCCGCCGTGGGTCAGCTCGCCGCGGACGCCGAGGAGGTCGACCAATTCACGATCTCCTTCGACGAGACCGAGGGCGGCGCCGACATGATCGTGCGCTGGCAGAAGACCGAGGTCCGCGTGCCGGTCGCGTCCGCCGGCTGATCTCGCCGTGGCGCTGGTGGCGGAGGTGTGGATGAACCCTGGGACGCAGGCACCGGGTAGGCCGTGACGCCATCACGGCCTTTGTTTTCAGCGACTTGGACACGCTCGGCCGCTTGCGCCACAATTTCCGGGATTGCGACTTGACGGCGACAGGCCCTGTACCCGTCAAGCGGACATTTCCGGAACCGCGGCGCAGACCCCTGAAATCCCTCTTCCGGATTCCATCTAACCGCTGCAAGCCCCACAACGGTTAGACGTGGATTTCCGGAGTCGCGGAGCAAGCCCTGCAATGCTATTCTCTCAATTGGCAGAACAGCGAGACAAGGCCTGCTCCGCCGTTCGGAAACCCCGGGGGAGCGGTGCAAGCGGCGCACCGCGTCCGCGGGAATCCGGGAAGACATTTACGGACCCGGCCGGGGTTTCCCAACGGGGTCCGGAGACCTTTTCCGGCCGTGATCACGTGCGCCACGGCACCTGTCCGGTCGCGTCGCGTGCAAACCGCGCGGCCTCCTCCCGCGTCTAACGTCCGACGCTCGGATTCCCTCCCGAGACGCCGGAGAAGGAGACCAGGATGACGGCCCTCGCTCGTACCGTTCGCGGACTGCTGCGGCCCTGGTCGATTCCACGGCCTTCAACCTCGCGGCGGACGGCCGCGCCGAGCGCGTCCGCGGCGCCCAGGTGACTCACGACCTGCTCGCGGTGCTGCGCGTCGAGCCGATCCTCGGCCGCGGCTTCACGCCCGAGGAGGCCGGTGCGAAGGTGGAGGCGAAGTCGAACGACGCCGGCAGCACTCCCACCACCCAGGCCGACGATGAGCGCCGCGAACGCGGAGAAGGCCGGCTCGCGGCGCACGGCCCGCAGGGCGGAGCGGATGTCCTGAATCAAGCCGCTGGTCAGCTCCATGGCCCTGTCTACGCTGCGGGCCGCCGGAAGTTACAGCGAGCCGGGGCCGAGCCCGGTGGTCAGCCGCAGCCGACATGGACTTCCTCGACTATTAGGACCGAGCACTACAAGAGGGACGTGGACCGCACCCTGATCCGGGAGAACCTGAAGCTGTCCGTCGAGGAGCGCCTCGTCAAGCTCCAGGAGAGCCCCGGCGACTCCGTCATCGAAAGACACAGAATGCGGCATGGGTTGCAATCGGCCGCCATCGGGTGCTGCAGAATGCGGTATTCGTTGCAGCCTACGGTCATCGAACGTCGCAAGATGCGGCACTCGCTGCAGCCTGCCGTCATCGAACGTCGCAAGATGCGGCACTCGCTGCAGCCTGCCGTCATCGAACGTCGCAAGGTGCGCCATTCATCGCGGCCCCGTTTCGACGGCTCCGACGGACTGTCAGAGCCTTGGAAGACCGTGGGAAGTCCGCTGAACGGCCCTCACGGGGCGTTTCGGAGCGCCCGAGGTGGGTCGCGCGAGCGAGAAGTCCCTTTACTTGGCCTTGGGAGTCTTGCGCGGAGCCTTGCCGAGCTGTCGAATCTCGGCTTGGGTGCGTCCACGGTACTTCTTCGAAGGGCGGATCGATCGCGCCTGCTTCGCGAAACCGGCGAGTTGAAAGTAGCCCGCGATCACGGTCGCGTACTCGACGAAGTCGTCGTCGTATGCCTGCAACGCGCGGCGCCTGTTGGCGCGCAGCAGCACGATCTTTTGCTGACTCAGGTGAACCTGGTCTCCCAGGTCCTTGAGGGTTGTCGTTTCGCGTTCGAGAGGCTCGGCCCAGCGCTCGGCCTCGACCGGCACCGGCCCGGAGCCGCTGCTCGGCTTCCGTTTTCGGAGGCGCCTGACGGTTTCCTCGGCCGGGAGCTCGAGAGAGCCGGCGCGGCGGGGGATCTCGCCCTTGATCGGAAAGACCTGCGTGACTTCGGATTTGTTGAGAGCCGAGTCGAGAGCCCGCTTCAAGTCGCGGAGCAGGTCGTGGACCACCCGAGCCGTGGCGTCGCGTTGCCTTCGGTCCTTGGCCTCTCGGCTGCTTTCCATTCCCTCCCTCTCCTCGATCGCGGCGATCTCGTCCCATCGTTCATACAGGTCCCGGATCATGAGCTCCATCCCGAGCCGCCAGTCGGGCAGGGGCTCACCTTCACCCACGAGGCGGGCGAACCGCTCCTTGAGCTTGGCGTCGACCGCGGCGCCGAACGCCTCGACGTGCGAAGCGAGGGCGAGGATGGACTTCCGGCGGTCGGCGAGCGTCTTCTCCCTGATTTTCTTCATGGCGGGCCGAGTATCTTGTCGTCGTCTCGCGGCCGGATTCTACCCGAAGTGCTCAGGACGCCACCGATCCGTCCGCGGTGGCACAACCTGACGTGGAGGCACCTGCTCTGCGCCGCGGTCCTCGTGTCCGGGCTCTCCGGCCCGGCCGCGGCGCAGACGACGCCTCATCTGGTGGTCGTCACCGGACTCGGTGGCGACGAGCCGCGCTTCGACGAGCGCTTCCACGCCTGGGCCGCCACCTTGATCGACGCCGCCGGCGCCCGCTACGGCCTCCCTGACGACCGCGTCGTCTACCTCGCCGCCGATCCCGAGCGCGATCCCGGTCGGGCGCGCGCCCGCTCCTGGGCTCCTTGGGGCTCCGCGTCCTGGGGACGATGACGGCGGACGAGATGCCCTTCTGGGTGTCGTTCGAGCCCGATCCGCGCTCGCTCCTCCTCTGCGTCGCCGCCTGCGTGGCGACGGCGCTCGTCTTCGGCCTGGTGCCGGCGTGGCAGACGGCGCGGGTCGACCTGCAGTCGGCGCTGGCCTCGAGCCAGGCGCGCGCCGGCGCCAGCCGCGGCCAACGGCGCACCCTGAGCGGGTTGGTGGTCGCCGAGATGGCGCTCGCCCAGGTGCTGCTGGTGGGCGCCGCCCTGGTGATGCTGTCCCAACGAGAGGTGCTCCGCGTCGACCCCGGGTTCCGCCCCGACAAGCTGACCTTCCACGTCGCGTTGCCGGAGTCCGGCTATCCCGACGACACGGCCCGCTTCGGCTTCTTCAAGCCGCCGCGCCCGGGCGTCTACCTGCCGATGGGCTACTTCTCGTGGCCCGAGCTGACGCTCGCCGTCCACACCGCGGCCGATCCGACGTCGCTCGTTCCCGCGGTGCGCGAGCTGGTGAGCTCGCTGGACGCCGAGCTGCCGCTCTACCGCGTGGCCACCATGGAGGACGAGATGGACCGCGCGCTGACGCTGCGGCGGCTGTCGTCGTGGCTCTTCGGGCTGTTCGCGCTGGTGGCGCTCGTCATGGCGGCCGGCGGCACCTACGGCGTGATCTCCTATGGCGTGAGCCAGCGTCTGCGGGAGATCGGGATCCGCGTGGCGCTGGGGGCGCGCAGGGGCCAGGTGCTGGGCAACGTGCTGCGCGGCGGCCTGGTGCTCGCGGCGGCGGGCGCGGCGCTCGGGGCTGCCGGCGCCGCGGCGTTGAGCCGGAGCCTGGCGTCGCTGCTTTTCGGCGTCGAGGCGCGGGATCCCGCCGTCTTCGCGGCCGTCATGGCGGCCCTCGTCGCCGTGGCGCTGCTCGCCAACGCGGTGCCGGCGCTGCGAGCCGCGCGTCTCGACGCGATGCAGGTGCTGCGGGAGGAGTGACGAATACAGCGCCTTGACGGAGGTGTATTAAGCTCTTGCCGCGCACGTAGCGCGCCGAAAAGGAGCTCGGCATGAAGTGGCCAGAGATACGGCAGCACTATCAGGATCAATGGTTGCTCATCGAAGCGATCAAGGCGCGGTCGCAGGCCGGGCCAGCGGATCTTGGACGACATCGCCGTCCTCGCCACCTACCCGGATTCGGTGGCGGCCATGAAGAGCTACGCCAACCTTCACCACGAGGAGCCGCAGCGCGAGCTCTATATCTGCCATACCGACCGCGAAGAGCTTCAGATCCGCGAACGCCGGTGGCTGGGGATTCGCTGTGCCTGAGATCCGGATTCGTGATGACGAGGCTATAGACCAGACGCCTGATTGAGGCCATCCCTTATCGCCGTAGTATCAGCCATTGCGCCGAGCCAACGCCGCAAGCCTGCGGTATCGAGGATCAGTCTTGACGCGAGGGGCAAGCTTGCGGACATGATCAAGGGCTTGGTCAAGATTTAGTGGAACAACGGCGTCCTGCGTACTTCCTATCGTCCCATCAAGGAGAAGCAGAAGCGCCTCCGCTTTTTCGCGATTGTCAATCTGGGTGAACCCGGGAGAATCCTCTCCAGCACTGTCGAGGCCGTAGTCGCCTAGCCACCAACAAGGAAACGGGACGATAAAGCGCCCAATAGTTGCGACCGCTCGCCCGAATTCCTCGCCGCACGCAGCAGGCAATCGGACGAAGCTCTGGGAGACTCCCTGCGTTGATAACGAGTGCTCCTGTGGCCAGACCGTCTCAATAAAGGGCTTGGCAGCTCTCCAGAAAAGCTCTTCTGGACTTGAAAGATAAGCGTCGCTCTTCTCGTCTGAAAGCTCACTGACAAAACGCTGTACCCCTGATGCTGCATAGGCTCGCACCTCGTCGTCAACAGAGCGAAGCATCTGTTGCACGTTGGGATAGGAAACGGCCGGCTCCCGCTCTTCTCTGAGTGCATGAAGTGCCTCCATAACCAGACTCCACGCAAGGGACTCCCGGGTATCGCGGCGGAGTCTCGAGTCGGTAACGCGTCTCAGCACTCCCGCACCGATCTCCTGGAGTTCAGCGGTGAAGAGAGTTCTGTGCGCCACGGCTTGCCACAATGGAAGGATCTCTGGATCATCAGAAAGCAAGGGTGTAATCAAGTGGTCTCGTGTCCAGTCTCGATCTGCCCTCAAGAACCAGTCAAAGATCCAGAGCATCCGAGGCAGTGCGATCAACCAGGGTCGACCGGATGCAGCCGCTATCAGGTCGCGCATCCTTCGAAGTTCCCTGTCCTGATCGAAGGGCCGGTCTGCCGGTTTTAACGCAAGAGATTTCGCCACGAAGACACCGACAAGTTGGCCGACGGGGGTCGTCAAGTGACGGGAGTCCGTCAGCTCTACATTGCGTTCATCCTTGGATACCGCATTCGAGGATTCTGCCCGGTCATCCTCTTGTTGCTCATTTGCGGCGTCAACGGCGAGTGGCCATAACTTAGCCCAAACCTCGGAGAGCGACTTTGAGTCCCTGATCACCATCTGCCAACGGGACATCCAGTAGGTGATTCCGCCGAGTGCGCTGCGGGCAGCGTCCTCCGGGAGCCTGATAAGGAGGCCGAGGACTCTTTCAGCCAGATTACGTACGCTCCCGCTACCGACCACTGAATTATCGAGTGTTCCTGTTGGTGGCATATGCGCATTAGCAAATGCCGCCCAGACCGATGTATAACCTCCGCCAGCTTCAGGTAGCGACTCAAGATCAGTCACGATAGCCGCTGCACTCCCTGGCAGTCTTAGCCAGTAGTGTGCTCCACTAGAGGGATCCGCCAATCCCGCTTCCCGTGAGCGAAGAGCCGCTTCCAGGGCTTTCAGTCGCATCTCCCCCTTGAGAAAGTCGAATCCCGAGTCAGAGTCGGGAGTGCGTGACACCGACTCGAAGTGGATACCTTCAGGAAAACCCTCGTCGAGCCGGGACATCTCTCGTAGCTCAGGGAAGAAACGGCGAGGGGGCCTTTTCTTCAAGCGCCTCAGAACTGTTGCCTGATCACTATCACTAAGCTCTGAGAACCGTCTGGCCCGAACTTCGGCGACTTCCGGATAGCTATGGATCGCCCAAAATTCTCGGTCGTTGCAGCTTCGCAGAAACTCTCCTACTTCTCCGGCTGTCGCGAGTCGACGGTCCACGGCCACCGCGGCCCAGAGGCGTGTGTGCACGGGAGAGAACCGCATGGCTCTCCAACGATCCACGAAGTTCCTTGCCTCCTTCTCGTCATGCTCGACCAGATGAGTTACCATAGCGTGTAGGATCTTCACTGAGGGTGCTATCCCGTTACTGTGGCCGTCCGGATCACCTCGATCGTCACCTAAACCGCTTGGCCGCACGAGATAGACACGACTTAGACCTCCCAACCGCCAGAAGCCACCATCCTCTTCCTCATCCCACCCAATTCGCCGACCTATGTCGATCCCCTTAATGACTGCGGCTTCGACTGCGTGCCCTAGCTCCTTGAGAAACCACGGTTCATCTATCTCGCCAAGGGCGATATGCTCCGGAAAGACTAGCCGTCCGCTGGTTAGCCTGACTGAGATGAGATCATGTAGAGCGCGAGGGCACGCTCGGCTCTGCCCGCTTACCGCCCTCCATATGAAGGGCGGTTCGACCTTGACGATCGGGCGGACGAGGTCCACAATCCTCTCGATGAGGTTCCCAGTTCTCTCACCTCGTTTAATGAGGCGTTGAATCGTGTATGTCTCCTCGGAAAGGTCGAGCCGTACCTGAGTACGCCACTTCTCCAGGATCCAGCTCCAAGTGGTGCGCCACGGCTCGCTCAGCGGTCCATCACTAGTGTAATCAAAGGCATTCTCTATCACGAGACGTTCGGCTCGGCGATCGGGTCTTAGATCCAGGGCCCATTCGACGGTGGACCGTTCCTGGAAGCGTGTTGAGATAAAGGAGCGGGTTGCACTGTACAGACCCTGGTCGAACGATGGGTCCGATAGGCGCTTAATCATGGGCTCGGCGCCACGGCCCGGCTCGCGGAGAATCGCCAGAAGCGAGTCAAGCCAACTGATGTCGGCCTTTCTTTGAGAGATCAGGTGAGCGACGCGAGTCGCCTCCACAGCACTTCCGCGACGGATGAAGTGATCAAAGAGATCTCGGTCAGCATCCGAAGATCTACCTCTGGGCCGTCTCGTTAAGCGGCGATGCTCGCGATTGACGAACCGAGGATCACTGTTGAAGGCAGAGAGACTCGCCCACTTTGCCAATCCACATCCCAACGCCTCGTGACCCTTATCGTCAGGGTAGAATATCGGCGTTATCCCACGCCCCTTCCAGTCACTGGCGACCTTGTCATCTGGCGGCCAGTTCGTTCCAACAAGGACGAAGCGCTCTTTAAGATCGCTGAAACGTAAGCTGTCGGCAGCAACAGCGTTGAGGAGATATCGCATAGGCGCGTCGTTCGCGCTGTATCCAACCAGCACGAGATGATAAAGGCGGGCTGCATCGTAGATGAAATCTGGAACAATGCGGCGTCTGAGGTAGAACTCTCCGAAGTCCTGATCCGTTACGATCAGGTCGGAGGGAAGCCGAGGATCTCGAGTTAGAGCGCCATGAATGTGGAGGATTCCAGAGAAATCGACACGCAGACTTGGCCTCGAGATCGCTCCGAGGGCAAGGCTCGGAATGGATAGTCGCCGCCGCCTTGCAGCGTCCTCCAGCAGGAGGTCGAAATTTGTTGTAACGATGACCGTCGAGGCGCCACGATCGGCCAAGCGAATCAGGGAGCGATGGATTTGTGTTGCCTTCGGCTCGCCAGATCTTAAAGTATCTGCAACAGCTTTACGAACCTTGCTTGTTGCCAAAGGTGACGAGTCTATTCGACGCTCGATCATCCCGAGTACTAGATCGTAGTCGCCGACCTGAAAGCGAGCCACTTCGGCCTGTTGTTCTGGGGACAACGGCGAAGCCATCGTGTTAGAGTTAGGGAGGGCCCCGGGTCCTGTACAGGTTTCTTGGAGGATAGTGTTGAGAACTTCGTGAGTAGCGTGGTCTACACGTTTGTAGACTTCGAGCACGAGACCGCGAAAATCGGGGAGACCTGCCGACCGGGAAATCCCGGTTCCTGTGATGAACAGCACCTCTCCACGAGAATGCGCCAGGAGCAGCCGTTCCGGGAGCTTGAATCGGCTACTAAGCTCGATCTCCCTATCGGCCGGCTGGGTCTCCGAGATTGCAGTGCTACGGGTGGAGTGTCGCCTGCTGAGTACATCGGTGTCGGTGGGCATCAGGGTGCTCGGGGAGTCAGTTGATGGCTCGGATTGTTCAGCTCTATAGAGGATACCACGGTTGATCCGCAGCAGTCAGCGCAGGATCAAAGTCGCTTTCGACCGGACGAGTGTCCACCCACGAGTGCCTCTCTTCAGGCTTCCAGCTCCTCCCTTACTCCCGCTGGAAGCAGTCGATGGCCTTCGAAGACGGTCACGACGTGGATCTCGTCCGCGAAGACGCGGTAGACGATCCGGTAGCTCCTGACGAAGACCTCCCGCACGTCCTCGCGACCGACCTCCGGGACTTCACGCCCGCTCTTCGGCAGTGCCGCAGCGTCGCGAGCGCGCTGGCGTAGACGCTCCACCCAGCGACGAGCCGCCATGGGCTTGTCGCGGGCGACGTGACGGCCGATCTCGACGAGATCCCGACGCGCGCGCTGCGTCCAGCGCAGCTTCATTCCAGCGTCCCGAATTCCGCGTCCAACTCGGCGTCGAGATCCCCGTCGTCGATCAGACGGCCGGCCGCGGAGTCGGCGAGGCCCTCCCGGACCGCGGCGACGAAGCTCTCCCGCTCCCGGATCCGGTCGAACTCTTCCGGCGTGATGAGGACGCCGGCGGGTTTGCCGTTCTGGGTGATGACGAGGGGACGCTGGTCCTCCCGGAGTCGCCGGAAAAGCTGGGAAGCGTGGGCCTTGAAGTCGGCGAGAGGAACGATGTCGTCCGCGATCTGGATGGTCTTCATGGCTCGGTCCTCTTGGAGAGCCGAATTCAGACCCAATCTAGCCTCTCTCTTGGGTGAGCGCAAGTGACGGCCGGGACATCTCCCGCGTGTCCTGCTGCTACGATGGCCTCCGGAGACGCGGGAATGTCCGGCACGCACAATCCGACGTGGAGGCACCTGCTCAGCGCCGCGGTCCTTGTGTCCGCGCTCGCGGCCCCGGCGACGGCCCGGACGCCGCCCGTCCTGGTCGTGATCACCGGGCTCGGTGGCGAGCCGCGCTTCGACGAGCGCTTCCACGCCTGGGCCGCCACCCTGATGGACGCCGCCGGCGGCCGCTACGGCTTGCCTGACGACCGCGTCGTCTACCTCGCCGCCGATCCCGAGCGCGATCCCGGCCGGGCGCGCGCCCGCTCGACCAAGGAGAACGTCGAGGCGGCCCTGGCCGAGCTCGCGGCGACGCCGGAGGACGCGCCGCTCTTCGTCGTCGTGATCGGCCACGGGAGCTTCCGCGACGGCGTCTCCAAGGTGAACCTCCCCGGGCCGGACATGACGGCCGAGGACTTCGCGGCGGCGCTGGCGCCCTTCGGCGGCCGTCCGCTCGTCTTCGCCAACCTCACCAGCGCCAGCGGCGAGTTCGCGCCCGCGCTGGCGGGTCCGCGGCGGGTCGTGATCACCGCCACCAGGAGCGGCGCGGAGCGCAACGCCGCGGAGTTCGCCCGGTTCTTCGCCTCCGCTTTCGTGGGCGACGACGCGGACGCCGACAAGGACGGCCGCCTGTCGGTGCTGGAGGCGTTCACCTACGCCCGCCACGAGGTCGAGCGGGCTTACGACCGCGAGCAGAAGCTGCTGACCGAGCACGCGACGCTCGCGGGCGACGACGGCCTCGCCGCGACCCTGACGCTCGGGGGCGGCCCGCGTGCCGATGGCGCGCCGCCGGAGGCTGCGGGTCTCCCCCCTCGATCCCTCCAGGGGGACGATCCCGAGCTGACGCGTCTCCACCTGGAGAAGAGCGAATTGGAGCGGGAGATCGCCGCGCTGCGGAGCCGCAAGGAGAGCCTCGGCCGGGAGGATTACGAAAATCAGCTCGAGGACCTGTTGATCCGCTTGGCGCTGACGAACCGCGCCATCCGGGAGCGCGAGAGCCGGGGCCGTCCGGAAAGGCGCAAGGCCTGGCGCCCCTGAACCGATCGGAGCCCAATCTGTTCAGGGCTGCGTATTCACCGCTTCGACGCTCGCGTCGCCTGCTCCCAGGACCAGCTTCGAGCCCCTACCGTCCACGCGCTCGAAGCGCAACGGCCGCGACGTGCCGAACAGCGGGTCGAAGGAGGCGAAGGCGTCGCCGCCGACGAAGAAGAAGCGCCGGGCCGGGTCGAGGCCGCGGCGCGACACGCCCTGGAGACGCGCTTCGGCCTCGCGGTCCCAGACGAAGGTGACGAGCTCCGCGCCGCGCTCGAGGAGAAAGCGCACCAGGGTCGCGTCGCGGCTCTCGCCGAGCGCGGTGCCGAGCACCTCGTACTTGCGCAGCGGGCCGTGCTCGCCCACCCAGGCCTCGCGACGCCGGCTCCAGGCGCGCTCGAGCTGCTCGATCGGCACCTCGCCGCCGTAGGCCCGGTGGAGGGGCCCGAGGTCGCCGGCGAGGAAGGCCGCCGCGGCCTCGGCGAGCGTGCCCTCGAGACGCTCGATGCGCTCGTCGTCGAGCGGTCGGTCGGAGTGGAGCAGCGCGAAGGCGCGGCGCCCTTCCGTCTCCAGCAGGACCGTGCCGCGGTCCGCCGTCACCTGCAGGATCCCGGCGTCGCCGGGCAGACGGTAGGAGCCCGCGAGCGGAACCAGGTCGTTCGGATTGACGGCGGCGACGTCGGGCACCTGGGGGAAGGGCGCGCCGGCCGTGAGCCGGCCGCCGATCTGCTCGAGCAGGCGCTCGGACATCGGGAAGTCGGCGGCGACGTTGGTTTGCAGGAAGACCACGAGCCGGGCGTCGGGGACGATCGCCAGGTCGGCGAAGTGGATGCCGTTGCCGCCGTTGTGGGTCACCACTTCGAGGCCGCCGGCATCGGCGATCACCCAGCCGTAGCCGTAGTGGGTCTCGCCCCCTTCGCTCACGTGCGGCGCCCACAGGCGGGCGAGCGACTCGGGCTTCAGCACGCGGCCGCCGCGCAGGGCCTCGGCCCAGCGCAGCATGTCGTAAGCCGTGCTGTGGATGCCGCCGTTGGCGCGCAGCACCCAGAAGGGGCCGTCGTCGGCCATGGGACGCTCGAGCACGATGCCCCAGCGCTCTTCGCCCTGGTAGCCCTGGGCCAGGCGCTGCGGGCCCCAGGCGGGCAGCACGTAGCCGGTCTCGTAGAGGCCGTGGGGCAGGAAGAGGCGGCGGCGCACGAAACGCTCGTAGGAGCCGCCGGTGAGCTGCTCGACGATGGCGCCGAGCAGGCTGTAGCCCGCGTTCGAATAGGCGAAGGACTCGCCGGGCGGGAAGTCGAGGGGCTGATCGAGGATCCGGCGCACGAACTCGTCGCGGCCGATCGGGTCCCAGTCGCCGTAGCCTTCGAGGTCGACGATGCCCGAGGAATGGGTCAGGAGCTGGTGGAGGGTGATCGCCCGCTTGTCCTCCGGCACCCCCTCGAAGTACTTGGCGATGGGGTCGTCGACGGCGAGGCGTCCCTCCTCGGCGAGCAGCAGCACGGCGGCGCCGGTGAACTGCTTGGTGATCGAGCCGACCGTCGACACGGTGCCGGGGCTCCAGGGGATCCGGCGCTCGCGATCGGCCAGGCCGTAGCCCTCGGCGAGCAACGGCTCGCCGTCGTGGGCGATCAGCAGCACGCCGGCGAAGCCGAGCTTCCTGAGACGGTCCATGTAGTCGCGCACGTCGGCGGTGAAACGGTCGTCGATCTCCAGGGCGCCCAGCGTCGCCGGGGCGAGGACGGCGGCGAGGAGAAGGGAGAGAATCCGGCGTCGGGAGGGTGTCATCACGGCGTCTCCTTCTTCGTCGAGTCAGTCAGCTATACGGATCTTATGGGGCGCGTGTTGGTCCTTAGCCCGAACAGGAGGACCCGCTGCAGGGCGGAGACGACCAGTTGCTCAAGGAGATCATCACGGCCTTCCCCGGCGATTTCGTCGCCCTGGCGGCGCCGGGCTCACGGTAGACGCCGTGGCCATGGCGCGCGAACGCCGTGACCGCGGCTCATCGCCGGCGCCACACGGCTTGGATGTATCCCTCCATTGGCGTGGCGTGGGGAAGCGGGCACGGGGAAGCGTCCAATATCTCCAGGCTCGGCAGGAAACTCTCGTAGTGCTCCCAGGTCGTGGGCTCGAGGACGCCGAGACGGCCGGGCGCCACGGCCCTGCGGGCGCCGCGGGCGAGCTGCAGGAGGTAGACGTTGCGCGCCCGGGCGTCAATGGGCTCGAGGTAAGAGCGCACAACGTCCGGCTCCATCTCCTGGAAGGTCGCGGCGCTCCAGAACAGGTCGACTTCGAGCTCCGCGACCAGGGGCCATTTGAAGCTGCCGAAGAGGTAGATCCGGCCCCGCTCGAGGCCGTCGAAGCGCCGCAGGTCGCGGGTGGCGCGGTAGGGCACGACGGCGTCGCCGAAGAGCGCGGTCAGGTATTGGTGGGCGACGTAGAGCTGGGGCGGGATGTCGAAGAGCAGGAGGGTGAGGTCGGGGTGGAGCCGGTGCAGGACCTCGGCCTGCTTGCCGGCGCCGCCGCCGAGCTCGACGACGAGCTCGACCGCGCCGAAGTCCACGAAGCGCGAGCAGTAGGCGTAGCGGTGGTAGTGCTCGAGCAGCGAGCTCGTGTAGAATCGGCCGTCGATCTCGAAGAGGTCCTCGGGGTCGCCGGCCGCCGAGGCCTCGAGACGCTCGAGCGCCACGGCGCCCGCAAGCTCGCCGCAGCGGCGCGCGTACTCGTAGCGCAGCCGGCGCCAGCCGTCGAGGTCGACCGGGCTGCGGGTCAGGGAGCGGGCGAGCGCGTCGACGGCGGGCTGCAGCGCCGCGACGAGCCGTCCCAGCCGCGGCCAACGCCGGGTCAGCGGCGCCAGGCGGCGCCACATGGCGACCTTGCGCGGGTGCAGGACGTGCTGGACCAGGTCGGTGGCGCCGAAGGAGCCGAAGACCTCGCCGCCGCCGCCGGCGCGGCAGCGCCGGAAGCCGCGCAGGCCTTGGCGCCGGAGGTACGGGAGGAAACGCCGCTCGAGGTGGCGCCAGTGGTTGGTCGGCCGGAAGACGGCGGGGCCTTCGTCGCGATCGCGGAGCATGAGCCGCAGCAGATCCGGGTCGTCCTCGACCTGCGGCGCTGCCGGCGATTCGGCGGTCGCGTCCTCGGGCTCGGCCATCCCGGCGAGCCTACCCGGGAGCCGGCCGGAAGCCGAGATCTTCATCGGACGTAACCCAAGGCCTTGAGTCTTTCCCGCGTCTCGGCGTCGACCTCCGCCTCGGCAGCGGGCAGCCCCTGCCCCAGGTCGTCCCCGACCTGCGGCGGTTCTTCCAGCTCTCCTCCGTCATTCACTTCCCGGACTGATAGAGCTCCTCGTAGACGCCGTGGCCGTGGCGCGCGAACGCTTCGAAGTAACCCGAGTACCACTGGCTCAGGGCGACGCCGGCCTCCTCGGAACGCCGCAGGTCGCCTGCGTCCTCGATGCCGCCGGTGCGGATGACGTGGAATTCGTGCGGCGGCGGGCGGCGGCGCAGCTCGGCGACGGCGGCGGCGGCGAGGGCGAGCGAGCGCTCCTTGAGCGGACGTCCGCTGACGCCGCCGCCGTAGCGGCGCCGGAAGTGGTCGAAGAGCGCCCGCTCCGGCGCCGCGATCGACGCCCGGTGCGCGTCGTAGGCGGTGGAGGTATTGCCGAAGTTGACGCCGTCGTAGCCGAGCTCGGCCAGCAGCTCCACGAGCGGCGGCACCTCGTCCGCCGTCGCGTCGCACGAGAACTTGACGATCACCGGCAACCGTCGGCGCCGGCGGGCGAGGAAGCCGTCGCGCAGGTACGTGAGGCGGCGGCGCAGCTCGGCGAAGCCGCGGGCGTCGTCGGCGGTGTTGGGGCAGCTCTCGTTGATCTCGAGGAAGTCGACGCCGGCCTCGGCGTAGAGCTCGAGTCCGGCGACGCAGCCGGCGAGCCGCTCTTCGTCGCCGGCGCCGTCCTCGGCGGTCACCGCGAGACTGGCGCCGATCGGGAAGCCGGGGACGCGCGGCAGGGCGGCGAGCCGCGCCGCCACCGCGCGGTGGCCGGGGTTGGGCAGGCCGAGCCAGTTCGAGGCGGCGCCCGAGCGCGGATAGGGCACGAAGGGCGTCCGCGGGTTGCCGGCGCGGGGACGGGCGGTGGTGGAGCCGGCCAGCCAGCCGCCGGCGCCCTGGCGCCTGGCCACCTCGTAGCCTTCGCCGTTCTTGAACATGCCGGCGGCGTTCAGGATCGGCGCGCGGAAGGTGAGGCCCCAGAGCGTCCGCTCGAAGCCCGCCGGCGGCAGCGACGGCCGCGGCAGCTCGCGGCTGAAGCGTTCGAGGAACCGGCGCCGGCCGCGCGAGTAGAGGGCCACGGCGACGGCCGGGGGCAGGCGCGTCAGGAGTGGGCGCAGGCATCGTTCCCAGCGGGCGAGCGTCGCGCTTTTCACGTCGAGGCGTCAGGGTAGCACGATCCGGCGCCGGGAATCGAATTCCGCGATCGCCGCTCAGCTCGAGCAGGCCGGTCACTCGACCGTGATCCAGGCGTGAGACTTCCCCGCGGGCTCGAACTTCGTCGTCGAGATGCACGAGGCTGCCGCCGGCTCGGAGCGCCCGGCCATACTCTGAACGCGCCCTGACGATCAATGAAAAGGTACTGGGCGCCGAGCATCCCGACACCGCCGGGAGCCTGAACAACCTGGGCTTCCTCCTGCGAAGGCAGGGGGACCTGGCGGGGGCGCGGCCGTACTTCGAACGTGCCCTGGCGATCCTCGAGGCCGCGCTCGGCCCCGACCATCCCCGCACGAGGATCGTCCGCAAGAACCTGAAGACGCTGGACGCCGGGTGGCAAGGGTAAGCCCGAGGACGCGTCGACGAAGACGCAGGACGCTTGCCACCCTTGTTCCCACGCTTTGGCCGGTCCTGGCGGGACGCCAGGTGTCTCTTTACCCCAACGGGGTGCGTGAGCCGCCATGGCTCAGCGCTGAGTCGATAAACGGTGAGGTGAAGAAAGGAGGAAAATGCCACCGAAGCCTACCTGTGCGGGTCCGCGCCCGTGCAGAACGCTCTGCTCG
>Ga0299906_10000247_pt1 | contig 53104 bp, 54 predicted proteins | sample RVTome_14_FD_200259 | JGI IMG/M metagenome (GOLD analysis project Ga0299906, IMG submission 200259) | Soil microbial communities from uranium-contaminated site in the Upper Colorado River Basin, Wyoming, United States - RVT145D125 (version 2) ...
CGCTGCGTCGACGACGAGCACCGGATGTTCTGGTTCTGTCCATCCCGGTCCTGCCGCAAGGTCCGCTCGGTCGCCGACCCGGCGATGTCGCGCCTGATCGACGACGCGATAGCGCGTAGGGTGCCAATTCTGCTCAGGTAACCTCAGGTAACATCCCCGAACCCCAGCCCATCGAGGCATCCTCTTCTTGGATGAGTACGGGGAGTTCCGGCGGCAGGTGCTCGACGCGCTGCGGCAACCGCTCGAGGACGGCTGCATCACCGTCGTGCGCTCACGCTGGGCGGTGACGTTCCCCGCGCGATTCCAGCTGATCGCGGCGTCGAACCCATGCCCGTGCGGACACCTCGGCGACGCGGTCAAGCCGTGTGTGTGTATGCCCGGGGCGGTAGCGGGCTATCGCGAACGGATGAGCGGGCCCATCGCCGACCGGATAGATCTGGCCGTCGAGGTCGCCCGGCTCGCGAAACGGCAGCTGTTCGGCCAGCCTGAGGGCGATCCGTCCGCCGTGGTGGCCGAGCGGGTCGCGGCGGCTCGCGCGCGCCAGCGCGAGCGCTGGCGCGCGCTGGGCCTCGCCTGCAACGCCGAGGTGCCGGCACGCGACATCGATGTCGCGTGCCGCCTCACCCACCCCGCGCGCGTAGCCGTCGAGTCCGCGATCGAGACCATGGGGCTGACCGCGCGCGGCGCGCATCGGGCGGTCCGCGTCGCTCGCACCATCGCCGATCTGCAAGCCGCCGACGAAGTTGATGAAGGCCAGATGGATGAGGCATTGGCGTTCCGGGTCGCTGAGGCTCGCACGTGACATCCGCCCACGCTCCCACCGCTCGCGTGCTTGAGCCCGGCGACCCGGACTGGCCTCCACTGCTTTCCGAGAACGTGACGCCGCCGGTCGAGCGGCTGTGGTTGCTCGGCGCGCCGCCGGCGACGCTGGGCGCGTGCGTCGCGATCGTGGGCGCGCGCAACTGCTCGAGCTACGGCCTCGAGATCGCCCACGGCCTCGCGCGCGATCTGGCGACCGAGGGCATCTGTATCGTCAGCGGTCTTGCGCGCGGGATCGACGCGGCCGCACATGAGGGCGCCCTGGCTGCCGGCGGAACCACCATCGCCGTGCTCGGCGGCGGCGTCGACGTCATCTATCCATCCGCGAGCAAGGACCTGTACCAGCGCGTGCTGGCGGCAGGCGCCCTGGTGTCGGAGAAGCCGCTGGGCACCAAGCCCGAGAAGCGATTCTTCCCCGAGCGGAACCGCATCATCGCCGGGCTCTCACACGCGGCCGTCATCGTCCAGGGAGAGCTGCGGACCGACGGTAAGAAGAGCGGGGCGATGATCACGGCGAACCACGCGAACGACTGCGGGCGCGATGTGCTGGCGGTGCCCGGAGACATCCGATCGATCCTCTCTGCAGGCCCGCATCAACTGATCCGCGAGGGTGGTTCAGGCATCTGCACCGGCATCAGCGACGTCTACGCGCACTGTCCTGCCCTGAAGCGCGACGCGCGCCGCCCAGAGGCCAAGCCGTTACCCGAGGGTCTGACGCCCGAGCAGCGCGCGCTGCTCGAGGCGATGATGGTCGAGCCGGGGCGGGCCGAGGCGCTGGCGAACCGTGCCGGCGTCGATCAACTTGCTGCGATCCGCGTGCTGACCCGACTCGAGCTGCAAGGCCTGGCCGCGCGATCACCGTCGGGCGTGTACCGGCGCGCGCGCTGACCCGTCACGACGACGCTGTCACGACGACCCCGTCACGACGACCCCGTCACGACGACCGCGACAGGCGTGGCGGCGATGCTTGACCTGGGCTGGGCGGGCGCCGATAGTGATCGTGTCGGATCCCGCCGAGCATCGAGGAGCGCATGGCCGAAGCGACGGGGGCGATGCCTGGGGCTGAAGCCGTCGAGCGTTTCCTGTCCTACATCGGCGGCACGCGCAACCTATCCCCGAACACGGTCGCGGCGTACCGCCGCGACCTGGATCGCTACCTCGCGTTCTGCGCGCGCCTGAAGGTCGATCCGTTCGACGCCGGGCCCGCCGAGATCCGCCGGTTCGTGGCCCAGCTCTCGACGTTGCGCTACGCGTCCAGCTCGATCGCCCGCACGGCATCGGCGGTGCGCAGCTTCTACCGCTGGCTCGTTCGGTTCCGCGAGATCGACGCGAATCCCGCCGCGGTCGTCGGCACTCCGAAGCGGGCGCGCCGACTGCCAACGGTGTTCAAACGGCGGCAGGTGGCCGAGCTGCTCGAGTTTCCGGATCGTGAGCGTGCGGCGTTGAAGGACGCGGCGCTGGACGAGGATCAGCGTCGGCTCGAGATCGCGATCCGGTTCCGGGATCGCGCGATCCTCGAGCTGCTCTACAGCTCGGGTATCCGCGTCGGGGAACTGGTGTCGCTCGACCTGGACGATCTCGATCCGGGATCCGGACAGATCCGAGTGTTCGGGAAGGGATCGAAGGAACGGGCCGTTCCTCTCGGTGAGCATGCCTCCGATGCGCTCCGGCGCTACATCGCCCGGGGTCGTGCGGCGCTGCTCGGCGAGGCATCGCCGCCGGCGGTGCTGTTCGTGAACCGGCGTGGCCGAAGGATCGGCCCCCGGGACGTCCGTCGCATCGTGGACCGATATGTCCAGGCGGTGACGCCGGGCGGCAAGGGATCCCCGCACACGTTCCGGCATACCTTCGCGACCCACCTGCTCGAAGGCGGCGCTGACCTGCGGAGCGTTCAGGAGATGCTCGGACACGTAGACCTGCGTACCACCCAGATATACACTCAGGTATCCAGCCAACGACTACGGAAGGTCTATGACGACGCGCACCCCAGGGCGTGAGGGCTCGGCCGCGGCAGCCGCCGACGCGTCCACCGATACTTCGGAGGTGGTCGTCGAGGATGCCAAGAAGGTTGTCGAGGATGCCAAGGCGATTGCCGAGACGGCCGTCCATGCTCTGTGGAAGCGGTTCAAGGAGACCGGGGAGGAAGACGCGCGCGAGGCACTGATCCTTCAGTACGCGCCGTTGGTCAAATACGTCGCGGGTCGCGTCTCGGTCGGGTTGCCGCAGAACATCGAGCAGGCCGACCTCGTCTCCTACGGCATCTTCGGGCTGATCGATGCGATCGAGAAGTTCGACACGTCTCGCGCGATCAAGTTCGAAACCTACGCGATCAGCCGGATCCGGGGCGCGATCATCGACGAGCTCCGCGCCATCGACTGGATCCCGCGGTCGGTGCGTTCGAAGGCGCGTGAGGTCGAGCGCGCGATCGCGGCGCTCGAATCCGAGATGCACCGGCCGCCGACCGACGGTGAGCTGGCAGCGCGGCTCAACATCTCGGTCGACGATCTCCAGGATCTGCTCAACCAGATCAATCTGGTCTCGGTCGTCGCGCTCGACGAGCTGCTCTCGCCCGGCGGTGAGAAGGGCGAGAAGCTCTCGCTCGTCGACACGCTCGAAGACACCGACTCACCGGACCCGGTGATGACCTTCGAGAACGAAGAGATGCGCCAGATGCTCGCGAAATCGGTGAACATCCTGCCCGAGCGCGAGCGGCTGGTGATCACGCTGTACTACTACGAGGGCCTCACGCTCGCCGAGATCGGATCGGTCCTTGGCGTCACCGAGTCCCGCGTCTGTCAGATGCACACCAAAGCCGTTCTTGATCTGCGCAACAAGATGGCTGCGATGACGCGTCTGGAAGAAGACAAGTAAGACGTTCCTCCGGTTCCTCCCGTCCTTGGTCGAACGCGCGCGCCCGCGTACGGTCGTGCCATGAGACGTCTGCTCATCGCCGTCGCTTTGATCCTCGCGGCCGCTCCCGGGGCGCGCGCCTCCCACCCCCTCGACCTGATCGCACCGGTGGACGGACCGATCGTTCGGCACTTCGAGGCGCCGCCCGATCCGTTCGCGGCCGGACACCGCGGCATCGACATCGCGGCGCCGGTTGGCTCGCCGGTCGCCGCCGCCGCCGGGGGCGTCGTCGCCTTCGCCGGGCAGGTGGGCGGAGACCTTTTCGTCTCGATCGATCACCCACAGGGAGTGCGCACGACGTACTCGTTCCTTTCGGTCATCCGAGTCCGGACCGGCGAGACGGTGGAGCAGGGCGCGCTGATAGCCGCCTCGGGCACCGGTCATACCACCGATCCCGAGCCCAACCTGCACTTCGGCCTTCGGATGGGAACCGAGTACCTGGACCCCGAACCGGTGCTGCTCGACAGCATCCGCCGGAACCTCTGGCGGGTCGTATCCCTGGCCGGGTGATGCCAGCGGCTCGTCTCACCGGCCGGGGCGGCTCGCCTCGCCCGCCGGGTGATGTCCGGCGGGCCATCTCGCCTGCCGGACGATGCAGATGGGTCCTGACCAGGGAGAACGAGGCTCTGCTACGATGCCCTGCGGCCCCGAAGCGGGGACCGAATATCACATGCCTTGCCGACCGCCTCCGTCGGGTGCCCTCCGGGGTGACGGAACGGGATGACGCGGGGCAGAGGGACAACCAGGAGGTGTGATGGCTGCCGTCGTCACGATGAAGCAGCTGCTCGAGGCTGGGGTGCATTTCGGCCACCAGACCCGCCGTTGGAACCCGAAGATGCGGCGTTTCATCTTCGGTGAGCGCAATGGCATCTACATCATCGATCTCGAGAAGACCGTCAACGGGATCGAGCGCGCCTACGCGTTCGTCCGCAGCACCGTCGCCTCGGGCGGCTCGGTCCTGTTCATCGGCACCAAGAAGCAGGCGCAGGAGCCGATCGAGCAGCAGGCCAAACGAGTGGGGATGCCCTACGTGAACAACCGTTGGCTCGGTGGGATGCTGACGAACTTCTCGACCATGTCCAAGCGGCTCGCGCGCCTGCGCGAGATCGAAGCCATGGAGACCACGGGCGTGTTCGAAGTGCTGCCGAAGAAAGAGGTCCTCAAGCTCCGCAAGGAGATGGAGACCTTGGAGAAGAACCTCGGTGGTATCCGCGACATGACCAAGCTGCCTGCGGCCGTATGGGTGGTCGACACCCGCAAGGAGCACATCGCGGTCAAGGAAGCTCGCAAGGTCGGCATCCCGGTCGTGGCCATCATCGACACGAACTGCGATCCCGACGAGGTTGACTTCCCGATCCCCGGCAACGACGACGCGATCCGTGCGGGCGCGCTGCTCACGCGGATCGTCGCCGACGCGGTCGCCGATGGGCAGAGCGGCCGTGGGGTGCGTGCGGCTCCGGCCTCCGGTGACGGTGGTGCAGGAGCGGGCGAGCCCGAGCTGGCGCCCGACGAGCCGCTGGCCGAGTGGGAGATGCGGCTGCTGGCCGAGGAGGAAGAGGAGCGCCGCCGGCGTGAGCTCGAAGAGGAGGAGCGCAAGCGTCTCCGCTGATGGCGGTGGGACGGACAGACAGGAGCGAACGGTGGAGATCAAGGCAACAGACGTCAAGGCCCTGCGCGAGGCGACCGGCGCCGGGATGATGGAGTGCAAGAAAGCGCTCGCCGACGCGGGCGGTGACCTCGAGCAGGCTAAGAAGCTGCTGCGTGAGCGCGGGGTCGAGCGGGGCAAGAAGTTCGCGACCCGCGCAGCGGAGGAGGGCATGGTAGAGGCGTATCTGCACGCGCCCGACCCCAACTTGCCGGCCAAGCTCGGCGTGTTGGTCGAGCTGAATTGCGCGACGGATTTCGTCGCCAAGACCGAGCGGTTCCGCGACCTTGCCAAGCAGGTCGCGATGCACATCTCCTTCGCGCGACCCGAGTACTTGTCCCGCGACGAGGTGCCCGCCGAAGCCGTCGAGCGCGAGAAGGAGATCTTCCGCAAGCAGGCCGAAGGCAAGCCCGACAACGTCATCGAGAAGATCGTCGAGGGCAAGCTCAACGCGTTCTTCGCTGAGATGTGCCTGCTCGACCAGCCCTATATCCGCGACGACTCCAAGACGATCGGCCGGCTGATCGAGGAGGCAACCTCGGAGCTTCAGGAGCCCGTGAAGATCCGGAGGTTCTCCTGGTTCAGGGTGGGCGCCTAGATGCCTCAGCGCGAGCGGTATCGGCGGGTCTTGCTCAAGCTTTCGGGCGAAGTCTTCGCCGAAGCCGAGCGCGGCGGAACGATCAGCCCGAAGATCGTCCACGGGCTCGCCGAGGAGTTGCGGAGCGCGCGCGACCTCGGCGTGCAGATCGCGGTGGTCGTGGGCGGCGGGAACATCTTCCGGGGCACGTCCCCGGTCGCGCACGGGATGGACCGGGCGCGCGCGGACTACATGGGGATGCTCGCGACGGTCATCAACTGCCTGGCTCTGCAGGACGCGCTCGAGCAGATCGACGTGCCAACGCGCGTGCAGTCGGCGATCACGATGTCCCAGATCGCCGAGCCGTATATCCCGCGCCGCGCGATCCGCCACCTGGAGAAGGGACGGATCGTGATCTTTGGCGCCGGGATGGGAGCGCCCTACTTCTCGACCGACACCACCGCCGCGCAGCGCGCGCTGGAGACGGGATGCGAGGCGATCTTCAAAGGGACCAAGGTGGACGGCGTGTATGACTCGGATCCGAAGATCAACCCGGACGCCAAGCGATACACGGAGCTGTCATACATCCAGGCGCTCAACGAGGGACTCGGCGTGATGGACTCCACCGCCATCTCGCTGTGCATGGACAACAAGATGCCCATCGTGGTGTTCGACCTGACGACCAACGGCAACATCAAACGCGCGCTCTCGGGAGAAACGATCGGTACGCTCGTTCACTCGATGACCTAGCGGGGGGGATCGGCCGGATGATCGACCAGGAGCTCAAGCAGGCCGAAGAGAAGATGAAGAAGGCGGTCGAGGTGACCCGCGAGGAGTTCGTCGGCGTGCGGACCGGGCGTGCGTCGCCGGCGCTGGTCCAGCGCATCACGGTGGATTACTACGGTGCGTCGACCCCGCTGCAGCAGTTGGCCGGTGTGGCGGTTCCCGATCCCCGCTCCCTGGCGATCACGCCGTACGACCGCAACGCGATCGCGGTGATAGAGAAGGCGATCCAGGCATCGGATCTCGGCATCACACCTTCCAACGACGGACAGACCATCCGGTTGAACTTCCCGCCGCTGACCGAGGAGCGCCGCAAGGAGCTGATCAAGGTCGTGCGCGACCGCGCCGAGCATGGTCGTGTGGCCGTGCGCAACGTGCGGCGCCACGCCAAGGACGAGATCGAGCGGGAGGAGAAGGCCGGAGAGGTCTCCCAGGACGAGATGCATCGCGGGGAGCAGCAGCTCCAGAAGCTCACCGATCGCTTCGTGGCCGAGATCGACGACATGCTGCAGCGCAAGGAAGCCGAGTTGATGGAGGTCTGAGCATCTCCGCAGAACCGGCTTCACCCGTCCCGGACCCCGGTTCCGAGGAGCCGTCGCGCGCTCGGCGCACCGGTCGCAACCTGCCGGTCGCGATCGTCACCGGGCTGATCCTGGCGGGGGCGATCTTCGGCACGCTGTTCAGCTCGCGCCTGGCGTGGTTCCTGCTGCTCGCGGCCGCGGTCCTGATGGCGCAGGTGGAGTTCTACCGCGTGCTGCGCACCAAGGGGTATCGCCCCGCGGACGCGCTGGGATTGGCCGGCGGCGCGCTGCTCCTTATCGGGGCGTATCAGCGCGGGCCGGCGGCGCTGTCGTTCGGGCTGTCCACGATCGCGCTCGCATCGTTCCTGTGGTTCCTGGTGGACCGGCATCGCGAGCGCGTCGTGCAGAGTCTGGGGATCACGCTGCTGGGCGTGATATACGTGCCCTTCCTCGGCGCTCACGTCCAGTTGATGCGCGACCTGCCGGACGGGATCGTGATCACGCTGTCCTATATCGGGCTGGTGGCCTTCTACGACATCGCCGCCTACGCCGCCGGGTCCATCATCGGGCGCAGGCCGATGGCTCGCTCGGTGAGTCCCAAGAAGAGCTGGGAAGGAGCATTCGGCGCAACCTTCTTCATCTTCGTGCTCGCGCTGGCCGTGGGACCGATGCTCGCTCCGTTCGACGCAGGCAGCTCGATCATCCTGGCCGTGATCGTGGCCGTGCTCGCGCCTCTGGGCGACTTGGCCGAGAGCCTGATCAAGCGCGACCTAGGCGTGAAGGATATGGGCGCTCTGCTGCCCGGGCACGGAGGGATGCTCGACCGCATCGATGCCTTGCTGCTCGTCGCGCCCGCGTACTACTGGGTGGTGCGGGTGTTGGTCACGTGAGCAGCGGACCACTCGCAGACCTGGCATCATCTGGGGACCCATGAGACGCATCGCGATCCTCGGATCCACCGGCAGCATCGGCACCCAGGCTCTGGACGTGGTGCGCAAGCATCCCGACCGCTTCCGCGTCGTCGGTCTGGTCGCGGGCAGCAACGCCGAGCTGCTCGCGCAGCAGCGAGACGAGTTCGCGCCATCGTTCGCCGCGCTCGTCTCCCAGCAACCCGATGCTCTGGACGAGGCCGCGGTCCTGGACGAGGCCGATGTCGTGCTCAACGCTGTTGTCGGCTCGCGTGGCCTCAGCCCGACGATCGCGGCGCTCGACGCGGACAAGATCGTGGCCCTGGCCAACAAGGAGTCCTTGATCGCCGGCGGCGAGCTGGTTACCTCGCGCGCGCGCCCGGGGCGGCTCCTCCCGGTGGACAGTGAGCACTCCGCGCTCTACCAGTGCCTGGCCGGGAACCGTCTCGAGGATGTACGACGCGTGATCATCACCGCATCGGGCGGGCCCTTCCGCGGCCGAACGCGCGAGCAGCTCGCAGCCGTCACCCTAGACGAAGCCCTGCGACATCCCACGTGGAACATGGGGCGCAAGATAACCGTCGACTCGGCCACCCTGATGAACAAGGGCCTGGAGGCGATCGAGGCGCATCACTTGTTCGGGCTATCGATGGAACGCGTCGAGGTCGTCGTTCATCCCCGGTCGATCGTGCACGGGATCGTCGAGTTCGTCGACGGCTCGTGCATCGTGCAGGCTTCGCGCCCCGACATGCGGCTGCCGATCCAGCTGGCGTTGGGATGGCCCGAGCGTCTGGCCGACGGCGCCGAGCCGCTGGACTGGCCGTCGCTCGGCGCGCTCGCGTTCGAGCCGGTCGACCATGAGGCCTTCCCCGCGCTCGAGCTCGCCTACGATGCGGCCCGGAGAGGCGGCACCTGTCCCGCCGTGCTCAACGCCGCCAACGAGGAAGCCGTCGAGGCATTCCTCGAGCAGCGCATCGCCTACCTGGACATCGTCGAGATCGTCCGGGATGTGCTCGCCGAGCATCGCCCGGGCGGGCCGCCGACCCTCGACTCGGTGCTCGACGCCGAGCGTTGGGCGCGCGCTGCCGCGCGCGCGAAGGCGGATGCATGAGCAGCCTGTTCATCATCCTGTTCATCGCATCGATCCTGACCTCGATCGGCATCCACGAGTTCGGACACTTCATCACGGCCAAGCGCTTCGGCATCAAGGTGCATGAGTTCTTCATCGGGTTCGGCCCGCGCATCTGGTCGATACGCAAGGGTGAGACCGAGTACGGCGTGAAAGGCATCCCCCTCGGCGGCTACGTGAAGATCGCCGGCATGAATCCGCTGGAGGAGATCTCCGCCGAGGACGCCGGCAGAGTATTCAAAGCCAAGAAGCCTTGGAAGCGGGCGATCGTCCTGGGCGCGGGCTCGTTCACGCACTTCGTGATCGGGCTGGTGATCATCTTCGGCATCCTGTGGCTGGCGGGCATCCCCCAGTTCTCTCCGACCAACACGGTGAGCGCCGTCTCGAGAGACACTGCGGCGCAGCGCGCTGGGATCATGGTGGACGACACGATCGTCGAGGTCGACGGCGCTGCGGTGGGCACCTGGGAGGAAGTGATCGAGGAAGTGCAGAAGCGCGGTGGCCGGGAGGTGACGATCATCGTGCGCCGGGATGGCCGGCGGCTCGCGCTTCGACCCGTGGAGCTGGATATCAAGCCGCTGGAGGATGGCCGGCGCGTCGGGTTCCTGGGCGTCGGGCCGGAGCTCGAGCAGACGGGCCTCTTGGAGCGTGGATTCTTCCCCGCGCTCGGCGAGTCGTTCAAGCAGACCGGGTTCCTCGCGCGCGACAGCCTGTTCGCCTTCCGCGAGATCTTCTCGCCGTCGAAGATCGCGAAGCTTTTCCGCGTCGCCGCCGGTGACGAGGAGCGAGGACTGGACGATCCGGCGACTTTGGTCGGGGTGGGCAAGATCGCGGGTGACTTCGGCACCGACAGCGACTGGGTCGGACTGTTCAGCCTGATCGCCGGCTTCAACATCTTCATCGGCGTCGCCAACCTGCTCCCTCTGCCCCCGCTGGATGGAGGCCATCTCGCGGTGCTCGCCTACGAGAAAGCGACGAGCCGCGACGTCGACATGCGCAAGCTCCTGCCGGTAACGGCGACGGTCATCGCCTTGTTCGGGAGCCTGTTCGTCTTGCTGCTGTTCCTCGACATCGCGCGACCGCTGCCGAACCTTCCCGGTTAGCGCATGTCCCGACCGTCGGCGAACGAACAGCGCGCGCACCGCTAGACTGCTTCCGTGATCACCCCACGCCGCACGACACGCCAGATCAGGGTCGGCTCTGTGCCGATCGGGTCGGACGCGCCCATCAGCGTCCAGTCGATGACGATCACGAAGACGGCCGACATCAACGCCACGCTCCAGCAGATCGCCGCGCTGGCCGCGTCGGGCTGCGACATCGTGCGCGTCGCGGTGCCCGACCGCGACGACGCCGAGGCGCTGCCGGCGATCGCTGCCAGATCCACGATCCCGGTGATCGCCGACATCCACTTCCAGTGGAAGTACGCGATCGCTGCGCTCGAGGCAGGGTGTCAAGGGATCCGCATCAATCCAGGGAACATCCGGAAGCACGACAAGGTAGCGCTGATCGGTCGCGAGGCGGCTGCGCGGGGCGTGCCGATCCGCGTCGGCGCGAATGCCGGATCCCTGGAGCAGGAGGTGCTCGCGGCGTATGGGGGTCCGTCGCCCGAGGCCCTCGTCGAACAGGCGATGCGCGAGGTCCGATTGCTCGAAGAGGTCGGCTTCTTCGACATCAAGATCTCGGTCAAGCACAACGACCCGGCCACCATGATCGCGGCGTACCGGTTGATCGCCGGACGGTGTGCCTATCCCTTGCACCTCGGCGTGACCGAGGCCGGTACACCTTCTCGCGGGATCGTGAAGTCGGCGGTCGGGATCGGCACGCTACTCGCCGAAGGGATCGGCGACACCATCCGCGTGTCGCTGACCGCCGACCCCGTGGAAGAGATCAAGGCCGGCATCGCGATCCTCGAGACGCTCGGGTTGCGCGAGCGCAGGTTCGATCTGGTGGCTTGCCCGTCGTGCGGGCGCGCCGAGGTGGATGTATTCGCCCTCGCGTCGGCGGTCGAGGAGCGCCTGAAGGACATCGACGTTCCGATGCGGGTCGCGGTGATGGGCTGCGTCGTCAACGGCCCCGGTGAGGCGCGTGAAGCCGACGTGGGCGTGGCCGCCGGTAAGGAGAAGGGACAGATCTTCGTCCGCGGCGAGATCGTGCGGACGGTTCCCGAAGACGCGATCGTCGAGGAGCTGGCCTCGGAGGCGTTCAAGATGGCCGAGCAGCTGCGCGCGGAAGGCAAGTCCGGCACGGGCGCGGCGCACATCAGCCGTATCGCGCCCGACCCGCAATCCGTGCTTCAGATCGGGCGGAAGAGCTAGATCCACTGGTATGCGCGTGCATCGCCGCTCCCTCCCGGTACACTTGCGCAACCATGGCGCTCCCCAAGCAAGCAGACGACTTCCCAGGCTGGTACCAGGAGGTAGTCAAGCAGGCCGGCCTGGCCGAACCCTCGCTCGCGCGCGGTTCGATGGTGATCAAGCCATACGGCTACGCGATATGGGAGCATTACCAGCGTGCGATGGACGACCGGATCAAGGCCACGGGCCACGAGAACTTCTACTTCCCGCTGCTGATCCCGGCGAAGCTGCTCGAGAAAGAAGCCCAGCACGTCGCGGGGTTCGCGCCGGAGGTCGCGGTTGTGACCCACGCCGGGGGAGTAGACCTCGAAGAGCCGCTGATCGTCCGGCCGACGTCCGAGACGATCATCTGGGCGACCTACGCGAAGTGGGTGCAGTCCTACCGCGATCTTCCCTTGCTGTACAACCAGTGGGCGAACGTGGTGCGGTGGGAGATGCGTCCGCGCGTGTTCCTGCGAACAACCGAGTTCCTGTGGCAGGAAGGCCACACGGCGCACGAGACGCGCGAAGAGGCGATGGCCGAGGCACTGATGATCCTGCACGACGTCTACGCCGACGTCGTCGAACGTGTGCTCGGCATCCCCGTGCGCAAGGGCCGTAAGACGGCGGCCGAGCGTTTCGCCGGTGCCGACGAGACGCTGACGATGGAAGCGCTGATGCGCGATCGCAAGGCGCTGCAAGCCGGCACGTCGCATTTCCTCGGGCAGAACTTCAGCAAGGCATACGGGGTGCAGTTCCAGGGACGTTCCGGCGAGATGGAGTATGCGTGGGCTACGTCGTGGGGTTCGAGCACCCGGCTGGTCGGCGGCGTGATCATGACCCACGGCGACGACAAGGGGCTGCGATTGCCGCCGGCGGTCGCGCCGTATCAAGTTGTGATCGTTCCCATCTACCGTACCGACGAGGATCGCGCGCGCGTCCTGGAGGCTGCACACGCGATCAAGGATTCGCTGACCGGGACGCGCGTCCGTATCGATGATCGCGACGAGCACCGTCCCGGGTACAAGTTCAACGAGTGGGAGCTCAAGGGCGTCCCGGTCCGTGTCGAGCTGGGTCCGAAGGATCTCGAAGCCGGACAGGTGGTGCTCGCGCGACGCGATACCGGCGAGAAGGAAACCGCGTCGCATGGCGCTGCCGGCGAGCGGATCGTAGAGCTGCTCGAGCAGATCCAAGCCACGCTGTTCGAGCAGGCGCGTGCATTCCGCGACGAGCACACCTTCGTGCCGGCCGACTTCGAAGAGTTCAAGGCGCTGCTGCTCGAGCCGGGCGGGTTCCTGGAAGGGGATTGGTGCGGATCGGGCGAGTGCGAGGCCGAGATCAAAGCCGAGACTAAGGCGACGATCCGGTATCTCCCGCTCGAGGCAGAGCAGGTGAGCGGCTCGTGCATCCATTGCGGCGCGGCCGCGACCGAGCGAGCCACCTGGGCAGTCGCGTACTGAGATGGACGCCGCGCAGGCCACCGAATCCGTCCGAGATTTCTACGATCAGCTCGCCGGCGATTACCACCTGATCTATCCAGACTGGCGCAAGGCGGTCATACGTCAAGGGGCGGTGCTCGACCGGCTCATCCGGTCGACGATGTCCAACGACCGCCTGGACGTGCTCGACTGCGCGTGCGGGATCGGAACGCAAGCGATCGGCCTCGCATTACGCGGCCATCGTGTGACCGGGACCGACATCAGTGCCGCGTCGGTCGAACGCGCGCGCGCCGAAGCCGCGACGTTCACGGTCGAGGCGACCTTCGCCGTCGCGGACATGCGCGCGCTCGAGGGGGTGCCGGGGCCGTTCGATGTGGTGCTCGCATGTGACAACTCCCTGCCGCACTTGGTCGCCGACGAGGATCTGGCCAACGCCGCGCGAAGCATCGCCGCATCGCTGCGCCCGGGCGGGCTGTTCGTGGCGAGTACCCGTGACTACGACCGGGTCACGAAGGCCCGGCCGTCGTCCACCCAGCCGCGCGTCTTCGCAGGTGCCGAAGGGAGCCGGATCGTGTTCCAAGCCTGGGAGTGGGAGCCCGACGGACGGACCTACATCGTGCGTCTGTTCATCCTTCGCGAGGCGGGCGGCGAGTGGACCGTGACCCAGCACGCGACCACCTACCGCGCGCTCCTCCGCGTGGAGTTGGATCAGATCCTGCGAGCAGCCGGCTTCGGCCAGATCCGTTGGCACACGCCGGTTGAAACCGGATACCCGCAGCAGATCGTCACGGCGCGACTGGGTTGAGCCGCCAAGGCCGGATCGGAAGGGGGGAAAGGCGAGATCCCGGACATCTGGGAAGGAACGGCATGTTCGGTACCGAATACCTGAACCCGACCTATGCGACTCGCACGGAGCAGCTTCAGAGCCGCCGCCTCGGCGATCGTGGTCCTGGCCGCTGTGGGACCGGTTACGGCCGCCGACCCTCCCTGCCGCCCGCTCCAGCCTCCCCGGCCGATCTGCGTCCCAGACGTGACGGCGCCCTCTTTTCCGAGCATCCCCTCGGTGCCCAGCATCCCCTCGGTGCCCAGCATCCCACCCGAATCGGGGACCCCGCCGATCCCCACCCCGACGGTGGGCCCCCTCCCCGGACTGCCAGATGGCCCGGGGGGTCCATCGCCGGTCGGACCTGCGGGCGCGCTCGGATGGCTCCCGGCTAACGCCGGCGTGATGTGGTGGCAGGGTGCGGACACCTTCGGCATCCCTCCCGCGCAACCGCCCGGCGAGGCGGGCGGTGCGTGGTGGCTGACCCGGCGGATCGGCACCAGCCCCTTACTGCCCGAGGTCCAACACCTGGGCTCGCTGTTCCACGGGATGTATGTGTCCGCCGGCGGGGGCGCCTGGGTCAACGTCAGCCCCGGATGCCTCCTTCCCATGCGATCCCCGGTCCCTCAGTTTCATGATCTGTACCGGCCGGCGCGCGAGATCGCCGTGGCTGCGACCGGGCTGGACGCGTGCGGAGTCGAGGGTATCGCCTACGACCCGCTCATCCCGAGCAGGATCTACGCCTCGGCCTTCAACGTGGAGGACGTGTCGTTGTCGGGCGCGCTGCTCGGCCCCGGTGGGGTTTACGTCTCCGATGACCTCGGGCTCGGGTGGCGCAAGCTGCTTGGGGGCTTGCGTGGCAACGGCCTGGCGGTCGCGCGCGCCGGTGCAGGTCCCGCCACGATCGTGGTCGGATACATCCAGGCGAATAACGGCGCGATCGGGAACACGCCGGGTGGCGGGAGCCTGAGCATCTCCGCCGACGACGGCCGCACCTGGCGCAACGTGTCGCTGCCGGCATCTGGCTGCGCAGATGCCGTGCCGACCACTCAGCGGATCACCCCGACCGTCGCGATGCCGCCGGACGACCCCGATCTGATCTACGCAGGGACCAACGCGGGGCTGTACGCCTCGACCGACGGCGGGGACACGTTCACGCTGCTCCGCCAGGCCTGCGGGGGTACCTGGGGCCTAGCCCTGAGCCCGGACGGTGACCGGGTCTGGATCGGTGACCACGAGGGCCGGATCTATCGCGCGGACACCGGATCGAGCATCTTCACCTTCCTGACCGACCTCGGCGCGGGCAAGGTCCAAAGCCTGCTGCTGGATCGAGACGGCCGAACGCTGTACGCGGCGATGTGGGACGGCAACGGCGCGGCGGTCTACCGGATCGATGGTCAGAACGGGGCCAGGGCCCAGCTGGGGGACTCGCTGCTCGAGCCGCTGGACCGGTCGGCGCTGCCGAAGCCGTTCCCGCTGGGTCCCGAGATGGCCAACGGGACCATGCCCTCGCTGTTCCTGGGGCGTCCGCTCGGGCGTCTCGAGGTTTCCACCGTCCTCCGAGGTGTTTTCACCCGGTTCGAGTAGCCGAGCTTGGTCGGCCTCCGAGCTCGGGTGATATACTTCCTCTTCGAGAACGAGGTTGGGTCGGCGAAGTGGGCTCGCGCCCACTTCTATTTTTGGCCCGCCTTTCGGCACGTCGGGAGGGAGGTGTGGACGACCTCGAGGAGCGGGTTCGCTCCCTCGCGGAGCCCGTCCTTGCTCGGTACGACGCCGAGTTGGTGGACGTCGCGGTCCGCAGGGGTCGGACTCAGCTCGTCCGGGTGATCGCCGACCGGCCGGACGGGATCGACCTGGACACCTGCGCGAGGGTGAGCGCGGAGCTCTCCAGGATGCTGGACCTCGAGGACCCCATCCCGGGCCGCTACACGCTGGAGGTGTCGTCGCCGGGCCTGGACCGCCCGTTGCTGACGGCAGGGGACTTCCGGCGGAACATCGGACGTAAGGTACGGATCGTGCTCGCCGCCGGCCAGCACGAAGGAGTCGTAGAGGAGGTGGGAGACGATCGGGTCGTGATCCGGACCGATCGCGACGAGCAGCGCGAAGTCGGGCTCGCCGAGATCGTGAAGGGCAAGATCGTGCTCCCATGGTGACGGTATGGAACTGAATGACGTTCTGGATGCGATGCGATCGCTCGAACGGGAGAAGTCGATCCCGTTCGAGTCCTTGCTGGATGGCCTCCAGCAGTCGCTCGCCGCCGCCTACAAGCGCTCGCTGCCCGAGGATCAGGGCTCGCGCGTCCAGATCGACATCGGCACGGGCGAGATCAACGTGTTCGCCCACGACTTGGACGAGAACGGCCAGCCGGTGCGCGACGCGACGGGCGGCTACGCGAACGAGCGACCGCTGGGTCAGATGACGTTCGGTCGCATCGAGGCGCAGACCGCCAAGCAGGTGATGCTGCAGAAGATCCGCGAGTTCGAGCGCGAACAGACCTACGGCGAGTTCCGCGAGCGCGAAGGTGACATCGTCACCGGCATCGTCCAGCAGTCCGACGCGCGGTACACGATCCTGGACCTGGGCAAGAATGTCGAGGCCTTGATGCCTCAGGCCGAGCAGGTGCCGAACGAGCGCTACGACCACGGCCAGCGCGTCAAGGCTTACGTCGTCGAGGTCCGCCGCCAGCCGAAGGGCCCATCGATCATCGCATCGCGCTCGCACCCGGGGTTGGTTCGACGTCTATTCGAGCTCGAGGTCCCTGAGATCCAGGACGGCACCGTCGAGATCAAGGGCATCGCGCGGGAGGCTGGTCACCGCACCAAGCTCGCCGTCGCTTCGAACGACCAGGCGGTCGATCCGGTCGGTGCGTGCGTGGGCTCGAAGGGGTCGCGGGTGCGGATGGTCGTGAACGAGCTTCACGGCGAGAAGCTGGACATCGTGCCCTGGAGCGAGGATGCGATCTCCTTCGTCGCCAACGCGCTGTCACCGGCCAAGGTCACCGAGGTCAAGGTGAACGAGCGCGAGAAGACTGCGCTGGTCATCGTCCCGGATTACCAGCTCTCGCTGGCGATCGGGAAGGAGGGCCAGAACGCTCGCCTCGCCGCCCGGCTGACCGGCTGGCGGATCGACATCAAGAGCGAAACCCAGCACGCGCAGGAGCGCGCGGCGGTCGAGCAGCAGCGCGCGCAAGCCACGCCGCCCGCCCCGACCCCTCACGCGGCCACCGAGCCTGAGCCCTTGCCGGCGGAGGAGTCCGTCGAGGCGCCGGTGGAGGAGTCCGTCGAGCCTCCGACGGAGGAGACCCAGACGGCGACCGAGGGGCCTGAAGCGGAGGCGGCGAGCGGAGGGTCGTAAGATGGGTGCTCGCGCGAGGGCTCGCGAGCCGGTCCGGACCTGCATCTCCTGCCGGCGACCGCGACCGAAGGCGCAGATGGTCCGGTTCGTCCGGCGGCCAGACGGGGCTGTCGTGGTTGACCGGACCGGCACCGAGCAGGGCCGGGGGGCGTATGCGTGCCCCGAGCAGCGGTGCCTGACGGTCGCGATCGTGCGGCTGCCGGGCACGTTGAAGAGCAAGGACATCGACATCGACCGGATCCGAGCGGATCTGGCGGGCGTAGGAGTGGCATGAGCAGACGGGTATACGAGCTGGCGAAAGAGCTCGAGGTCTCGAGCCGCGATGTGATCCAGGCCCTCGCGGGGCTGGGCTTCGTGGCAAAGAGCCATTCTTCTACCGTCGAGGAAGGGGTCGTCCTCAAGCTGCTCGACGCAAAGGAGAAGGGTGGGCTGGCCCAACTGATCGCGAAGGCGCCGCCTGTGCGCGCGCCGCGCGAGCGAACCGTTGCCAGACCTTCGGCCGAGCGCACCGCGGCGGAGCGTCCGAGCCCCGAGCGACCAAGCGCTGAGCGACCAAGCGCCGAGCGCGCGCCTGCGCCGCGTCCGTCCGCCGAGCGTGCCCCTGCGCCGCGTCCGAGTGCCGAGCGACCGAGTGCCGAGCGTGCCCCTGGGTCGCGTCCGTCCGCCGAGCGTGCCCCTGGGTCGCGTCCGTCCGCCGAGCGACCGAGCGCCGAGCGCGTTCCTGCGCCGCGTCCGTCCGCCGAGCGCGTGCCTGCGCCCGCTGCGGTGCCCGAGCCGGCGGTGGCCGCAGCCGGCGACGGAGCGGAGCCAGGCACGCCCTTGATCGTCCACCGCGGGATCACCGTCCAGGGCCTCGCCGCGAAGCTCGAGGAGGCGCGCGGGCAGCCGACCCCGCCGGCCGAGATCATCAAGAAGCTCTTCCTGCTCGGCGAGACCTACACGGTTGCGCAGTCGCTCACCGATGACGCCGCGGAGCTGGTCGGCAGCGACTACGGCTACGTCGTCACGGTCGTCTCGCCCGACGACGAATTGGTCGAGGCGGGCGAGGAAGAGGTCGATGACGAGGAAGCGTTGAAGCCGCGGCCACCGGTGATCACGGTCATGGGTCACGTCGATCACGGGAAGACGTTGCTGCTCGACAAGATCCGGCAGACCGATGTGGTCGCTGAAGAGGCTGGTGGCATCACCCAGCACATCGGTGCCTACCAGGTCCGCAAGAACGATCGCGCGATCACCTTCATCGACACGCCCGGCCACGAAGCGTTCACGCAGATGCGCGCGCGCGGCGCCAAGGCGACGGATATCGCGGTGCTCGTCGTCGCGGCCGACGACGGCGTGAAGCCACAGACGATCGAGGCGCTCAACCACGCCAAAGCCGCCGAGGTCCCGATCGTGGTGGCCGTGAACAAGATCGATAAGGAAGGCGCCGACCCGTCGCGGGTGCGACAGCAGCTCACCGAGCACGAGCTGATCCCCGAAGAGTGGGGCGGCAGCACGGTGTTCGTTGACATCTCGGCCAAGCAGGGGACCAACATCGACCAGCTGCTCGAGATGCTGCTGCTCGTCGCCGACATCCAGGACCTGAAGGCGAACCCGGAGGCGCCGGCGCGCGGGGTGGTGATCGAGGCTCACCTGGACAAGGGCCGCGGCCCGGTCGCGACCGTGCTGGTGGAGCGCGGCACGCTGCGCAAGGGGGACACATTGGCGTGCGGCACGGCGTGGGCGCGCGTGCGCGCGATGCTCGACGATGTCGGCCAGGATCTGACGGAGGCGGGGCCGGGAACGCCGGGGCAGGTGCTTGGGTTCGACAGCGTGCCCGAAGCCGGGGACGAGTTCCGCGTCTACGCCGACGAGCGGCGCGCGCGCCAGACCGCCAACGACCGCGCGAGCCGCAAGCGCGCGGCGGAGCTCGTCTCGCGCCGCCGCGTCACCCTGGAGGACGTGTTCGAGAAGGTCGTGGAGGGCGAGCTCCAGGAACTGCTGATCGTTCTCAAGGCCGACGTGCAGGGCTCCCTGGAAGCGATCCAGGACGCGCTTGAGAAGCTCAAAGTCGAAGACGTGGCAGTGCGCGTGCTGCACCGCGCTGTCGGCGGGATCAACGAGAACGACGTCACCCTCGCCGCGGCGTCGGGCGCGATCATCGCCGGGTTCAACGTTCGGCCCGCGCCGGCCGCGCGCACGCTCGCCGAGCGAGAAGGCGTCGAGATCCGGCTCTACCAGATCATCTACAAGCTGATCGAGGACATCGAGGCGGCGCTCAAGGGCATGCTCAGGCCGGTGTTCCAGGAAGTGCAGCTCGGCCGCGCCGAGGTGCGGCAGGTGTTCCGCGGCTCCTCGATCGGCGTCATCGCCGGGTCCCACGTCGAAGAGGGCGTGGCCCAACGCGGGGCGAAGGTGCGCTTGCTGCGGGACAACGTGATCGTGATCGACACGGTGTGCTCGTCGCTGTTCCGTTTCAAGGATGCGGTGAAGGAGGTTCAAGCCGGGTACGAATGCGGTATCGGCTTGGAGAACTTCGCCGATATCAAGGAGGGGGACTCGATCGAGTTCTACGAGGTGCGCGAGATCCCGCGCACGTAGGCCGGGTTGTCGATGTTCGTGGGGTACGCCCGGTACGACCTCCGGATCCCCGATGCGACCTCGTTGAAGGACAAGCGATCGGTGGTGCGTTCGTTGCAGGCTTTGTTGCATCAGAAGTTCCGCTGCGCGGTCGGCGAGGTCGATCATCAGGACCTGCGGCAGCGGGCGGCGGTAGGTGTATCGATCATCGCGCCGACCTCGTTCCACGCGCGCAAGGTGCTCAACGAGGTCGGAAGGCACGTCGAGACCCATCCCGGGGTGGAGCTGCTCGACACATTCATCGATGTGATCTCACCGGAGGACCGATGACGGCACCGCGGGCGTATCCACGCGCCGAACGCGTGCGCGCGCAGATCAAGCAGGTGCTGGCCGAGGAGGTCGAGCGCCTTCGCGACCCGGGCTTGGGGTACGTGACCATCACCGAGGTCACGATGGCGCCCGACCTGCGGCACGCGAAGGCGTACTACACGGTGCTCGGGGAAGAGGTCGTGCAGGCAGCGACGCGTGACGCGATGCAGCGGGCGACCAAACACCTGCGCTCGGTGATCGCGCAGCAGGTGCGGCTGCGGTACACGCCAACGCTGGAGCTGCTCGAGGATCCGGTGCCCGAGCGCGTCGACCGCATCGACCAGCTCATCCGCGACCTGCACAAGGAGGACCATTGAGCATCCCCGAGACCGAATGGGGCGCGGCGGTGGCGGCCTTCGAGCAAGCCGACCGGGTCGCGCTCGCCTGTCACGTCGGGCCCGACGGTGACGCCCTCGGATCGATGCTCGCGCTCGGGCTGGCGCTGCGCGCGCGCGGGGTGCAGGTCACGGCCTCGTGGGGATCCAAGCCGTTCTCGCCTCCGCGGCAGTACGACTTCCTGGCCGGTCTCGATCTGCTGGTTCCCCCCGAGCAGGTCGACGAGGCGCCGCCGCTGATGGCCACCTTCGATGCCGGATCGCTGGACCGGATCGGCAGCCTCGAACCGAACGCGCGCGCGGCCGGGGCGCTGGTGGTCGTGGACCATCACGCATCCAACGATCACTTCGGCACCGTGAACCTGATCGATCCCGAGTCTGCGGCCAGCGCGGTGCTGGTGCACGAGCTGCTCGGACGGCTGGGCGCGAAGCTGGATCGTGACATCGCGACGTGTCTGTACGTCGGGCTGGTCACCGACACCGGGCAGTTCAAGTACCGCAACACGACCCCGTCGGTGCACCAGGTGGCCGCAGACCTGCTCTCGCACGGCGTCCCCCAGGACGACATCGGACGGATCATCTACGACACGCACCCGGTCGGCTACCTGAGGCTGGCGTCGGTCGTGCTCGACCGGCTCACACATCGGCCCGAGGCGAAGATGGTGTGGTCGTGGTTCTCGCAACAGGACCTGGTGAAGGCCGGGTGCGAGATGGAAGACACCGACGCGATGATCGACCTGATCCGCACCGCCGACGTCGCCGATGTCGCCGCGCTGGTCAAGCAGCACGACGACGGCGCGTGGAAGGTGTCGATGCGATCGAAAGGCTCCACGGACGTGGGTGCGTTCTGCAGCGCACAGGGAGGCGGCGGGCACGCGCTGGCCGCGGGTTACACCTCGGACCAGCAGGATCCCGCCGTCATCGCCGAGCAGATCGTAACCGCGCTGCGACGGTGAACGGATTCGTCGTCGTGGACAAGCCTGCGGGGATGACCTCCCACGACGTGATCGCGCGCCTGCGCCGCGCGCTGGGTGAGCGCCGCATCGGACATGCGGGGACGCTGGATCCCGCCGCGACCGGCATCCTGCTGATCGGCGTCGGCCGCGGGACCCGGTTGCTGCGCTTCCTCGAGGCGCACGAGAAGGAGTACGAGGCCGACGCGATCCTGGGCCTGCGCACGAGCACACAGGACGCCGAAGGCGACGTGACCGGCGAAGCCGACGCCTCGGCGGTGACCGAGCAGGATGTACGCGCGCTGCTCCCGCGGTTCACCGGCGAGATCGATCAGGTGCCGCCCATGGTCAGCGCGGTCAAGATCGGCGGTGAGCGGCTCTACAAGAAGGCGAGGCGCGGCGAGGAGGTCGAGCGCGCACCACGCCGCGTGACCGTTCACGCGCTCGACCTGATGGGCTTCGAGCCGGGGCCGCGCGCGCGCGCGAGCTTGCGGGTGGTGTGCTCGCGAGGCACCTACATCCGCACGCTGGCGGCGGATCTGGGCGATGCGCTCGGCGTCGGTGCGCACCTGACGGCCCTGCGGCGCACGCGCGTCGGGCCGTATGCGCTCGACAAAGCCGTCCCGCTCGACGCGGTGACATCCGAGCAGCTCGCGCCGATGGCCGAGGCCCTCAGCGGGTATCCTCGCCACGACGTCGGGGTCGACGGCGCGCGCGCGTTGATCCAGGGCAAACCGCTCCCGGCCGCCGGTCTCGACGGTCCCTACGCCGTGTTCGGGCCCGACGGCCTGGTGGCGATGGCTGAGGACAGGGGAGAGGAGCTGCGTTCGCTGTGCGTGGTGGCATGAAGGTCTACCGGGGGCTGCACGAGGTGCCCGAGGACTTCGGGCCGTCGGTGGTCACCATCGGGGTCTTCGACGGCGTGCACCGCGGCCATCAGGCGCTGATGCGCACGGTCGTGGATCTGGGGCGCGCGCACGAAGCCGTCCCGACCGTCGCCACGTTCGACCGGCACCCGCTCGAGGTGATCGCACCCGACAAGGCGCCGCAGCTGCTGTCGACGTTGCCGCAGCGCGCGCGCCTGATCGAGCAGCTCGGCATGGAAGCTCTCGTCGTGATGACCTTCGACGACGTGTTCCGTCACCTGTCGCCCGAGGAGTTCGTGCGGACGGTGCTCGTCGACGAGCTGCGCTGCGTGCACACTGTCGTCGGCGCCAACTTCACCTTCGGGCACAAGCGGGCCGGGACGATCGAGACGCTGCAGGCGCTCGGCGCCGAGCATGGGTTCGAGGTGACCGTGTTCGAGATGCAGACCGGCGCGGTCGAGGATGTCGTCTCCTCGACCCTGATCCGCCGCCACCTCGCCGACGGCGACGTCGATCGCGCGAACGCCGAGATGGATCACCCCTACCGGCTGGAGGGCTTCGTCGAGAAGGGGGCCGCGCGCGGCAAGGGCCTCGGGTTCCCCACCGCCAACCTGAGGATCCCCGATCGGATGCTTCTGCCCAAGCTCGGGGTCTACGTCGCGCGCGTCCTGCGGCGCGGCGCCGGCGAACCGCTGCCTGCCGTCGTCAACGTCGGAGTCAATCCCACGTTCGAGCAGCGCACCGACCCCGTCGTCGAGGTCCACGTCCTCGACTTCGACGAGGACCTGTACGGCGAGGTGCTAGAGGTCGAGTTCTTGCATCGCTTGCGCGACGAGCAGCGCTTCCCCGACGCCGACGCCCTGGTCGCCCAGATGGATCGCGACGTGGCCGACGCGCGCGCCTGGTTCGCAGGTTGATGGCCGCGGGGCTATGCCATGAACCGTCGTATAGTTCGTAGCGTGTCTCGTGTGCGTATCTCGACGACAGTTGACGAGCAGCTGCTCGAAGCATGCCGGCGGCTCGCGGATCTTCCGAACAGCCAGATGGTGGATCGGGCGTTGCGGGCACTGATGGACGAGCTCGAAGGGCTGGCGGAGACCCGCGCGCTCGGGGAGGCCCCCTACGACGACGATCCGGATCTGGCGTGGACGGTGTCAGAAGGTCCGCCGATGCCGTACGAGGCCAAGGTCCCGAAGGAGGTTCTCGCGCCCCGTTGCTGGCCCTGATCTGCTCTGATAACCTGCCCCGGTCCTATGGCATTCACGGCTGAGCAGAAACGCCCCATCGTCGAGGACTTCCGCATCAATGAGACCGACACCGGTTCGGCGGAAGTCCAGGTTGCGCTGCTCACCGCCCGGGTCAACCACCTGACCGAGCACCTCAAGGCCAATCCCAAGGACCATCACTCGCGGCGTGGGCTGCTGATGATGGTGGGCCGGCGTCGGCGCCTGCTGAAGTACATCTCTCAGCAGGACGTTCGGAAGTACCGGGGCATTATCGAGAAACTCGGTATCAGGCGCTAGACTCCGGGGGCGGATGATCCGCCCCCGAGTCGTATCCGCGGTAGGATGCGAGAAGGAAAAACCTGGAAAGCAGCCCGGCGGGGCTGGGGAGGTAGGTCAGTTTTCGGTCGCGAGCACGCAAGCGGGCACGCCCCTCTTGAGGCTCACAACCGGCAACTGGCCGGGCAATCGAACTCCCCCGCGCCGGGCAGATGACGAGGGCTGCGCGCCCTCGAGGAGGTACGTCTGTCATGGCCGACATCCACCCCTACACGCTCGAGCGTGAGTTCGGGAGCAAGACGTTGCGCTTCGAGGCGGGACGCCTTGCCGGGCTCGCCGACGGCGCGGTGCTCGTCACCATGGGCGAGACGCAGGTGCTGGTTACCGCGGTCGCCGGCAGGAAGCCGAAGGAGCATCTGGACTTCTTCCCGCTGACCGTCGACATCGAAGAGCGCATGTACGCGGTTGGGAAGATCCCCGGCTCGTTCTTCCGCCGGGAGGGCCGACCGTCGGAGACGGCGATCCTGACCTGTCGTCTGATCGACCGACCGCTGCGCCCGTCGTTCCCGAAGGGGTTCCGCAACGAGATCCACGTGGTAGGCACGATCACCTCGGTCGATCACGCGAATCCGTTCGACGTGATCGCGATCACGGGCGCATCGATGGCGGTGACGCTCGGCGGCCTGCCGTTCGAGGGTCCTGTGGCAGGCTTGCGCATGGGCTTCCGCGACGGCGAGTGGTTCCCGTTCCCGACCTTCCAAGAACTCGACGAATGCACGTTCGATCTGGTGGTCGCAGGCGCGACCAACCCCGATGGGGGCGACGTGCACATCCTCATGGTCGAGGCCGAAGCTCCAGAACACGCCTGGCAGTTGATCCAGGACGGCCAGCCGGCGCCGACGGAGGAGATCGTGGCGCAGGGGCTCGAAGCGGCGAAGGCGGTCATCCGCGAGCTGTGCGAGATGCAGGCCGAGTTCGCCAAGATGGCGGCCAAGCCGGTTCGCGAATTCCAGCTCTTCGCCGACTACGAAGATGACGTGTTCGAGCGCGTGCGCGCCGAGGCCGAAGCCGACCTGGGCCGGGCGCTGCAGATCGCGGACAAGAGCGATCGTGAGGACCGTCTCGATGAGATCAAGGCAACGCTGAAGGAGAAGCTGCTCGCGGAGGAGGCCTTCGCCGAGCGGGAGGACGAGGTCTCCGCTGCCTTGCGCTCGCTGACCAAGAGTCTCATCCGCAAGCGCATCGTGTCCGAAGGTCTGAGGATCGACGGTCGCAAGACCGACGAGATCCGGCCGCTGTCGGCGGACGTGAACGTGCTTCCGCGCGCGCACGGCACCGGCCTCTTCCAGCGGGGCGAGACCCAGGTCATGAGCATCGCCACGCTGGCGATGATGCGCATGACCCAGATGATCGACACGCTCGATCCCGAAGAAGAGAAGCGCTACATGCACCATTACAACTTCCCGCCCTTCTCGACCGGGGAGCCCGGGTTCATGCGGGGACCGAAGCGCCGCGAGATCGGGCACGGCGCGCTCGCCGAGCGCGCGCTGCTGCCGGTGGTGCCCCACGAGGACGAGTTCCCCTATGCCATCCGGGTGGTGTCAGAGGTTCTGTCCTCCAACGGGTCCACGTCGATGGCCAGCGTCTGCGGCTCGACGTTGTCCCTGATGGATGCCGGCGTGCCGCTGCACGCGATGGTCGCCGGCATCGCGATGGGCCTGATCTACGAGGGCGGCGAGTATGTCACGCTCACCGACATCCTCGGGGCCGAGGACGCCTACGGCGACATGGACTTCAAGGTCGCCGGCACGCCCGAGTTCGTGACGGCGCTGCAGCTCGACACCAAGCTCACCGGCGTCCCCGCCGACGTGCTCGCTAAGGCACTCGAGCAGGCCAGGACCGCCCGCCTGCAGATCCTGGACGTGATGCGTTCGGCGATCCCCGAGCCACGCAGCGAGCTGAGCGCCTACGCGCCGAAGATCATCATGATCAACGTGCCGGTGGACAAGATCGGCGAGGTCATCGGCCCGAAGGGGAAGAAGATCAACGAGATTACCGCCGAGACCGGTGCCGAGATCGACATCCAGGACGACGGCCGCGTGTTCATCGCATCCAAGGGCGGCGAGGGCGCCGAGCTCGCGCGCGAGATGATCGAGCAGATCGTCAACCCGAAGATGCCCGACCCGGGCTTGCGCTTCCCCGGCAAGATCGTGGGCGTGCGCGAAGGCCTCGGCCTGTTCGTGGCGGTGCCCGGCTCGGCCAAGGACGGCTTGGTGCACATCTCCAAGCTCGGCTTCGGTCAGCGCATCGAGTCGATCGAGGGGCGTTACAACATCGGCGACGAGATCGAGGTCGAGGTCCAGAAGGTGGATGAGGCGCTCGGCAAGATCTCGCTGTCGCCGATCAACCCCGACACGGGCGAGCGTTACGACGGTCCCGAGCGCCGGCCGCGCGAGGGCGGGGACCGCGGCCCACGCGGCGACCGTGGCGGCGACCGTGGCGGTGACCGTGGTGGTGACCGTGGTGGTCGTGACCGGCAGCGGCGCCGCCGGCCGCGCGAGGAGCATGCCGGGAGCGGTGGCGACGCGGGCGGTGGCGACGCGGGCGGCACCGAGAGCTAGCCGGACGTCGATGGGGTTCCGGCGGACGGAGCTTCCAAACGGGGTCCGCGTGCTCACCGAGCACCTCCCCGGGCAGCGGTCGGCCTCCCTCGGCGCATGGGTCGGCACCGGATCCCGTGACGAGGAGCCCGAGGCCGCCGGCGCGACGCATTTCCTCGAGCACCTGGTGTTCAAGGGCACTCCGACGCGCTCGGCGCTGCAGATCGCCCAAGACTTCGACGCCATCGGCGGCGATCTCAACGCGTTCACGACCAAGGAGCTGACCTGCTTCCACGCGCGCGTGCTCGCGAAGGACGTGCCGATGACGCTCGAGACGATCGCGGACATGCTGCAGAACGCGACGCTGACACCCGACGACGTGGAGGCCGAACGCAGCGTCGTGCTCGAGGAGATCGCGATGCACGAGGATACGCCGGACGACATCGTCTACGACGTCTTCCACGAAGCCCTGTGGGCGGGGCACGCGCTCGGCCGGCGCGTGCAGGGCTACGCCTCGACCATCGAGGCGATGCCGCGGGACGTTATCTCGAGCTTCTACCAAGCCCACTACCGGCCTCGCGGCATCGTGGTCAGCGCGGCAGGAGCGATCGAGCACGACGCGTTCTGCGACTTGGTCGCGCGCTGCTTCCCCGCCGCTCGCGCCGCGCCGCCGTCCCGCGCGGGTGATGCGCCGGTCGGCACGACGTCGCTCGAGATCGTCCGGCGTGACATCGAGCAGGTCCATCTGGTCTACGGCACCCCGGGACTGCGTCGCAGCGACGAGCGTCGCTGGGCCATCGGCGTGCTCAATGTGGCGCTGGGCGGCGGCATGTCCTCGCGGCTGTTCCAAGAGATCCGCGAGAAGCGCGGCCTGGCGTACGCGATCGGGTCGAGCCACCAGGGCTTCGCCGACGCGGGCGCGTTCACGGTGTACGCGGGATGCTCGCCGGAGCGCGCGCACCAGGTGCTCACCTTGATCCGCGAGCAGGTCGACGCGGTCACCGCCGCCGGCATCACCGACGAGGAGCTCGAGCGCGCGCGCACTCACCTCCGCGGCATCCTGCTGGTCTCGCTCGACGATTCGACCGCGTTGATGTCGCATCTCGGTCGAAGCGAGCTATACCACGATGAGGTGCTCGAGACTGAGGACATGATCCGCCGTATCGAGGCGGTGACCGCCGATGATGTGCGCGAGGTCGCCGGCGTCGTGCTGGCCGACGCTGCCTGGTCGCTCGCGGCGATCGGCCCGGCGATCGACGCGGACCTGAGCGGCTTCGTGGGGGAGGCGGCGTGATCAAGGTCGGCGTGCTCGGCGCCGCGGGGAAGATGGGTGGCGAGGTCTGCCGCGCCATCGCAGAGGATCCGGAAACGACGCTGGTCGCGGCGGTCGATCCGGCCGGGCCCGGTGGCACGGTCGCCGGCGTCTCGATCGGGGCGAGCATCGACGGGCTCGCCGGCGCCCAGGTCGCCGTGGACTTCACCCACCCCGACGCCGTGATGGGGAACCTCCGCTGGCTGATCGAGCGGGGCATCCACGCCGTGGTGGGCACGACGGGCATCGGCGATGCGGACTTGGAGGAGGTGCGCGCGCTGCTCGAGAAGGCCGACGGACGGTCGAACGTGTTCGTCGCCCCCAACTTCGCGATCGGGGCTGTGTTGATGACTCGCTTCGCGGCCCTGGCGGCGCGGCACCTGCCGCAGGCCGAGATCGTTGAGCTGCATCACGACAACAAGGCCGACGCACCGTCGGGCACGGCGATCGCGACGGCGCGCGCGATCGCGGCCGAGCGACGCGGCGATCCGGCGCGCGCACGCGAGTCGGCCGAGACCGTCGCCGGCGCGCGCGGCGGTGCCGTCGAGGGCGTGCCGATCCATTCGGTTCGCCTGCGGGGCCTGGTCGCGCACCAAGAGGTGATCCTCGGCGGGCCGGGGCAGACATTGAGCATCCGGCACGACTCGACCGACCGGACCAGCTTCATGCCGGGCGTGCTGCTTGCCGTCAAGGCGGTCGCGGGTCGTCCCGGGCTGACCGTCGGGCTCGAGCAGCTGCTCGACCTGTGACCGCGAGCCGTACGCAGAGTGCGAAGCCGGTGATCGGCTGGCGCGAGTGGGTTGCGCTTCCGGACCTCGGGGTCTCAGCGATCAAGGCGAAGATCGACACGGGTGCGCGCTCCTCGTCGTTGCACGCCTACAACATCGAGCGTTTCACGCGCGGCGATCAGGATCGAGTGCGCTTCACCGTGCACCCCTACCAGAGGGATATCGCGACGACGAGGGTCGCGGAGGCAACGCTGCTCGCGGAACGATGGGTCCGGTCCTCCAGTGGCCGCCAGGAGCTTCGAGCGGTGGTCGAGACGACGCTCGAGCTGATGGGACAGCGCTGGACGATCGAGCTGACGCTCTCGAACCGGGACCAGATGGGTTTCAGGATGCTGCTCGGGCGGCAGGCTGTCCGCAGAAGGTTCGTCGTCGATCCGGGACGCTCCTACCGGGCGGGACGACCGCCGGTAGACTCGGCCTCCCCGACGAGGAAGCCCCGATGAAGATCGCGATCTTGAGCCGCAAGTCGTCGCTGTACTCGACGGGACGGCTCCGCGAGGCTGCCGCTGAGCGCGGTCACGAGGTTCGCGTGATCGACTACCTGCGCTGCTACATGAACATCACCTCGCACAAGCCGGTCGTGATCTTCCAGGGCGAGGAGCTGCGCGGCTTCGACGCGGTTATCCCCCGGGTCGGCGCGCCGCACACGTTCTACGGTGCCGCGGTCGTGCGGCAGTTCGAGATGATGGGGACGTTCTGCGTCGCCGAGTCGCAGGCGATCACGCGCTCGCGTGACAAGCTGCGATCGATGCAGCTGCTCGCGCGCCGGGGCATCGGGCTGCCGGTGACCAGCTTCGCCAACTCGACCAAGGACATCGAAGGGTTGATCGACATCGTGGGGGGCGCCCCGCTGGTCGTGAAGCTGCTCGAGGGGACGCAAGGCGTCGGCGTCGTGCTGGCCGAGACGCGCAAGGCCGCCGAGTCCGTGATCGCCGCGTTCCGCGAACTGGACGCGAACATCTTGGTCCAGGAGTACATCAAGGAGGCGGGAGGCACCGACATCCGCGCCTTCGTCGTCGGCGAGCGCGTCGTCGCCTCGATGATGCGGCACGCGGCGCCCGGAGAGTTCCGCTCGAACATCCACCGCGGCGGCACCGCCGAGAAGATCAGGCTCACGCCTGAGGAGCGCTCGACCGCCGTCCGAGCAGCGCGCGCCCTCGGCCTCAATGTCGCCGGTGTGGACATGATGCGTTCCAACCATGGTCCCGTCGTGCTCGAGGTGAACTCGTCGCCGGGGCTCGAGGGGATCGAGGGCGCGAGCGGCGTGGACGTCGCCGGCAAGATCGTCGAGTTCATCGAGAAGAATGCCAAGCACGGCAGGACGCGTGACCGCATCAAAGCCTGACCGGGGCCCCTCGGTATGGCTCTCCGGCAACGAGATCCAGCCGGGCCGTAAGCGCATGCTCGAGATCCCGTTCGCCCGGCTGCCCACCGGGACACGCATGTCGCTGCCGGTCACGGTGGTCAACGGATACGGCGACGGGCCGCAGATCTGGCTGTCGAGCACCGTCCACGGCGATGAGCTGAACGGGATCGAGATCATCCGCCGCGTGATGCGCGCGATCGATCCTCGCACGCTGGCGGGGTCGGTGATCGCGATCCCGATCCTCAACGTGTTCGGCTTCATCAGCGAGAGCCGGTACCTGCCCGACCGCCGGGACCTCAACCGCGCGTTCCCCGGCTCGCCGCGCGGGTCGCTGGCGGCACGCCTGGCCCATTTCTTCATGGAGGAGATCGCGGGGAAATGCGGCTATGGCATCGACTTTCACACCGGGTCGGATGACCGGACCAACCTTCCGCAGATCCGCACGGATCTCACCGATCCGGAGACCCGCCGGTGCGCGGAAGCGTTCGCCGCTCCGATCCTGATCCATTCGCGGGTCAGGGACGGATCGATGCGCGAGGCCGCGACCGCGCGCGGGGTGCACGTCCTGCTGTTCGAGGGCGGCGAGGCCCTGCGCTTCGACGACGACTCGATCGCCGTTGGCGTGGCGGGCACGCTTCGGGTCATGGCCGCGCTCGGGATGCGCGAGCCCGATCCCGGCGACGAGCCGTCGGCGGCCCTGGAGTCCGAGAGCACGGTCTGGGTGCGCGCGCGCCGCAGTGGCATCGTGCGTCTCAACGTTCATCTGGGCGAGCGCGTCCGTGCGCGGCAAGCTCTCGGCGTGATCGCCGACGCCTTCGGCGAAGACGAGGTAGTGGTTCGTGCGCCGGTCACAGGCGTGGTTATCGGGATGACCAGGAACCCCCTCGCCAGCCAGGGCGAAGGTCTGGTGCACGTCGCTCAGGTCGCCGATCAGGCGGAGTGATGCATCGGCGGGGATGCGCTGTCCGGACCGGCTGGTAGCATCCGCCGCATGACCCACCCCTACGTCGTCGAAGACTTCACGGCGGGTGAGCGCGTGATCCTCGACCGCTACTTCACCAACACCGACAGGCCGGTGTTCGCGCTGCGGAACCTCCCCGAGATCGTCAAGGGGGCCTTGTTCGCACGCTATTCGCGCACGGCCAAGTCGCTGCGTCGCTTGTTCCTCGACGAGTTCTACCGAGGCGAAGATTTCACCGAGGGCGCGGCCACGGGCGAGCAGCTGGGCGCCGCGCGCGCGCGTGACCTCTACGACCGGATCTTCATCGAGTTCGGCGACGATTCGGTCGCCCAGCTCGGCGGCGCGCACATCGCCGTCGAGCAAGGATCGAACATCCTGACCAAAGCGCTCGAGTGGGGGCGCCTGGCCGCCTACCTCGAGCAGTCCACGCGATACGTGCCCTACGACGACCGTCCCGCGGGCCGGTACCGCTGGTACCGCGAGCCCGACATCATGGCCTCCGGACACGCGGCGGCCTACGAGCGCACGATGGACGCGCTGTTCGACCAGTACGCGCAGGCGCTGCCCAAGGCGATCGCCGGATACGAGCAGCGTCACCCGAAGCAGCCCGAGGACACCGACTTCGTGTACCGCTCGACCATCCGAGCGAAGGCCCTCGACGCGCTGCGCGGCATGCTCCCGGCGGCGACGGTGTCCAACACCGGCATCTACGCCACCGGCCAGTCGTTCGAGCAGATGCTGTTGCGGATGCGGGCGTCGGCGCTATCCGAGGTGCGCGAGGTCGCGGAGATGATGCTCGCAGAACTGAACCAGGTGATCCCGGTTTTCCTGCAACGCGTGGAGCAGCCCGAGCGGGGCGGGGTGTGGACCGAATACCTGCGCAGCACGCGGGAGGGGACCGAGCAGGTCGCGCGCGCGCTGCTCGCCGACGACAAGCCCGAGCCCCGCGGCCTGGTGACCCTGACCGACTGGGATCCCGACGGCGAGGAGAAGATCCTGGCGGCGATGCTGTACGCGGCTTCCGATCTGCCCGACGATCAGCTGCGCGCGCGCGTCCGGCGGCTCAGCGACGACGAGCGGGTCAGGTTGGTGCGCGCGTACGCCGGCGAGCGCGTGAACCGACGCCACAAGCCGGGGCGGGCCCTCGAGCGGGCGGGATACCGCTTCGATGTCCTGGCCGACTACGGGGCATTCCGGGACCTGCAACGGCACCGGATGCTCACGGTGGAGTGGCAGGATCTCACGCCTCGGCACGGGTTCGACATGGCCGATGAGCTGGAGGACATCGGGGTGGCCGATGCGTTCCGCGAAGCGATGGAGGGCTCGGGTGAGACGTGGGAGGCGGTCGCCGCGGACCTGCCCAAGCAGGCGCAGTACGCGGTGGCGATGGCGTATCGGATCCGCTTCGTGTTGCAGCTCAACGCGCGCGAGGCGATGCACCTGATCGAGCTGCGATCCTCACCGCAGGGGCATCGGGCGTATCGCGCGGTCGCGCACGAGATGCACCGGCAGATCGCGGAAGTCGCCGGCCACCGGGCGGTCGCGGAGCTGATGCGACACGTCGATCACGCGGTGGTGGACCTTGAGCGGCTCGACGCCGAGCGGCGGGCGGAGGTCAAGCGGCGGCGCGCTTCTGGGGACGCGGCGGGAGAGAAGCCTTAGTCCTGGATCGGCTCGACGACCGGTCCGGGGCACAGCCACGACACTTCTTCGGTGGAGCCAAGGCGGGCCTCGACGATCTCGATCGCCGCGCCGACCTCGGGGGTTGGCTCCTCGGTGAGAACCCACATGATCATCTGACGTTCTCCTCTCCTTAGCGCATCGATTTCGTTGCGACGAGTTGTCGTTCCTGCTGCCCGACGACGGTTTCTGGTTCGACCGCCAACTTTTCTCGTCCGAAGCGGCAATACCGTGCGCCGCAGGGCCGGACACCCGAGTCAACGACGCTGCCTGCGCGCGGAAACGGCCGCGCGCGCAAGTGGCCGCTCAATCACGAAGCGGGTGTTCGCGCAGGTCAGGTGCATCGGTACGCGATGTGCGGAACCGTGCGCGTCGCCCGGAGGATGCACGTTCGCCGCCGCCGTGCGGTAGGTCCGACCGGGGGCATGCGTCCCTTCCGTGCGTACCGATTTCGCCACGTTCGTCCAGGTTCGAGGGGGTGGGCGCGAACCCTTCGCGGGGTGCCGCGTCGCTGCTCTATGCTGTTCCGGCCGACGCTGGAAGGGGAGGATCCATGTTCGGACGGGTGATCACCGCGATGGCGACGCCGTTCACCGCCGACGGCTCGCTGGACCTCGAGCGCGCGCGCGGGCTCGCGCAGCATCTGGTCGCAAACGGGTCCGACGGGCTGGTTGTGTGCGGCAGCACGGGCGAGTCCCCGACCCTGACCTTCGAGGAGAAGCGCGACCTGATCGCCGCCGTCGCCGAGGCGGTCTCGGGACGAGCCGATGTGATCGCCGGCACCGGCACCTACGACACGCGCGAATCCATCCACTTGTCCCAGATGGCCGCAGCGCAAGGCGCCAACGGGCTGCTGGTCGTCACCCCCTACTACTCGCGGCCGCCACAGTCCGGGCTTCTCGCTCATTTCAAGGCCATCGCCGGCGCCACCGAGCTGCCGATGATCCTCTACGACATACCGGGACGTACCGCCCGCAAGATCGAGCATGCGACGCTACTCGCGCTGGCCGAGACGCCGAACATCATCGGTGTGAAGGATGCGGCCGCGGACCTGGCCGGAACCGCCAAGCTCGCCGCCGAGAAGCCCGCCGACTTCACCATCTGGTCCGGCGACGACGCCTTGACGCTGCCGATGCTCTCGGTCGGCGCCCATGGGGTGATCAGCGTCGCCGCTCACCTGGCCGGCGCGCGCATCGCCGAGATGATCGCCGCATACACCAAGGGCGACACCGAGGGAGCCGCGGCGATCCAGCGCGAGCTGACGCCCCTGTTCGAGGTGCTGTTCATCACCTCGAACCCCATCCCGCTGAAGGCGGCGCTGGCGATGGTGGGTCAGCCGGCCGGCGAACCGCGGTTGCCGCTGGTTCCGGCCACCGAGGCGGAACGTTCCCAGATCCGCACGGTTCTGGACTCGCTCGGGGTAGGCTAGAGCGCACATGTTCGGATCGACCCGCGACGGGAGCGGCACATGGCCAAACCGAAGCGGGGGCGATCGCCTGGGGGCAAGGCCGGCGGGAAGCTCGCCGGGATCGCAGAAGGCGCGCGCGACGCGCTGGGCAATCAGCTCGGAGACGTCTACGGCGTCGCGCTCGGCGTGCTCGCGATCCTGTGCGCGCTCGGGATCTGGGTCGACCTCGCCGGCCCGGTAGGTCGGTTCCTCGAACTCGCCTTCCGCGGGCTCCTCGGCGTCGGCGGCCTGTTCACGCCGGTGCTGTTCGGCTACTTGGCCTACGCGATGTTCGTCACCCGCCCCGGCCCGGACCGGCCGCGGGTCGCCATCGGCCTCGGCGTGATCGTCGCCGGCATCCTCGGGCTCTGGCACCTGATCAACGGCACCCCCGACGTCACCTCGGGCGCCGGCAGGCTGCGTGAGGCGGGAGGGTTCGTCGGCGCCATCCTCGCGGGTCCGTTGAAGGGTCTGATGTCCCCATGGGGAGCCGGCGTCGTGCTGCTCGCGATGACGATGCTCGGAACGCTGATCCTGACCAAGACGCCGGTTCGCCGGGCGATGGAGATGATCGCCGAGCGCGTCGCGGTCATCCGCGAGACCGTCGCCGACACCATGCGCGCGCCACAGGACGACCTCGAAGATGAGCTCGAGCCCGAGGTGGTGGGCTTCGACGAGGACGATCAACCCGAAGATGATGAGGTGATCGATCTCGCGACCGAGGACGCAGGCTCCGCGATGCACGATGAGCTCGAGCGGCCACCAGCGCATCTGACCGAGCCGATAAAACTGCGTGCGCCCGAGGCCGAGGAGGGCGACGACGGCGAGGTTCTGCCTGCTCCGGCGCCGGCTGCCTACCGGATCCCGCCGCTCGAGCTGTTGCGCGCGGGGATCCCGCGGTCGGTCTCGACGCGCTCGTCGGCCGGAACGATCCGCACGCTCGAGGCGACCCTTCGCGATTTCGGCGTGGACGCGGCCGTCGCGCGCGTCACCCGCGGACCGACCGTGACCCGCTTCGAAGTCGAGCTCGGGCAGGGCGTCAAGGTCAACCGGGTCAAGGCGCTCGCCAACGACATCGCATACGCGCTGGCGACGCCGGACGTGCGCATGCTCGCCCCGATCCCGGGGAAGAGCGCGATCGGCATCGAGGTGCCGAACCCCGAACGCGAGCTGGTCACCCTCGGCGACATCCTGGTCTCGAACAAGGCCAAGGCCGACTTGCATCCCATGATCGTGGGGCTGGGGAAGGACATCAGCGGCGAGCCGATGCTGATGAACCTGACCAAGATGCCGCACTTGCTGATCGCCGGCGCGACCGGCGCCGGCAAGTCGACGCTTATCAACGCGCTCGTAGTGAGCGTGCTGGTGCGCGCGCGCCCGGATCAGGTCCGGATGATGCTGATCGATCCCAAGCGCGTCGAGCTGAGCCACTACAACGGCATGCCTCACCTGCTCGCTCCGGTGATCACTCACCCCAAGCGCGCCGCGGATGCACTGTCGTGGGTCGTCAAGGAGATGGAGAAGCGGTACGAGCTGCTCGCGACCAACGGGTGCCGCGAGATCACGACCTTCAACGACAAGGTGCGCGCCGGCAAGGCCAAGGAGGACGGGCTCCCGGTCTCGCAGGAGATGCCCTACATCCTGGTCGTGATCGATGAGCTCGCCGACCTGATGATGGTTGCGCCGCGCGATGTCGAGGACGCGATCTGTCGCATCGCGCAGATGGCGCGTGCGGTCGGGATCCACCTGGTCGTGGCCACGCAGCGGCCGAGCGTGGACGTCGTGACCGGGCTGATCAAGGCCAACATCCCCAGCCGCATCGCGTTCGCGACCGCGTCGCAGGCCGACTCCCGGGTCGTGCTGGATCAGGGCGGCGCCGAAAAGCTGATCGGGTTCGGCGACATGTTGTACCTGCCGGCCGCGATGGGGAAGCCACACCGCGTACAGGGGGCCTACGTCTCGGAGCCCGAGATCGAAGCTGTGACCGCGGCAGCGCGCAAGCAGGGGCAGCCCGAGTTCGTCGAGACGATCGCGGCGGTGGTTCACGGCAACGCCCCGGTCGATGTCGATCCCGGCAGCGACGACGACCTGCTCGATCAAGCGATGGATCTGGTCATCCGAACCGGCTTGGGCTCGACCAGCATGCTGCAGCGCAAGCTTAAGGTCGGCTTCGCGCGCGCCGGGCGGTTGATGGACCTGCTGGAGGAACGCGGGGTAGTCGGACCGAGTCTGGGGTCGAAGGCGCGAGAGGTGCTCGTGTCGCCCGAGGAGCTCGAGGAGATGCGCGCGCGCACATAGCCTCACGCAGCGCGGTCTTCACGCCAGGGATCACCCTCCTCCCAGGGTCTTTGGATTCGACCTCGCGCCGCTCCTATACTTGCGCCGTTGGCTGCTGCGAACACACACCAGAGAGGGACCGTGCCTGCCGCACCGCCCGGGATCGGGACCACCTTGCGGCGCGCACGGCTCGAGCGATCGCTGTCGATCGAGGAAACCGCGTGGCGTACACGCATGCGCCCGGAAACCTTGCGCGCCCTGGAGGGCGAGCACTTCGACACGATCGGACACAGCGCGTTCGTGCGCAGCCACCTGCACTCGTATGCGCGGTTCCTGGGGATCGATCCGTCGGAGGTCGTGGATGCATTCACGACCCTGCATGCACCGGCGGAACCGTCGGCGGTGCACGAGCTCCAGCGCCAGCGGAAGGAGGCGCGCAAGCCGCCGCGACCGAAATGGCTGGTCGCCGCGATCGTCTCCGGCGGGGTGCTGATCGCCGGCGCCGCGGTCGGTGTACTCGGCGGGCAGGGCGAACGCCCGGCCGCTGCGCCGTCGCCGGATGCATCGCTGCCCGAGGTGATCGCCTCCGCCTCGGGGTTGCCGGTGCCGCTGGCCGAGGCGCGCGTCCGGCTGCGCGTCGAGGCGCTCGCCGATACGACCGTGAGCATCTTCGCCGACGGGCAGCCGCTCTACGAAGGGCCGCTGACCGAGGGGATCGCGCGGACGTTCAACGCGCGCTCGGCCATCGAGATCATCCTGGCCGACGCAGGCACGGTTCGATTGCGCCTGAACGGCGCCGACCTGGGAACGCCGGGTGAACCGGGCGTCGTCTTTCGTCAGCGCTACGGTCCCGACGGACCCCTCAACGGTTAGGCCGCCGTGAGCGGCGGTCCCACATCGCGCGCGTCCAGACCACCGCCCCGGATCCATTGGCCGTGGGTCCTGACGATCGTTCGCATCGCTTTGGTGATCCCGGTCGTCGCGCTGACGCTGCGCGAGACCGACGCCTCCAGCTGGTTCGCGTTCGCCGCGTTCGCCGTTGCCGCGCTGACCGACGGCTTGGACGGCTTCGCGGCCCGGCGCTACGGGTTGGTTTCCGAAGCCGGTCAGCAGTGGGATCCCATCGCGGACAAGATCCTGGTGCTTGCCTCGATGGCAGGATTGGTCGTCGTCGGCCGGTTCCCGCTATGGGCTGCGGTGGTGATCGTAGCGAGAGAGATCGCGGTGACGATCCTGCGGTTCGTGGCGTCGCGCCGCGGCCGGGTCTTCGGCGCCAGCAAGACCGGGAAGCTCAAGACCGGCGCTCAGCTTGTGGCGGTGCTGCTGTTCATCCTGCCGCGAGACACGGTGCCCGGCTGGGCGGAGGTCACGGCGCTGTGGGTCGCTGTGGGGCTGACCGTGTTGTCGGGCGCGCAGTACTTCGCCCGCTCGTCGAGCCTGCTCGGCAACGATGCGCGCTGAGGTGCTCGGGGTGGGGACCGAGCTGCTGCTCGGCGACATCGTCAACACCAACGCCGCGCACATCGGGCGCGCGCTGGCCGCCGCCGGCATCGACTGCTTCCGTCACGGCGTCGTGGGGGACAACATCGACCGCATCGCCGATGCGATGCGCGAGGCGCTCAGTCGCGCCGATGCGCTGATCGTCACCGGCGGTCTGGGCCCGACGCAGGATGACGTCACGCGCGAGGCCATCGCGGTCGTGACCACCCGCCGGCTGGTTCGCGTTTCCGCGCTCGAGCAGCGGTTGCGCGACCGCTTCGCCAAGCTCGGCCGCGAGATGGCGGCGTCGAACCTGCGCCAAGCCGACGTCCCTGAGGGTGCGCGCGTGATCGACCAGACCTTCGGCACCGCGCCCGGCCTGATCGTCGAGCATCAAGACAAGGTGATCTATGCGATCCCCGGCGTGCCCGCCGAGATGGAGGACATGATGCAGCGCGCGGTGCTGCCCGATCTGCTGACGCGCGGTGGCGGCCCGGCGACCATCGTCTCGCGGGTGCTTCGCGTCGCCGGCGTGACCGAGAGCGGCGTCGCAGACGCGCTCGCCGAGACGTGGGACACGTTCTCCGGCGGGGTAACGATGGCGTTCCTCGCGGGTGGGGGAGAGGTGCGCGTCCGGCTCACCGCCAAAGCCGCGAGCGTGCGTGAGGTGACCGAACATCTCGACGCGGCCGAGGCGGCGGTGCGAGCAGCGCTCGGCCGTGCGGTGATCGGGATCGACGACGAGACCCTCGAGGTGGTGATCGGGAAGTTGCTGCTCGCGCGGGGATGGACGCTCGCGTGCGCCGAGTCCCTGACCGGCGGCGCGCTGGGTGCGCGGATCGTTTCGGCGGCGGGAGCGTCGGGCTACTTCCGAGGATCCATCGTCGCGTACGCGACCGAGACCAAGACGACGGTGCTCGGCGTGCCGGCCGGGGACCTGGACCGGCACGGTCCGGTCAGCGTGCCGGTCGCGCGCGCGATGGCCGAGGGCGCGCGTCGCGTGCTGGGTGCCGATGTCGGTCTGGCAGCCACCGGGGTCGCCGGCCCGACCGAGCATGGCCGGCCGGTCGGCACAGTTGTGCTCGCGGTGGCCGGTCCGGCCGGGACCGAGGATCGGGAGCTGCGGCTCCCCGGCGACCGCGAGTTCATCCGCAGGCTTGCGGCGGCGTCCGCGCTGAACCTGCTGAGGCTGTACGTGATGGAGGCCGGGTGAAGGTGCGGCTGTTCGCGGTGGAGGCCGGCTGAAGGTGCGGCTGTTCGCGGTGGAGGCCGGGTGAAGGTGCGGCTGTTCGTCGCTCTTGGGTTGCTCCCAGAGGTCAAGGACGAGCTCGCCCGGATCGCAGGCGCACTGGCGCCGTTCGTGCCGGGCGCGCTGTGGGTTCCGCGCGACAACTACCACTTGACGTTGGCGTTCCTCGGTTGGGTCGCCGACGAGCGTGTCCCGGAGATCTCCGATGCCCTGCGTCAGGGCGTGGCCGAGCTTCGCGAAGGATCGGCCCGACTCGACGATCTCGGCGCGTTCCCTTCCGAACGGCGCGCACGGGTCGTGTGGGTCGGTCTGGCGGATCCGGAGGGCGTCGTCGAGGCGATGGCGGGTGCCGTGCACGAGTCCATGGCCGGCATCGGATCCCCGCCGGAGGAGCGGCCGTTCCGGGCGCACGTCACGCTGGCTCGATCCAAGACCCCCGGTCTGGTTGCGTTCCCCGAGGACGCGGCGCCGGCACCGCTGGCGGTCCCCGTGGGCCGGGTCACGCTGTTCCGCAGCCACCTGCGCCGTCCCGCTCCGAGGTACGAGGCGCTCGCCGAGTTCCCCTTCCGGCGCGGTTGAGACGGTCGCGTCGTCTCGCCGGGTTCTCCCAGACGTGACCGTGTCGGTGCCGGGTCGTATCGTCCTCCCAGGTTCTTGACCCCGAACACCTGTTCGACTAGCCTACGGCCGTCTTACAGGCGTGTGATTCGGTCGGACCCCGAGCCTATACTCGGACGGCAACGCGAGAGAAGGAGAAGAGTCGTGGCGAAGCGCACTGAGAATCGGCCCATGGCAGAGCGGAACCCGACCCAGACGGGCCGCGAGCAGGCCCTCGAGATCGCGCTCTCGCAGATCGAGAAGAGCTTCGGCAAGGGCTCGATCATGCGTATGGGCGAGCAGAACGTCCAGCAAGTCAGCGCTATCCCGACGGGCGCCATGTCGCTCGACATAGCGCTGGGGATCGGAGGCTTGCCCCGTGGTCGCGTGGTCGAGGTCTTCGGCGCCGAGTCCAGCGGAAAGACCACCATCGCGATGCACATCATGGCCGAGGCGCAGCGCCTCGGCGGCATCGCCGCCCTGATCGACGCAGAGCACGCCTTCGATCCCACCTACGGGCGGAACCTGGGTCTGAACCTCGACGAGCTTTTGATCTCCCAGCCCGATACGGGTGAGCAGGCGCTCGAGATCGCCGACACTCTGATCCGCTCGAGCGCGGTGGATGTGGTCGTGATCGACTCGGTCGCCGCGCTGGTCCCGCGCGCCGAGATAGAGGGTGAGATGGGCGACTCCCATGTCGGCCTCCAGGCGCGACTGATGTCGCAGGCCCTGCGGAAGCTGACCGCCAACCTGAGCCGGTCCCGCACGATGGCGCTGTTCATCAACCAGCTCCGCGAGAAGATCGGGGTCATGTTCGGCAGCCCCGAGACGACGCCGGGCGGGCGCGCGCTGAAGTTCTACTCGTCGGTGCGGCTGGACGTCCGACGGATCGAGAACCTCAAGGACGGCAGCGAGGTCGTAGGCAGCCGGGTGCGCGCGAAGGTGGTCAAGAACAAGGTTGCCCCGCCGTTCCGGATGGCCGAGTTCGACATCATGTACGGCAAAGGGATCTCACGCGAGGGGTCGTTGCTCGACGTCGGGGTCGAGCATGACCTGATCAAGAAGTCGGGCGCCTGGTTCACCTACGAGGGCGAGCAGATCGGCCAGGGTCGAGAGAACGTGCGCCAGTTCCTGATCGAGAACCCGGACGTGGCGCTGGACATCGAGAAGCGGCTCCGCGACACGCTGGGCCTGGTGCCCACGGAGAACGTCGAGCCTCCGCCGGCCGATGAACCGCCTGCCGAGGTAGAGGACGACGCCTAAGTCCGCCGAGCGCATGCGCGCGCGCGGACGAGGCCGCAAGACGGGCGACGGGGCCGCGAGGGCGGTCCCGTCGTCGTTGAGCATCCCCGAGCAGATAGACGCGGCTCGGGAGGTTGCTCTCCGCCTGCTCGCGGTCCGCGAACGCTCCCGGGCCGAGCTCCGGACCAGGCTGCGGCAGCGAGGGTTCCTTCCCGATGCGATCGAACCGATGCTGGATCGCCTCGCCGAGACGGGTCTCCAGGACGACCGGCGTTTCGCGGAGCGCTACGCGGAGGAAGGGGTGGCGCGGGGCAAGGCCTCCAGGCTGATCCAGGGAGAGCTCCGCCGGCGTGGCGTGGGTATCGAGACGGCCGCCGCGGCGGCGGTGGCGGCGCCGGAAGATGAGCTGGCCCGCGCGCGCAGCCTGGCTCGTTCGAAGGCCGCCAGGATGATCGGAGGGGACGACGCGACCCGGGCCCGGCGGATCCTTGGGATGCTCGCCCGGCGAGGCTACGACCCCGAGACCTGCCGGCGGGTCGCCGCCGAGGTCTCCGAGGTGGACGACCCCGAACTCGAGGACCCCGAGCCCCTGTGAGGCACGGCCCGGGCGTCCTTGACCCTCTCTTCGGCCGGGCCGTACCATCACCTTGTTCGACGATAACTCGCTTACCTGCATATCGACCTTGACCGGATCGATCACCGGAACGGCCACGACGGACATGAGGGAGAACAGAGCGACCGCCGGACCCTAGCCAGGGTCCTCGCTCAGCCATCTCCTTCACGGACGCAGCCGCGCGGGTGCGGGACGCGAGGTATCGCCGAGCTTGGCTCGGCTTTTTTCATGCGATGGAACCGGGCCTACGCGGCTCCGTCGCGCAGGCCCGTCAGAGAGGAGTGAACGACGATGGCCTGGGTGATCGGGATCATCCTCGGCCTCGCCGCCGGCATCGTCGCCGGGTATGTGATCCGTCACCGCCAGGGCTTGTCCCGGGTCGACGCGGCCGAGACGCGTGCGCGCGGCCTCATAGACGACGCGGAACGGGAAGCGGATACCCACCGACGAGAGATGCTCGTCCAAGCGAGGGACGAAGCGCTGGCCGTCCGGCAGAAGGTCGAGGAGGAGCTGGCTCGCCGCCGGGAGGACGTCGACCGCCGCGAGAGCCGCATCGAGCAGCGCGAGCTGGCGATGGAGAAGCGCGAGGAGCAGATGGAGGAGCGGGCGGGAAGCTTCGAGCGTCGCTCCGAGGAGCTCAAAGCCCAAGAGGACCGGCTCGCCGGCCAGGTCGAGCGCGTCGGCGCCGACCGCGAGGAGGTGGACAGGCAGCTCCAGCGGGTCGCGGGGATGTCGGCCTCCGAGGCGAAGAGCTCGCTGATGAAGCGGATCGAGGACGAGGCGAAACGCGACTCGATGGGCCTGGTCCGGACACTCGAAACCAAGGCGCGCGAGGAGGCCGACGAGCGGGCCCGCCGCATCGTGACGCTGGCGATCCAGCGGATCGCGTCGGAGGCCACGACCGAGTCGAGCGTCGCGGTCGTCAGCATCCCCAACGAGGAGATGAAGGGCCGCATCATCGGACGAGAGGGCCGCAATATCCGGGCTTTCGAGGCGGTGACCGGGGTCAACATCATCATCGACGACACCCCCGACGCGGTGCTGCTGTCCTGCTTCGATCCGGTCCGCCGGGAGATCGGTCGGATCTGCCTCGAGAAGCTCGTCGCCGACGGGCGCATCCACCCCTCGCGGATCGAGGAGATGGCCGAGCGCGCCAAGGGCGATGTCGAGGAGGAGGTGCTGCGCGCGGGCGAGGCCGCGGTGCTCGACGTCGGGATCACCGACATGCACCCCGAGCTGGTGCGTGTCCTCGGACGGCTGCAGTACCGGACCTCCTACGGCCAGAACGTGCTGAAGCACCTGGTCGAGACCGCACACATCGCCGGGATCCTCGGCGCCGAGCTTGGCATGAGCGAGGACGAGTCACGGCTGCTGAAGCGGTGCGGCTTGGTCCACGACATCGGCAAAGCCGTCACCCACGAGGTGGAAGGTTCGCACGCCTTGATCGGTGCCGAACTCGCGCGGCGCCTCGGTGAGTCGCCCGAGGTGGTGCACGCCATCGAGTCCCACCACGGCGAGGTCGAGCAGCGCACGCTGTTCGCTGTGCTGTCCCAGACGGCCGACCAGATCTCCGGTGGGCGGCCCGGTGCCCGCCGGGAGACGCTCGAAACCTACGTCAAGCGTCTCGAGAAGCTCGAGGAGATCGCCACGTCCTACGAAGGGGTGGAGAAGACCTTTGCGATGCAAGCGGGCCGCGAGGTCCGTGTGATCGTCAAGCCGCAGGACATCGACGATGTCGCCTGCCAGGTGCTCGCGCGCGACATCGTCAAGCGGATCGAGGAAGAGTTGCAGTACCCGGGACAGATCAAGGTGACCGTCGTACGCGAGACGCGCGCGACCGAGTACGCAAAGTAGCAGAGAGGGGATCTTGTTCTTGCCGCACGCGAAGTGTGCCAACGTGCGCAGCGCACCCAATATTGGGGTTATCGAAACGCGATTCCTTGTCTGATGCCCTTGGCACGGGGGGTGAAGGGCGCTATTGTCGCAAGTTGACATCGGAGATAGGTCCGGTCATCCCGGGGGTGGTTTCCGGGGCCGGATCTACGGGTAAAACGGCGGTGGGTGCCCATGGACGTCCTCAAAGTATCCGCCAAATCGAGCCCGAACGCCGTGGCGGGGGCGATCGCAGGCATCCTTCGTGAGCAGGGCGCCGTGTGTATCCAGATCATCGGCGCGGGCGCTCTCAATCAAGCCGTCAAGGCCGTGGCGATCGCCCGGTCATTCGTGGTCGAGGACAACATCGACCTGATCTGCATCCCTGCCTTCCACGACGTCGACATCGACGGCGAGAGCAGGACCGCCATCCGGCTGCAGATCGAAGACAGAGCCGGCGCGCGCGTGTCGCTCGAGGCCAGCTCCGTCGGCGAGGCCTCGCCGGGCCTCTGAACCGGCACCGAACCGGTCTCATCTTCCTCGGTGATAGCCTGAAGTATCGCGCGCTCTGCGCACGGACAGGCTCACGAGGCCGGAGGTGAGCGATGAGCGGCACGGACGAGTTCCCCATCCTTGGGATCGATCACGTCGAGTTCTGGGTAGGTAACGCGAGGCAGGCGGCCCACTATTACCAGAACGCGTTCGGCTTCCATCGGGCCGCCTACGCGGGCCTCGAGACCGGCCTGAAGGATCGAACCAGCCATCTCGTGGTCCAGGGAGAGGTCCGATTCCTGCTCACCGGCGCGCTTGCCCCGGACGGGCCTGTGGCCGATCACGTCAGGGCGCATGGCGACGGCGTCCGCGACGTGGCCTTGCGTGTTCCCAACGCCGAGCAGGCCTTCGCCGTTGCCGTTGCGCGTGGGGCAACGCCGGTGCACGAGCCGGTCGTGTCCGAGGATGAGCATGGCAAGGTCGTGCGCGCGGCGATCGGGACCTACGGCGACACGATCCACTCCCTGATCCAGCGGGAGGAGTACGTCGGTCCCTTTCTGCCGCGGTTCGTGTCTATCGAGCAGACCAACGACCGCACCGTCGGCATCGTGTCGATCGACCACATCGTGGGCAACGTAGAGCTCGGGAAGATGAACACATGGGCCTCCTACTACGCCGAGGTCATGGGTTTCACGAACATGGTGCATTTCAAGGACGACCAGATCTCGACTGAGTTCACGGCCCTGATGTCGAAGGTGATGTGGGACGGGGTCGGCCGGGTAAAGTTCCCGATCAACGAGCCGGCGCCGGCGAAGAAGAAGTCCCAGATCGACGAGTACCTCGAGTTCTACCGCGGCCCGGGCGTGCAGCATCTAGCGTTGCGGACCGACGACATCCTGCGCACGGTGTCCGAGCTGCGCGATCGGGGAGTGGAGTTCCTGCGCGTGCCCGACACCTACTACAAGGACGTGGCGAGCAAGTTCGCCGATATGCGCGATGAGGTGGACGTGGACGCCCTCCGCGAGCTGGCGATCCTCGCCGATCGCGACGACGAGGGCTACTTGTTGCAGATCTTCTCCAAGCCGGTCACCGACCGGCCGACGGTGTTCTTCGAGATCATCCAACGCCACGGCTCGCGGGGATTCGGACTCGGGAACTTCAAGGCTCTGTTCGAGGCGATCGAGCGCGAGCAGGAGCTCCGCGGGACGCTGTAGAGGAGGCGCGCGTGATCCCGATCTCGCGAGGCAAGGTCACCAAGCAGGCGCACGTGGGTCTTCCGGAGGGAACTTTCGAGGAGGAGCACGGCCGCGAGTCCTTCGCCGGACGCGCCTCGCATCTGTACCGAACCCATCCCCCAACCGCCTGGATCCGCGTCGAGGGACCCCTGAAGCCGCGCGCGTTCGACCTCAACGGGTTCAAGACCCCGGATGCTACGAGCGCCGACGGGGAGTGGGGACTCGTCGCCGGCAACGATGAGGTGCGGCTATTCCTGTCCCGGCGCCGCGAGCCGATGACGTACTTCCTGCGCGACGCGGACGGCGATGTCTGCTATTTCGTCCACGAGGGCGCCGGCGTGCTCGAAACCGACTACGGCCCGCTGCGGTTCGAGAAGGGCGATTACCTGATCGTGCCCAAGGGAACGACGCATCGGCTGATCCCCGAGGCCGAGCTGTTCCTGTTCGTGATCGAGGGATCGGGCGAATACCGGATCCCGGATCGCGGGATGCTCGGGCGCCATGCGATGTTCGACCCCGGCGTGCTCGACACCCCCGAGCCCCAGCCGCACGACGAGGAGGGCGAGTTCGAGGTGCGGGTCAAACGCGACGGTGTGTACACGCGGCTGACCTATCCGTTCCATCCCCTCGACGTCGTGGGCTGGCAGGGGGACCTGTGCCCGGTCCGGCTCAACGTCCGTGACTTCCGCCCGGTGGTCTCGCCGCGGTACCACCTGCCGCCGAGCGTGCACTGCACGTGGGAGAACGACGGCTTCGAGATCTGTACGTTCGCGCCCCGCCCGACCGAGACAGGCGACCCGGAGGCGCTGCGCGTGCCGTTCTTCCATTCGAACATCGATCGCGACGAGGTGATCTTCTACCACTCGGGCAATTTCTTCAGCCGCGCCGGTATGGGGCCCGCGTACATGACCGTCCATCCGATGGGCCTGCATCACGGACCGCAGGCCGCCGCGATCGCTGCGAGCAAGGACAAGGACTTCGCCGACGAGGTGGCCGTGATGGTCGAGACGGCCACGCCGCTGGTGCTCGCGCTCGAGGCAGACGGAGTGGAGGTCGACGGCTACGCGACCAGCTGGGCGCGGGGGCTCGGCCTGCTGGACGAGTAGCCTCCGGCGGGCGGGCCTCAAGGCTGAATCCGGACAAAGCGGCAGGAGGCCGGCTTCCGGCATCGAAGAATGCGACGTCGTTGCCTGATCGACCTCGGAGGATGGCATGGCGCCAGACGCTGCTCGACCCCTGCTCCAACGGATGCCCGTCCGGCCGCGCGCAGCGATCGCCGGTGCGGTCGTCGCCGCTCTCCTGCTGACCGCCGGCGCTACCTCGGGGGTTGCCTCCGGACCGCCGCGACCGTTCACCACCCAGGTAGGGGTGGCCGAGGCCGACATCACCTATCACATCGGTGCCGGGCAAGGCGGATGGGGCAGCCGCTGGCGCATCGAGCACACCGAATCGCAGCCGATCGAGACCAACATGTACGGGCGCCTGATGAGGTCCACCGAGGGCGTGCACATGAAGCAGCGGATCAAGGCGTTCGTGTTCGACAACGGGCAGCGCAAGCTCGCGCTGCTGTCGACCGATCTGCTGGGGACCGTCCAGATGTTCCACCGCGCGATCGCCGACGAGGTCGCCGAGGATCCGGGCATCGCGTGGGACGACCTGATGATCGTGGCGACACACAGCGAGGCCAATCCCAGCAACGCCACGCTGTCGCCCCTGCTGAGCGCGTACGCCGGCGTGTTCGACGAGGACTTTGCGCGCACGGTTTTCGTCGCGGCGACCACGGCGATCCGTGAGGCCGCGCGCGACCTCGAGCCGGTCCGGTTCGCCGCGGGGTTCACCGAGGTCGACGCGGTGGGCAACTTCGTGTTCGGTGGCTCGGGCCGCCCGACCGTGGACAGCGGCTTGGACGTGATGCGTTTCGACCGCCTCGACGGGACGACCAAGGGTGTCCTGGTCGCCTATCCGGGACACTTCAACCTCGGCGGCGACGAGGCGGTGCTGACGTCCTCCGACGGCGCCGGCTATGTGGAACGGATGCTCGAGCAGCGGATCGCACTGCGTCAGGAGGAGCGGCCTGTCGTCGGGTACCTGCCGGGGACGGTGGGTGACTCGGGCGTGAATGAGCCGGACGAAGAGAACTTCTACCAGGAGACGGAGTCATCGGCGATCGAGATCGCTGACGGAGCGATGGACGTCTACGAGTCGCTGCAGCCGGGCCCGTTCATCGTGAACGCGGTGGCGGAACGGTTCCCCCCGCCCGCGGACCACGAGGTGCCGAACTTCCCGCTGCTCGCCGGTGCGCCGATCCCGTTCATGGTGAGCCACAGCCTGCACGTGCAGGTGTTCCAGATCGGTGACGTGGTGCTGGCCGGGGTTCCCGGCGAGCCGGTCACCGAGCTCGGCTACGCGATCCGCGACCGCATCGCAGATCTTGGCTTCGCGCGCGGGATCCCGCTGTCGCACGCCAACGACTGGACCGGCTACATCTACACGACCGAGCAGTACGACGCGCAGCAGGGCCGGTCCGATCAGGGCGCGTATGGGCGCAACCAGGGCTGGTACCTGGTGGACAAGGCGATCGACCTCGCGAAGGTGCTGCTCAACCCGGAGTATGACTACGGACGCTTCGACCGGTCGATGCTGATGCTCGCCGACGACTTCCTGAATACGCTGTCGGCGTGGGCGATCGTGACCGCGACGCCGGTGACCCACGAGGTACGGGACGCGATCCTGATCCCGAACATCGTGCTCGAATGCGGTGGTCTGGCTGAGCCCACCGACGTCGCGCGCTTCGACCAGACCGTGTTCGGCTGGCGCGGCGGCAACAACGGCGCCGACATGCCGCGCGTCGAGCTGCAGCGACTCACCGGGACGGATCCCGCAGATGAGGCGTCGTGGACGACGGTGCTCGACGACTCGGGGTACGAGCTTCACCTGTGGATGAAGGTCTACCGCCTGCAGCCGTCGGACCCGATCGTGCCGGGTGAGCCGGGGTGCAACGAGCTGCTCGATCAGCAGTATTCGGTGTTGTTCGAGCCAAGCTTCGAGTTCCCGGCCGGGACATACCGGTTCACCTCCACGGGCGTGTTCCGCACCTTGCCGAAGACGAACGAGGCCTATCAGGCCGTCAGCGGTGCTTTCACGGTGAGCGCGGGAGCGCTGGATGCGGCGGTCTCTGTCGCCGGGGGCGATGTCGAGGTCGAGCTGGTGTATCCGGTCGATCCCGAAGGCGTCCGATTCCGGCCGCGCGACACGGTTGGCGGCACCGCCGAGGTCTCGGTCAACGACGTGCCTGTTGGGACGGCCACGTTCGATGCGGCGCGCGGCGCGCTCGTCCTGTCGGGTGTCGCGCTCTCACCCGGGGATGAGGTCACGGTCACAGCCGCGGCGGATCCGTGGGGCAACGTGCTGGCCGCGCCCGTCTCGATCACGGTGTGATCAGGTGGGCACGAAGCGCTGCGCGCGCGCGCCGGTGATCTCGCCGGTGTACACGGCGCCGTCGGCGTCGGTCACGACCCCGTGCAGCCCGGTGAACGCGCCGGCTTCGGTCCCGGCCGTCCCGATCCGTCCGAGCAGCGCGCCGGTCGCCCGCTCGAGCATCAGCACGTGCTCGTTGGGCCCGAACACGCGGGTCTGCCACGCGTTCGCGGGCGCGATGTCGTAGCTGACCGCGACCAACATCAGGCGCTGCTCGGGATCGGGCGAGAACGCGACGTCGAATGCGGGACCGCACTGCGGGGTGCACACGCCGAGCAGCGCGGCGGGATCCTCGCCGCCGTCCTCGCGGATGAAGTGCTCGCGCACGAAGGTTCCGTCTGGCCGGAAGACCTGGATGCGGTAGTGATCCCGGTCGCACACGTAGATCAACCGGTCCGCCGACATCTCGACGCAGTGCACAGGACCGACCACCGGCAGGCCGAAAGCGCGCGGCGTGGCATCCAGGTCGTTCGGCGGCTCGCCGTAGGCGCCCCAATGCCGGCGGTACTCGCCGGTGGTCGCATCGAACACGATCACGCGGTGGTTCGCGTACCCGTCGGCGACGTAGACCTCGCCGGCGATCGGATCGACCACGATGTCCGCGGCCGAGCCCAGCCGCGAGGTGTCGTCGCTGCCTCCGGTGCTGTTGGCGACGCCGATCGCCATCAGGAACCGTCCGTCGTGGGTGAACTTCAGCACCTGATGGGTGTTCCCGGCCGTCCATACGTTCCCATCGGCGTCCACGTACAGGCCGTGCTCGGTGGTAGGCCAGGTGTAGCCCGCGCCGGGCCCGCCCCAGGCCTGCAGTAGCGTGCCGTTGCGATCGAACTCGAGCACCGGCGGCACCACCCCTGTGATCTGGTAGCCGCGGTGGATGATCCAGATGTGTCCGTCGGCGTCCACCGCCTGCCCGGCGACCTCGCCGATCGCGCCCCAGGTGGCGGGCAGCGGGTCCGGCCACGAGTCGTCCAGGACGTACACGGGCCCGTCGGCGGGCACCGAGACGGCGGCGAGGAGCCCGGCGAGCAACACGCTCGCCACGAGAGACAGCTTGTGTGCTCGGTGGCCTGTCATGGGTCGGAGGATTCCCCCCGCGTGGGGCAGGTTCCTGCTCGCTCTACGCCAGCACAGGTGTCCGCAGCGAACCGATGCCCTCGATCTCGAGCTCGACCACGTCGCCGCGCGCGATCCAGCGATCCTGATCAAGGCCGCACCCTCGGTAAGCGGTGCCGGACCCGTAGACATCGCACGGATAGACGTCCTCGCTGCGGCTGACGTACGCGATCATCTTCGGGAACGACCAATGCATGCGCGCGTCCTTGGTCTCGAACCAGACCTCGTCGTTGACTCGCACGCGCATCGACAGGCCGTCCGTGGGATCGAACTCATCGGCGGTGACGACACAAGGCCCCAGCGAGGTGGCGAAATCCTTGCTCTTGGCCGGGCCGAGCCGCATCGCCATCTCGGCGCGCTGCACGTCGCGCGCCGACCAGTCGTTCATGATCGTGTAGCCGAATATGGCGCCGGTGGCGCGCTGCTCGTCCAGGTCGCGGCCGCGCGTGCCGAGCACGCACGCGAGCTCGAGCTCGAAGTCGAGCTGCTCGGTGAATGACGGCCACGTCAGCGGCTCGTCGGGCCCGAGGATCGAGCGATGGTTCCCCTTGTAGTACACGGGCTGCTCGTACCAGGCCGCGTTCACCTCTTCACCGCGACGCGCTGCTCCCGCCTTCGCGTGATCCTCGAAAGCCAGGAAGTCACGCAGCGAGGCCGGCCGGATGGGGGCGGCGAGGCGCACCTGCTCGAGGGGATGCCGAGGAGCGGTGGGGAGCGCCTCTCGCACGCGGTCCAAGGCCACGCGGCCACCCTCGATGACCGTTTCGACAGACAAGGTCACCCGAGACAGGTCCACGACCTCGTCGCCGTCGAGGACCCCGGGGCGCAGGTCGTCTCCCAGATCGAACCTCACCAGTCGCATGGGGGCTGATGGTACCGCCCGGCCGTTGCCGAGAGGGGTGGAAGGACAAGCAGGTCTGACGTCGAAGAGGATTTCGAGGATCACGATCGGTGGGGGAGGCAGATGCGCAAGCTCGTGCTTGGGATCGTGGGCCTGGCGATGGTGGCAGGTCTGGGCCCCGCTGGGGCGAATCATCCGCTCGGCCAATGGCACGAGTTCACGCTCGGGCCGGCGCCGGTCCCCTGCATGGTGTACTGCGCGTACTGGCTCGACTCGGCGAACACAGACGTCGACGGGGATGGGACCGAAGACATCTACTTCGCCGCGTGCGGCGCGCCGTTCCCGGAAGGCTCCTACGCCGATCTGGTTGTCACCGCACCGGCTAACGCGCGCCTGCTCGAGTTCCAGATCTCACCGCCGCTGGATTGGGACAGCTTCATCTGCTCCAAGCCGGCACAGGGCAACAACGGCGCGCTGCTCGGGTCGGGGGCGCACGCGGTCGGTGATACATGTGATGGCATCATCGGGCCGGATGACCCGACGGGTACCGGATGCTCCGAGACCGTCGTCATCTCCGCGGTTCCCGGTCAGCGATACGTGCTCCGCGGTTACAACTGGCAGGACGTGCCCGAGATCCCGGCGAGGTACCGGTTCCGAGCGGGGTAGGGGAGGTCGAAGATGCGAATGGTTTCGATGCTCGCCGTCGCGTGCGTTACCGCGGCGGTCGTGCCGGTCAACGCCTATCCCACGGGCGAGCAGCTCAACGTCTGGCGCGAGATCACGTTCACCGCGCCGATCCCGTGTTCGGTCGTGTGTCCATACTGGCTCAATGATCTCAATACCGACGCCGACGCCGACGGAGCTGAGGACGTCTCGTTCAACTCGTGCGACAACCCAGGCGGGATGGGGGGTTCATTGGGCGCGGCGCCCGGCCCTCACGAGCCTGGGGTTTCTTACGCGGACCATCCGGTCGAACCGGCTCCCGCGGGTGCGCGCCTGCTGATCTTCGAGGCGAGCCCAACGCTCGACTGGGACCTGTTCATCTGCAGCGAGGATGACGACGACGAGGTGATCATCTGCTCATGCGTTCCCGAGTGTGAGGTTGCCGGTATCCCGAACCCGCCTGTGCCGCTCGGCTGTTCCGAGACTGTGGTGCGTGGGGTTCACGAGGGTGGGTCGTACGTTCTTCGCGCGTACAACTGGTCGGATCCGCTCCCTCTGCAAGCGCGCTACTGCTTCTCGTCCGAAGGGACGTGCGAGGAGGCGTCGTGAAGCGATCGGTGCTCGTCATCCTCGCCTGCGCCTTGGGCGTGACGGCGCCGGCGAGCGGGGGCGACCTGAACGCATGGGTGCCGCTGGAGTGGCGAACGGTCGCGCCCTGCGCTGCGGCCTGCCCCTACTGGCTGGACACGACCAACATCGACGTCGATAACGATGGCCAGGAGGACGTCCATTTCGACACGTGCGGGAACCCCGACGGGACGGATGGAAGTCTCTCGGATGTGCCCGGCCTTCCCTACGAGGAGGGGATCGTCTACGACGACATCATGGTCGGCCCGCGCGCCGACGGTGCGATCGTTCTCGTGGTCGAGATCTATCCGACCGTGGACTGGGACTTGTTCATCTGCAGTGAGGAGGGGCGTCTCGTGGATCCCTGTGCGAGCGGCGCAGAGGAATGCGCACGCGTGTTCCCCGAGAACTGCGACAACGCGATCGGCCCGCAAAACCCGCTCCCCGTGGGCTGCCGTGAGCGGTCGGTCATCCAGATCGCCGCAGATCGACGCTATGTGCTGCGCGCGTACAACTTCTCGGACCCGTTCCCCTTGGAGGGCCGGTACTGCTGGTCCTCAGCGGGTTCCTGCGTATGAGACGCTGCGTGCTGGTGTTGCTCGCTTCGATCGCGACGACGCTGCCGTCCGTCGCCGACACACCGGCCGAGCAGCTCAACGTGTGGCGCGAGGTCACGTTCACCGCGCCGATCCCGTGCTCGGTGGTTTGTCCGTACTGGCTCGATACCGCGAACTCAGACGTAGATGGCAACGGTTCAGAGGACATCGCCTTTAGCTCGTGTGGGAACCCGCGCGGAACGGCAGATGTCCTCGCGGGTCTTCCAGGAGTTCCTCACGAGCAAGGAACGACCTACGACGACGTGGTTGTGGGTCCGGTCCCCGAGGGCGGGCGCCTGCTGTTCTTCGAGTCGTTCCCGGCGGTGGATTGGGACACCTACATCTGTTCGATGGACGGCCGTGAACTCGCCAGCGGAGCGAACCTCCTGGACCCCAACAGCTGCACGGGTCTGCCGGTGCCGAATAGCCCAATCCCTACGGGCTGTTCCGAGGAGGCCACGATCCAGGCCGAGCCGGGGCAACAGTACGTCTTGCGCGCTTATAACTGGTCGGACCCGCTGCCGTTGCAAGGGCGCTACTGCTTCTCGTCGGTAGGTACATGTGAGGTGCCGTCATGAAGTATCTGGTTGCTGCGATCGCGTTGAGCCTCAGCGCGCCTGTGTTCGCTGAAACAACCGTGGACGAGCAGCTCAACGTCTGGCGAGATATCACTTTCACCGCGCCGATCCCGTGCTCGGTTGCATGCCCCCACTGGTTGGATGTTGCGAACACCGATATCGGTGGTAACGGCC
>Ga0299906_10000248_pt1 | contig 53007 bp, 41 predicted proteins | sample RVTome_14_FD_200259 | JGI IMG/M metagenome (GOLD analysis project Ga0299906, IMG submission 200259) | Soil microbial communities from uranium-contaminated site in the Upper Colorado River Basin, Wyoming, United States - RVT145D125 (version 2) ...
CCCCGGAGGCGAGTACCTGATCGTCGCCGTGCTGTTCGACGCGGACGGCAAGCGGACGATCGACCGACGCCGGGTGGTCGTCACGCCGACAGGCTTCTAGCTCCAGTCTTCGGGCATTTGCCTGGCGTCACGGCGCGCCATCCGGTGCCCAGCTCGTCGGCTTGCGGAAGATCGCCAGAAAGGTGTTGGCGGGCTGGCTCTCCGGAGACCAGGCGTCGATCGTCCGCACGTGCGTGAGCACGACCTCGACCTCCTGCTCGACGATGGCCGGCGGCACGCCGTGACCACCCCGGTTGGCTGCGACGCCATCCGGCACGGACGAATCCGCCCGCGGCGGGAAGTCGATTACCGCGAGACGGCCTCCTGGCTTGAGCGCCGCCGCGAAGCTCCGGATCATCGCCTCCGGCTCGGTGAGGTGGTGGTAGGCGTCGCGGATCAGGATCGCGTCACAGCAGCCGGGCGGCAGGTTGGTGGAATCGACCGCGCCCTCGATCACGGTAACGTTGGCGAGCCCCTCGCGGGTCACGGCGTCCCGCAGGGCGCCCAGTTGCGGCGCGCCGATGTCGGTGGCAAGAACCCGTCCCGACGCACCGGTCCATCTGGAAAACGCCATCGTCCAGGCGCCAAAGCCGGCACCGACGTCGGCCACCACCATGCCGGGCTCGAGGTCGAGCAGCTCGACCAGCCGCGGCACCTCGATCGCGGCGGTCTCGAGCTGTTCCTCGGTCAGACGCGTCTGCTGCGCCGCGAGCGGCACCAGGCAGACGCACAGGACACCAACGGCTGTCGACAGTCGCCTCATGCAGCCCTCCCGTGGGCAGTATAGCCTCCGCGTCGGCGACACGCGTGGCAGGCTTTGACGGGCGGCGGACAACCCGGTAAGTTACGCCGTCGCGCAAGGTGCGCTGGCGCTCCACTCCGCATGGAGATTACCAGGCGAACGGTCACCGACGGTGTCGTACTCGAGCTCGCGGGCGAGCTGGCCCTCGGCGCGTCGGAGGAGCTGCGACGGGTGGTGGACGACTGTATCGGCGAAGGCCACCGGACCATCGTGCTCGATTTCGAGCGGGTGTCCCGCGTGGACAGCGCCGGACTCGGCGAGATCGTCCGTGCCCACACGGCAGCCAGTCGGCACGGCCGCTCCGTCAGGGCCCAGGGGCTCAACGAGGAGCTGGAGCGGCTGCTCGTCCCGATCAGGATGTTCCCGGCCGCCTCCGGGCAAGGACGCGACTCCCGTGCGGCGCATCCCCGCGACATCATCTGGATGGTGTGGGTGGCCGTGGTCGCCATCATCGTGGTCTCCCTCGTCGCGTTGATCTGGTTCTGAGGACGGACGGCGCCCGGCCGTTCACTGCCGGAGGGACATAGGCGTCAGCGCCCGTGCATGGCGAGCACCATGCCCCAGAGCATCCGGCCGCCGACCCACAACGCGACGGCAACCACCAGGACGACGCCGACGCTGACCAGCGAACGCTTCTTCATGCCTGTCTCTCGCGGGTGTTACGTGTGTCTCAGGGCACGCAGCGGCTCGACACGGGCGGCCCGCTGCGCGGGGAGGAGTGCGGCGGCCAGTCCAGCCGCGGCGAGCAGCACGACGGCCGCGGCCAGCGACAGCGGATCGAGAGGACCGATGCCGACGAGGACCGTTCGGAACGCCGGCGCCAGACCAATCACGGCGGCGCTGCCAATGACGGAGCCGGACGCGACCAGGAGGAGCGCCTGTTCCAGTACGTCACGCCGGATTCGGCCGACCGAGGCGCCAAGCGCCATCCGGATGCCGACCTCGACCGTGCGCGAAGCGGCGAGGTAGGCCATCACGCCGTAGAGCCCTATCGCCGCGAGCAGGAGCCCCACCGCGCCGATGACCCCCATCACGAGCGTTCCCGCCCGACGCAGGGACAGCTCGAGGCTGGTCGCGCCGCGCAGCGTCTCCACGCTCGCGGGCACGGTCGGGACGACGTGCTCGACGGCGCGCGTCACCGTCGAGATCATCGATGCGGGGGGCGGCAAGGTGCGTACGTGCACGACGAGCGAGCCGGGACGCTGGGCGAAGGCGTAGTAGATCACCGACTTGGCCGACTCGCCCATGGTGTCCACGCGGCTGTCGCCGACGAGCCCGACGACCTCCGCCTCGGGCTCGCCGCCCGTCTGGACCAGCCGTCCAATCACGTCCTGCCCCGGAAAGAACGTCCGGGCGAAAGTCTCGTCGACGATGGCCACCACGGGCGCGCCCGCTGCGTCTCTGTCGTCGAAGTCCCGGCCACGCCGCAGCGGGATGCCGAGCGTCCGGAAGTAGCCTGGCCCCACGCTGTAGGTGGACGGTCGCGGGCCCCGGATGTCGGTGCGGCCAGCGGGATGGAAGCTCCTGGCGAGCGCGTCGCCGCCGAGCGGCACGAAGCCGGCCACGCTGACCGCCGACACGCCAGGCAACTGCTCGATCTGCTCCACGAGTCGATCGCCGACACGGGAGCGCGCCTCTCCGGGATACTGCTTCGCGTCGAGGCCCAGCCTGACCACGACGCCGCGATCGATGTCGAAGCCCGGATCGGCAACGCTCGCATGAAGCTCGCTTCGCGCCGACAGCAGCGCCAGCATCACCAGCACCAGCGACATCGCCATCTGCCCGGCGACCATCGCGTGACGGAACCGGAGCCGGGACGTCCCCCCTTCACCGCCCTGCCGCACCTCGGTGACCACGTCGGCGCGCGTGGCCCGCAGCGCGGGCACCAGTCCGCACACGAGCGTCGAGGCCACCACCAGGGCCAGGGCATACGCCAGCAGCGAAGCCTCGAATCCACGCGTGGCCTCCAGCAGGCCGCCAAGCGCGCCGGGCAGCGGAAGCCGGCTCAGCACGAGGGCGCCCGGCAGCCCCACGGCCGCTCCAGACAGCACGAGCAGCACCGCCTCGACGAGCATCGCCTGCACGACCCGTGCTCGTCCCGCGCCCAACGCCACCCGGATCGCGATCTCGCGTCGCCGGAGCACGGCGCGCGCCAGCAGCAGGCCGGTCACGTTGATGCACGCGATGACGAGCACCATGCTCACGCTCGCCCACACCAGCCCTCCCACGAGGAAGAACGGGCCCGGCGTGCCCCGGAACTGGAGGGCCGTGGCCGGAAACACGCTGGCCGGCCGTCCCATGCCCTCGTCGCGATCGGGATGGATCCGCTCGAGCTCGGCGCCAAGGGCCGTGACCTCCCTCTGGGCCTGCTCGGCAGAGCCATCGGGTGAGAGCCGCCCCAGGACGCTCAGGCTCGGGCTTCCGCGCTCGGCCAGGGTGGGCAGCGTGAAGGAGCTGACCGGCACGTAGATCTGCGGCCCGACCCAGCCGAACACCGAGCGATAACCTTCCGGCAGCACACCCACCACCATGAACGGCCGCTCGCTCAGGATCAGCGTCTCGCCGACCGCACGGGCATCGCCATGCAGCCGTGCCTGCCAGAAGTCGTACGTCACGACCGCCATGCGCGGCTCGCGTGCCGGGGCCGCCGCGCCGGGCGGAAACGTCCCGCCCAGCGACATCTCCACGCCGAGCAGGTCGAAGAAATTGGACGTGACGACCGCCACGTTCACGTGCCTCATGGCATCCGCGCTGCCCAGGCTCAGGCCGGCCGTCCCGAACCCGAGGGCATCGGCGAAGATCCCGCTGCGAACGAGGTCCTGATAGTCCGGATGGGAGAATTGATTGGCGTTGCCGGGCTCGACGCCGATCACGCGATCGGGTTCGCGCATGGTCGGCTGGTGCCCGTACACCATGTTCGCCACCATGAACAGGAGGATGTTGAGGCCTATACCGAGACCGACCGAAAGTGCGCTGACGACCAGGAGGCCGGGACTGCGGCGCAGGCTCGCGACGCCGTGCCGCAGGTCCTGCCACAGGCCCTCGAGCCACGGCGCCATCCAGACCTCCCGGGACTCCTCGCGAGCCAGTGTCACGTCGCCCATCACCCGGCGTGCCAGGCGCTCCGCGTCCTCGGCGGACATGCCGGAGGACTCGAGCTCCTGCCTGGCCATGTCGCGATGGAACTGCAGCTCGTCGGCCAGCTCGCGTTCGACACGCGGCCGTCGCAGCAGGTGTGCGAGGCGGCGGAGAAAGATCGTCATGATTCGCGGTCAGGCCTCGAGCACGCGCTGAATGGCCGCGATGAGCCGCTCGAAGCCCCTGCGCTCGGCAGCAAGCTGCTTCCGTCCGGCGGGTGTGAGGGTGTAGTACCGCGCGCGGCGATTGTTCTCGGAAGCGCCCCATGCCCCCTCGATCCAGCCCTGCAGCAGCAGCCGCTGCAACGCCGGGTAGAGCGAGCTCTCCCCCACCTGCAGCACGTCTCCGGAGCTGCCGCGCAGGTACTGCGCGATGCCGTAGCCGTGCATCGATCCGCGCTGGAGCGTCCGCAGCACGAGCAGGTCGAGCGTGCCGGGCAGCAGGTCCGGCGGCTGGTTCGACACTCCCATCGTCTGTCGATGGAAGTGTCGATCACGGGACCCCGGGCTGTCAATACCGGACGCCTTGGCACCGGGCTATACTCCGCCGGGTCGAGGCGGTCTTTCACCGGGCGCCGTACGGCATCCCGTCCGGCTGGAGCACGTACGAGCACGCCATGTCCGAGGCCATCCGGAGCGTCCGCTGGAATCGGTGCCGCACGCCGGACTGGTTGAAGGCGCGTCCCTCCTCGGTGCCCGACGTCGCCGATCCGAGCGCAATCGGCACGCGGCCGGGCGTCCGATCGACCGGTGTCGTCGTCACCGGGGCCCTAAGGCAGCGCGCGCACCCAGATGTTCCGGAAGCTGATGGGCGGGCTGGGATCTCCGTGCGCCTGCAGCTTGATGGGCGAGTCGCCGTGCGGCCGGTATCGCGGGGCGCCGATGAACACCGTCTCGCCCGCGAGCACGAAATCGCGCTGCACGAGTACGTCGTTGAAGAACGCCGTGACCCGCGCCGGCGCACGCAGTACGCCACCTTCGTCGAACGCGGGCGAGGTCCACACCACGTCGTAGGTCTGCCACGAGCCGGGCGGGCGGGTCGGGTTGGCCAGCGGCGGCGACTGCTTGTAGATGCTGCCGGCCATTCCGTTCACGTAGGTCTCGTTCCGGTACGAGTCGAGAATCTGCAGCTCGTAGCCGGCGTCACCGCTCCCGGTCGACGCCAGGAAGAGCCCGCTGTTGCCACGCGACTGTCCCGTGCCCGTAGCGCCCTCGGGCACGCGCCACTCGAGGTGCAACTGGTAGTTGCGGAAACGACGCCGCGTCTCGATGTTGCCCGTGGACTTGTCCACCGTCATCACGCCGTCGTGGACGGTCCAGACGGCCGGCGACCCGTCCCGTGCGCTCACCCATTCGTCCAGGCTCGTGCCGTCGAAGAGGACGACGGCGTCGGAGGGCGGCGCCACGACTCCCGGCTCCGGCCCCGGCTCGACGACCGGCGGCACCGGCTCCCAGACTTCCGTCTCTTCAGGCCCGGGACGGCCGGTCTCCTGGCTCGTCGCCACGGCCGCCAGGAGCGAGGTCACCACCGCGAGGGCCACCGGGAACCTGCGCGTCATCGGGACAGTAAGGGCGCCAGTCTTCTGACCGGATCACCGGGCCTGACCGCACCGCCCGCGACGACCCTGGCGTTCAGCCCGCGCAGGCGCAGCTCCCGACCGGTCGGCGAGTTGACGAACCTCACGGCGTCGACGCCGAAGCGCGAGACGAACTTCCCGCAGCCGGTGTGCGGCTCGGCGGTGACCTCGATGATGGCCGGGCCGATCGCCAGTCGTGTCCCCGGGGGAAGGTTGGCCTCGCTCAGATCGAGATCGACGAAGAGCTGGTCGCCGGCGAGCGGCCATCGCTCGCGGTCCCCGGCGATCGGCCCGATCACCCGGGAGCTCATCACGTTGAGCTGACTGTCGCGGCGCGCGGCCTCTCCGAGACGCCCTGGACCGCTCCGGCACCAGCGGTCGCCCACGAGGCCGCGCTCGACGTCGAGCGTCCCTTCCTCCAGCACCTCGCGCTCGTTGGCCGCGGGACGCCGCACGATTAGGACGAGGCTGCCCTCGTCGGCGGGGGCGCGGCGGATCGGGTCGAGCCCCGACTCGAGCTCCTCGCGCGTCAGGTGGGTCACGCCCCCGGGGCGCCGTCTGGGATCAAATGGTTCAACAGCCACGGACGAAGATCGTACTCCCGAGCGCCGGCCCCGTGCATCGGATCGGCAGCGGCAATCGCCCTGGCCGCCGACAGGGAGGGCGCCCGGAAAATCACCATCCCCTGGCCGGACCACGGGTCCGCCGAGTCGGCCGGCATCACCGGGCCTGCGGCGAACATCACCTTCTTCCGCTCCATCTCGGCCCAGTAGGCCAGATGCGACTCCATGTTCGCCATCACCGGTCCCATGCCACCGTCGCCGGGGTCGGTCGTCATGATGAACATGGGCTGGCACAGCAGGCTGAAGCTGCGACTGACCTCGATCAGCTCGTTGCCGGTCGGTCCGGGTGCGGGCACCATGGCGCGCATCCTAGCACGCCAGCCTTGCAGGATCGGCAGCGCCTCGCAGCCGTGCTGAGGGCCCTCCTCCCGATCCGCCGCCGGCCCCGATATCAAGGAGTCGTCGCGGAGTCAAGGTAAGCGCATCGCGCCAGATTGACGATACTAGGGGAGTGCTGGAACCGACCGCCCCTCGAGGCCGGATCCTGGCGGGGGCGGGACTCGTCGCCGGCCTGCTGCTGGCGACGACGCCAGCGGCAGCGCAGGTGGTCACCGGTGCCCTCACCACGGGTCAGACGGGTACGCCGGCGACGGCCGGGGCCAGCGTCCAGGCGGTCCCCTCCACCGCGCCTCCGACGCTGGACGGACGGCTGGACGACGCCGTCTGGCAGACGGCCTCGAAGCTCGCCGACTTCGTCCAGCGGAGCCCGGTCGAAGGCGAGCCGGCCACCGAGGCGACCGAGGTCTACGTCGCCTACGACAGCACGAATCTCTACTTCGCCGTCTACGCGCACTACTCGGATACCGGCCTCGTCCGCGCGAACCGGTCGGACCGCGACCAGCTCTCGCGCGACGACACGGTGAACTTCTACCTCGACCCGTTTCGCGACGAGCAGCGGGCCTACGTCTTCATGGTGAACGGCTACGGCGTGCAGGGCGACTCCCTCCTGGGATCGACCGGTGGCGGAAACAACAATTTCAGCGGGGGCGGGGGCGGGGGCGGGGGCGGGGGGAACTTCGGCGGCGGCGGCGGACTCCCCGACGGTGATTCGTCGTGGGACGCGCTCTTCTCCTCGGCGGGACAGCTCGTCGAGGACGGCTGGACGGCCGAGCTGGCCATCCCCTTCAAGAGCCTCCGGTATCCCGCGCGCGGAGACGACGAATCGCACACCTGGGGCTTCCAGGTCGGTCGCTCGATCCAGAGCAAGAACGAATCGGTGGTCTGGTCGCCTGTGACCCGCGCGATCTCGGGCTTCATGACGCAGATGGGAACCCTCGGTGGGCTGCGGGATCTGTCGACCAGCCGGAACCTCGAGTTCCTGCCCACGGTCACCGCCGTCCAGTTCGGCTCGCTCGACTCGGGCGGCGGCGGATTCCGCGAGGAGGACTTCCAGCCCGAGGGCGGCATCAACATCAAGTACGGGGTCACGTCCGAGCTGACGGCGGATCTGACGTTCAACCCCGACTTCTCCCAGATCGAGTCGGACCAGCCGCAGATCGAGGTCAACCAGCGCTTTCCGCTCTTCTTCAACGAGCTGCGGCCCTTCTTCCTCGAGGGTCAGGAGATCTTCTCGACCGAGGGCCAGGTCACGCTCGTGCACACGCGCACGATCATCGACCCGCGCTACGGCGGCAAGCTGAGCGGCAAGATCGGCGGGGCCACGCTGGGGATCCTCGTGGCCGACGACGAGGCGCCCGGCAAGCTCGATGACCCGGCCGACCCGCTCTACGGACAGACAGCCAGGTCCCTCCTCGGCCGGCTCCGGTACGACATGTATCCGGGCTCGTACATCGGCGCGCTCGTCACCAGCCGGGAGTTCGGCGACGACCACAGCCGCGTCGGAGCGCTCGACGGCCGGTTCCGGCTGGGACAGCAGAAGGACCTGGATGTCCGCCTGGCGTTCTCGTCCACGCGTGACACGCTCGGCGACCGGTCCGGCCTCACGTACGACTTCCGCTTCCGCCATCGCGGGCGCAACCTCGAATACAGCCTGCAGCATTACAGCGTCGAGCCGGAGTTCTTCACTGGCACCGGCTTCGTGCAACGGAACGACATACGGCGGACCTCGGCGAGCGTCCAGTACCGCTGGTGGCCCGAGCACTGGCTGACGAACTGGGGACCGCGCGTCAACTACGCGCGCAACTACGACTTCGACGGCGTGCTGCAGGACGAGGACCTGAGCGCCCGCGTCCAGTTCCAGTTCAACCGGAACATCTCGCTCAACGTCGAGGGGTCGCGCGAGATGGAGCGTTTCCTCGACATCCCGTTCCGCAAGTGGCGCCGCCAGCTCTTCGCGTCGGTGAACACCAGCCGGCGCGTCACCGTCGGCGGCGGCCTGTTCTGGGGCGATCAGGTCAGCTTCACGGACGAGCCGTTTCTCGGGGACGGCCTCACCGGGCGCATGTTCGTCACCGTGCTTCCGTTCGCCCGCCTGCAGTCCAGCGTGAACGTCAACTTCAGCCGCCTGACGGACCCGCGCACGAACGAGCGGGTCTTCGACGTCAAGATCTACCGGTCGCAGACGTCGTACCAGTTCACCGAACGCACGCTGCTGCGGAGCATCCTGGAATACAACACGTTCGATCGGACCTTCGACGCCAACCTGCTGGTGGCCTACCGCGTCAACTCGGGTACGGTCTTCTACGTGGGCTACGACGATCACTACCAGCAGGGCGAACGGATCCCGGGCGGCTTCTATCCGGGCAGCCAGTTCGAGCGCACCAACCGCGCCTTCTTCACGAAGTTCTCCTACCTGTTGCGGTACTGAGCCCTCGGCGCGGCGAGGTCGGGACCGGCTCAGGCGCCGGACGTCCTGACGGCATCCAGGCTCACGACCGGCTCGTCACCGAGCACGGTGGCCGAGTGACGCACGCCGCGCGGCACCTCGATCCAGTCGCCCGGCCCGAGCACGGCCAGATGGCCGGCCACGACGAGCCGGAACCGCCCGGACAGCACCGCGTCGATCTTGTCGACGTCGTGGGTGTGATCCGGAAACGCCGTGCCCGGCGGATACGTGTACCGCGCCACGAGATACCCCGCGGCCTCGAGCTTACGCCGCATGGCCGCCTCCGACATCGGCCCGTCCAGGGCCTCGTTCCAGTGATGCACGGCCATGAGTCCACATTATCGACGTGGCAGCCGTGATTGCTATGATCCCCTCGCCCGCGCGCGCCGGGCCACGAGGAGGTCGAGGTGAAGCACTCCCGTCTGGTGGTAGTCGCCGTGCTGGTCGTCGCCTGCTCGATCGCCACGCGAGCACAATGGCCTGCGTATCCGACGCCGGACCTCCCCCGGACAGCGGACGGCGAGGTCCGGCTCGACGCGCCGGCGCCGAGAACGGCTGCCGGCAGGCCCGACCTGTCCGGCATCTGGATGAACTTCCGCGCCTCGGATCGCGAGGGCGAGCTGGAGGGCGGTCGGGGCCGCTCGGTCAACTCGGCCTTCTTCGACGAGACGCCGCCCGGGCTCATCGGGCTCTTCCGCAACATCGGTCAAGGTGTCGAGGGCGGGCTGCCATTCCAGCCATGGGCTGCCGAGCTGCGAGCCGCGCGCATGGCCACCAACAGCCGCGACAATCCCGACGCGCACTGCCTGCCCATCGGGCTGATGCAGTACCACACGCACCCGGACCCGCGCCGCATCGTGCAGACCAGCCGTCTCGTCGTCATCGCGTACGAGTCGAACTACGGGTTGAGAACGATCTTCCTCGACGGCCGGCCGGCGCCCGACAACGACCCGCAGCCGTGGTGGTACGGCTACTCGCGCGGATGGTGGGAGGGCGACACGCTGGTGGTGGAAACGACCCACTTCCGGGATGGCGGGTGGCTCGACATCGACGGCAGCCCGCTCACCGACGCGGCGACCGTCACGGAGCGCTTCCGGCGGCCGACCGTCGGCTCGCTCGAGATCGAGATCATGGTGAACGACCCGAAGGCCTATACGCGGCCCTGGACGGTGCAGGTGAACCAGCGCCTGATGCCCGACACCGAGCTGATCGAGTTCATCTGCAACGAGAACCAGAGGTTCGGGCTGCGAGACCCGGACCGACTGATACCGGGGGGTTGACCCGACCGGCGTCCGAACGTACGATTCAAACGAACGTTCGATCCTTGAGTTCGAGGTGGACCTACGTGCCCGTCGACACCAGACGCAGGATTCTCGACGTCGCCGAGGGGCTCTTCGCCGCGGACGGCTTCGCCGCCACCTCGCTGCGCGACATCACGGCGGCCGCCCGGGTCAACCTGGCCGCCGTCAACTACCACTTCGGCTCGAAGGAGGCGCTGCTGGCGGCCGTCCTCGAACGGCGTGTCGCGCCCATCAACGCCGTACGCCTCCAGATGCTGGACGAGGCCGAGGCGAAGGCTGGACGGCACCCGGTCGATCTCGAGGAGCTGCTGCGCGCGCTCCTCGCACCGCCGTTCCGGTATCCGGCCGAACCCAACGAGCGCCGTCGCTTCCTGCAGCTGACCGGCCGCCTGTCGAGCATGCCGCACGAGCGCGTACGGGTGATCGTGCACGACCAGTTCGAGGAAGTGACGCGCCGTTTCGTACCAGCCTTCCGCAAGGCGCTCCCCCATCTCGACGAGGAGGAGGTGGGCTGGCGGATCTTCCTGGTCATCGGCGCGATGCTGCACACCATGACCTGGTGCGGAGTGGTCGAGACCTTCGACGGCCGCCAGCGCGACTCCGAGGAGATGCTCGAGACGCTCGTGGCCTTCGCGCACCGGGGCATGCTGGCGCCGGCCCGGTCCGCGGCGAGAGTCCAGGCATGAGCCGCCGGCTCGCGCTCGTCGCCACGGCGGCCCTCGCAGCCGCCTGCGCCTCCGTTCCTCCGGTCGAGCACCCCGACCTCGACGCTCCACTGCCCCTCGCGTGGCGCGAGGCGCCTCCAGCGACGGAGGGGGCGCTCGACCCCGACTGGTGGACCGATTTCGGCGACGCCGGGCTGGACGCGGTCGTCGCACTGGCCCTCGAAGAGAACCGCGACCTCCGCGCCGCCGCGGCGCGACTCGAACAGGCCGCTGCCGACGCAGCCACGGCAGGCGGGAGCCTCCAGCCCTCCGTGCAGGCGAGCTTCAGCGCGTCGCGACGCAGACAGAATTTCGTGGGCTTCCCGATTCCCGGCACCGAAGGGCGGGTGCTCAGCACGGTATCGGCGAATGCGGGCGTCTCGGTGGACACCTCCTGGGAAGCCGACCTCTGGGGGCGCCTGCGCGCCGACGCGCGCGCCGCGCTCGCGGACCTGCAGGCGACGGCTGCCGACTATCGCGGCGCACAGCTCTCGCTCGCCGGTCAGACCGTGAAGGCCTGGTTCGCGGCGACCGAGGCACGACAGCAGGTCGCGCTCGCCGAGGCGACCGTCGCCAGCTTCCGCGACTCGGCCGCCCAGGTCCGCGTGCGCTTCGAGCAGGGGCTGCGCCCCTCGCTGGACCTGCGTCTCGCGCTCACCAACCTGGCCAGCGCGGAAGCGCTGCTCCAGCAGCGCCTGCAGCAGCGGGTTGTCACCGAGCGGCAGGTCGCCGTGCTGCTGGGGCGGTACTCCGCCGACGGCTTCGCCATCCCCGACGCGCTCCCGGTGGTGCCACCGCCCGTGCCGGCGGGACTCCCGACCGAGCTGGTCGGCCGCCGCCCGGATCTGGTCTCCTCCGAGCGTCGCCTGGCGGCGGCGGGAGAGCGGCTCACGGCCGCGCGCCGCGCCCTCTATCCCAGCGTCAGCCTCACCGCCAGCGGCGGTACGGCCAGCGACGACCTCCGCGACCTCGTCGATCCCGCCCTCGCCGTGTGGAGCCTGGCGGGCAACCTGCTGCAGCCCCTTTTCCAGGGTGGCCGGCTCCGTGCGGCCATCGACCGGGCCGAAGCGCGCACCGAGGAGACGCTCGCCACCTACGCCGCCACGCTGTTCCAGGCCTACAGCGAGGTGGAGTCGGCGCTGGCCGCCGAGGAGCTGATGGCCGGACGCGTGAACCTGCTCGCCTCGGCCGCCGAGCAGTCGCGCGCGGCGCAGCGTCTGTCGGAGGACCGCTATCGCGCGGGACTCGAAGGCTTCGTCACGGTCCTCGAGGCGCAGCGTCTGGCGCTGCAGGCCGATGGCGAGCTGATCGCCGCCAGGCGCCAGCACCTCGAGAACCGGGTCGATCTCTACCTCGCGCTCGGCGGCGGCTTCCACGCGCTCGAGGCACCCGTGCAGCTCGAGCCCGACGGCCCGGACGACGACGCGGAGCCCTCCCTGCAGGGCCGACGGTAACGACGGCATGAAGACGCTCCTCAAAGTGCTCCTCCCCGTCGTCGTGCTCGGCGTCGCCGGGCTCGCCGCGTACGCCATCTTCCTCAACCGGCCCGAGGCGGTCATCGCGCCCCGACCGGTGGAGGTGCCGGGCGTGCGCGTCGTCGAGGTCCTGCTCGAGGATGTCATGCTCTCGGTGACCAGTCAGGGCACGGTGAGCCCCCGCACGGAGAGCCAGCTCGTTCCGCAGATCGCCGGGCAGGTCGTGTGGGTGTCTCCGTCGTTTGCCACCGGCGGTTTCTTCGAGACCGGCGAGCCGCTGCTGCGCATCGACCGGTACGACTACCAGCAGGCGGTCATCGCCGCGGAGTCGCAGCTCGCGCAGGCACGTCTCCGCCTCACCCAGGAAGAGGCCGAGGCCGAGGTGGCGCGGCGGGAATGGCGGGAGCTCGGCGAGGGCGACGCCAGCCCGCTGACGCGCCGGGAGCCGCAGTTGGCCGACGCCCGTGCGGCGGTGGCCGCCGCCGAGGCCGGTCTCGACCGCGCTCGTCGCGACCTCGACCGGGCCGAGATCCGCGCGCCCTACGCGGGCCGCGTCCGCGAGAAGAGCGTCGATGTCGGCCAGTTCGTCACTGTCGGCAGCCCGGTCGCCCGCGTCTACGCGGTGGACCGCGCCGAAGTCCGGCTGCCGCTCCCCGACTCGGAGCTCGCCTACGTCGACGTGCCGCTGGCCTACCGCGGCGGCGACGACCGGCCGGGCCCGGTGGTGACGCTGCGCGCCGACTTCGCCGGCGAGACGCACGAGTGGCGCGGGCGTGTGGTGCGCACGGAGGCCGAAATCGACGCCGTCAACCGGATGGTGCACGTGATCGCCGAGGTCGAGGACCCGTACGCGCCGGGGACCGAGCCCTCGCGCCCGCCGCTCGCCGTCGGCATGTTCGTCGAGGCCGAGATCGCCGGGCGCGCCGCGCCGGGCGTGGCGGTACTGCCGCGCGCGGCGTTGCGCGGGACGGACCAGGTCCTCGTGGTCGATTCGCACGACCGGATCCGGTTCAGGCGGGTCGAGGTGCTGCGCGCCACGAGCCAGCACGTGATCGTGAGCGCGGGGCTCGAGAGCGGCGAGCGCGTGTGCGTCTCGCCGCTCGAGGCCGCCACCGACGGGATGGCCGTGCAGATCGTTCCCGCCGTCGCGGGATGAGGTCGTCATGAACCGCGCCATCGACTGGTTCGCCCGCAACTCGGTCGCCGCCAACCTGATGATGTTCCTCGTCATCGTCGGCGGCGTGCTCTCCGCCTCGCAGATCAAGCTGGAGGTCTTTCCCGAGATCGACCTCGACGCCATCACCGTCGAGGTGAACTACCTGGGCGCCGCCCCGCAGGAGGTCGAGGAGGCCGTCTGTCGCCGGATCGAGGAGGCCATCGAGGGAATCGACGGGATCGAGCAGATCACGTCCACGGCCGCGGAGGGACGCGGTACGGTGCGCGTCGAGCTCGAGCTCGGCGCCGACGCGCGGAAGGTGGTGGACGACATCAAGAGTGCCGTGGACGCCATCGACACCTTCCCCGAGGAGACCGAGGCGCCCATCGTCCGCGAGGCGAGTACCCGGCGCGACGTCATCAACGTCGCCCTCTCGGGCGACGTCGGCGAGCGCACGCTCAAGGTGCTCGCCGAGCGCGTCCGCGACGACCTGGCCGCGATGCCGGAGATCACCCAGGTCGAGATCAACAACGCCCGGCCCTACGAGATCTCGATCGAGGTCTCGGAGGCGACCCTCCGGCGGTACGGCCTCACCTTCGACCAGGTGGCCGACGCCGTGCGGCGCTCGTCGCTGGATCTGCCGGGCGGTTCGGTCAAGAGCGAAAGCGGCGAGATCCTGCTGCGCACCAAGGGGCAGGCCTACCGGGGTGAGCAATACGAGGACCTCGTGCTCAGGACGCGCCCCGACGGCTCCCGGATCGCCATCGGCGACGTCGCGGAGGTGGTGGACGGGTTCGCGGATACGGACCAGCTCGCGAGATTCGACGGGCGGCCCGCCGTGCTCATCGCGGTGTACAGCACCGGCGATCAGGGGGCGATCGCCATTGCCGAGCGCGTCCGCCGGTACGTCGCCGAGGCGCAGCCCGGGATGCCGCCCGGCGTCGAGCTGACGACGCTGCAGGACCAGGCCCAGTTGCTCGACGACCGGCTCAGCCTCATGCTCCGCAACGGCGCGACCGGCTTCGTCCTCGTCTTCATCGTCCTGGCGCTGTTCATCGAGCTCCGACTCGCCTTCTGGGTCAGCCTGGGGATTCCGGTCTCGTTCCTCGGCGCGCTCTGGATCGTCCCGGGCCTCGACATCACGCTCAACATGATCACGCTGTTCGCGTTCATCCTCGTGCTCGGCATCGTGGTGGACGACGCGATCATCGTGGGCGAGAACGTCGCGACGCTCCAGGCGGCAAGCGGCGACGCGCTGGGCGGCGCCATCAGCGGCACGCGCCAGGTCGCCGTCCCCGTGGTGTTCGCCGTCCTCACCACGGTGGCCGCCTTCTCGCCGCTGCTGCTGGTGCCGGGCACCATGGGCAAGATGATGCGGGCGATTCCGCTGATCGTGATTCCCTGCCTGCTGTTCTCGCTGCTCGAGTCGCTGGCGATCCTGCCGGCGCACCTCGCCTCGGTACACCGGCGCCGCCGGACGGGTCCGCTCGCCCGCGCGCAGGAAGGGGTGGTCTCGGGCCTTCGCTGGTTCGTCGCGCACGTCTACCAGCCGGCGCTCGAGCTCAGCCTGCGCTGGCGGTACCTCGCCGCAGCCGTGGGCCTGTCGGCGCTCCTGCTGACGGGCGGCCTCGTCGGCGCCGGGCATCTGGCGTTCGAGTTCTTCCCCTCCGTCGAGTCCGACGCGATGTCGGCAGCCGTGACCATGCCGCAGGGCACGCCGGCGGCAGTGACCGTCGACGCGGTCAGGCGCCTCGAGGCCAGCGCGGAGCGGCTCCGCCGGCAGGCGATCGAGGAGACAGGCCAGGACATCTTCCGCCACGTGTACGCCTCGGTCGGCGGGCAGCCGAACTCGGGAGGCTTCGCGTCGCAGATCTTCGGCGGCGGTGGCGGGGGGACGGGCTCCGGCCACCTCGGGGAGGTCACCGTCGAGCTGGCGCCGTCCGAGGATCGCGAGCAGGGGAGCGACGACATCCGGGAGCGATGGCGCGCGATCACCGGAAGCATTCCCGAAGCGGTGGAGCTGTCGTTCAACGCGTCGATGTTCAGCATGGGCGACGACATCGACGTGCAGCTCACCGGGGCCAACGTCGAGGAGCTGCGGGCGATCGCCGCCGGGCTCCGCCTGCGGCTGGCCGACTACGCCGGCGTGTACGAGATCAGCGACTCGTTCCGGGAGGGCAAGGAGGAGGTCACCCTCGGCATCACGCCGGCCGCCGAGACGCTGGGGCTCACGCTGGCCGACCTCGGCCGTCAGGTGCGGCAGGCCTTCTACGGCGAGGAGGCCCAGCGCATCCAGCGCGCCCGCGACGACGTCCGCGTCATGGTGCGCTACCCCGAGCGGGAACGCCGCTCGGTCGGCGACCTCGAGAACATGCGCGTGCGCACGCCCGCGGGCGTCGAGGTGCCGTTCGGCCAGGTGGCGGTCGTCAGTCCGGGCCGGGGCTACGCCTCGATCACGCGTGTGGACCGGCGGCGCGCCGTCAACGTCACCGCCGCCGTGGACAGCGACGTCGTCTCGTCTTCGACCGTCCTGGCCGATCTCGATGCGCGTGTCATGCCGGAACTGCTCGCCGATCACCCAGACGTCCGCTACACCTTCGAGGGGATGCAGGCCGAGCAGCGCGACGCCATGGGTGGCCTCCAGCGTGGGTTCGCCCTGGCGCTCTTCATGATCTTCGCGCTGCTGGCCGTGCCGCTCCGGTCCTACGTCCAGCCGGTGATCATCATGCTCGCGATCCCCTTCGGCCTCGTCGGCGCGCTCTGGGGACACATGCTGCTCGGCTACACGCTGACGATGATGTCGGCCTTCGGCATGATCGCTCTCGCCGGCGTCGTGGTGAACGACAGCCTGGTGATGGTCCATTTCATCAACCAGCGCCGCGCCGAGCACGCCGACCTCCTCACCGCCGTCCGCGAAGCCGGCGGCGCACGGTTCCGCGCGATCCTCCTGACGTCGCTCACGACCTTCGCCGGGCTCACTCCGCTCCTGCTGGAGCGCAGCATGCAGGCGCGGTTCCTGATCCCGATGGCGATCTCGCTCGCCTTCGGCGTGATTTTCGCGACCTTCGTGACGCTGATCCTCGTGCCGGTGAGCTACGTCATCCTGGAGGACGTGCGCACGCTACCGTCGTCGATCCGTCGCCTGTTCGGCCGCCCGGAGAGCACGTCTCCCGTGTCGCCGTAGACACGGGCGCGCGGGCATACTACTGTTCCCGCGACTCCAGCCGGCGGAGCGAGGAGGACGCGATGACGACATCACGCCGTGGGCACCCACGCACGAACCACTCGAGACGCCGGTTTCTCGGTCAGGCGGCCGGCGCCGGGGCGGCGCTCACGGCGCTGCCGATGGCCGGATGCGCCGGCGGACAGGCGCCGGCCACCGGCGCGGCGACGTCGGACGTCGGCACGCGCACGCTCGTCAACGGGCGCATTCACACCATGGACGGCCAGGGCACGATCGCGAGCTTCGCGGTGATCCGGAACGGCCGATTCGTCGCGGTGGGCGACGGCGAGCCGCCGGCCGAGGGCGAGACGATCGACCTCGGCGGACGGACGGTCGTGCCCGGCCTGATCGAGGGGCACATCCACAGCGTGAGCCTCGCCAATCGGCCCGGCTACCACACGATCCTGGAGAACACGACGTCGATGCGTGAAATCCAGGCGGCGCTCGCCGCGCGCCGCCCGGACGTGCCGGAGGGCCAGTGGATCACGTCGATGGGTGGCTGGCACCCGAATCAGTGGGCCGAGCACCGCCACCCGACGCTCGCCGAGCTCGACGAGGCCGTGCCGGACCGCCCGGTCCTCCTCTACGAGCGCTTCACCGGACCTGCCGTGACCAACAGCGCGGGCAAGCGCCTGTTCGACCAGTGGGATGCCGCCGATCCCGTACACCCGGACATCCAGCGAGTGAACGTGGCGGCCGACGGCGCGATCGCGGCTGCCGGTTTCGGCGGCGGGGGGCCGGCGGCAAGCGCGCTGTTCCACCTGCGGCGCCTCCAGACCTTCGAGGACCGTAAGCGCAGCACGATGGACGCGATGGCCTACTCGGCGAGCGTGGGCCTGACCGCGCACCTCGACCAGGTGCTCTTCCCCACGCCGGGCCCGATTCATCCGAACCAGATCCTCTCGAACCTGGATCAGTACCGGATGTACGACCCGTGGCTCGAGCTGCACCGCGAGGGCCGGACGATCATCCGACTGCAGATGAACTTCCTGCAGAACCAGGCCGACCCGGAGCTGCCCGAGCTGAAGGAGCGCCTGCGGAACGCGTTCCAGTTCTTCGGCGACGACATGCTGATGACGGGGTCCATCGGCGAGTGGGCGGCGCCCCTCGGAAGCGGCGCGGTCTGGCGCGAGGCGCAGCGCCTGGTGGCCGAGGCGGGCTGGCGCAACGAGAACAGCGTGCAGAACCTGGCGGCCCTCACGCAGGTGGTCGAGGCCTACGAGGCGGTCCACCAGGAGCACGACATCACCGGGCTGCGCTGGATGGTGCATCACGTCCCCCAGGTCACGCCAGACCTGCTGAGCCGCCTGCAGGCCCTGGGCTGTGGCGTGCAGATGTCGGCATTCGGCTGGGTGACCTCCTCGAATCCGGACGTCATCGTGGGTGCCCCGTTCCGGACGATCGTCGACCATGGCATCCAGGTGGGCATCCACGGTGACGGCGTCCACATCGCGCCGCTCAATCCGTGGCAGCACATCCACTACGCCACGACCGGGCTCAACTCGTTCGCCGCACAGGTCAACGGCGACCAGCAGCTCACGCGAGAGGAGGCGCTGCGGCTGTTCACCGGGGGCAACAGCTGGTTTCTGCGGATGGAGGACCGCATCGGCTCGATCGAGCCGGGCAAGCTGGCGGACCTCGTCGTCCTCGACCGCGACTACTTCTCCATCCCCGACGCGGAGATCAGGCAGGTCCGGTCCCTGCTGACGATCGTCGACGGCCGGATCGTCCATGACGCCCTGACGGCCTCTTGACGAGCGGCGGCCTACGTGGCGCTGCGCCACCTGGTCGAGACCTACTTCGACGGGTCGCCCGAGAAGGCGGTCGCCGCCCTGCTCGGGGGTGAGGCGTCGAAGCTCGACACCGAGCAGCTCGACCGGATTGCCGCCATCATCGCGCACGCGCGGAAGGAGGGCGGGCGACGACGCTCCTCCTGGCGACAACCGGGCCGTCGACGTGAACATCACGATTCGCATCGTCTTCCAGCCCGCGTAGCGCCGACGGTCCGTCGTCACCGCACGCAGCTGTCGCGGAGAGCTGATTCGACCGGACTCGTCAGGTCCAGCGCAGGTCGTGACGGCCGAAGGGGAGATCGCGGATGCGCCTGCCCGTCACCTGGAAGATGGCCTCGCCGATCGCGGATTGGACCGAGGTGGCCCGGTCGTGCCCCATGCCGATCAGCCAGTGCCCGGTCGGAAAGAAGCGGATGTTGATGACGGGCGGGTCCTCGGCGATGCGCGAGATCGGGAACGTGTCGAAGTTGTTCTCGGCGATGCGCCCGTCCTCGATCGTGCACGCCTGGTGCACGGCGTCGTTGTAGAACCAGGTAATCTGCCCCTCGATCTGCTTCCGTACCGAAAGCGGGTTCACCAGACCGAAGCCGGTCTCGTGGGCCACGTCCACCCGTTCCAGCCTCACCGTGCCCTCGCGGCCGATCGAGACCGTGTGCACCATGGCGCTGATCGTCGCCATGCCGTCGGTCTCCCCACCCCGTTCCTCGAGGCCGATGGCCCGCACCGTGCCACGCGGCAGCGGCGTGCCCCAGCCCGACATCTCGGCGGCCATGTCGAGCGCGGTGATCATGTCCTGCTTGTACGGCAGGCTCGTGCGGGCGAGCAGCTCGCGCCTGTACCGGTACGGATCCACACCCGCGGCCGCGGCCAGCTCGTTGATGAAGCTCTCGCGGTAGAACTCGTGCGCCGCCTGGCCGATCCCGCGCCGTGTCCCCACCGGAACGTGAAACCGGGTTGTGTGGTTCGAGTAGCGGTAGTTCGGTACGGCGTAGCGCGAGGTGGTGTTGAACGAGGCATCGGGGCCGAAGCCGCCCTCCTGCATCGCGGTGCGCACCTCGAGAGCGATCGGCCAGCCGTCGGCGTCGAGGCCAGCCCGCAGCCGCGCCATGCCCATGGCGCGGTAGGTCGTGCCGATGAAGTCCTCCTCGCGCGTCCACAGCATGTGGATCGGCGTGCCGCGGTGCGCGTTGGCGATCATGATGGCGTGCTCGGCCTGCGGGCCGTTGCCGTTGCGGCCGAAGCCGCCGCCCAGGTGGCACAGGTGCAGATGGACGTCGGCTTCCGGAATCCCGGTGATCGTCGCGGCGCTGAAGCGCGTCTCCTGCGGGCTTTGATCGCCGATCCAGATGTCCACGCGGTCGTCGGTCACGAGCACGGTGGCATTGCCCGGCTCCATGCGGGCACGCGGCAGGTACGGCGTGGAATAGGTCGCCTCGACGATCCGCGCCGCGCGTGCGAACCCCTGGTCGACGCTGCCCTCGTCGACACGCACCGTCCCCGGCTGGTCGAGCGCCGCCAGCAGCGCCTCGCGCATGTTCGCGTCGGTGAACGCCGCGCGCTCCGGCGGGATGTCCCACTCGATCGGCATCCGGTCGATCGCAGTCTTCGCCTGGTACCAGGAGTCGGCCACCACGGCGACGCCGCCGCTGAAGATGCGTCCGCGCGTGAGCCTGGGATCCGGGATCGGGAACTGGACGGCCGACCGCACGCCGGGCAGGCCACGGATGGCCTCGAAATCGTAGCGCCTGACGTCGCCGCCGTACACGGGACAGGTCCTGACGGCCGCCCACTTCATGCTGGGCAGGCGCACGTCGATCCCGTAGACCGCCTGGCCGGTGACCTTGATCGGCACGTCGAGGTTCTTCTGCTCGGTGCCCATCAACGTCCACCGGTCCGGCGGCTTGATGGTGATCGCCTCCGGGTTGGGGTGCGGCGTCGCGGCGGCCCGGCCCGCGAGCTGGCCGTAGGTCGCGGTGCGGCCGCTCGTCGCATGGGTGACGACGCCGTCGCGCGCCGTCAGTGCACCCACCGGGACATTCCAGCGCGAGGCGGCGGCCAGCAGCAGCCGCTCCCGCGCCTCGGCGCCGGCGAGCTGCAGGTAGTACCGCCCGTCCTTGACCGAGGCGGCAGCGTTGGTCCGCATGCGCCGATAGAGACTGTCGGGGATACCGAACACACCGGTGCGATCGCGGTTGCCGAAGGTCGGCACGCCCCCGCCCGCCGGATCCTGCGCGCCGGTGCCGGGAACCGGCAGCGTCCACGCCGGCGCCATCTCGCGGGCGTCGCGATTGGCCGAGGCGTACTGCGGGCGTACCTTGCTCCAGTCGCACTGCAGCTCCTCGGCAACCATCATCGCGTTGGAGGTCCAGACGCCCTGCCCCAGCTCGGTCTGCGCGATGCGGATCGTCACCGTCTCGTCCGGGGCGATGACGATCCAGGCGTTGATCTCCGGGATCGACGCCGCCTCGTACCAGGCGGGCACGGGCGCGTGCTGGGCGTTCGCCCTCGAGGGCACCCAGAAGCCGAGGACGAACGCGCCGGGCGCGGCCGCAACCGTGGCGAGGAACTCGCGGCGATCGACGCTGGACGGCTGGCTCACGGTCGCTCCTCCGCCGTCAGGCGCTCATGAGTCGGGCGGCCAGGTGAATCGCCTGGCGGACGCGGTGGTACGTGCTGCAGCGGCAGATGTTCGCGATCTGGGTGTCGATGTCGGCGTCGGTCGGGTTCGGGCGCGCCTGCAGCAGCGCGAGCGTGCTCATGATCATGCCCGACTGGCAGTAGCCGCACTGCGGCGTGTCGAGCTCCTTCCAGGCGAGCTGGATGGGATGGCTGCCATCCGGCGACAGGCCCTCGATCGTCAGGACCGGCCTGCCGATCGCCGTGGCTGCCGCCACGCTGCACGAACGCACGGGTCGCCCGTCGACGTGGAGCGTGCAGGCACCGCACTGGCCGATCCCACAACTGAACTTGGTGCCCGTCAGCCCGACCTGGTCCCGGATGACCCAGAGCAGTGGCGTCTGCGGGTCCGCGTCGATGGTGTGCCGCGTGCCGTTGACGACGAGATCGAACGCCATGCCCCTGCCTCCCGGCGAGGGGATTGTAGCTCCTCCTCCGGTCGGACCTGTCAAGGGAGGCTGGCGTGCCCCGGAGCGAACCCTTTCAGCACCCCTGGAAGACGAGCACGGGCATGCCGCTCGGCACCGTCCTGGGCACCAGGTGGCACAGGTGCTCCGGCCGCGCGCGGGGGTCGAGCAGCCCGTCGCGCACGAAGGCGAGCAGGTCGTTGCGTTCCGACGCGCTGAGCGGCGTCGGCTGCTGGACGAGCGGGTCCACCACCGCCAGCGGCACGTCCGGGCCACGTCGCAGATCCGGATCCAGGCCGGCAACGCCCGGGTGATAGGCCGCGATCGAGCCAGCGACGTCGAGGTGGTGCCCGATGGCGTCGTCGAGCCGCGTGAAGGCGCCGTTGTGGAAGAAGGCCCGCTGGATGGCCACGTTCCGCAGCGGCGTCGTGCGGAACTTGTAGCGGTCCGACGGCAGGCCCGTGGCCTGCTCGGCGCCGAAGTCCTCGGTGCGCGCCTGGCCGTCGAACACGACGTTACCCAGCCCGGGGCCGAAACCGGCCGGCAGCACCTGCGGCACTCCCAGCACGCGCACCTGGAAGTCGCTGAACATCTCGTTCGACCCGCCACCGGCGGCATGACAGCGGACGCAGCCGGCCTCGCCGAAGAACAGCAGCGCGCCGCGCTTCTGCGCGTCGGTCATGGCGGAGCGGTCGCCACGGGCGAAGCGGTCGATGGGCGCGTCGGCCAAGACCAGCGACATCTGGAACTCCGCCAGCGCCTGACCAACCATCCAGTCCTGGATGTGGAAGCCCGCTGCGCGGCTACCGCCGAAGACGTCGGCGAAGCCCAGTCGATAGCCGCCGATCTTCTGCAGCTTCTGCAGGACGAGGTCGCGGATCTCCTCGTTCAGGAATCCGGGATCGCGGAAGTCCGTGTGGTTGGTGTCGTTCGGCAGCCGGGTCCCCCGTCCGTCGTCGAGCGCGTGAAACTCCGGCATCGTTCTGAAGAAGGGCCGCGTCCGGGCACCGGTGAACCCGGCCATCTCGAACAGCGAGACGAACGGCAGCAGACCCTGCGCCGACAGGAGCGTCGGGAACCTCGAATCCCCTGCCGGGAACTTCTGCAGGTGCCCCTCCGGTGCAGGGAACGCGAAGCCGCGCGAGTTGTCGAACGGATCACCGGACACCGCCGTGATCCGGCCGTTGAGCATGAGACGCGGCAGCATCGCGGCGTTGATGACCGTCGGGGCCTTGCGCTGGTTGCGGGGCCCGGTGCGGAGCGGGCCGACGATCTGGTTGCTTTGCACGCCGATGGCCATCGTCTGCGAGTCGCCGAGGCCGAAGGCCGGCGAGTGGCAGCCCGCACACGCGTTGTCCTCGTGCAGGGCGAGCACGTTGTCGAAGAAGAGCAGCCGGCCCAGGTTCACGAGCCGGGTGTCGAGCGACCGGCCCAGGCGACGCTCGAGCGAGGCCTCCATCGTGCCGGTGAAGCCCGCGCCCTGGAGGACCGAGGCCAGGCTGGCATCGAGTCCGCCGCCCTGCGCCTGGACCGCCCCGACGAACGGCCCACTCCGAATCCACGCCGAGCCGAGAGCCGCCACCAACACGACGGCCGCGGTGACCACCGCCCTGTGACGACGCATGATGCCATCCCTCCTGCGCTGGCCCGAGCGCGTTGACGCCCGTCGGTCCACGAGACCGGCGGGCGAGGACCGCCCGGGGCCAGGGGTCCTCGCCGTCAGCGTGCCGTGAGCGCGCCTAGTTCACCGGGTGCGCGGCGGCCTGCACGTTTCCACAGGCGAACGCGTCGCACCCGCCGGCGAAGGCCTTCGTCTGGTCGGCCACGCGCCCGGGAATGACCGGACCGTGGTAGCGGATGACGAGGTGGACCTCGGCCTCGAAGGGGTGCAGGAGGCCCGGCCCGGCGAAGACGCCCGGAGCGGTCGGGTCTAGGCCGCTCAGGTCGCCCACGCTAAGATGGGCCGCGAAGTTGGCCTTGCCGTTGTTGCCGACGACATGGCCGGTGGCAAACAGGCCGGTCGCGACGTCTAGCGGACCGTTCACCAGATCGTCGAGGCCGCAGCCCCCGACGCACTGCGAGGGGTCGTCGAAGATGACCCACCATGTCGTGTAGGCACCCGGAGCCAGGCCCAGCGTGGACAGGCGGATGGACACACCGCCAGCCGAACGGACCAGCGTGGACGAGGCGCCGGGGACCACCGGCCCGTCGGGGAACACATGGACCTGGACCGTGTCGTGGTCCGCAGCCTGGGCCGTCGAGGCACTGGCCGCGAGACTGGATGCCTGGGGGGACGTCCCGATCCCGGCCACCGAGCCGGGCTGGAGCGGCGACTGGCCGGAGCAGGCGGCCAGCAGGGTGGCGGCAAGCACGGCGGGAACGCCGTGGGTGACGACGCGTGTCATGAGACCTCCTTTGCCGGCGCCCCCGGGATGCCCGGCGACGATTGGGGGCTGGCGTTGGTCGTCATGGCCCCCGATGCCGACGCGGCATCCTGGTCCGGGAGCGCCTAGCAAGTCGGGAGAGTTCCGGGAGTGTTACGGGAGATTTCGGGGAGGCCGGGCGTGAAGGTCCGCTTCGGAGAGTTCGCCTTCGACCCCGAGACGCGTCAACTGACGCGCGGCGACACCGCGCTGCACCTGACGCCGAAGGCCTTCGACCTCCTCGCCCTGCTCGTCGAGCGCGCCCCGCGGGTCGTGACCAAGGCCGAGCTCCACGCGCTCCTCTGGCCGCGCACCTTCGTCTCGGACAGCTCGCTCGTGGCGCTCGTCAAGGAGCTGCGACGGGTCCTGACGGGCGACGGCGTCCAGGCCTCGCCGATACGGACGGCCACCCGGGTCGGGTACGCCCTGAACGTGGACGTGCACCGACGTTCAGGGCCGCTCTCGTTCACCGGCCACTGCCTCATCGTCGGCGACCGGCGCGTCCCCCTTCACGAGGGCGAGAACATCGTCGGACGTCACGAGGAGGCCGACATCCGCCTGGATGGCACGACGGTCTCACGCCGTCACGTCCGGCTGCTGGTCCGCGGCGACACCGTGTCCCTGGAGGATCTGGAGAGCAAGAACGGGACGCGCGTGGACGGCCAGGCCGTCAGCTCGCCGGTGACGCTCCGCAACGGCGCGGAGATCCTCGTCGGGTCGGTACCCGTCGTCTACCTGTCGTCCCTCTCGGACATGTCGACCGAGACACAGGTCCAGGCGGAGCTAGAAGCGGAACAGCCGGTTCACCTTGACGATGAGTGACCGGTTGACGAGGTCCGGATAGCCAGGGGCGAGCGTGTCGCGCTCCTCGTTCAGCACCACGAACAGCTCGCTGCCTGGCCGATACTCCCACCGGAGCCGCACGTTGGCGAAGAGCGCCCCGGCCCCCGTGTTGTACTGCAGCAGCGCGCTCGTGAACATCGTGGGCGTCACCGTGTAGGTGATCCGCGAGCCGATCAGATGCGTGGTCGACGAGCCCTGCGGCAACTCGACCCAGTTGCCCTGATACGTCGGCTCCAGCGAGAGCTGCGACGTGGGCGCGAGCCGTCCCTGGCTGACGCTCACCGTCGTCTTGTGCCCGCCGTAGAACTCCCCGTGCTCCACCGAGACGTTGCCCGAAATCGGACGCTGGCGGCCGAAGTTGAACGCCGCCTGCGTGCTGGCGTAGTCGTAGCCACCAACGGGGACGGCCAGTCCCACGATACGGGACTCCACGGGCAGGAACTCGTACGTGTCGCGATAACGCAGCGAGAAGTCGTCGCTGCTCTGGAACTCGACCCCGAACTCTCCGGTCCACGCCCGCATCTCCACCCGACCGTCACCGTTCTCGGTGTACGAGTAGTCGGCGGTCCACGAGAGCTTGCGGATCAGCTCGCTCGAGGCCGGCCGCGGACTGAACCGGAGCTGGCCCGACGACCGGCGGATGTCGGTGCGCCGCACGAAGCCGACCTCCGGTGTGAAATCGGCGCCGACGACGAGCCGCTCGGCGCGCACGCCGTAGCGGTCGCCGTTGTAGTCGAGCTGCGTGCGGTGGCTCGTGTCGTCGCCGCCCTGCCCGTCCGTCTCGCTCCGCGCCCAGTACGAGTCGATCGTGAGGTTCTCGTGGAACGCAAACGCCGCGTCGACACCGTAGGCGTCGTTGGCGCCTGCGAAGCCGGGCACGTTCGAGCGTCGCGCGTACATCAGGCCGATGCTGCTGCGCCGGAGCAGGTCGCGCTTCAGGCGCACCACCGAGAAGCTGGTCGTGGGCACCCCGCCGACCGGCTCTTCGTCGGCCTGGATGTTCAGGAGCCCGAGGCTGAAGCGCCCGACGCGACCCGTCAGGCGGCCGCCGGCCTCGATCGGGACGGCACGTCCCTGGTCGAACCCGATGCGGCGGCTGTGAAAGAGGATGGGCGTGTCGCCGCCGCCACCGCCGAAGCCTCCGGTGCCGGTACCGGCGCCACCGAAGCCGAACAGCCCCTGGTTCTCGAGGAAGAACTCGCGCTTCTCGGGAAAGAAGAGGCTGAAGCGGGTGAGGTTCACCTGCTGCTCGTCGGCCTCGACCTGGGCGAAGTCCGTGTTCCAGGTGAAGTCGGCCACGAGCCCCTCGGTGACGCCGTACTTCACGTCGAGCCCGAGGTCACCGGAGGGGTCGTTCGAGACCGGCGGCGTGGAGTTCCGATCGCTCGTGAGGCTGGAGACGACGTAGGGCTTGACCTCCAGGTTGCGCGAGGCCGGCGGCGCCTCGAGACCCACGACCGTGCCCGCGAGCGACGCCTGGAAGAGCGCCCGTGGCCCCATGGCGCGCGAGACGCGCGTGAGGAACGAGACCTCGTTCTTCGCCGCGTTGGTGCGCCTGGCGTTGAAGCCCCAGACCTGCGCCCGGCCGGGCCGATACCGGAGCGAGCTGAACGGGATGGCCAGTTCCACCGTCCACCCGCCCTCGAAGCGCCCGACCGCGAAGTCCCAGACGGGATTCCAGTCCGCGTTGAACTGGCTTTCGTTGCTGATCTGGCCGTCCCACCGCCCGCCGATCGGGTTGATGGCGAACTCGAGCCCGTTGCGCCGGTCGTAGAACGGGTCGAGGAGGAACGCGATGTGGTCGTTCTGGAAGATGCCGTTGTTGTCGCGCCGCATCTCGTTGGCGACGAGCGCGTTCGGCTGGCTCTCGTGGCACCGGAACACGACGTAGACGTACCGGTCGTCGAACAGGAGCCAGGCCTCGGTCCGCTCGGTGGCCACCGCCCCCTCGACCGGCTCCTGCTGGAGAAAGGCGCTCATCGGCGGCGTCGCCGCGTAGACCGCCTCGTCGAGGCGGCCATCGAGACGGAGCGGCTGGGCGACGCGCACCGCGCGGACGGTGACGCGTCCCTCCGCGTCCCGCGTCATCACGTCCGGAGCGACCGGCGCCGGGGGGCCCGGATAGCCGACGGGCAGGCTCCCGCCGCGGCCTGGTGTCGAATCAACCTGCGGCGGGGCGGCGTGGAGTATGGACCCGAAAAGGACCAGCACGAGGGCCGTCGTGGCGGTCCGGACGACGATGAGCACCTCCTTCAGTGTATCCGGTCGGCCCTGGCCGCCTCCGGGCCGCGCGCGTGACACACCTGTCGCTGGATCGCGCCCACCGGCCTGCGGGCGTACACTCCGGCGTGGTCTTCACCCGGTCGCTGCGCGAGGGCGTCCGCCGGGGCCGGATCCGGTGCAGCATCCGCATCTGGCAGCGGCCGCGCGTTCGCGTCGGCGGCCGCTATCCCATGGAGGAGGGGCACGTCGTCGTCGACTCGATCGAGCCGATCACGCTGGAGGACGTGACGGAGGATCTGGCGCGGGAATCCGGCTTCGCGAGCGTCGGGGCGCTGCTCGACGTCGCCCGCCACGGCAGCGGTCGCAACGTCTACCTCGTCCGGTTCCACTACCTGCCGCCCGGCGGCTGGGAGCTGTGAGGACCCGCCTGCCGACTCGTCAGTTCTCGATCAGTGGCTCGACGTGTTCGACGATCAGCACCGGCACCGGTCCACGACCGGACTCCAGCTTCAGACCGAGATCCTGCTGCAGCGCGGTGAACAGCGACGGCTTGTCGGCCGTGGGCGAGACCGCCGTGGCCGCCCCGGGCCCGCCGAGGCGCCCACGGAGCTCCCGGCTGCGCGGCAGGTCCCCGGCATCGAAGGAGAAGTCGACGACGTCGAACACGCCCTCGAGACCCGTGCGGTCCAGTACCCGGGCATCGAGCATGGAGCTGAGGCTCCGGGCGAATGTCGCCATCGTCTGCCCAGGCGCCTGCATCACGCCGTTGTTGGTAAAGGCGCCGCCACATCGCGGTGTGCCCGGCGGCGCGGAGGGCGGCACGGGCGCCGGGACCACCGTGCCCGGGGGAGGACACGCCGACGGCCGAAGATGTGATCCAGGCTGCCCGTCGGCACGGGCGAGCACCAGGGAAAACACGGGCTGCTCCCGCTCCTCCCATCGCACCGAGAGATCGAAGCGCTCCGCCAGCAGCGCCTGCACCATGAGTCGCATCGGGCCGACCTCGCCGAGGGCCTCGCGAGGCAGATCGTCGGCAGCCCGGGCCTCGACGTCGAACCGCTCGTCGAGGATCGGGTCGTCGCCCTCCACCTTCTGGTAGACGTCCAGACCGTAGGCATAGAAGACCAGGTCTCGCAAGGCGGCCGACGTGGCGAGGAACCGGCCTCCGGGCATCTGCCGGATCGGCGCCAGGTCCTGGATCTGACCCGGTGCGTACGGCCGGACTGACGCAACCTCGAATGTCGGAGAAGCCCCGGGAGACTGGGCGGCGGCGTGCGGGAGAGCGAGCAGGACGCCCGCAAACAGGAGCGTCGTGACGACGCGAAACCCGAGCCCAGCCTGAGCCACAACCCCCTCCCGTGCAAGCGCGCGCCACGGACGACCGCCACGATGGTAGCGCACGCTGCTCGCCAGCGCAGGCCCGTCGCAGCGACCGGACGACTAGTGCCTCACCGCAGTAGATCTGACGGATTCACGCGGCGGCCTTCGTACGGCCAGCTGGCTGCGGATACAGTCGGCCGAGCTTCTCGCGAGCACGGTCGACTGTAAACAGCCACTTGATGCGCCCTTTCTCGGCGTTGCGTCGTCGCTCCCATGCAGCGATCTCTTTGATCAGCGTCGCCTTGTCGGGGATCCGGCGATCGAGGCACTGCGCGACCATCACGCCGATCTCGATCTCGACCATGTTGAGCCAGCTCGCGTGTTTGGGCGTGAAATGAAACTCGAGCCGGCTCAGAATCCGCCGTGCCTCGGCGGGCGCGAAGGCCTGGTAGAGCGCTGCCGCTGAATGGGCCGACAGATTGTCGAGGACCACCCGGATGCGTTCGGCCTTCGGGTAGTGCTCATCGACCAGATCGCGCATGCACTCGGCGAAGTCGACACACGTGCGTTGGTCGGTGACTTTGGCGTGGCGCCAGGGACGATTCACGTCGACAAACAGGAAGACGTTCGCGGTGCCGTTGCGGACGTATTCGTAGTCGACGCGCCTGGGCTGTCCGGGCTCGGCCGGAATCGGGACACGCGCTTCGCCGATCAGTTGCCTGGGGGTTTCATCGAAGCAGACGACCGGTCGCCGCGGATCCGGTGCCTCGGCGTAGAGATCGAGGACGTCTTCCATGCGCGCCACGTACTCGGCATTGACCGTTGGAATGCACCACATCTTCTCCTGCCACGGCTTCAGCTTCATCTCGGCCAGCCGGCGACCGACCGTGTCGCCCGACAGGGTCTCGTGCGTCGTGAGGCGCACCATCTCGCTGGCCAGCAGATCCATCGTCCATCGGGCACGCCCGACAGGAGGCTGCGAGCACGCGACGGCGACCAGGAGGGCTTCATCGCGCGCGCCGAGCTTGCGCGGCGCACCGGGACGGGGCAGTTCGCTGAGCGCCGGTGCCAAGCCTTCCTCGACGAAACGTTGCTTGGTCCGGTACACGGTCGATGTCCCGACCCCCACGGTGCGCGCGATCAGTTCGTCGGGGGATTGGGCGTCCGCAGCGAGGAGAATCTGAGCCCGCTTGATCTTGCGCACCGCTCCCTGGCCGCCGCTCAGGAGCGCCTGAAGCTGGCGCTGCTCTTCAGCCGTCAGCGTGACGCGATAGCGTATGTTCATGGACATCTTGGATCACACTCCCGATCCCGTGTCCAGCCATCCGTCACCCCGATTCACCGCGAAACAGGGCCAGTACCTGGCCTTCATCCACACCTACACGCTGCTGCACCGAGAGCCCCCGGCCGAAGCGGATTTCCAACGGTTCTTTCAGGTCACGCCCCCGGCCGTCCACGACATGATCGTCGCGCTCGAGCGGCGCGGCTTGATCACTCGGATTCCGCGACAACCCCGGACGATCCGGCTGCTACTATCACCAGACGAACTCCCCGCGCTGCAACCGATCAAAATCACTGCGGCGAGGTACTAGGACCGGTACGCCTCCCGCCCCACGCCCTGCACGGGGATCCCCTGCGCCTCGAGCACTTCGTGCTGCAGCGCGTACATGCACGCCGCCGCCTCGTCGATGCGCCGCACGAAGGCGATCGATCCCTGCAGGATCGGCTCGAGCTTCGCCCTGTCCTGCACCCGCGCCTTCGGATACTCGTGCTCGACCACCAGGTGCGTGTTGGCCACGTCGAGCGGCAGCAGCTCGCGCGCGGCGAGCTGGTGGTCCAGCCAGTCGACCGTGCGGTTCTGCAGGTACGCCAGCGCGTCGTGGCGGGCCGTGCCCGGCAGCTCGTGCTCGCAGAGCACCACCTGCTTCTTCCAGGCATTCACCTGGTCCGCCGGGTTCTCCGACGGCTTGCCGTTCACCCAGTCGCCGCGCCCGATCGTCTGGCCGCCGGAGCCCCAGGCCGACCACCCCTTCGCGTCGACCACCTGTCCCTTCACGTGGAAGCCGGCGATCAGGAAGCCATATCCCTCGTCCTTGAGGTACCGGAAGATCGACCGCGTGTCCTGCCCCATCAGGATCGCGTGCGACGGGTCGTAGTGGATGCGGAACTGGTCGCCCACGCCGTGCTTCTCGCAGATGCGGTGCAGCGCGATCCACGCGCCCGGCGTGTAGGCGATGTTGTTATGCCAGGTGTCGGCCGTCGTCCAGCCCGGCATTGGGCACTGCTCAACTCGATACGTGAGCCCGCGCGCCTTTGCCTCCTTCAGCAACGGAACGAACTGTTCCTCGAAGTCCACGAGGTTCTCGTCCATGCTGCGCTGCTGGTTGCGTCCCACGAAGCCGCACACCGCGTCCACGCCCAGCAGGACGGCCGCGTCGAGCACACGCAGCAGGAAACCGTGCTTCTGCTGTCGCGTGGCCGGATCGTGATGCAGCAGGTTGTCGAAGTAGGCCAGGTCCGACAGCCCCACGCCGGCCGCCTTCGACGCCGCCTGCACCCGCTTCGCGCGGGTGGCATCGAAGGGCTGCCGCAAATCCAGCGTGTTGGCCACCGGGTCGAGCATCGCCTCGGGCGGGACGTCCGCCTGCGACGGATGCAGGGCGGCCGAGAGCTGAATGTAGCTGGCGCCGAGCTCCTGCCCGAACGCCAGCCACTCCTCGATGGCCAGATCCGGATCCGCGTCGCGCCTGTCGCGCGGCGTGAGCTCCTGCAGGGCCGCCGTCAGGACCCCGACCTTCATGAACGCCGGCTCGAACGCTGTGACAGTCATCGCCCTCACTCGTCTGGGAAAGCCGTCATGTTAACCCTGGAAGGCCGCGTCCAGGGCCTGAGCGCCGCTACCCGTCGGCGAGGTCGGCCGGACTTCCCGTACGATACATGCGAGGACACGGTGCGCGAGAGGGACTGGCGGGCTGGCGTCGGATGGCGGGCGTGACGATTCCGTGGGACCGCATCGATCGGCTGTGGGGCCGGCACGGCCGGACGTTCTGGATCTTCCATTCGATCTGGGCCCTGGGGACGGGAGTCGTCATCCTCTGGCTGGCCCGCGAGCGATACGCTTTCGTCTACTGGGTCGTCGGGTTCCTCGCGCTCACCTGGGCCTCGACGCTCTTCTTCAGCAGGCGTCTCGCCGAGGACGACTCTGCGCCGTTGGGGACGCGCTTCAAGCATGGTCTCGCGTCCTACCTGACGCGTGTGCTCTACCAGGAGACGCTCTTCTTCCTGCTGCCCTTCTACGCGTATTCCACCGTCCTGCACGCGTGGAACGTCGCCTTCGTCGTGCTCCTCGCAGTGCTCGCGATTCTGTCGTGCCAGGATCTCGTGTTCGACGGCTGGCTCCGGACCAGCCCCGTCTTCAGCCTCGTGTTCTTCGCCTCGGTCGCCTTCGGCGGGCTCAACCTGCTGCTTCCGATGCTCCTGTCGGCGGATCCGTCGCCCTCCACGCCCGCCGCCGCCGTCCTCGCCCTGGCCACGGCCGCCCCCCTCGCGATGAAGGCCCGGGTCGACGGTGCGTGGGCCTGGATGCGCGTGTCGGCAGCGGGTCTCGCTATTTTCGTCGTGGCCGTGTGGCTGCCGCAGCTCGTCCCGCCCGTGCCCCTCCGGCTTCAGGAGATCGTCTTCGCGGCCGGGCTCGATCGCTCCACGCTCGAGCCCGCGCGTCCCGTCGGTGACGAAGTCGCCGGCAGCGAGCTGGGCGGGCAGCTCGTCGTGCTCGCGCGGGTGTTCGCGCCGGTGAACGTGCCCGCCCGGATCGCGCTCGACTGGTACCGCGACGGCGCCCTCGTGCGCAGCTCGCGCGAGGTCGAAATCCTCGCGCACGAAGGAGGCTTCCGCTTCTGGGACGTGCTGCGGCCGCAGGAAGGCATGCTGGTCCCCGGCGTGTACCGCGTCGTGCTGCGTACCACCGATGATCGCGTGTTCGGATCCGCCAGCGTCGACGTGCGCTGACGCCAGTTCCCCGGGGCAGACGCTACGCCTTCGCCGCCGTGACGATGTGCGCCGGTGCCGCGAGCGTGACCATCCTCTCCGTAGGCGGTGGCCGCCGCGGTGGCGTCCTGCGTCGCGTCCAGGTCCTCGTCGCCCATGCGCTCCCCCGGCTCGCAGCGTCGAACGGGCCTCCTGCGACCCTACTCCGCGACGGCCGTCCAGACACCGCCCGTGCCGGCACTCTCGAGGATCGCCTCCACGATGCAGTTGGCGCGGTAGCCGTCCTCGAAGGTCGCCACCGCCGGTGGCAGCTCGCCGTAGGGCTTCCCACGCGCGATGCAGCCGTAGATGTCGCGCATCAGGTTGCAGAAGGCGTCGGCCCACGCCTCCTGGTGCCCGCCCGGCAGGTGCGCATACGGGCGCGCCTCGTCCACGACGAGCGAGGGGTCCTTCTGCAGCACTTCATTGGCGCGCTCGCGGTGCCCGATCCACAGCTCGTTCTGGTGCTCCTGCCGCCAGCCGATCGACGCCTTCGAGCCGCACACCTCCAGCACCAGGTCGTTCTTGTGCCCCGCGCAGACCTGACCGACCGAGAAGGTCCCCTTCGCGCCGCTGTCGAAGCGCACGAGCACCGAGGCCAGGTCCTCGACCGTGATATCCACCAGCTCCACGTCGTCGCTGCCGCCGGTCTGAAACGCCTCGCGCGAGCTCTTCGGCCTCTTGCGTCGAGGGATCACCGTCGCCACGTCGCCAAGCACGTGCGTGATGCGCAGGCCGCTCACGTGCTGCGCCAGATCGCACCAGTGGGAGCCGATGTCGCCGAGCGCCGACGAGGCGCCTCCCTTCTCGGGGTCGAGCCGCCACGAGTAGTCGGTGTCCTTGCTGAGCCAGTCCTGCAGGTAGTGGCCGTGCAGGAAGTGCGGCACGCCGATGTCGCCGCGCGCCACCGCCTGGCGCGCCTGCTGGACGAGCGGGTTGCCGCGGTAGTTGAAGGTCACGGCGGCCACCACGTCGGCCCGCTGTGCCTGCTCCAGGAGCCGCCTGGACTGTGCCGCCGTCATCGCCAGCGGCTTGTCCGAGACGACGTGCTTGCCCCAGGAGAGCGCGGCCGAGGTGACCTCGTAGTGGAGGTAGTTGGGCGTGGCGTTGTGGACCACCTGCACCGCGGGATCGTCGATGAGCGCCTGGTACGACCCGTAGCCGCGCCTGGCACCGAGCGCCTCGGCCTTGCGGCGTCCCGATTCCTCGGTACTGCCGGCCACGGCCACGATGTCCACGAAGCCGAGCCTCCGCACGGCGTCGATGTGATGCGGCCCCACGAAGCCGGCCCCCACGAGCCCCATCCCGATCCGTTCCACCAGTCCCTCCCTGGCATCCGCGTGGTGCGCGAGCCGAGTTGACGTCGTCGCGAGACCTGATAATACTCGCCCGATGCCCTCACGTCGTCGATCGCTGCGCGTACTCGTCTGGCTGGCGGCCGTGTGGCTCGTCGCCGTCGGTATCAACCACGACCGGCCTGGACGCACCGTGGCGCATGCGCTGGGACAGGACAGCCCCGCGGCCGCACGGCGGCCGGTCACCGAGACGCCGCAGGAGTACGGACCAGAGCTCGTCGATGCCGGGCGCGCACGCTTCGCGTCCGATTGCGGCTTCTGCCACGGTCGCGAGGCCACCGGCGGCAGCGGTGGTCCGGACCTGACGCGATCCGAGCTCGTGGCCGGCGATGTACGCGGCAACCAGCTCGGCCCGATGATTCGCGCGGGTCGTCCGGACAACGGCATGCCCGCCTTCCCGCTCGACGACGAGGCGCTGGCGGCGGTCGTGGCCTTCATCCACCACCAGAAGGGCGAGGCCGATGAGCTTTCCGGCGGGCGCCAGCCTGTCGTCGCCGAGGACCTGCGGACCGGCGATGCCGCCGCGGGCCGGCGCGTCTTCGACACCTCCTGCGCGCGGTGCCACTCGGCCGCCGGCGACCCGGCCGGCGATCTGGCTGGCGATCTGGACGGCATCGCGCGGCGGCTCCAGGGGCTGGAACTCCTGCAGCAGATGCTCTATCCCCGTGGAGGGCGCGGGGGCGGACCGGCGCCCCCCACGGTGACCGTGACGCTGCCCTCCGGCGGCACTGTCACCGGGCCGCTCGCCCATCGTGACGAGTTCACCATCGCGCTCACCGACGACGACGGATGGTACCGGTCCTGGTCCACCGACACGGTGACGTTCACCGTCGACGACCCGCTCGAGGCCCACGTGGAGCTGCTCGGTCGGTACACCGACGGCGACATGCACGACGTGCTCGCGTACCTCCAGACGCTGCGGTAGACAGGATTCCATGATGCCGACACGCCATCGACTGCCTCTGGGGGCAGCCTTCGTGCTCGCCGCCAGCGCGGCCACCGTGCTCGCCCAGGGCCTCGACCCGTCCACACTGCTGCGTCCGCCTGCCGACGCCTGGCCCTTCTATCACGGCGACTACACCGGTCGGCGCCACAGCACGCTCGCCGAGATCACGCCAGACAACGTTCACCAGCTCACGCTGGCCTGGACGTTTCAGACCAATCAGCCGCAGCAGATCAAGGCCTCGCCCGTGCTCGTCAACGGCGTCATCTACGTGACGGCGCCCGACAACATGTGGGCGGTCGACGCCCGCTCGGGGCGGCAGATCTGGCGCTACCGGTATCCCCAGAACGACGGCTTCCACATCGGGCACCGGGGCGTGGCTGCCTGGGGCGACATGGTCTACATGACCACACCCGACGCGCACCTCGTGGCGCTCGACGCGCGCAACGGCGACGTCCGCTGGAACGTCGAGATCGCCGATTCGCGCCGCGGCTACTGGTCCACCAACGCCCCGCTCGTCGTGGGCAACCACCTGATGGTGGGCGTGGCCGGCGACTTCGACAACCTGCCGGGCATCCTCACCTCGTTCGATCCGCGAACGGGCGAAAAGCAGTGGGTCTTCTACAGCACGCCGCCGCCGGGCACACCGGGATCGATCAGCGGCGGGGCCACGGGCGGCCAGATGTGGATGACCGGCACCTACGACCCCGAGCTCGATCTGGTGTACGTGGGCACGGGCAATCCCACGCCGGTGCTCAACGGCGAGGTGCGTCCGGGCGACAACAAGTGGACCGGCAGCATCGTCGCACTCGACCCCGACACGGGCGAGCTGCAGTGGGGCTTCCAGATCTCGCCGCACGACACGCACGACTGGGACGCCGCCGAGGTGCCGGTGCTCGTCGATGCCGCGTTCGACGGCGCGGAGCGCAGGCTGCTGCTGCAGGCCTCGCGCAACGGGTACTTCACGGTTCTCGATCGCGCGACCGGCGAGAGCCTGCTGACCAGGCCGTTCGCCACGGTGAACTGGGCGAAGGAGATCGACGCGGACGGGCGCCCGATCCCGGATCCGGCCAAGGAGCCGGCGCGCGACGGGCGCCTCGTCGCGCCCAACGAGGCCGGGGCGACCAACTACCGGTCGCCGAGCTTCGACCCGGCCACGGGCCTGCTGATCGTGAGCGCCGCCGACGCCTACGGGCTGTACTTCTACAAGCCGGAGCACGGCAACTACGGATGGGCCGGCGCCAGCCCGAGCGTCCACAGCCGCGGCGTGCTGCGCGCGATCGACTACCGGACGGGCGAGATCCGGTGGGAGCACGACCTGCACGGCGGCGCCGGCACGGCGGGCGTGCTGACGACCGCCTCGGGCCTGACCTTCTCGGGCGACTCGGCCGACAGTGCCTTCGCCCTCCGCACGAGCACCGGCGAGACTCTGTGGCATGCCGGCATCGGCCGCGTCGGAAACGGCCCGATTACCTACGAGCTCGACGGCCGGCAGTACGTGCTGCTCGGCGGCGGCAGCGGCCTCTACGCGTTCACTCTCCCCTACCGGCGCTGACGATCGGCGCCCGCCCGCTGAAGGTCGTGATGCTGCCGAAGGAGCCTGGCGCCTACGGGCAGATGGCGATGCCGCTCGCCACCGCCCTGGCGGTGAGCGGCGTGAACGGGCCCGCGGTCCTGCTGGCCGCCGCCGTCGTGGCCGCCTTCCCATTGCCGTGGCAGCCGCGTTCTCGCTCGTGGCGGTCCCCCTCTGCCTGGCGGCCGGTGGAACGGTCGAAGCCGGAAGCGCAATCGCCCTCGTCTTTGGTGGCATCTTCATCGCCGCGACGATACTGGCCCTGGCGCCACCGCCGCCGTCACGCCTGCGTGCGGTGGGGTGGATGCTCGTCGCGAGCTCGGTTGCCGCCGCGCTGTTCTGGCGGCCGGTCTCACTGACGCGCGGTGAGTGCCACGCCGTTCACGGCATCCGTACGCAGGAACTGCGTCGCTCGGCATCCCGCTCCTTTCCTCGGGCGGTTGGGACGCGACCCTGTGGGCGGCACGCGTTTCGCTGACGACAGGCGCTGGAATGAGCCGGTGGTGTGGAGCGACGACGTGCAGCCACCGACCTCCCGCTTGAAGCTCACCTGCGAGGACTTCCTGTTGTTCTTGGACGACGGGAAGCGGCACGAGCTCATCGACGGGGAGCACTACCTGACGCCGTCACCCAACCCGAGGCATCAGGCCATCCTCGGAAGCCTCTACCTGGCCATTGCCACCTTTCTGGAAGCACATCCCATCGGACGCGTCTATCTGTCGCCCCTCGACGTCGTGCTCTCGGACATTGACGTGGTCGAGCCCGATCTCCTCTTCCTGTCGGTGGAACGGAGCAAAGAGGCGCTCACACTCTACGAGCGCGCGGGGGTCTCGGAGTACTGGTTCGTCGACCCGGAGCTCGAGACCGTCCGCATTTACCGGCTCGAGGGCGACGCCTTCGCGCGCCCTCTCGAGCTGTCGCGAGAACGGGACGAGATCCTGACGACAGCGCTGCTGCCGGGCCTCGACCTGTCGCTCGTGCGGATATTCCGGGATTGACCCGGCGTTCGCCCGACTCGGCCGTCCTGGCCCGAGGACTGCGTCCGGGTTGCGCTCCTGCCGTCGATGAGTAACATACGCGGGATGGAGGGCAGCATGAAGCGGACGCTGGTGCTTGGCGTGGTGGTGGCGGTCGGGGCACTCTCGATTACGGTCGCGGCACAGCGCGGTCGCGGCGGTCGGGGCGCCGACGCGCCGATGGAAGTCGGCGTCCAGAAGGTCAAGGACAACGTGTTCATGCTCACCGGCGGCGGTGGCAACACGGGCGCCTTCGTCACGAGTGCGGGCGTCGTCCTCGTGGACACCAAGAATCCCGGCTGGGGCCAGCCGCTGCTCACCGCGCTGCGAACGGTCACCGACCGGCCCGTGACCATGGTCATCAACACGCACACGCACGGCGACCACGTGAGCGGGCAGCTCGAGTTCTCGGGCATGATCGAGTACGTCTCGCATGCCAACACCAAGGCGCACATGGAGCAGCAGGACGCCTTCAAGCAGAACATGGCCGCGCTGCCGACGCGCACCTTCACGGACCGGCTGACGGTCGGCTCGGGCGACGACCGCATCGACCTGTACTACTTCGGTCGCGCCCACACCGACGGCGATGCCTGGGTCGTGTTTCCAGCCGCCAGCGTGCTCCATTCGGGTGACGCCTTCGCCGGCAAGCAGATTCCCCTCGTGGATACCGGGAACGGCGGCAGCGGCGTCGCGTACGCCGATACGCTGATGAAGGCCTCGAGCGGCATGTCCGGCTTCGACACGATCATCACCGGCCACGCCCCCACCCCGCTGCCGTCGTCCGACCTGCGCCGGTACGCCGAGTTCAGCGCCTCGTTCCTCGCGTGGGTCCGCGAGCAGATGAAGGCCGGCAAGACGCCCGCCGAGGCGGCTGGCGAGTACACCGTTCCGGACGAGTTCCCGGGCTACTCGGGAGACGTCCCCGCTTTCTTCGGGGGCATGGAAGCCCTCATCGAGTCGATGTACGCGGAGCTCCGCGGACAGTAGTGGCAGGGACCGCGCGGAGGCCGAGCGACTCGCGCTGCACCTCCAGATACCAGCGGTATCGCCCGGCCATCGGCGCAGGTCGGCGTAACGGTCACGCTCTCGTGCCCGCTCCAGGCCGTCGAGAGTCGCCACCCGGGCCCGCGCGTCGTGCAGCTGCCCGATGAGGGCATCCAGCCGGCCGCTGATCCGTCGAAGCACGGCCGCCCGCTCCTCGTTCAGATCGCGAATCAGTCGGTCGTAGCCGTCCGCCGCGCGCTCTTGGCTGTGCACGCCGTTCACTGGCTCCCGAACAGGAACGTCAGCCCGTGGCTGATCCCGACGGGAATCACCGACATGTGCGTCTCGTCGTCGAAAACGCGGTGCGCAAGCTCGAGCCCAGGATACTGCCGATCCTCCACGATCTCGACCAACCGCACCATGTTCGGCACGAGCTCCGGCTCTTCTTCCCCGCCGGCGGACAGAAACAGTCTTGCGGGCAGGTCCTCGTGCGCATCCGCATACGCACGCTCGCGCGCGAAGATCATCTCGTTGTCCCACGACAGGGCCGGGCTCAGGATGAGGTAGTGGGTGAAGGAGCCCGGCGACGAGAACAGGACGTGCGTCGCGAAGAGCCCGCCCAGTGAATGACCGGCGAGCCCTCGATCGCCGGAGACCGGGTATCGCTCCTCGACCCACGGCACGATCTCGTCGGTGAGGACGGACAGAAACACATCACCTCCGCCCGAACGGACGTCCTCGCCATACTGCTGTGACAGGAGCTCCTCACGGCTCGTGTCGCGAGTGGGACTCAGGTCCAGGACCCGGAGCGTGAGGTCTTCGAGCACCGAGTCGGCGGGGCGGTCGACACCGACGAGAATCATCGGTGGAAGGCCGTCCTCCATCTCCCGGTTTCTCATGATGGCGGCGACCAGCGCGAAGTACAGGCTGGCGTCGGTCAGGTAGAGGACGGGATACCGGGCCCCGCTGTCGGGCAGGTATCCGAAAGGAAACGCCACGTAGATCTGGTACAGCGTCCCATCGGCCGCGCGAAACGCGCGCAGTTCCGACGAGGACAGCTCCACGGCCGCCGGGACCGGCTGGGCCAGCGCTGGAGCCGGCCTACCGATCGCCAGCGCGAGGCTCGCCAGCGTGACCGTCGCGTACACCCCGGAGGCGGCAGTCATGCCCGGATGATAGGACATCGGACCGGGCCCGTGGCCAGGGAAACCCTCCACGGTGCCCGCCCGTGACAGTTTCGTGACAACCGCGATCGGCTCCCCTGTAAGATGACGCCCGGTGGATGCGATGGAATCCACGAGCCGCCGCCCGCTCCCCCGCCCCCGCGTCGCTCTCGTCCTGTTCGTCCTGTTCGCACCGTTCGCCGTCTTGACCGTGCTCGCCGTGCGGACGATCGAGCAGGACCGGGAGCTTGCCGTCCGCCGCGCCGAGGACGATCGGCGCCAGATGGTCGCCGCCGTCCGCCAGGAACTGCTCGGCCGCCTCGAGAACCTCGAGCTGCGCGTGTTGTCGCGCCTGGCCGGCACGGGAGCGAGCGCCCCCACCGACGTTCCAGACGAGGTCGTCGTCCTGGTCGCGCGAGTGCAGGACGACCGCCTCGTGCTCCCGTGGGAGCACCGGGGAGCCGCCGAGGTCCGCCGCGTGCTGGCCGAGCAGCCGTTCGCCGGCATCATCGCGCGCGGGGAAGCGGAGGAGGTGGTCCGCCGGCGGCCTGGCTCGGCCGCCTCCGAGTACGCCCGCGCGCTCGACGCATCCCGGCACCTCGTGCAGACGGCCACGGCGGAGCTGCTCGTGGCGCGCGCGCTCGGCAAGGCCGGCCGCTCCGACGAGGCCTTCGTCTACACCCGTCGTTTGCTCGCGCACCCTCTGTCGCTCGCCGACGACCAGGGGGTGCCGTTCGCGCTCTACGCCGCCCGTCGTGCGGCCGAGCTCGCCGGGCTCCAGGCCGCCGAGGCGCTGGCGGTGCTGGACGTCGCCGGACAGGCGAGCGTCACGCCGGGCCTGCCCCCGCTTGCCGCGCACATGGCCGCCTTTGTCGCCGCGGCTCTTCACTCGAACGGCCCGCCGGAGGTCCGCGAGGCGGCATCGCACGTCGGCCTGGCCGCCGCGGCCCGCATCGCGTACTACGACCAGGCGCTGGCTCTGCAGCAGACGTTTCCGGCCCTCGCGCGGCAGTTCCCGTCGCCGGGCGCTCCGGGACGCGATCCGTACTGGCTCCCGTTCGGAGACGACCCGTGGCTGCTCAGCCTGACGACGGACGCCGGCACGGGCCAGCCGATCCTCGTCGCCATCGACGCCGCGCAGGTGTTCGAACGGCTCGAGACCGTGGCGTCGTGCGCCGCCGCGGGCGGCTGCCGCCTCGCGCTGGCGTCCGACGCCGGGCCGGACGACGACGCGTTCGGACCGTCGCTGCCCGGCCTCGCACTGGTCCAGGCGACGACGCTTGCCGCCGTCGAGCCTCGCGGCTGGATCTCCGGCCAGGGGTTCTATGCCGCGGCATTGTCGCTGGTGCTGGCGCTCGCCGCGTTCGGCGCGTACCTCCTCTGGCGCGACGTCCGGCGCGAGCTGCACGTCGCCGCGCTGCGCTCGCAGTTCGTCTCGAGCGTGTCGCACGAGCTGAAGACGCCGCTCACGGCCATCCGGATGTTCGCGGAAACGCTGCGCATGGGCCGGCTGGCCGATCCCGCGCTGCGGAACGAGTACCTCGACACCATCGTCAACGAGAGCGAGCGCCTCACGCGGCTCCTCAACAACGTCCTCGACTTCTCGCGCATCGAGGGCGGACGAAAGACCTATCAGTTCTCTGCTCACGACATGGCGGTGATCGTCCGGACGGCCGTGCGCACGATGCACTACCCGTTCGCGCGTCAGGGATTCGAGCTGCGCGTCGAGATCGAGGAGGGCCTCCCGCCGGTCCTGGGTGATGCGGACGCCCTCGAGCAGGCGATCCTCAACCTGCTGGCCAACGCGCTCAAGTACTCCGGCGATGCGCGGCGCATCGAGCTGCGGCTCGCGCGCGGCGGCCCCTGGGTCGTGATCGGCGTCCGCGACTGGGGAGTGGGCATCGCGCCGGTCGACCAGCGCCGGATCTTCGACAAGTTCTTCAGGGTCGAGCGACCGGAGAATCGCCTCATTCCCGGGACCGGCCTCGGGCTGACGCTGGTCGAGCACATCGTGCGGTCGCACGGCGGGCGCGTCGAGGTCGACAGCGTGCCTGGAGGGGGGAGCACGTTCCGCATCCACCTGCCGTTGGCGCCGGACGAGTCGACGGCCTCCGAGGAGATCAGCGCGGAGACGGCGTCCCGGCGCACGGCAGGGTCGGAGTCCTGAACGGCGAGCCCGACACGCGAGACCCTCATGGCCCGAATCCTGATCATCGAAGACGACCCGGCGATCCTCCGCGGACTGGCGGACAACCTCGGCTGCGAGTCCCACGAGGTCGTGACCGCGACCGACGGCGAGAGCGGCTACGCGCTGGCCCGCACGGAGAGTCCGGATCTGATCGTCCTCGACGTCATGCTTCCCCGCATGAGCGGGTACGAGCTGTGCCGCACGCTCCGCGCCGAGCACGTCATGACGCCGATCGTGATGCTGACGGCGCGCGGCGACGAGGCCGACCGCGTCGTCGGTCTCGACCTCGGCGCCGACGACTACATCACCAAGCCGTTCTCGGTCCGCGAGCTGCTCGCCCGCGTCCGCGCGGTGCTCCGGCGCGCGCAGGCACTGTCCATCCTGCCGGCGGAGCTTCACTTCGACGAGGTGACGATCGACTTCCGGCGCTTCGAGGCACGCAGGAGCGGGCAGCCCGTGGAGCTGACGCGCAAGGAATTCGGACTGCTGCGCCTGCTGGCCGCCCGCGCCGGCGAGCCCGTCACGCGGGACGACCTGCTCAACGAGGTCTGGGGCTACGACGCCACCCCGACGACCAGGACCGTGGACAACCACGTCGCGTCACTGCGCGCGAAGCTCGAGGTCACCCCGGCGGCCCCGAGGCATCTGTGCACGGTGCACGGGGTCGGCTACAAGTGGGTCCCGTGAACGGCCGGTCCGCCGACGATTTTGCACGGACGTGACAGATCGCATGTCTGGACGTGACATATCGCCGCGGGCGGCGGGTGACGATCCGGTGCACGCGACAGGGAGGACGCTCATGAGGTTCTCGAGGCTGGTCTGGACGGCCGCCGTAGCCGCGCTGCTCTCGGCGGCCGTCACGTCGCAGACGCAGACCGGGCATGCCCTGTTCGAGCAGGCCCTGGCGATGGAGCGCGTCGAGGGCAACCTGCCGGAAGCGATTCGTCTGTACCAACGCGTCGTTGCGGAATTCACGTCGGATCGCTCGCTCGCGGCTCGTGCGCTCGTGCAGATTGGGCTGTCGTACGAGAAGCTCGGACGCGATGAGGCTATTCGCACGTACGAGCGTCTCGTCCGAGACTTTCCCGATCAGAAAGACGCCGTCGCTCAGGCATGCGCACGGCTGGCCGCGCTCGTACGCACGCCGACACCGGCACCGGCCGGCATGACCGTTCAGCAGCTGCCTGACGTCGAGGACATGACGCTGGCCATCGCTCCGGATGGGACCAAGGCGATCGTGTGGGATTTCTCGACCGGCCAGAACCTAGCCGTCCATGACTTTTCCACGAAACAAGCGCGCCCTCTCACGGATCTCGACTGGAGCAAGGGGACGGTCGATTTCGCCGTCTGGTCACCAGACGGCCGGCGAGTCGCGTATCAGCAAGTCCTCTACGGGGCAGGCCAGGACGCCGTCTCCGAGCTCCGTGTGACGACGCTCGACGGTCGATCGAGCGTGGCCTCTCGCACCGATCGCGCTCCAGACCTCCAGCCCGCGGGCTGGACGCCTGACGGCGCAACGCTGATCGTCGTCACGAGTCGTCCGGACAAGACCTGGACGGTCGCCACGCTGCCCGCGGCGGGAGGGCCGTTCACGCCGATCCGGTCGTTGGGCTGGTCCTACGATGCACGCGACGGGTCGCCGAGCGTATCGCCCGACGGTCGATTCCTCGCCTATCTCGAAGGCGAGAGCGGCCAGCGGGATGTCCACGTCGTCAGTCTCGACGGTCGCATGGGCTACCGGATCACCAACGATCCTGCGGATGACTTCGCGCCGATCTGGTCGCCCGACAGCCGGCATCTCGCCTTCAAGAGCAATCGTCTTGGGTCGGTGTCGATGTGGACCGTCGAGGTCCAGGACGGCCAGCCGGTCGGGCGGCCCGAAAAGTTGAAAGAGGGCATGCAGTCGGCGGCGTTGCTCGACTGGACCGACCGGGGAATCTTCTACGTGGAGGCGACGAGGACCTCGGACCTCTTCACCGTGCCGATGGACCCTGTCCAGGGGCGCCCAACGGGCTCGCCGCGTCCGATTTCCTACTGGCGGACCGGGCGCAACATCAGCCCCGTCTGGTCGCCCGACGGGGGAAGGCTGGCGTTCGTGTCGAGCGCCGCCTCGGAACCGGACCGGCGGTTCGTGGTGGTGATGCCGGCGGCCGGCGGCCCGGCCCGTGAATTCCTCGTCCCCACGACGTCCTGGCTGAACGAACGCGCCCCGTTCGACCTGCGCTGGTTCGGTGACGGGCGCGGGCTCGGACTCTCGGGCCACGACACGCGCGGAGCCCCGGCTGTCTTCCGCTTGCGGCTGGACACGGGGGAATGGGACACCATCCCCCTCCCCGAGCAGGAGCACCTGACGCGAACCGAATGGAACCAGGACGGCAGCGCGTTCTACTTTGCGCGCCTGAGTGGGGACGATGGCGGGATCTTCGAGCGCCGGGTGACCGGCGACGGCGAGCGGCGCGTCTATCGCTCGCCGCCACCACCAAGCACGCTGAACGCGCTCGAGTTCAGCCCCGATCGCACATGGCTCGCCTTCTATCAGGCATCGATTGAAGCCGACGAGCACGTACGGATCATCATCGTTGACGTCCGGACGGGTGAGACTCGCACCCTTCTCGCCGAGTCGGTTCCTGCTGGTTCGACCGAGGTGGTGGAAGTCAATATCCTGAGTTGGACACCCTCGGGCGATCTCCTCGTTCAACGACGTTCCCCGGGTTGGATCGGACGTGACGCCTCGGAAACCCTGATCCTGCCGGTGAATGGCGGCACCCCTCGACTTTTTGCAGTCCCCAGCATCGCTCCCGTCGCGCCGGGAGACACGTCAACGCTGATCGTCGCGAAGTGGTCGCCCGACGGCCGAACGATGGTGCTCGGCCGGCGGAGCCGGGGCGGGGAGACATTCGTCATCGAGAATCCGCTGGCCGCCGGACGCGCGGCGACGGCCTCACGCTGAAGGCGAGGGAACGTATGCGACACCTGAAGCTGGTCTGCACGCTTGTGGCTCTCACGGCCCTCTCGACGGTCGTCGTGTCACAGACGACGAGCGGCCATGCGCTGTTCGAGCAGGCGCTCGCGAAGGAGCGCGTCGAGGGCAATCTGCGGGAGGCCATCCGGCTGTACGAGCGCGTGGTGGCCGAGTTCGCGTCGGATCGTGCGCTCGCCGCGCGGGCGCTGGTGCAGATGGGGCTCTCCTACGAGAAGCTCGGACGCGACGAGGCCGTCCGCGTGTACGAGCGGCTGGTTCGCGATTTCGCCGATCAGCAGGACGCCGTGGTCCAGGCACGTGCGCGGCTCGCGGCGCTCGTGCGAGCGCCGGCTGCTGCGCCGGCAGCCATGACCCTCCGGCCGCTGCCCGACGTCAGCCAGGACGGGGAACTTGTGGCCGTCTCTCCGGATGGGACGAAGGCCATCGTCATGGACTACTCGAGCGGCCAGAATCTCGCGCTGTACGAGTTCGGTTCGAATCCGAAGCGCCTGCTCACCACTGTCGACTGGTCGACGGGCTGGATCTATTTCGGCGTCTGGTCGCCGGATTCACGCCGCGTCGCGTATCAGCAGAACAGCCAGGGCGACAACCCCTCCTCCGAGCTCAGGGTAACGACGCTCGACGGGCAGTCGCGCGTCGTGTACCGCACAGAGGGCACCTTCGCGGTACAGCCGGTCGGCTGGACGCCCGACGGCGCTACGCTCGTCGCCGTCGTGCGGCGTCCGGACGGAACCTGGACGCTCGGCACGCTTCCCGCCGGCGGGGGGGCCTTCACGCCGCTGCGGTCGTTCGGCTGGTCCTACAACTGGTTCACGGCGTCGCCCAGGCTGTCGCCGGATGGCCGGTTCATCGCGTTGCTCGAGGGTGAAGCGGGATTGCGGGACGTCCACGTCATCGGTCTCGATGGCAGGGAGGCGCATCGCATCACCGACGATCCCGCCGACGACTTCCTGCCACTGTGGTCGAGCGACGGCCGGCATCTCGCTTTCATCAGCAATCGTGTCGGAACGGTGTCCCTGTGGGCCGTCGAGGTCGAGGATGGCAGGCCGGCGGGGCCGGCGGTGAAGCTGAAGGACGGCATGGTCCAGGGACGCCTGATCGACTGGACGCCGCGGGGGATCTTCTACGATCAGCAGACCTCCACCTGGGATCTCTACACGGCGCCCATGGACCCGGTCGACGGGCGGCCGACGGCCGCCCCGCGTCTGCTCCCGTACGCGCGCACGGGACGAAACGTCAGCCCGGCCTGGTCGCCGGACGGGAAGCGCCTCGCGTTCGTCTCGAGCACGGCCGCGGATCCGAACCGCCGGTATGTCGTCGTGACGGCGGCGGACGGAAGCGACAGCCGTGAGTTCCTCGTACCGACGTCTCAGTGGCAATACACGAACACGCCATACGATCTGCGCTGGTTCGGGAACGGCCGTGGCCTCGGGTTCTCAGGCCTCGACACGCAGGGCGTGCCGGCGATCTTCCGGCTCCTGCTGGAGACGGGCGAATGGGACACGATTCGGTTGCCGGCGGATGTCGGGAGCACCGCACAAGTCGAATGGAACGGTGACGGCAGTGCGGTCTATTTCAGGCGACAGTGGGCGAACGCGGGGATTTTCGAGCGCTTGGTGCGCAGCGACGCCGAGCGCCTCGTCTACGGCTCCTCGGTGCCGCTTGCGAATATTCAACGCCTCCAGTTCAGCCCGGATCGCACATGGCTCGCCTTCCAGGACTGGCCCGCCGACCCCGCCGCCAACACCATGATCAAACGGATCCGGATCCTCGACGTCGACACGGGTGAGGCGCGCACGGTGCTCGAGGCGCCCGCCCGCGTGAATCCCACCGATCCCCGGCCGCCGAATCTCATGGGATGGTCCCCGGCCGGCGAGCTGATCGTCGAGCGGTACGGCACCGGGAATGAACCGTCCGAGGTCCTGATCGTGCCGGTGAACGGTGGTGCGCCCCGATCTCTCGCGCTGCCCGCCGTTGGTCCGACTGCACCTGGCGAGACGCCGCCGGACCGGATCGCAAAGTGGTCGCCCGACGGTCGCACGCTGGCGATCAGCCGGGTGAACAGGGCGTGGGAGACGTTCGTCATCGAGCATCCGCTGGCGCTCACCGCCGGGGCGGATTCGCGGCAATAGACACACGCGGGATCGGAGGGAACGGTGTCCGATGCTGACGCGTTCGTGTTGACCATCCGGGGCATGTACGTGCTCGTCGCGATTGCCGGCGCTGCGGCGCTGTCCGGCACGTCGAGCGCACAGGCGCTGCACGACGCCGCCGCATCAGGGTTTGCGTGGATGGCCGTACAGCCGGGGGACGTCGACGAGGACGACGTCGTCGCGGCGCGCCGCGGCCCGGGCCAGGTGGGCGTCCACGCCGGAGCGGGTGAACAGCGCCAGTTGCGCGCCGCTCGCGTCCACCCCGCGACCTGCCAGCAGGCTGCGCAATCGGTCCAATCGATCGAGGTTGAACATCGTGAGCCGCCGCGCGGAGTGTTTCGCCTCCCCGAGCAGGACGACCCGAGGGTGCCGCGATCGCGGGGCCTGCCCCTCGGCCAGACCCACCACATCGATCTCATGCCGCGTGCGGCCCGCCGGATCGTTCACGACAGTCGGACCGACCACGCCGGCCCTCTCACGCAATCCTTCGTCCCGCCCGTGCAGGACCACCCACGCGCGCGCGAGGTGTTCGAAATGCGGTCCGAGGATGTTCGACGCAAAGGTCTCCGCGGCGCTGCGCCAGGCGTCCGCGGCGTGTCCCTCCTCGAGCATGGCCACTCGGGGCGCGGTCACGAGCTGGTGGAACCGGATGATCGGGTCGGCCAGCAGCAGCCTCGGACGTCGCTGCAGCAGCACGTCGTCGACGCGGTCCACGAAGCCGGCGCTCTCGAGCACCGACAGCGGATACGCCAGCGACTGCGCCGGACGGCCGACGGCAGCGCCGACCCCGGTCGGCGTGGTCCCGCCCGCGGCGATCGCAGTGAGTATCGAGTAATACAGCGCGCGGTCGGTCACGCGCGGGTCCTCGCGCAGCAGGTAGTCGGCCTCGCGAAAGAGCACGTGGGTCGGACTGAGGACGTGCTTCGCGAGCCACCCTTCCAGGCCGCCGGTCCGCTTCGGCGGCGGATCGGTGACCAGGTCACGGTAGCCGGGCGTGCCGCCGAAGATGGCGTGGACCTGCACGGCCAGTTCCGGATCCTCGATACCCCAGAAGGAGGCCGCCCGCCGGTATGTGAACGGCTTCAGACACAGGTCGACCAGAGCGCGACCGCGGAGCGCCCGCGAGCCGCTCAGCAGGTCGGTCATGATCGACAACGCCGATCCGCACACGATGATCCGCACCGGAGGAGCGCCCCGCTCATGACGAGACTCGTCGTGGAGCGCCTGCAGCACGGAGGGAATCTCCGGGGAATGCGCGAGCAGGTAGGGAAGCTCGTCGATGACGAGCGTCGGCGGCGTGCCTCGACCGGCGCGTTGGGCCAATGCGGACATCGTCGTACGCAGCGCGACGTCCCACGCGTCGAACCGGATCCCGCCGGGCGGTAGCCCCATCACCGTCCCCGCGACCAGGTCGGAGAAACGCTGGAGGGCAGGGGTGCGAGCCTCCTCGAGCGGCATCACATAGAGCCCCCCGCCAGCCTCGACGAGCCGGCGGAGGAGATGGGACTTCCCCTGCCGCCGGCGGCCGTACACGACGGCCAGTCGAAGACCGGCGCCCGCGGAGCGGACGAACTCGTCCAGCGCCCTCCACTCGCGGTTGCGATCGAACAGGTCCGCCGGCTTCTCCATCCACACTAGTATAAGTCTACTTAGTTTAATGTGATATGAACCTGCCTCGGTTGAGCCTGGCGGCACCGGCGGGCCGGCTGACAGAAATCTTTACGAAAACCTGACACGGCCCGAACCTGCGCGTGACACACGGCCGCCTTCGACGCACGACCATCCGTGGCCTGACGCCCGCGGCCGTGCGTCGGGCGCTCGGGCGAGTGCGGCGGCACGCGGTCTCGACTTCCTGCCTGCGTCGGGCTCTACTCCGCCGCTCGACCAGCATGGGAGACCTCATGAGCCCCGACGTGCGGCCGAGGCAGTTCCGGCCCTTGAGAACGTTCGTCAACAGCAGGGAGCGACCATGGACACCAGCTCGCGGACCCAGCCGCCAATCTGGTACTGGATTGGCACGGCTCTCTTCGTGCTTTGGGCCCTGTTTGGGGTTCTTGGCATGCTCAGATCGTTCACCATAACGGCGACGACACAGTCCCTTGGCCCGCCAGGGTTCTTCCTGGCGCTGGCGACGGCGATCCCCGCGATACTCAGTGACGCCGTCGGTGCGTTGGGGCTCGTGATGCGGAAGGCGTGGGCGGTGCCTGCGCTCGCCATTGCGCTCGCCTTTACCGCGTTCTATGGCGTCGGTCGCTTCGTCGCGACTTCCGATGCCACTGTGGTGTTCCTGGCTCTTGTGGTCTTCGTAACTCCTCGGGCGCTGGCGCTCTGGCTGGCTCTCGCTTCGAACGCTCGCGGGTGGAGTGTGCATGGCGTCGCAAGAGGCGTCGTGCCAGCCGCCTGACGAGGGCAACGAGATCAGCCGGCCGGTGGTCGCCGAGTCAGAGAATGTGCGAATTCATGACAAGCCCGTGACACACCCGGCGGGGACGCGTGCCACAGTGGCCGCGTTCGACATCCGGAGTGACGCACGTGGAAAGATTCGTTCCTCGACTGCTGCCGGTGGTGCTCGCCGTACTGGCGCTGCTGGCCGGTGCCGCTCCCGCCGCTGCCCAGCGCCAGGCCGGCGGGTCGCCGTGCAGCCAGCCGCTCGCCGACCCCATCACCATCGTCAACGTCCCCGGCGGCGCCGTCAATCCGACGCTCTCGGACGGCTGCTGGCTGTTCGTCATGGTCAACAGGCCTCCCGCCGAGGGAGGGCCGGGTGTGGCCGTGCTCCGGCGATCGGACGAGACGTTCACGCCCGTGCGTACGGTGCCGGCGCCGTACAGCGCTCCGGCGTCCGGCATGCTGTTGACCAACGATCAACGACTGCTCGTCGTCGCCGCGGCCGGGTCGCTGACCTTCATCGACGTCGAGAAGGCGACGACGGGCGACGCCAACGCGGTGCTCGGCCAGATGCAGGGGCTGCCCGGGGGGTTCAAGCTGACCGTCACCCCTGACGACCGGTACCTGTTCGTCCCGCAGTACGGGCCGTCGCGTGTCTCGATGATCGATCTCGCACGCGCACGCGCCTCGGGCTTTGCGGCCGACACACTGGTCGCCAGCGCGATCCCCACCGGCCGGAACCCGATCACGGCGCTGGTCTCTCCGGATGGCCGCCACGTGTACGCCACCAATCTCGTGGCCCCCGACGTGCTGGCGGGGCCGCTGACGTGCATTGACGGCAAGCAGCGGGAGGGCGGCATTCAGATCATCGACGTCTCGAAGGCCCAGGCCGATCCCGGATCGGCGACGCTCGGATGGGCGTTCCCCGCGGGGTGCGGTCCCAATGCGATGACGCTGTCGCCCGACGGAGCCAGACTGTCGAATACCGCGGGAAACAACGTGATCCAGAACCCCGACGCCACCGGGATGGCCCTCGTGGTGTTCGACACGACGCCTGTGCGCGACGGCAAGCCGCCTACCCGCATCGGCGCGATTCCCGTGCCGAAAGGACCGATCGGGGTGGTGGACACCGGCAGCCGCATCGTCATCGGCTTCCAGCGGCAGGGGGAAAGCTACCCCGAGCTCCTGGTGGTCGACCCATCGAAGGTGGCCGCCGGAGCGGAGGCCATCGTCGGCACGATCCCCTACCGGTCCGGAGGTCTCGGCCTGAGCGCCGACGGGCGAACCTTGATCGCCGCCAACCTGACAGGCGACGTGGCGTTCATCGATCTGGATCGCGTGACGCTGCAACCGGCCGCGCGATAGGCATGTCATGAAGCCGTCCACAGAGGTGCCACTGGTTGCGTCGCTCCTGGTGGCCGCGAGCACGGCTCTGGGGGTGGCCGCCGACCCCTTCCATCAGCAACTGCCGGCCGACAGGCAGGCGGTGCACGTCCTCAATCGGCTCGGCTACGGCCCGCGGCCGGGCGATGTCACGCTCGTGAGGCGCGCCGGCGCCGAGGCATGGATTCGAAGCCAGTTGCATCCCGAGCGCATCGCGCAGAGTCGCGTGCTCGACGACAGGCTCGAGCCGCTCGGGAGCCTGCGCCTGCCGACCTGGGAGATCTACGAGCGGTACGCCGGTGACCGGACGGGCACGATGATGGCGTCCGGGGCCTCCCAGCTCGCCCGGCTGCTGTCACCGGATCACGTCGAGATTCTGAGGTCCGGCACTGCGGACGAACGCCGCGCCGTCATCACCGGCCTTTCCCCGGAGGTCCGGACGCCGGTGCTCCTCGCCCTGCCCGCGAAGGCCCTCGACGGGCTTCCAGACCTGCAGGCGGCGGCGTTCAACGAACGGGTCGCGGAGCAACGCCGGTTGCGTCCGCCCCTCACGGATCTCCTCACGCAGGAGCAGGTAACACTCCTGATGCGCGGGTCCGATGCCGAGAAGACCGCACTCATCGCGTCATTCGACCCGGAGAGGCGTGCGCAGGTGCTGCGCCAAGTGCCGCCGCGCGCGATGCCCGAGACGTTCCGCCGCGAGGCGATCGGTCTGAGCCAGCCCGTGATGCTCCCACTCGTGGAGCTGATCGACGCGAAAGTCTATCGAGCGCTGCACTCCACGCGGCAGCTCGAAGAGGTGCTCGCCGACTTCTGGGTGAACCACTTCAACGTCTTCAGCGGCAAGGGTCCGGTCCGGCTGCTGCTCACCAGCTACGAGCGCGACGCGATCCGGCCGCACGTTCTCGGCCGCTTTCGCGACATGCTGCTCGCCACGGCGCGCCACCCGGCGATGCTCTTCTATCTCGACAACTGGCAGTCGCAAGCGGCCGGCGACGACAGCCTGCAGGCGGGCGTGAACGAGAACTACGGCCGCGAGCTGCTGGAGCTGCACACGCTGGGCGTCGACGGTGGATACACGCAGGCGGACGTGATCCAGGTCGCCCGCGCGTTCACGGGCTGGACGATTCACGAGCCGGAGCGGTACGGCGAGTTCTACTTCGACCCCGCCATGCACGACCGCGGCGAGAAGATCGTCCTCGGCCGGCGGCTGCCCCGCGGCGGTGGGGAACAGGACGGCGTACGGGTGATCGAGATCCTTTCCAGGCACCCGTCGACGGCCAGGTTCATCGCGCAGAAGCTTGCACGGCGGTTCGTGGCCGATACGCCGCCGCAGGCGCTCGTCGATCGTATCGCGGCGACCTTCAGCGAGACCGATGGCGACCTGCGAGCCGTGATGGAGACGCTGCTGCTGTCGCAGGAGTTCCTGTCGGAAGGGGCCTGGCAGGCCAAGCTCAAGTCGCCGTTCGAGATGGTGATGACCTCGCTGCGCGCGCTGAACGCCGAGGTCACCGACACCGTCCCGCTGGCGCTGCGCATCGCCGATCTCGGGCAGCCGATGTACGGGAAGTCGGAGCCGACCGGCTACCCGGACGACACCGCCTTCTGGGCGAGCTCGGCCGGCCTGCTCGGTCGCATGAACCTGGCCGCCGCGTTGGCGGCCGGACAGGTGCCAGGCGTGACGATGGACCTCGATGGGCATGGGTCGCGCGCAGCGGCGGAAGCGGTCCTGGGCAGTGCGCTCTCACCTGCCACCCTGCGGGCGCTCGACCGTGCCGGCGTCATGCAGGCTCCTGAGGCGCTCGCCGCAATCCTCACAGCATCTCCCGACTTCCAGAGGCGATGACGCCATGCGGACCCGACGATCGTTTCTTCGTGCCGCCGGCCTCACCATCGGCGCGCTCGGCAGCGCACCCGGATGGCTGCTCCGTGCCGCGGCGCAGGGCAACGGCTCGCGGAAGGTGCTCGTGGTCGTGTTCCAGCGCGGTGCGGCCGACGGCTTGAACATGGTGGTGCCGTTCTTTGAGAAGCGCTACTACGACCTGCGCCCCACGATCGCCGTGCCGCCGCCCGGTGCGGCGGGCGGCGGCATCGATCTCGACGGCCGGTTCGCGCTCCATCCGTCGCTGCAGCCGTTGAAGGATCTCTGGGATACGGGGACGCTGGCCGTCGTCCACGCGGCCGGCTCCCATGATCCGACGCGGTCCCACTTCGACGCCCAGGACTACATGGAGTCGGGAACGCCCGGCATGAAGGCAGGGGACGGGTGGTTGAATCGCTCCCTCCCGCAGACCGGTGGAAGCGCGTCGCCTGCGCGTGCGGTCGCGATCGGCACGCAGGTGCCG